>Ga0209075_1001380_pt1 | contig 22824 bp, 20 predicted proteins | sample Stecom2011_FD_187523 | JGI IMG/M metagenome (GOLD analysis project Ga0209075, IMG submission 187523) | Agricultural soil microbial communities from Utah to study Nitrogen management - Steer compost 2011 (SPAdes) (version 2) | ecosystem: Environmental > Terrestrial > Soil > Agricultural land...
AAAGGCCACAGTAACCTACTGATTTTCAAGACCCCGTAACAACTGAAATGAAAACCTCAATATAAACAACGCACCTACTGCCTGTTTCTAACGTCATGTATCACTTTTTTGCATAGTAGAATCCGGGCAGATGAGCTATGGTAAAAACGTAATGACCAAAGGGATTCCCGCCATGCCACTGCAAGGGTTACAGGCAGATACGTTGCCCCGCCACCGGTTGGCGGGCCGTGGTCGCCTGCTGTTCAGCGTAGCAGCCGCCTGGGCGCTGGGCTTCACCGGTTTCGCCGAAGGCCAGGAGGGCGCCTCGCGGGGTTACTCCAGCTCTGGCCTGTGGGCGTCAGAAATCCAGGACTACGCGGAGAAATCCCTGAATAACGATCAGGGACTGAGTGTGGTGGCGGTTCCCCTCAATGGCCCGGGAATCGAACAGTATGTAAACGCTGACAAACCCATGAACCCCGGTTCCATCATGAAGCTGGTCACAACCTACGCCGCTCTGGAACTGCTTGGCCCGAACCATCACTGGCGCACCGATTTTCTGACCGATGGTCAGATGGTGGGCGACACTCTTGAAGGCAGTCTGTACGTCCGTTTTGGCGGCGACCCGAAGCTCACCCTTGAGCGCCTGTGGGGTACGCTGCGGGAACTCAAAGACATGGGCATTAACCGGATCGCGGGTGATCTGGTGCTGGACGGCAGCTACTTTCGGGTCGACGGCGGCTTTCCCTATTTCGATGACAAAGGGACCAATCCCTATGCACCTTTTCTGGTGGAACCTTCCGGCTATCTCACCAACCTGAACCTGTTGCACCTGCAGGTTCGCTCTGACGAACGCGGTACCCAGGCCTGGGTGACTCCGGATCTGCCGGAAATCAGCGTGGATAACAGGATCACGGCTGTCCCCGAAGGCCCCTGCCCTGCCCGCCGGGACTTCAGCTGGCAACCGGTCTTCCAGGACAATCAACAGGTCATTGTGCGGGTGAGTGGGGAGCTGCCCCAGGGCTGTCGCGCCACCACCTACCTCTCGCTGTTGCCCCATGAGCAATATGCGGCCTCGACCATTCGCACGGTGCTGTCCGAGCTGGGCATTATTATCAGTGGGGGCAACCGGTTTGAGACAGCCCCTGAAGAACTTACACTGGTGATGCGAACGACCTCGCCCGATCTGGTGACCATGGTACGGGATATCAACAAGTGGAGCAGCAACGTGATGGCGCGCCAGATGCTGCTGAGTATCGGGGCCGCCGTCCGGAGCGAAGACGACAACGATGATCGGGTAGCCGGCATTCGCGCCATCTACAACTGGCTGGAAGAGAAGGGCATCAATACCGCCGGGATGGTCATCGACAATGGATCGGGCCTGAGCCGTCATGGCCGGATCACGGCCCGCCAGAGCGCCCGTATTCTGCAGTACGCCTGGCAAAGTCCCTATGCCGCCGACCTGATGGCCTCGCTGCCCATTATCGCCATGGACGGAACCATGGCCAGCCGGCTGCGTAACACCGGAATGGAGGGTGAAGGGCGGATAAAAACGGGTACGCTGGAAGATGTCCGCTCAATCGCCGGGTTTGCCCGGGATGCCAACAATACGACCTGGGCCGTCGTAGGCATGGTCAACAGCAACCCGGCCTGGAACGGTCGGGCGGTGCTCGACCGGGTGCTCTACACCCTCTATCACCGCCCGCCGATGGGCAGGTCCCTGTCACGGGGTGGCGCAGGTAGCGACACCGCGGTTCAGTAAGGCGGGAACGCGGCCCGGATGGCCGGGCGCGTTGTTACCGGCCGGTCAGACCGTCAGATAACCACCGTCTGCATTGATACAGGCCCCCGTGGTGTAGCTGGAGGCCTCCGACACCAGATACAGAACCGTGCCTGCCATTTCATCCGGATGGGCGACCCGCTTCATCGGAATATGAGCCATCGCCTGCTTTTTAATGGCTTCGTTGGTGGTGAGTGCGCTGGCGAACCTGGTGTCCGTCAGGCCCGGTAACAGGGCATTCACACGGATATTCTGCTGGCCAAGCTCCATCGCAAAGGATTTGGTCATGGCAATAACCGCGGCCTTGGTAACAGAGTAGATACCCTGAAAGTGCCCCGGGTTCACGCCGTTGACGGAGGCGACGTTTACGATAGCGCCACTACCCTGCTTTTTCATAAGGCGCGCTGCGCCTGCACACATGAAAAAGTAACCACGGATGTTCACATCCACGGTTTTCTGAAACGCGCCGGGGTCTGTGTCTTCAACCGGCCCGAAATAGGGGTTGGTCGCGGCATTGTTAACCAGGATATCCAGCTTGCCGTGCCTGTTGGCGATGTACTCCCAGATGGCGTCAATCTGGTCCATTTCACCAATGTGGCAAGGGACGGCTTCTGCACTTCCGCCCTTCTCGCGGATGCTGCTGGCGACAGCTTCACAGCCCTCCAGCTTGCGACTGCTGACAATCACATGGGCTCCATATTGCGCCAGCGTACGGGCAATGCTCTCGCCGATACCCCGGCTGGCGCCGGTGATCAGGGCGACTTTTCCGGACAGGTCAAACAGGTTTGGGTTGCTCATGGGGTTCCCTCAGATTATCGGAAGGTCACCAGGGCCGGGTTCTCCGCTTCCAGGTGACTGTAATTGTTGAAGACTGCCAGGCTGCGCCGGGGGCCGGAATACAGAATACGGGAGACGCTGGCATTGGCGATCACACCGTTGATGTGCAGCGTTTTCTGGTCGCTCAGGCCCAGCAGACCCTGGATAATCATCGCGATGGGGCCTCCTGAGGTAGCCACCAGGACATCGTTTCCGTCTGCCTGCGCAACCACCTGCTCAAAGGCATCGGTTACCCGCCGGCGAAAGTCAGCCCAGGTTTCAGTGTATTCGTGGTTGTAATCACCACAGCTCCAGCGGATCAAGGCTTTTTCGAACGCCTCGTGGAAAGTTTTCGCCGGTGTGGGCGTCGCAGCCAGGTCCAGAGCCATCCGCTGCTTATCCGCCCACTCGGGATGGAGGCGGGCAACCAACTCCTGGTGATCAAACTCACTCAATCCGTCCAGCACCTGAATGTCGGGCAAACGGGTCCCGTAACCACGGGCGATGGCTTCTGCTGTCTCGCGATGTCGCCGGAGGCCGCCACCAAAGATGGCCGCCGGTTGCACCCTGCCCCGAAGCCAGCGCCCCAGTACCTCGCCCTGCTCCCAGCCTCTGGCTGACAGCTGGTCGTAGTTGTCCCGGCCGAAGCTGGCCTGGCCATGGCGTATCAGATAGATCGTTGCCATTACAGGCGGCTCTCACGGATCAGGCTCTGGCACCGCTTTTCGAGGTAGTTGGCGGCACTGCCAAACATGGCAAAGCGCCTGTCTTTGGTCTGCCCATGGTAATAACGGTAGTAGATCTGCTGAATGATCACCGCCAGGCGGAACAGACCGTAGATTTCGTAAAAATCGAACTTGTCGGCCCGGAATCCCGACTTTTCCATGTAATAGTCCACCACTTCACGCCGGGTCAGCATGCCGGGCCGGTGGGTAGGCTGGCGCCGGAGCATCTGGAACGGGCCGGCATCACCGGCTTCGATCCAGTACGCCAGGCTGTTACCCAGATCCATCAGCGGGTCGCCGATGGTTGCCATCTCCCAGTCCAGCACTCCGATCACCTCAAACGGGTTATCCGGATTCAGCACCACGTTGTCGAACCGGTAGTCATTATGGATAACCACCTGAGCGATGTCCTCCGGCATCTTCCGGTTGAGCCAGGCCATCACACCTTCAAAATCGCCGACATCTGCGGTACGGGCCTTACGGAAGCGCTCACTCCAGCCTCCGATCTGCCGCTGAACATAACCTGCGCCCTTGCCCAGCCTGTCCAGACCCGCAGCCCGGGCATCCACCCGATGCAGCTCGACCAGTTTATCGATGACGTTCAGACAGAGTTTACGGGTATCCTCCGCGCTCAGTTCAAACCCCCGGGGAAAGTCCTGACGCAGAATAATACCGTGCAGTCTCTCCATCACAAAAAAGTCACAGCCCAGCACGCCATGATCATCGCAGCTCGCCACGATCTCCGGCACATAAGGATAGACGGGCTTCAGCGCCTGCATGACCCGGGCCTCCCGGAGCATATCGTGGGCCGATCGTGCGATCTTGCCGAAGGGCGGGCGCCGTAACACATAGCTGCGATGGCCGTAATCCACCTGATAGGTCAGGTTGGAAGCGCCACCGGGGTACTGGCGGATCGTGGGCGTCCCCTGCAGGCCCGGAAGGGCCTGTTTCATAAACCGGTCCACAGCCTGGATATCCAGCTCCTCACCTTCCCGGAGACCGCCAGCCTGGTCGATCTGAGTCATTGCGTCTCTCCTGCAACCGGCTCAGGCTTTCGCCCGGGCCGCCATTTTGTTGATCCAGCGCTTGCTTTCCTGATGCATCAGCCAGTCAAACGCCCAGGGCGCATGACGTTTAAGGATCCATAACCGGCGCTCTTTAACATGGGGCAGTATCCAGAAATCCCCGGCTTTTACACTTCGATATACCTCATCCGCCACGTCGTCCGCGGACAGCGCCGAGCGCTTCATCAACTTTTTTACGTTGTCCCTGATACCGGGAATGCTTGAACGCATGGTGTTGGTCAGGTTGGTCGGGAAGAACGACGGACATACGCAGCTCACCCGGATTCCCGCTTCCCGTAACTCCTGACTGAGGGTTTCCGAGAGGGCGATCACGCCGGCTTTGGAAACGTTGTAACTGTCCATCAGAGGCGCCAGCATCAGCCCGGCCATGGACGCGACGTTCACAAAGGTACCGGATTGCTGTTCCTTGAACAGAGGTGTAAAGGCTTTGCAGCCCCGCACCACACCCAGCAGGTTGATATCAAGAATCCAGTCCCAGTCCGCCATGGAGGTATCTTCTATGGAACCTGCCGTTGCCACGCCCGCGTTGTTGACGACGATATCCACACCGCCCCACTTGCGGACCAGCGCGTCCCGGACTTTTTCGAGGTCACTCAGGCGACGCACATCACAGTCCACATAGTAGCCTTCGCCACCGGCCCTGTTCAGTTCCTGCTCAGTGACGGCACCCTGCTCCGGATTAATGTCGCCAATGCACACCCGGGCTCCCTCTCTGGCATACCGTAATGCGATCGCCCGCCCCAGGCCGCTGCCCCCTCCGGTTATGAATACCCTTAGTGTCATGATCTGTTCACCATTGTTTTTAGGTTCTGGAGTTCGAGCCGGGCTGAAGCCCGGTCTCAGGACTTATATTTCCGAAGTTCCAACCTGGCCACCATCGCCCGGTGCACCTCATCCGGGCCGTCCGCCAGCCGTAGCACACGAGCATAGGCAAACAACGCGGTTAACGGGAAGTCGTCGTCACTCACTCCGGCACCACCATGGATCTGGATCGCATCGTCAACAATCTGCTGCAGCATGGCCGGCACCACCGCCTTGATCATCGAGACTTCCTGCAGTGCCCCCATGATGCCCCTGGTGTCCAGGGCCCAGGCGCATTTGAGCGTCAGCAGCCGGGCCTGCTCAATATTCATTCGGGCACGGGCGATGATGTCCGGGTTAGCCCCCAGTTTCGCGATGGGACGGCCAAAGGCTTCCCGCGACAGAGCGCGCCTGATCAGCAGTTCCAGAGCACGCTCGGCAGCGCCGATGGCGCGCATGCAGTGGTGTACACGGCCGGGGCCCAGGCGACCCTGAGCAATTTCGAAGCCTCGGCCGGGGCCCGCAATGATCGCGCTTTTCGGTAACCGCACATTGTCGAACAGCACCTGCCCATGGCCGTAGGGCTCGTCGTAGGCACCAAACACCGGCAACATACGCTCGACCGTGACCCCGGGGGTATCAAGAGGCACCAGCACCATGGAATGGCGGCGGTGTTTGGGGGCTTCGGGGTCGGTCACGCCCATGAATATGCCGACCTTGCAGTCCGGGTGGCCGATGCCGGTGCTCCACCACTTACGGCCGTTAAGAACCACCTCCTCTCCCTCGATGATGGCGCTGGCTTCCATGTTGGTGGCGTCAGACGAAGCCACCCCGGGCTCCGTCATGCAGAACGCGGAGCGGATCTCACCGCTGAGCAGGCGGGGCAGCCACTGCTCTTTTTGTTCGGCAGAGCCGTAGTGGATCAGCACTTCCATATTGCCGGTGTCCGGCGCATTACAGTTGAAGATCTCCGGGGCAATGAAACTGCGCCCGGTTTCTTCCGCGATCAGGGCATAATCGGAGTTGAGCAGGCCACACCCGTAGTGATCATCCGGAAAGAACATGTTCCACAGGCCCTGGGCCCGGGCCTTCTCTTTCAGTTCCCGGATCACCGGAAGCACCACCCAGCGGTGATCGAGGGAGGCCAGCTCCTTGTGGTACTGCGCTTCGATGGGATAGATCTCTTCCTTCATGAAACGCTGAACACGCTTGAGATAATCCTGGCCTTTACTGGAAATACTGAAGTCCATGGTGCAGCTCCTGGCACTGGCCGCCCGCCGGGCGGGTTGGCAATGTGATAAGTCAGTCTAGGATCCTGCAGCCTATTACGCGACTGAATTATTCTTATCGTTTACCATAAGTACCACTTATTCAGCGCGAGAACTTTCCTATGGCCGTTAACCGCCTGGACCTGAACCTGCTGTACGTGTTCGACACCATCTACCGGGAAGGCAGTCTCACCCGGGCGGCCCGGGCGCTGCACCTGACTCAGCCGGCCATCAGTCACTCTCTGGCCCGGCTGCGGGATCACTTTGATGATCCACTGTTCACTCGCCAGGGCAATCAGATGATTGCCACCCCCTTAGCCCGCCGCTTTCTGGAGTCCATGCGCCCGGGCCTTAACCAGATTCAGAGCGCTGTGAGCCAGTTCCATGAGTTTGATCCCGCCACTCACCGCAAGACCTATTCCCTCGGGCTGCGGGATGTTCTGGAAGCCACCTTTCTGCCACCACTGATACACCGGCTGGAACCTTACCCGGAGCTGGAAATCAGCAGCCAACGGGTGGCCCGGCGGGAGATGGAGACCTTGCTTGCCGCCGGCAAACTGGATTTTGCGATTGATGTGTTATTGCCGGTGAGTGACCACACCAACCATGAGTTGCTGCGGCAGGACCGATTGGTGGTTCTGGCCCGGACGGAACACCCGCTTCTGGAGCAGGGGCTGACCATGGCCGACTATCTCGCCGCCCGGCATGTACTGGTTTCTTCCCGCACCGAGGGCCCCGGTATCGAGGATTTTGCCCTGTCGCGGCTGGGGGCCCAGCGTCAGATCCGGCTGCGCTGCCAGCATTACTATGCGGCCTGCCGGGTAGTTGCCGGCTCAGACCTGCTGTTGACCATGCCGGAAACCTACGCCCGGGTGATTGCCGGACACGCCAATATCGAAATAATCGAGCCGCCTGCCCCCTTCCCCTCCCTGGATGTGCACCTGTACTGGCACAAGGCTTATGAGGGCGAGCCTGCGCTGGTCTGGTTACGGAACCTGCTGAGAAACCTGGCCCGCGATCAGTAAGCCCCCACCAGCATCAGAAAGCCGAAAAACCCTGCCGCGGTGATACCCAGCGAGAGCGCAACGATGCCGAACCCCCACCAGATCGCCGCCCCGCCGGAGACTGCGACATTCTGGCCTCTAAGCGTACGGTAGAACGCCCAGGGGCCGAGAACAAAGGCTCCGGCTACCGCAAACACCAACCCCACCGCGATGCCGGCGAAGGTCCAGGTTGCCAGTACCGTAGCGCGGTCCGAGGTCTGCTCCACCACACCGTGGTGCTCCAGGAATTTCCGGCACAGGAGCCATACCAGGGCAAAGAGCGCTGCGACAAACACAAGGCCGCCGATCAGGGTGATTATCCGGTAGAGCATAGGGCCATCCCGTTATAGTGAAAGGTTCACTATAGCCGCCGCGGCCAGCAGGGTAAAACCTGCGGACTGGCAACTCCGGCCAAGGCAACTACACTGACGGTGGTGTCTCAAATTCAGATTCTGATGTAAAGGACAGGGAGGCTCAGGCATGGCCCAGGTTGCTCGTATTGCGGTCACTCCAGGAGATGGCATCGGGCCGGAGGTGGTGGCCCAGGCCCTACGATGCCTGGAGGCCCTGCGGGCCAAACACGGGCTGGCACTGGAGTGGACGGAGTTTTCCTGGCCCTCCCACACCTGGCACAAAGCCCACGGCGAATGCTGGCCGCCCGATGCGATGACGCAGTTGGCAGCCTATGACGCCATTCTGCTGGGGGCTCTGGGCGACCCCGGCCCGCTTGATGATCCGCACCGCTACCTGCTAACCGACAGCGTATCTCTCGCACCGCTGCTGCAGATGCGCAAAGGGTTTGATCAGTGGGTCTGTGAACGACCCGCCCGGTTGCTGCCCGGCGCCCGGCAATACCTGAAGGATGACCGGGCCCGGGACGTCGACATGCTGGTAATCCGGGAGAACAGCGAAGGAGAATATGTCAGCCAGGGCGGCCGGCTGCGCCAGGGTTCCCCGGACGAAGTGGCTACCCAGATGGAAGTGTTCACCCGCTACGGCACGGAGCGCATTATCCGTTATGCCTTTGAGCAGGCGCGCCACCGGGCCATCCAGCGGGTTCAGGAAGCTCGGGTCCGGAGCTTCCCGCACCACAGCGGCAATGAGTGTGAAAGTCAGGTCTGCCTGATTACCAAGCGCAACGCGCTGCGTTACTGGGGCGACATGTACACCCAGGTATTCGAGGCGGTAAGCCGCGAGTATCCCGACGTTGCCACCCACCACGAACTGGTGGACGCCGCCTGCATGAAGTTCGTCCAGAGCCCCTGGGCCTTTGACGTGGTGGTTGCCAGTAACCTCCAGGGCGACATTCTTACCGACCTGGCCGCCGTGCTGTGCGGCGGCATGGGCGTGGCCCCTTCCTGTAACCTCAATCCCGACAATCCGGACATGCCTTCGATGTTCGAACCCACCCACGGCAGTGCCCCCGATATCGCCGGTCAGGGCCTTGCCGATCCCACCGCCATGCTGTTCACCTCGGCACGGATGCTCGAATGGCTGGGCCGACAGGACCCGCAGCTGGCGCTTGCCGGCAGGGAACTGTTCGAGGCGGTGGCCGCAGACCTGGCGGAGCATGGCGGTACCCGACGTCGCACCCGCGAAATCGGCGATGCCATCCATCAACGGCTGACCCAGTGATGATTCTGAAAAAAAACACCCATACGTGCTGTTCCATCCATACCGGGAGGTACCCATGAGCGACCATAAAGGCAGACTGTCTCCCCTGCTCAAGCAGGCAACCGGCATTACCGCCGCCAGGGGCGAAGGCTCCTACATTATCGACGTTAAAGGCGACCGCTATCTCGACTTTACCTCGGGTATCGGCGTCACCAGTACCGGCCATTGCCACCCCAAAGTGGTCGCCGCCGCGCAGGAGCAGGTGGCCACCATGATCCACGCTCAGGCCACCACGGTGATGAACCCCCGTCTTCCGGAGCTGGCCGGGAAGCTGGGCGAACTCACGCCAGACCCGCTCAAGGCGTTCTTCTTTTCCAATGCCGGCACCGAAGTGGCAGAAGGCGCCATCCGGCTGGCCCGCCAGGCCACCGGCCGGCCCAACATTATTGTGTTCCATGGTGGCTTTCACGGCCGCACCATGGGCTCACTCTCGATGACCACGTCCAGCGTTGGCCTGCGGGCCGGGGTCAGCCCGATGATGGGCGGGGTGGTGGTAGCTCCCTTCCCCCATGCGTTTCACTATGGCTGGACAGAAGACGAAGCCACAGACTTCTGTCTCAGGGAGCTGGACCGGATCTTTGTCACCTACTCCTCGCCCAGGGAAACTGCGGCCATGCTGGTAGAACCGGTACAGGGCGAAGGCGGCTATGTACCGGCCAACGCCCGGTTTATGCAGGGATTGCGGGAGCGCTGCGACAAGCACGGCATCATGCTGGTGTTTGATGAAGTGCAGGCAGGCTTTGGGCGCAGCGGCAAATTCTGGGCGCACGAGCATTTTGGCGTTACGCCGGATGCCATCATGATTGCCAAAGGCCTGGCCAGCGGCTTTCCGATTTCGGCCCTGGCGGCCTCGGAAGAGACCATGGCCAAAGGGTGGCCCGGCTCCCAGGGTGGCACCTACGGCGGCAACGCGGTTGCCGCTGCCGCGGCCATTGCCACCATCGACGTAATACAGGAAGAGGGCCTGGTACAGAATGCCGAGCAGATGGGACAACGGCTGTGGGACAACCTGCATGGCCTCAGGAAGGATTATCCCGAACTCGCCGACATACGGGGCAAAGGCCTGATGCTCGGCGTCGAAATGCGCAAGGGGGATAACCCCGATGGTGAACGGGCCGGCCAGATCCTCAGGGAGTGTGAAAAGCGCGGTTTGCTGATGCTGCGCTGTGGCCCCTATCAGGAGATTGTACGGTGGCTGCCGCCGCTGATTGTCACCAGCCAGCAGATCGATGACGCTTGCGGTATCTTCGAGGAGGCGCTGAAGGCAACCGCCTGAGCGGCGGGCTGAACGTAAAAACGCCGGATCAAGCGTCGCTTGTCTGGCGTTTTTTTGTGATCTGCCGGAGTGTTGCGTTACTCTGCCCGCACGAACTCCAGCCGGCCAGGCGCTACCCGGATATCCATCGGTACCATGCCAAACAGGCGCTGCACGGAGTTGGTCTCATCCAGGCGATAGACCGGCATCGTTTCAAGCATCTGCGCGACCACCCGCATCACGGTATCGGTCACCGGTGCCAGATCGCCTTTGAAGTACGGCGAGTCAATCGAACTTTCCAGCAACCGGAGTCGACGGATATACACCGCCTTTTCCTGACTGTCATAGACCGGCGCACCTTCTACCTTGAGCGCAATATCGACCGGCAAGCGGGCCATCAATGCGGTAAGAGCCACCTGGCCCTTCAGGTCGACCACCGCAACATCGCGTCCGTCCGGGCCCAGCACGATATTGGCGTCGTCCAGGCTCAGACTCAGGGGCGAACCGCTCTGCAGCTGCTCGCGGTCAAACTGGGCAATGGCACTTTTGAGATGCCCTTCGATCTCCCGCTCTGAAATCGAATAGGGAGAAAAGCTTGCACAGCCACTGGCCAGCACAACCGCACACAGCACAACGAACCGCAGAAATGATTTCATAGCATCCTTCATAAACAGCCTCCTCGGAAATGCCACTATAGTGCGGCATCCCCAAGGTGCTGACAACTTAACTTCGGGTATCAGAACTTTTGTTTGGCCATCCAGGGGATAATCCGGTCGAAGGCGGCCTCCAGGCGCTCGATGGGCGTCGCAAAGCTGAAACGCAAGGCGTTGGTGCAGTGCTCCCCGAAAGCATCTCCGGGTACCGCACAGACGCCAGTCTCTTTCAGCAGCCGCAGGGCCACATCGGAACCATCGACATGGGGCGGCAGGTTGGGGAACGCATAGAAGGCGCCACCGGGCTTGTAACCGGTCAGGTACGGGGTCTGATCAATCAGCTCCACGATCCGGTCACGGCGCTGCCGATAGGTCTCTACCATGTCCCGCACGCATTGCTGGTCACCGGTCAGCGCCGCGACACCGGCAAACTGGGCCGGGGTATTCGCCACCGAGGTGGTGAACATATGGTATCGGCGCAGGGACTTGATCGCGGCCTGGCTCGAAATCACCCAGCCAACCCTCAGGCCCGCCATGCTGTAGGTCTTTGAGAAACTGCTGATACACATGATGTTGTCCAGGTCGACAGAACAGGTAAGCACACTGGCAAAATCGTCGTCCTCAAACAGCATGTGGTCGTACACCTCATCGGCATACACCTGTATGCCACGGTACGCACACTCCTCAAGAATGCTTTCTACCGTACTGCGGGGGTAAACCGCCCCGGTGGGGTTGTTGGGGTTATTCAGAATCAGGGCAAAGGTGCGGGACCCCATGGCCCGGATGACTTCATCCGGGTCCAGCTGGTGGTCGTTCTCCGCACGGGTGGGAATATACTTGACCTCGCCCCCGGTCATCCGGATGAGAGGGGCATACAACAGAAACGACGGGTCGGTGACCAGAAACTGGCGCCCGGGGGCGGAGGTAGCGGAGATCGCCAGATACATGGCCTCAGTGGCACCGCTGGTTACCAGGATATTGTCACGGGTGAGCTTGCGGTTGTAGCGGTTGCTGTAATAGTCCCGGAGCGCCACCAGCAGCTCCGGCAGCCCGGCATCCATGGTATAGCCGGTCTGGCCGGCGTTAAGGGCATCCACATAAGCATCAATAATATGCCTGGGAGTTGGCAGATCTGGCTGACCTATGGACAGATGAATCACATCCTTCATGGTGGCCGCCATGTTCACCAGCCGGCGAATGCCCGAAACCGGGATCGCCTGCATAGCCGGGTTCCAGCTGGCCTTGGCCTTACGGTATTTCACCTTACGCAGCTTTGACTCGCCGGCTACCTTGCCTACTGCTTCTGACATATTGACCTCCACCCATCACGAGTAAACGCACTACGAACTAAAGGCTCGAATTCCAAGCCTAGTCATGAACCCGCCGGGGTACAAGGAACACCCCTGATATTGACCCGGGCCGGCTGCGCTACCAGACTGTAAAGCACCAAACGCACGCTTTCAGAGAATTCCGGAGTGGAGATGAGCAACACAGAGAAACCGGTGGTGACCATACTGACTGCACCCGACGACGCACCACCCCCGGGTATCGAGGCCATCAGGGCAAGAGCCGAAGTCCGCTTTGCCTGTGACGAGCAGAGCCTGCGCAAAACCCTGCCGGGTGCCGACGTGCTGGTGGTCACTGACTTTCGCACCGAAGCCCTCGCCGCCGCCTGGCCCACCGCAGACCAGCTCAGATGGGTGCATACCATGAGTGCCGGGGTAGACGCCCTGATGTTTCCTGCACTGGTTGACAGTGACATCCCCCTGACCAACGCCCGCGGCATTTTCGACCGCAGTATTGCCGAGTATGTGCTTTGCACCATCCTCATGTTTGCCAAGGACTTCCCGCACTCGATACGGCTCCAGGATCAACGCCAGTGGCGGCACCGGGACACTGAGCGCGCCGAAGGCAAACAGGTGCTGGTGGTAGGCGCCGGCTCTATCGGACGGCAGATCGGCCGGTTATGCCGGGCCATCGGCATGCACCCCCACGGCATTGCCCGTACGCCACGCCAGAGCGATCCGGATTTCGAGGCCGTGCATGGTAATGATGAGCTCTATGATCAGCTACGCCACGCAGACTATGTGGTCATCGCCGCCCCCCTGACCCAACAGACCGAAGGACTGTTCGACCATAAGGCGTTCGCCGTGATGAAAAAGTCTGCCCGCCTGATCAATATTGGCCGCGGCCCCATCGTTAAAACGAAGGACCTGATCAAAGCGCTGGATGAGGGAGAAATTGCGGGCGCGGCACTGGATGTCTTCGAGGAAGAGCCGCTGCCTTCAGGCCACCCGCTGTGGCAACGGGAAAACGTGATCATCACGGCCCATATGGCGGGCGACTTTATTGGCTGGCACCGTGCGCTCACCGACCAGTTTCTGGAGAATTTTGATCGCTGGCATCAGGGCGAAGAGCTGTTCAATCTGGTGGACAAGAAGCTCGGTTACGGGCAGAAAAGCTAGGCTGCTGCCCTGCCGAATGCCACCGTAGCCAGGATCAGCCGCCAGAAAGCGATTGCTCAGAGGGGTCAAGCTCCATCTGCTGAATGGCAATCACCGCCTGCGTCCGGTTGCGGACACCCAGTTTCCGGAACACTGCCGTAATGTGGGCCTTGATGGTGGCTTCCGAGACATCCAGATCATAGGCGATCTGCTTGTTCAGAAGCCCTTCGGCCAACATACCGAGCACCCGGAACTGCTGGGGCGTAAGCGATGCGAGACGTTCGGAGAAGTCCGTATTCTCAGTCTGCATCCGCTCGATTTTGTCCGCCACACCTTCCGGCAGCCATACGTCGCCTTCCAGAACGGCCTGAATCGCCTCGGTAATCGTGGGCAGCGGTGCGCTCTTGGGAATAAAACCTGAGGCCCCGTAATCCACAGAGCGGCGCATAACCTGTAAATCTTCAGAGCCTGACACAATCACCACCGGCAACCCCGGATACTGGCCCCGCATAAAGACCAGCCCCGAGAAGCCGTGGGCACCCGGCATATTCAGATCCAGAAGGATCAGATCTGCGTCGGGGTGGGACTCTACCGCCGCCTGCAAAGCCTTGATGCTGTCGACCTCTACCGTCTCCGCATCCGGCACTGCCTGATTAACCGCTTGTTTCAGTGCTGCGCGAAACAGCGGATGATCATCAGCGACGATAATTGTTTGTGTCATTCAATGAATTCCTCACAGGTTACGGCTGCCCGGCCGTGGCGTTATCTGAACGCCCGACTGCTGATCAGCTCATCCACAACTGCAGGATCAGCCAGCGTGGAGGTATCACCCAACTGATCATGCTCATTGGCCGCAATCTTACGCAAAATCCGGCGCATAATCTTGCCTGATCGTGTTTTTGGCAGGCCCGGAGCCCACTGAATCACATCCGGCGAGGCAATTGGCCCGATTTCTTTACGCACCCACTGCACCAACTCTTTTTTCAGTTCGTCAGTCGGCTCTTCGCCCTGAACCAGAGTAACGTAAACGTAGATGCCCTGGCCCTTGATCTCATGCGGATAGCCAACCACGGCAGCTTCAGCCACTTTTTCATGGGCCACCAGAGCACTCTCGACTTCGGCAGTACCCATCCGGTGGCCGGATACGTTCAGTACGTCGTCCACCCGACCGGTTATCCAATAATAGCCGTCTTCATCACGCCGGGCACCGTCACCGGTAAAATACATGCCTTTATAGGTACTGAAGTAGGTCTGGATAAACCGGGGATGGTCACCATAAATGGTACGCATCTGGCCCGGCCAGCTGTCCAGAATCACCAGGTTACCCTCGCTGGCCCCTTCCAGCAGGTTGCCGTCGTTATCGGCAATGGCAGGCTTCACCCCGAAGAACGGCACGGTGGCAGAGCCCGGCTTGAGGTCAGTTGCTCCGGGCAGCGGTGAAATCAGGATACCGCCGGTTTCGGTCTGCCACCAGGTGTCTACGATCGGGCATTTGTCGTTACCGATCACCCGGTGGTACCACTCCCAGGCTTCCGGGTTGATCGGTTCACCGACCGACCCGAGCAGTTTGAGGCTGTCACGGGTGGTGCCCTTCATGCAGTCTTCACCTTCAGCCATCAGCGCCCGGATTGCCGTGGGGGCCGTATACAGGATGTTCACCTTGTGCTTGTCGACCACCTGCCCCATGCGGGAACTGTCCGGATAGTTTGGCACACCCTCAAACAACAGCGTGATGGCGCCGTTGGCCAGCGGGCCGTACAGAATATAGCTGTGGCCGGTTACCCAACCGAAGTCTGCAGTACACCAGTACACATCACCGTCATGGTAATCGAACACATACTCGTGGGTCATGGAGGCGTACACCATGTACCCACCGGTCGTGTGCAGGACACCTTTAGGCGCGCCGGTTGAACCAGAAGTATACAACATGAACAGCGGATCTTCGGCGCTGACCGGCTCCGGCGGGCACTCAGCCGAGGCGTTCTGCATCAGGTCTTCGTACCAGAGGTCGCGGCCTTCGGTCCAGGGCACCTGCTCGTTCCCCGTACGGCGTACCACAATAACCCGCTCAACCCCGGCGCCGGACTCATGATTGAGGGCCGCATCCACGTTCTTCTTGAGCGGAATGGCACGGCCACCCCGCAGGCCCTCATCGGCCGTGACAACAAAACGGGCCTTGCCGTTCACGATCCGGGCAGCCAGGGCTTCCGGTGAAAAGCCGGCAAATACCACGGAGTGAATGGCACCGATACGGGCGCACGCCAGCATCACCACGGCAGTTTCGACGATCATCGGCATGTAGATGGTCACCACATCGCCTTTTTTCACGCCCTGTTCTTTCAGCACGTTGGCGAATTTACAGGTTTCCTCGTACAGCTCGCGGTAGGTCACATGACGGGAGACCGACGGATCGTCACCTTCGAAAATGATGGCGGTCTGATCGCCGCGATCGTTCAGGTGGCGGTCCAGGCAGTTTACGGAGGCATTCAGCACACCATCTTCAAACCATTTGATGGAAAGGCTGTCATGATCAAAGGTGGTGTTCTTGACCTTGGTATACGGTTTGATCCAGTCGATGCGCTTGCCGTGCTCACCCCAGAAGGCGTCCGGATCGTCGATGGATTGCTGGTACATCTGGTTATACTGTTCGCGGCTGAGCAACGCACGTTCGGCCACTTCCGGTGCAACCGGATAAAGCTGTTTGTCAGTCATTGCACTCCCCCTATTAAGAGTCTTTTGTCGTTATGGGTTTTTTTAATCAGGGTGGTGGAACTCTTTCATCCTTCTGTAAGACAGATGGGAGTAGTTCAACACGCCAGCCGCCACACATTGAATTAGACTAACGTCCAAAACCTGAACAGGAAAGACTTAAAACGGAGCCGGACAGATCCGGCTCCGTGGGGGGACCGTCAGGCTGCTTTTCTGGCCGTTCTTGACGACTTGAGGCGATAGACCTTGCGCTCTTTCAGGGCGTACTGGTTCAGCCCGGCCAGATGCACCTTGCGCAGGTAATGGGCCCAGTCAATCACCGCCGGGTCAACCGGGAACAGTGCCCGGTCGGCAGGCCCCATGCGCTCTGCCAGTGCCTGCAACTGGTCGTTCCGGAACACATAGTCGGGCGCCGTATAGAAGCCAAAAATGGTTGCCAGAGACTGGGTAGTCTCCAGGTTCCGCAGCCACTTCAGATCCCGGGAATTGCCAAACACCTTGAACACCCGGTCAGCAAGGCTCAGCGGCAGCCGTGCGCCACTGATCATCATGTCAAACAGCCCGCGGGGCACGGCAATAAAGGGCTTGCTCGGCTGCCGGTAGAACAGGTGGTCATACTCAGCGTAATTGGTTTTTGCCTCAGCCATCAGGTGGTCGATGAACTCACCCAGCGTGATCGGGTTGCTGCTGCCGCTACAGCACTGATAAATACGCTGTTCAGCCGGCTCCGCCAGAGCCTCGGCCAGGCCCAGAATGATGGCATTGCCCACCAGGTCAACCGGAATCACATCAATCACGCCGGAGCGCTTGCCCGGGAACAGGCTGACCTTCTCACGGGCATAGGCCAGGATAATGGCATCCGCTACCTTGATCCCTTCAATCCACCCCGGCGCCGGCTCATGCAGCGCACTTTCGATGATGGAGGGGCGAACGATGGTCAGGCTCCGGCCCTGCAATGTTTTCATCAAAAGCTGCTCACCTAACCATTTGGTGAAGGTGTAAGTGTCGCTCCAGCCATAGCGGTTTGCTTCCTGAATACCAAGCTCGACCAGTTTCTTCTCCAGCACCTTGCCGGTATAACGTGAGCGGACATCCTCAATCTTGTCTTGCAGGAGCCGGACCAGTTCCTCGATGTCAAAATACCCGCCTGCAGCCTGGGGAATCGCTTCGCCCGCGGGCCGGATGACCGTCTCGGCCACCTGCCCTGCGTTCATGCCGTTCACATAACAGGTGGATACCTGCAGCACCGCCAGGGTCGGGTTATGGCCGGCGAGCCGCGCCACGTTGTGCAGGCACAGGGTATTGATGGCCAGTGCCTTATCCAGCTCTTCACGGAAGTTTACACTTGCTGCGGAGTTGATCACCGCATCCAGTTCCCCCGCCAGCTGGCCGAAAGCCGCTTCGCTCAGGCCGAACGCCGGTTCCGTCACCTCACCCGTGATGCAATGGAGTTTCTGCTCAATCAGCGCCTCAAACGCTTCCGGGTCGTCTGCACGAAGGCGGTCAAACACCGAAGACACGGCGATCTCGTTAAGAAAACGATCGCGGGCTTCCGCATTACGCTTGTTACCCCGGATCAGCAGGTAGATGCCTCCGATATCCGGTACCGCCCGGAGCAGTTTTTCCAGCACTACTTTACCCAGGAACCCGGTGGTGCCGGTAATCAGCACATTTTTGCCTTTCAATTGCGCCAGTACTCCGGATGACGCGGTACCGGTGCTCAATTGCCGTTCTGTCATTTCTGGAACTCCTTCTCTGTTTAATCACCAACCGGGCCTGGCTCCGGCACACCTGAACATCCGAATCCGATGCACAATCCGGGCCACAGAAACCATCGCGCACCATTGTGGCACGCATCCGGTGACAGGGTGGTGACACACTGCCTGATTGCGCTCAACACCCTTCCGGCAAGCCCGCCACCAATTGTCGGACACTCTGATCGCGATTCTTGATGGAGTTTGCAAAGTATTGCAGCACGTTACGCTTTGTATCTGAAACTGCGGCCTAATGCACATTTTTTAATCGGTGGCTTGCCTAAGCTCATTCGACAAACTTCCGCTCACGGTCATCAACGCACCACCCCGACACACAAAAATAATCGTCGCGGCCAGGCGTAAACAAGAATAAAGGCAGACTGACAATGCGTGACAAATACAGGTATATCGGCCCGGTATACGACTTCCTCAGCAACCTCTACAGCGGCAGGAACATCCATCGCTGCAAAACCGCGATGCTCGATATCGAAACGGTAAAGCCCGGAGACCGCATTCTGTTTGCCGGTGTCGGCCATGGCCGGGATGCCATCCGCGCAGCCGAGCTCGGTGCCGAGGTGACCGTGGTAGACCTGTCTGAAACCATGCTCCGCAAATTTGCCGACGCCCAGCATAAAGAAGCCCCGCATCTCACCGTTCGTCGCATTCACAGCGACATCATGAAAGTCGATGAGTTTGAGCAGTACGACATGGTCGTGGCCAACTTTTTCCTGAACGTTTTTGATGAAGAGATGATGGTCAGGGTGCTTGAGCACCTGATCCGGCTGGGCAAGGCCGACGCCCGGGTGGTGGTTGGCGACTTCTGCTACCCCACCGGTAACCTGCTGGCCCGGATGTTCAAGAAAATGTACTGGTACATCGCGGTTTTCATCTTCTGGCTGTTTGCCAACAACGCGTTTCACAAAATCTATAACTACCCGGAGCACATGCGGAAGCTGGGTCTGAAGGTGACTGATAAGAAAAAGTTCAAATTTCTGAACATGGACTGCTACTGGTCGATTCTCGGGCAGAAGCAAACCTGAGCAAACGATTCCTCCGCCACAAGCCGACTAAAGGGAGCTCCACCATGGCCGATCAGACACTCGCTCTCACCGGCGGGACCGAACGGGTCGCGGGCCAGTTCTCGTTTTCTGAACGAATTGCCTGCCTGAAGAATTTTGGCACTCATTCCCAGTCGTTTTCCACGCTCCAGCCCGGCATGCAGTATTTTGACGTGCCGGAACTGGGCTACATCGCCTACATGCGCAAATGGGGCGGTACCTTCGTGCTGTCAGACCCGGTCAGTGCACCGGAGCATTTCCCGGCTATCCTCGAACGTTTTCACAAGGCGTTCCCCAACGCCTCCTATGTTCAGGTTTCCAAGCCGGTGGTCGACATACTGCACCAGAAGTTCGGCCTTTACGGCACCCAGTTTGGCAGCGAGTCCCGCATCGACCTGAGCAAGTGGAGCCTGACCGGCAAGAAAAAACAGATTCTGCGTACCGCCCTGAACCAGGCGGAAAAAAGGGGCATTACCGTTAAGGAACGGTTCAGCGACGACCACACCCGCGAAATCTCGGAGGCCTGGCTACGCACCCGCAAGTGCAAAAGCAACGAGATCCGGTTTCTGATTCGTCCGATGGAAATGGATTACCGGGAAAACGAACGCCACTTTTATGCGTACCAGGACGGTCAGGCGGTGGGCTTTATCTATTTTGATCCGATTTACCGGAATAACGAGATCATCAGCTACGTGCCCAATATATCCCGGGCAAATGCCGATTTTCGTCAGGGTATCTTCTATACCCTGATGGCTCATGCCATGGCGGCCTTCCAGGCCGAAGGCGTCCCCTACCTGGACCTTGGCCTGATCCCGCTGTCACTGGACAAAACCACCGAGGCCCAGGAAAGCCGCCTGCTCAAGAGCCTGCTCCACCAGATCTACGAGCGAGGAAACTTCCTCTATAACTTCAAAGGGCTGGAATTCACCAAGTCGCGCTTTCGGGGCGAGGCGTTCAAGACCTACTGCTGCCATAAACGGGCAATTCCGGCGCTGGAATTTCTCGCCATGTTCAAGCTCACCCGGCTGCTGTAACGCCGGGCCACTGCCCCACGACCCTAGCAACCGGAATACCGGCCCGGGCCATGAACGGCTCAATACCCACCACGGCCTCACCGGTAAAGCAGGCTTCGCGCACCACCGGCAAGGCTCCTCTGGCTCCCTGCCTTGCCTGTTCCAGACAACCCGCCTCACCCAGCCAGTAGGCCACCCGCCGGGCGATTGCCTCTCCCGAGTCGACCCAGTAGCAAACCCCAGGCAAAGCGGCCTTGAGCCAACCCAGCAGCAGCGGGTAGTGGGTGCAACCGAGGACAACCGTATCAACCTCCGCTTCCCGGAGAGGCGCCAGCGCCAGCTCAAGCTGATCTTCCGGCGGTGCCGTTCCCGCCACCAGTGCTTCGGCCCAGAGCACCAATCCGGGATGGCCAACGCGAATTACCTGACAGTCAGCCGCAAAATCATGCACCAATTCATCCAGGTAAGGCCGGCGGATGGTGGCCGGGGTGGCCAGAATCCCGATCCTTCGGTTATTGCTGCAGGCGGCAGCGGGCTTGACCGCAGGCACCACCCCCACCACCGGGATATCCGTCATCGCACGAAGGCTGGGCAAGGCCACGGTACTGGCGGTATTGCAGGCAATCACGATCACCTCGCAGGGATACCGGGACAGGCAGGCTGCGATCAGCCGGCAACAGCGGTCTACGACCACCTGATCGGGTTGATCGCCGTACGGAAAACCGGCGTTATCCGCCAGATAGATCAGCTCAGCACCCGGCAGAGCCCGGGAGATACAGCTCGCCACGCTCAGGCCTCCAATACCCGAATCGAACACCAGCACCCTGGGCCGGGATAAGGGTTGCATCATGCGCCGGTTCCGTCGCTGATCTCGGCTTTTACCGCGCGGATGAGCCAGCCGGCAATCGTGGTCTCGGGAGGAACCGGCGGGTGATCATCCGGTGTAAACCAGCCCGCCTCCGCGAGTTCGTCCTCCTGCAGTTTCAGCTCACCGCTTTGGTAATCCGCAACAAACCCCGCCATCAACTGGTGCGGAAACGGCCAGTGCTGGGAACGCAGATAGCGGATATTGGTGACTTCCAGCCCGGTTTCTTCCCGGACTTCCCGGGCCACCGCCTGTTCGAGGTTTTCGCCCGGCTCCACAAACCCGGCAATCAGGCTGAAGAAGTTGCGAGCCACCCGGGACGAGCGAGCCAGCAGGAAGCGGTCGTCCCGGCGGATAACCGTGATAATGCAGGGCGCAATTCTGGGGTACCAGGGCACATGGCAACGATTGCACCAACGCGCGCGCTCCCTGGGGTGGGGCCCGGTGCGCTCCCCGCAGCGCCCGCAATAACGGTGGTCCTGCCACCATTGCCACACCTGAAAAGCCGTACTGAGAAGCCCGGACGGCGCTTCTGGCAGGTGCAACATCGCATCGCGCAGCGTGACGGTGACCACGCCCGGCAACCCGGTATCCGGCAGGGTCGTGACAAACACCCGGTGGCCATTCCAGGTGCCCAGGGACAGTGCATCAGGGCGGCTGTCGCCCATCTCCGGGCCACCCCAGCGCAGAAACCAGCTATCGCCAGGTTTCAGAATACTGTTGCCGGCAAACGCCAGCAGCAAGTCACCGTCTGCCGGTGGCTCTTCAGACCAGCCCGGCACCCATTGTCCGCTTTGCTCAACCATGGTTCTGTCCCAGATCTGCTTTAACACCCTGCCGGGCAATGTATCACATCACATTCATCAGTAAGAATCGGAGTAACACTTTGCGCCCCTGCCCCAACCCGTTAAACTTGGCGCCTGTTTCCTGTACCGGAGTAGCACGTTATGCGACTTTATCAGGGCATTCGCAGCCTGATCCTGTCTCTTTTCCGCAAAATCCTTTTCCTGTGGGTCAGGACGGATGTCAGCGGCAACAGCCTTGAGTTCCTCGGCCTGGATCCCAGCAAGCCGGTGTGCTACGTGCTGCAGTACAGCTCCCTATCCAGCCGGCTGGTGCTCGAGCAGGAGGTTATCAACGCCCGCCTGCCCGGCGCCACCCCAGACCTGCCGGTCAGACACGGGCCTTCCCACTCATTCTTCTTCCTCTATAAGCGAGTGGGCAGCCCCATGCAGGGCGGACGGCACAAACCGGTACCCACCCGCGATTTCAATGAACTGGTCAGATTCGGGATGGAGCATCCGGAACAGGACGTGCAGATAGTCCCGGTTTCCCTGTTCTGGGGCCGGTCACCAGACAAAGAGAAATCCCTGGTCAAGCTCCTGTTGTCCGACACCTGGTCGGTGGCGGGGCGTTTACAGAAGTTCCTGATCATCCTGGTCCATGGCCGCAGTACCTACGTGCAGTTCAATCAGCCGTTGTCTCTGCATCAGGTGATTGATGAATACCGCGACAACCCACCGAAGGCCAACCGCAAGCTCGCCCGTATACTGCGCACCCATTTCCGCCGGGTACGCCAGGCAGTATTGGGCCCCGACCTGTCCCATCGCCGGACCCTGGTAGAAGGGCTGGTACGCACTCAGGCGGTCAAGGAAGCGATTCGGGAAACCGCAGCCAAAGACGATCTGCCTCCGGAAAAAGTCCGCGCCAGGGCCTACCAGTATGCCGATGAAATCGCCGCCAGCATGTCCATCGTGACCATCCGCTTTCTGGAGCTGGCGCTGGCCTGGTTATGGAACCGGATCTACAAAGGCATCGCCATCAACAATATCAAGGTCGCCAAGGAAGCCGCCCAGGACAGCGCCGTGGTCTACGTACCCTGCCACCGCTCCCACATTGACT
>Ga0209075_1001381_pt1 | contig 22820 bp, 21 predicted proteins | sample Stecom2011_FD_187523 | JGI IMG/M metagenome (GOLD analysis project Ga0209075, IMG submission 187523) | Agricultural soil microbial communities from Utah to study Nitrogen management - Steer compost 2011 (SPAdes) (version 2) | ecosystem: Environmental > Terrestrial > Soil > Agricultural land...
GCTAATTAGCGATAACGGGCCACCGCCTGTTCCACCGCCGCTACATTGTGGCGTAGGTGGTCCGGATTAATGGTGCCCACGATGGTGCTGGTGACTCCGGGATGGCGGAAGATAAAGTCCATGCTGACCTGTACCGGGTCGCCCTGGTCTTGCAGGCACAGATGCCCACTGGCCAGAGCCTTCTTGATCAGCACTGCCTTGCCCTGGTCATGGGCGAAATCCAGAACCGGCTCTTCTTCCCGGTGATTCAGGTTATAGGTGGCCATCACCAAATCGGCATGCCGTAGAGTTTCGATGCCGCCGTCCACGGTTTTGGTGGACATGCCAATGGCGCGAACCATGCCTCTCTGCTTGGCTTCGGCAAGGGCTTCCAGCGTTCCCATGCGTTGGATGATTTCCATATCATTGCCGTCGGAATGTACCAGCACAATATCCAAGTAGTCGGTTTCCAGCCGCTTCAGGCTGCGTTCCAGACTAAAGCGGACATGCTCCGGCGAAAAGTCGAAATGGGATTGTCCATTTTCAAACTCTTCCCCCACTTTGGTGCAAATCACCCAGTCTGACCGTTGTCCTCTTAGTAAGGGGCCAAGGCGTTCCTCGCTGCGGCCATAGGCGGGGGCCGTATCGATCAGGTTGATGCCCAGGTCGCGGGCCAGGGTCAGGAGCTGGGTAGCCTGGGCATCGTCCGGAATCTGGAAACCCTGGGGGTACTTTACGCCTTGGTCCCGTCCCAGTTTGACTGTGCCCAAACCGATGGCTGAGATTTCTACACCGGTATTTGCAACAGGAAATCGTTTCATAAGGCGTCCTTAGCTGAACATCTGCTCCCAAACGGGGAGGCTGACTTTGGGGTGGGGGAGCCCTGCCAGAAGACTGTAGTCCGTATGGGCTTTAGGAGTGATCCCCTGCTTCTGCAGGTCCTCCAGTACCTCGTCGGAGAGTGCCGGTGATAGCGCGAGTTTGGTCGGCCAGCAGACCAGGGTGTTGGCAGTTCGGGCCAGAAAGGCATTGTCGGGACGCAACAGGTTGGATTGGCGCGGCTCAGCCCGGTTAATGAAAAAGCTGGCCCATTGGGCCTGTCCCAGATCGACCCAGGGAAGAAGCTCTGCTACCAGCTCTTGGGCTTTTTGCACCTGCTCCTTGCCGGCCAGTTCAACCCCGGTTTCTGCCAGATTGCCGCCCAGGTACCAGACGAACTTGCCGTCTTCGGCCGGGTGGCTGGTAATGGTCAGCAGCGGCTTGGAACCCGTGCCGATACAGTGGGCAAAAATCGGGTGGGGGTAGTCATGTTTGACCATGACCATGTGCAAGGGACGGCGTTGCATGGCGGGACCCGGCAGGCCGGAACCATGCAGTAGGGCTTCGTTACCTTCACCTGCCGTCAAAACGTAGCACTGCGCTTCGATACGGACACTACGGCGCTTGCCGTTGATGTTGATGCCCCTGATGCGCTCGCCATCGAAATCAATCACGCCGGGTTGGCTGCAATCCAACTGGTAAATGCCGTCGTGGAAGGGCTCTGCCAGGGCAGACACTACGCTGGGGACATCCAGCACCAACTCGTTAAGAGCATAGAGAGTGCCTTTGAAGCGGCGGTCCCGAAAGGCTTCGGGACGCTCGTTTTCCTTGAGGGACTCAATCCGGCCGCGGACTGCCTTGCTGGCAAAGAAGGTAGTCAGCTTGGAAGCCAGCTGGGCCTTGGACCACATGAAATGGTGCTCGGACAAAATCCGGGCAGAACTGAGGTCAACATCGCCTTGGCCTTCAAGGCAGGCACGCCAGCGGGCGGGCATATCGGCAATGGCATTGGCGGCGGTGGTCAAGGCACCATTAAGGGCGTATTTGGTGCCGCCATGGATGATGCCTTGGGAGCGAATGGTCTGGCCCCCACCGAGGCTGTCTTTCTCAAGCAGGATCGTGCTGTATCCAGCGCGATGCAAGCGATAGTTGAGCCAGAGGCCGGCGACGCCGCCGCCGATGACGACTACGTCGGTGGTTACTAAATCTGTCATAACTGCCAGTTACCTATGTGAAGCAGGGGACCGTCCGAACCTGACAGGGACAACGGCAAAGGACGTCGTGCTGGCAAAGGACCGTTTCGATCCGACTAGAACGGCGGCAATTATAGCGGGGGCAGTCTTGGAACCCAAATTCCGTTAAACTCCCGAAATTCGTTCATTGTCAATTAAGTGAATCAGATCACCCATGGCCCGTATTTTTTATAGCCTGTTATTTTACCTGCTGATGCCCCTCATTCTTTTGCGCCTGCTGTACCGGGCCTGGAAAGCGCCGGCCTATGCCAAACGCTGGCAGGAACGGTTCGGTTTTGTGCAGGTTGCACCTCACCGGCAGCAGGGAATTTGGGTTCACGCCGTCTCTGTGGGGGAGACCATTGCCGCCGTGCCCATGATCAAGGCCCTGCAACAGCAGTTTCCGCAACTGCCGATGATGGTGACCACCATGACACCGACAGGCTCGGAGCGGGTACGGGCCATGCTGGGCGACTCGGTGGATCATGTCTATGCCCCTTACGACACGCCTGGTGCAGTAAAACGGTTTTTGCGCCGCCTGCAGCCCCGACTGTTGGTGGTGATGGAAACCGAGTTGTGGCCGAACACCTTACATTACGCTCGAGGGAGTGGTGCGCCGGTGGTGCTGGCCAATGCCCGTTTGTCTGAGCGCTCGGCAAGGGGGTACCAAAAAGTCAGGTTTCTAGCCCGGCCCATGCTGCAAAATCTGAGCTTGGTTGCGGCACAAGGTCCGGCGGACGCCGAGCGGTTCCGGTCACTAGGGCTGGCGGAAGAGCAGGTCCAGGTCACCGGCAGTATCAAGTTCGATATGCAGCCCAAGGCGGAGCACCTAGCAGAAGGGCAGGCGCTCAAGCAAGGTTGGGGGGCACACTTTGTCTGGGTGGCAGCCAGTACCCATGATGGGGAGGATGAACTACTGCTACAGGCACATCAGCGGCTTCGCCAGCGTCATCCAGAGGCCCTGCTGATTCTGGTGCCACGTCATCCCGAACGGTTCTCGGCGGTGGCGGAGCTGGTGAAAAAGCAGGGCTTTGTTGTGGCTCGACGCAGCTCAGGTGAACCGGTGACCAGTGCCACCCAGGTTTTGGTGGGGGATACCATGGGCGAGATGATGATCTTCTTCGCTGCTGCGGATGCCGCCTTTGTGGGTGGCAGTCTCATTGAGCGGGGTGGTCATAATCCACTGGAGCCGGCAAGCCTTGGACTGCCGGTGCTGATGGGGCCGCATGTGTTCAACTTTCAGGAAATCTGTAACCAGCTGTCGGCAGAGGGCGGGCTGATCTATGTCGGGTCGGCAGAGAATCTCTATGAACGCTTGCAGGAGCTGGCGGAAGATCGGGAACTACGGGCGCGGATCGGCGGTTGTGCCCAAGCTGTGGTGGATCGTAATCGGGGGGCGCTGGATCGGCTGGTGGCCTTGGTGGCCGGGCAGTTGTAACGGCTAGTTCTGCTTTGGGGGCTGCCGCCTGCCCCTCTCCCGCCTGGAGCATGGGGAGAGGAGGGCAAGCAGGTGCAGGAAGCGCTCTGTTAGCTTCTCGTTTCCACCAGCCAACGGTTCAACTGCTCAAGATCGCCAGGGGTCAGGATGCCCGCCGCCTGCTTGAGCCTTAAGCTGTTCAGCACGTAATCGAAACGGGAATTGGCGTAGTCTCGCAGGGTTTCGTAGTACAGACGTTCTGCGTCCAGCACTTCCACGATATTCCGGGTTCCCACCTGATAGCCGGCACGGGTGGCTTCCAGGGCACTTTCCGCGGAGCGGATCGCTTGTTTGCGCGCCTGGATGGACTCGATGTTGGTGTTCAGCGTGCGCATCAGGCTACGGATATTCAGGGTGGTATTGCGGCGCACGGTCGTCAGGGTCTGCTCCGCCCGCTCTACCTCAAAACGGGCCCGACGGACGCCTGCCTGGGTGCCGCCCCCGGTATAAAGGGGGACATTGAGCTGCAGGCCAATGGAAAACTCATTCTGGCTACTGGCATTAAAGGCGGCCGACCGGGAGCTGCCGCTGATGTCGACATCGCTGTAGCTGGCAAAGGCATCCAGGGTTGGATAGTGCAGGGAACGGTTGGTCCGCAGCTGTTGCTGGGCCACGTCGACCGCAAAGGTGGCCGACTGGATTTCCAGGTTTTGTTGCAGGGCCGTATCGACCCATTCATCCGGGGAGTTGGGTTCCGGGTGGACTACAGGGAAATCCTCCCGCAGCTTGCCCAGGTTCGGATAGCTTTGTCCGGTCAGACGCTCCAGGGATTCCAGGGCCACCGCCAGGTCACCTTCGGCGGCAATACGCTGGACCTTGGCAGAGTCGTAGAGTGCCTGGGCTTCGAGAACTTCGGTAATGGCGATCAGGCCCACGTCAAAACGCTGTTTGGCCTGTTCCCACTGGCGCTCGAAGGCCTCTTCCGCCGCTTTGGTTGTAGCCAGGTTCTCTTCGGCACGGAGCACGGAAAAGTAGGCGTCGGCTGTGCGCAGGATCAGGTTTTGCTCTTCCAGGACATACTGCGCCGCAGCTTGGCGGCTGGCGAACTTGCTGCCCTGGTAGCGGTACCAGGTATCAGCGCGAAACAGGGGCTGGGTCAGCTCAATACTGTAGCCGAAACTGTTGTAGGTGTTATCACCCGCCAGGTCGCTGTCCCGTTTGTTACGGGACAGGCTGGCACCGGCGCCAACCTGGGGTAAAAGGCCGGAGCGGGCTTCATTGACGACTTCTTCCTGGGCTTGATAGGTGGCTCGGGCGGCGGCCAGTTCGGAGTCGTAGTCCAAGGCATGTTGATAGACGGTTACCAAATCCGCGGCCTGAAGGGCAGATGCCCAGGACAGACCCAGTGCCAAGGCAAGCAGGGATGGTTTCAGTGCCATAACTTCACTTCTTCCTAAAGTAACACTGCCAGATAGAGGCGGGAGGTCACCACCATGGGAATGGCGGAACCTCTACTGGACCTGATGGCAGCCATATTCGGTCATCGCGAGAAGGGAGGCGGAGAGCCCCTCCAGTGGTCGCTCACTTAGTGCCGCCATTATGGACAATAACCCGTCTCAACTCTACACTCATCGCAATTCTTGTCGGGGTGCTGTGCCTGTGGGTACGGCTGAGATCATTTGTTGGAACCCGTGGACCTGATCCGGATAATACCGGCGTAGGCAACGAGAGCCGTCACTGCCCAGGCATATCTTTTGGAGGCGTCGCGCCTGGCTCAGTTCCCGGTTCTGTGGTCCCCCTTCAAGGCTTGGAAGGCTGATGCATCGTCAGCCGGTTATGTACCGAAGGAGGAACTGCAATGAATGCCCGTTCTGAAGACTTTTTACGTGATCGAGCCCAGGTCGACCGTAATAGCATCCAGCCCTTACCGAATTCCCGCAAGATTTATGTAACAGGCAGCCGTCCGGATATCCGCGTGCCCATGCGGGAAATTTCCCTGGCCGACACCCCAACAGCCTTTGGGGGAGAGCCGAACCCGCCGGTGCTGGTGTATGACACCTCGGGCCCTTACACCGACCCGGAGGTGGCCATTGATGTGCGCAAAGGGCTGGCCCCCATCCGTTCGGCCTGGATCGAAGAGCGGGGCGATACCGAGATACTCGGCGAATTTAGCTCCGAGTTCACACGCCGCCGGCTCCGGGACCCGGCGCTGGATCCCTTGCGGTTTGGCCACCACCGGCTGCCCCGGCGGGCCAAGGCCGGTGCCAATGTCACCCAAATGCACTATGCCCGCAAAGGCATCATTACGCCCGAGATGGAGTTTGTGGCCATCCGCGAGAACATGAAGCTGCAAGAGGCCCGCGAACAAGGGCTTTTGGCTCAGCAGCATTCTGGACAGTCCTTCGGGGCGGCTATTCCCGATGAAATCACGCCGGAGTTTGTGCGCCAGGAAATCGCCCGGGGCCGCGCCATCATTCCTGCCAATATCAACCATCCGGAGCTGGAGCCGATGATTATCGGTCGTAACTTCCTGGTGAAGGTCAATGGCAATATTGGCAACAGTGCCATCACCAGCTCCATTGAGGAAGAGGTGGAGAAGCTCACCTGGGGGATTCGCTGGGGGGCGGACACCATCATGGACCTGTCCACCGGCAAGAACATTCATGAAACCCGTGAGTGGATCATTCGCAACTCTCCGGTACCGATTGGCACGGTGCCCATTTACCAGGCTTTGGAGAAGGTCGGGGGTGTGGCCGAGGATCTGACCTGGGAGATTTTTCGCGACACGCTCATTGAGCAAGCGGAGCAGGGGGTGGATTATTTCACCATTCACGCAGGTGTCTTGCTGCGCTATGTCCCCCTCACCGCCAATCGGGTCACGGGGATCGTGTCCCGGGGTGGCTCCATCATGGCGAAATGGTGCCTGGCCCACCATCAGGAGAACTTCCTCTATACCCATTTCGAGGAAATTTGCGAAATCATGAAGGCCTACGACGTCAGCTTCTCCCTGGGGGATGGCTTGCGACCGGGCAGTATCGCCGACGCCAACGATGCGGCCCAGTTCGCGGAACTGGAAACCCTGGGCGAGCTGACCAAAATCGCCTGGAAGCACGATGTGCAGGTGATCGTTGAAGGGCCGGGGCATGTGCCCATGCACCTGATCAAGGAAAACATGGACAAGCAACTGGCCTGCTGCGATGAGGCTCCCTTTTATACCTTGGGGCCTTTGACCACGGATATCGCCCCGGGGTACGACCACATCACCTCCGGCATCGGTGCGGCGATGATTGGCTGGTATGGCTGTGCCATGCTGTGTTATGTAACGCCGAAAGAGCATTTGGGGCTGCCCAACAAGGATGATGTGAAAACCGGCATCATCACCTACAAGATTGCCGCCCATGCTGCAGACTTGGCGAAGGGACATCCGGGCGCACAGATTCGGGATAATGCCCTGTCCAAGGCGCGCTTTGAATTCCGCTGGGAAGATCAGTTCAATCTGGGGCTCGACCCGGATACGGCCCGGGCATTCCATGATGAAACCTTGCCTAAGGAATCTGCCAAGGTGGCCCATTTCTGTTCCATGTGTGGTCCCAAGTTCTGCTCCATGAAAATCAGCCAGGAAGTGCGGGAATACGCAGAAGAACGTAAGATGGATTCGGTAGAATCAGCCCTGCAAACGGGCTTGAGTGAGAAAGCCGAGGAATTCAAGCGCCGGGGAGGCGCGCTCTACCACAAGGTGTAGGTAGGCGGAAGAAGGCCAGGGAAGGCCATCAGGCTCGCAAGGTCAGGAGAAAACGGGCAATGAGCGACAAGAGCGATAAGAATGAGCGGTTCACCCACAATGATGTCCAGGTGGTGGCCCGCGAGCAGTGCTTCAAGGGCTTCTACAGCATCCAGAAATACCATGTGAAACACCGTCTGTTTTCTGGAGGCTGGAGTAATGTTATTCAGCGAGAGCTGTTTGTCCGCCACAATGCCACTTGTGTACTCTTGTTCGATCCAGTCCGGGACAAGGTGGTGATGGTGGAGCAGTTCCGGATCGGCGCCATTCGTGAGGCCAATACCCCTTGGCTGTTGGAACTGGTGGCTGGGCTGAACGGAGAGGGGGAGGCGCCCGGAGAGGTCGCCCGCCGCGAAGCGATCGAAGAGGCAGGCTGCGAGATCAAGGAGTTGATCCATATTTGCAGCTATCTGCCGTCGCCGGGGGGTAGTTCCGAAAAGGTGGATCTCTATTGCGCTCTGGTGGATTCGGAAGGCATCGGCGGTATCCATGGACTGGAGGATGAAAACGAAGACATCCGGGTCCATGTGATTGATTGGACTGAAGCCTGCGATATGGTGAAAAACGGAAAAATTAATAACGCGGCCAGTATTATTGCGATACAGTGGTTGCAGTTAAACGAAGCCAAGGTAAGAGAAGCCTGGAGCAGACGTTCTTGAAGCGTACAGGCTATCTCAGTAGTAAACCCCAAGACCAGGAGAGCTCATGAAAGCCCGCTATGTGCCCAATCTGGCCAAGATCGGCGCAATCTGTGAAGCCAACTATCTGCGCTTGCAGAAGTTGATGCCGGCGATGCGGGCCGGAGTGTCTGCCGAGTACGAACTGTTCGCCGAGGGCAAACACCTGGGAACCGTATGCCTGAAGGTCCTGGAAACAGCCAAGTACACCCAGGTTTTGTACCTGGAGCAGATCCAGACCGCCGGCAAATGGCTGAACAACCCAGAAATGACGGTGCGTGTGTATCACGATGCCCGCATGGCTGAAGTGGTGAGTTGCTTCCAGCAGCGCCGGATTCAGGCCGTCAATGAGTACCCGAACCAGAAGATGCATCTGCCCGACGAAAAGCTGCAGTTGAACGGTTTTCTCGCCGACTGGCTCAATTACTGTATCAAGCATGGACATCTGCCTTTTCAACTTGTCGCCAAAATGTGACTCCCATACTGGAAAAAAATCAGTCTCCGCATATATTTCCTGAGCAGTAACATGCCAAATCGTGAGGCCTGCGCTGCAGGGCGTAAACTAGGCTGCTGGAGGCGAATTCAGGTGGCGAATGAGAACGATATAGCCTTGCAGGTCATACAGCTGACAGACCCACATTTGCGCCAGGAAGAGGATGGTACTCTTCTGGGCATGAATACCCGTCGCAGTCTGGGTGCGGTCTTGGAGCTGATTCAGCAGGATGGGCATGAGCCCGACTTGGTGGTTGCCACCGGCGATATTTCCCAGGATGGCTCCGAAGAGTCCTACCAATGTTTCCAGGAGTACATGGGGGTATTCAATTGCCCCGTGTACTGGTTTCTCGGCAATCATGACAATAATAGCGCCATGGTCCAGATCACTGCCGGCACGGAGGCGATGGACCGGGTGGTGGTGCGCAACGGCTGGAAGCTGATCTTTCTAGACTCCTCCGTTCCCCAAAAGGTCTTCGGCCGCTTGGGCAAGAATGAGTTACGCTTGCTGGAGACCGAACTCAGCCGGGATCCGGACCTGCACACCATGATTTGCTTCCATCATCATCCCATAGATATCGACAGTGCCTGGCTGGATTCCATTGGCCTGCGCAATCGCGATGAGTTTTTCGAGATTGTGGATCGCTACTCCAACGTGCGCTTGATCCTCTGGGGGCATATCCATCAGGAGTTGGACCGGGAGCGCAATGGGGTGCGCCTGCTTGCGACTCCCTCTACCTGTATCCAGTTCAAGCCGGGCTCCCAACAGTTTGCCGTGGATGATGCGGCGCCAGGCTATCGCTGGCTGAACCTGATGCGCGATGGCTCGGTGGAAACTGGCGTCAAGCGCTGCGAAGATTTCGACTTTGAAGTGGACTTGAATAGCACCGGATACTGAGTCAATCCCAGCCTGCCGGGGCTTGCGTCAGTTTTTGAATGCTCCAACGGAGTGGCCGCAGCCATATTTGGGCTTCTTCGTTTCTTTCATTACACTTCGCCCTATTTCAACTCGAACAGTCCTGTTGCATCACTGACAAGTTAAAGAAGGCAAGTATGTCCAGCCCAAACCCTGTAGTGGTTTATTTGCATGGGTTTAACAGTTCGCCCGATTCCCGTAAGGCCCAGGTCTTACGGCAGTGGGCCAAGGTTTATCGGCCCGGATTGCAGATTGAGGTGCCGGCTTTGCCATACTCGCCCAAGGCGGCGGCCGAACTGCTGGGGCGGTTGGTGGAAAGCTTGGGCTCGCGCTTGAAAGGCTGTATCGGTAGTTCCTTGGGAGGCTATTATGCGACTTGGCTGGCCAGTCGTTATGAGGTTCCCGCTGCACTGGTCAATCCGGCGGTGCGTCCCTATGAGCTGCTGACGGATTATCTGGGGGAGAACACCAACCTGTATACAGGAGAGCGGTATAGGCTCACGGAGCGTCATATGCAGGAGTTGATTGACCTGGATGTGACGGAAATTGCCCGGCCTGAACTCTTCTTCCTGCTGATACAGACGGGCGATGAAACCCTGGACTGCCGGCAGGCAGCGAGCAAATTTGTTCAGGCCCGTGGCTGGATTGAAGGCGGCGGGAACCATGAGTTTACTGGTTTTGAGCGGACACTCCCGGCCATTTTCGAGTTTTTCGCTTGTTCGGGAAAATGAAGTCGTGCTGCTGGTAGCGGAGAGACAGGCTGGGCGCGTTTTTCTTCGTTGCTTTGGCGGGAGTGCTCGCTAATATAGGCGACCAAGCGGCGGCAGAGGTGCCTGGGGCTAGTCCGGGCTGTCCTGAATTCGCGAGTCAACGTAGTTAAAACCCGTTCCAATTAGGATATTTAATGCATGAGCAATATTCCGAGTGATCTGAAGTATTTGTCCAGCCATGAGTGGGCACGTCTGGAAGACGACGGTGAAACCGTCACTGTTGGCATTACCGACCATGCACAGGAAATGCTGGGGGACGTGGTATTCGTTGAGCTGCCGGAAGTAGGGGCGGAGCTTGCCGCAGGTGATGAGGCGGGCGTGGTGGAGTCGGTGAAGGCTGCATCCGACATTTACTGCCCCGTCGGTGGCGAGGTGATCGAGGTTAACGAAGCCCTGGAAGAAAACCCGGAACTGGTCAATACAGACCCATACAATGATGGCTGGTTCTTTAAGGTGCGGATTAACGATAAAGCCGAATTGCAGACCTTGCTGGATGCTGAGGATTATGAGGAGGTCTGTGAGTCGGAGTAACTCATCCGCCTACAGTCCTGAAAGACAAACGCCCCGTCAGTGGGGCGTTTTTGTTTGTGAGGGAAGGGCCTGCAGGCAAGCTCAGGATGAGGGCTCGGCACTTAGTTTGTTCAGCATGGCGGTCGCCAAAGACTGGGCTTGGCGAAGGCGCTCCTGATGCTCGGCCTTGGCGTCAAAGAGGGGGCCTTGGATTTGGGAAATCTCAAGCCGTAGTTGCTGAGACAGCTGGATCACCGCTTCCTGCCCTTCAGGGGAGAGCAGCCTGCTCTTACTCAAGATCTGGTCCACAGAGTCCAGAACGGCCAGAAGATCCTGTTGGGTGTTTTGGCTAAAGACGGATTCTGGTGGCTGCCCATCCTGCGGGTTGGTTGTGACCAGGGCGGCTTGCAATGGGGCATTGATTTCCTGCTCCAGGGTCTGGAGCAGCGCCCGGCGGATGCGGTTGTGCTGGTCTGCAGGGGGCAGTTTCAGAAACTGGCTCGGGTAGTGGCCTTCCGGCAGCTGCCAGGCTTGGCACAGGATTCCTATATCCTGTGCCAGCTGGTTGGTGATGATGGACAGCAGTTGGCGGCGGCGGAGTTTGGCTGGACCCTGGTCGTCGGCTTGTGATGAGGGCTCTTGGGACTGGCGCTCAAAGTCATGCCAGGAACGGTGCGACTGCTGGTTTCGGTTCTCACCCCATAGCAGGAACTCCACAGGGTGGAAGCCCAGGACCACGTAGGCCGTATCGCTGAACTGGTGCTGTTCGTTCAGGGACTCGGGCGTGATGGGAACCGACTCTGCAAACACCAGACCGCTATAAGGGTAACCCTCCACGGCATCTAGATATCCAGGCTCCAGAGGATGCAAATCCAAGCGGCTCGACAGGGAATGGTGCACCTGGAATTGAGGGCTGGGGGCGGTCTCTACAGGCGTGAGGTTTAAGGATTGATAAACTTCCACGGCCTTGTAGGCCTGATGGGCATGCCGCCAGGCGTCGCGAGCAGCCTGGAGGCTATCGTCGCCGGGCTCGGCCAGGAAGAGTCCAACGGCTTGGGCGAGTTGCTCCGTGGCCTCTTGCAAGGCCCTGTGGGCACGTTGGGCCTCCTGGAGGAGCGCTTGAGGCCATTCCTCCGAAGCGGGCTCCGTAGCTTCAGTTTCGGTGGCTGGTTGGCTTTTCTGGGAAGTGGTATCCGGCGGCGTTCGGTCACAGCCGGCCAGCACCACGGAGGTGAGCAGCAGGGCGAGGAATATTCTCAAGCAAAAGACTCCTATTTCCTGGTCTTAATCCCTTAGGCTAATAACCTTCCAGCCCCGTTCGACCGCCAGGCTGTGGAGGGTTTGATCCGCGTCCACGGCGACTGGGTTGCCGACTTGCTCCAGCAGGGGCAGGTCGTTATGGGAATCGCTATAGAACCAAGCCTGGCTCAAATCGTGGGGATTCTCTTTAAGCCAGTTTTGAAGGCGGATCACCTTACCTTCACGGAAGCTGGGCGTACCCTGGACGCGGCCCGTGTAGGCGCCATCCACCATTTCCGGATCGGTGGCGATCAACTCGTCTACCCCCAACAGTTCGGCAATGGGCTCGGTAATGAAGCGATTGGTGGCTGTAATGATCAGAAGGTAATGGCCTTGTTGGCGATGCTGCTCCAGCAGGGCCTGTGCCTTGGGGAGCATCATGGGGATGACGCAGGTTTCTACGAAGTCCTGGCGCCAGCGCAGCAGGTCCTCCATGGAGTTGGCCGCCAGAGGTGCCAAGGAAAACTCCAGATATTGGTTCATGTCCAACAGGCCATCGAGATATTCCTGCATGAACCGGTCGTTGGCCTTTTTATAGGTTTCGGCATCCACGATGCCCTGGTCCACCAGATATTGTCCCCAGGCATGATCGCTATCGCCGGCCAGAAGGGTGTTGTCGAGATCAAAAATAGCGAGACTCAACCGACTATTCTCCGAAGTGAATTTGGGATCCCGGGATTGTAGCACTAAAGGGTGGCAGGAGCGCATGCCGAGGCTTGGGCGAAAGCCTTGCCAAGTTCCCGCCAAGACTTTCGCCTGTGGTCAGAAGGTGGAAAGTTGGGGACAAGGAAGGGCCAAAAACTCTGGTATAGCGGCGGAAGGGCGTGGGAAACTCCGAATTAAAAGGCGTATTTCATCCATAAATTGCGCCGGCAGGCTATGAATTTCCGATAAACCAACTATAAATAATAGAAAACGTAAGCAAAATCAGACAGTAAAAACGGGCCGGGTGGAGGCTTTGGAAGCTGTCTGCGGGGTTTGCTGAAAACTCTGATTTTGTGGAACAATGAGACAAGTTTGAAACACTTTTGGGGTTTGTGACGTGATTGACGCCGATGGCTATCGTCCCAATGTTGGGATCATTTTGGCCAACCAGGAAGGAGAGGTTTTTTGGGCTCGGCGTATTGGGCAAGATTCTTGGCAATTTCCCCAGGGCGGTATCAAAAAGAATGAAACCCCTGAGCAGGCACTGTTTCGTGAGCTGCGTGAGGAGGTCGGTCTGATGCCGTCGGATGTCGAGATTATCGCCTGCACGCGGGGCTGGCTGCGTTACCGTCTGCCGAAAAAAATGGTGCGTTATAACAGCCAACCCGTGTGTGTCGGGCAAAAGCAGAAGTGGTTTCTTCTGCGGATGCTGTCTCCTGATGCCCATGTCTGTGTGCACCATTCCGACTCCCCGGAGTTTGATGGCTGGCGTTGGGTCAGCTATTGGTATCCCTTGGGGCAGGTGGTGTCGTTCAAGCGGGAGGTGTACCGGCGTGCGCTCAAGGAGCTGGCACCACGTTTGATCAAGTCATCTAATCGGGGTGGAAAAGATTGGAAAAAGCCGGTTTGAGCTAGAACGGAAAAACACTGAATGCTGAGTGTTCTCAAAAGTATTGTGCAGGAAGTCAACGCTGCTGAGGATCTTCGGGAAGCCCTGGAGATCATCGTAAGCAGGGTTCAGGCTGCAATGAACACTCAGGTCTGTTCTATCTATCTGCAAGACCCCAACACCGAGCGCTACCTCTTGATGGCCACCCAGGGCCTGAATAAGGAAGCGGTCGGCAAGGTTTCCCTGGGCCACAATGAAGGCTTGGTCGGCCTGGTTGGCAGCCGAGAGGAGCCCATCAATCTAGAGGACGCCCAGTCCCACCCTCGCTACCGTTACTTTCCTGAAACCGGAGAAGAGCGTTTCCGGTCCTTCTTAGGCGTTCCCATTATCCACCATCGCAAGGTTTTGGGCGTTCTCGTTGTGCAACAGCGGGAAAGCCGCAGCTTTGACGAAGGCGAAGAAGCCTTTTTGGTAACTATCTCGGCGCAACTGGCCGGTGTGATCGCCCATGGGGAAGCAACCGGTGTGATCGGCGGTCGCGGCCTGACCGGCGAACGGGCCCGGGATGCCCGTTTCACGGGTGTGGCAGGGGCTTCGGGGGTGGCCGTCGGGCGTGGGGTGGTGGTCTATCCGCAGGCTGACTTGACGGCAGTGCCGGATAAGACCGTTGAAGACATCGAGAGCGAGGTGCAACGCTATCAGGCCGCGGTCGAGGCCGTACGGAACGATATGCGGGCACTGGGGGAAAAGCTTTCGTCTCAATTACGTCCGGAAGAGCAGGCGCTGTTTGATGTCTATATCCGGATTCTGGATGACTCGGCGTTAAGCGTTGAAGTCATCAGCCATATTCAGAAAGGGCTATGGGCCCAAAGCGCCCTGAAACGGGTGGTCCAGGAATATGTACGCCACTTTGAGCTGATGGGAGACGATTATCTCCGTGAGCGGGCAGTGGATATCAAGGATTTGGGACGGCGGGTGTTGGCCTATCTCCAGAAAAACGTGCAGGAGCGGCGCACCTATCCCAAGAATACCATTCTCGTCAGTGAGGAGCTGACGCCATCCATGCTGGCTGAAGTTCCCAAGGGACGCCTGGCGGGCCTGGTCTCAGTGCGGGGTTCCAGTAACTCCCATGTGGCTATCCTGGCCCGTGCCATGGGGGTGCCTTGTGTGATGGGGGTATTTGACCTGCCTTTTGCCCAGTTGGAAGGGCGCCGTTTGGTGGTGGACGGCTATAACGGCCAGATTTTCGCCAGTCCTTCCACAGAGCTCCTGAGTTTCTACAAGTCCATTGTGGAAGAGGAGCGGCAACTGGAGAAGGGGCTGGAAAAGCTTCGCGACTTGCCTTGCGAAACACTGGATGGTCACCGGATGAAGCTTTGGGTGAATACCGGGCTGATGACCGATGTGGTGCGCTCCCTGAGCCACGGGGCAGAAGGCGTCGGGCTTTATCGGACAGAAGTGCCCTTCATGATCAATGAGCGTTTCCCCAGTGAGCTGGAGCAACGGGATTTCTACCGTGAGCAACTGGAAGCCTTTGCTCCGAACAAGGTCACCATGCGCACACTGGACATTGGGGGCGATAAGGCCTTGAGCTATTTCCCCATTGTTGAGGACAACCCTTTCTTGGGCTGGCGGGGCATTCGGGTGACGCTGGATCACCCGGAAATTTTCCTGGTCCAGGTCAAGGCCATGCTGAAGGCCAGTGAGGGGCTTAATAACCTGCGTATCATGCTGCCCATGATCTCCTGTGTCTCCGAAGTGGAAGAGGCCCTGCACTTGATTCACCGGGCGCACTATGAGGTTTGCGAGGAAGGGCTGAATGTTCCCATGCCGCCGGTGGGCGTCATGATTGAGGTGCCCGGAGCCGTATACCAGGTCAAGGAGTTGGCCGATCGGGTGGAGTTTCTGTCGGTTGGCAGCAATGACCTGACCCAGTACCTGCTGGCAGTGGACCGCAACAACCCCCGAGTGGCCGGGTTATATCATTCTTATCATCCGGCAGTGCTGCAAGCCCTGTTCAAGATCGTCCGCGATGCCCATGCTGTAGGTAAGCAGGTGAGTGTATGTGGTGAGCTGGCGGGCGATTTGGGTGGCGCTCTACTGCTGACCGCCATGGGCTATGACGCTCTTTCCATGAATGCTGCCAGCTTGCCCAAGGTGAAATCCGTCATCCGCCGGGTTACCTTGCAGTGGGCGAAGGATTTGTTGCAGCAGGTGATGGGCCTGGACAATCACCAGGTGGTGAAGGCAACGGTGGACCTGGCCCTGAAAGAAATCGGGATGGAGCATTACCTGAGGCCCATACGGCCTCTGGAGTGAACGGGCCAATCGCCCGGTTAGGCTGCACCCAGGAAAACCAGGCATCACAGGGTCGGTAAGAGAGCTGTCAGTCTGGAGGGAATGAGGCTGGCGGCCCTGTAGGAAGGGGTTGTAGCCCAGTGGGATTAGTATGATTATTCTAATTCGGCTTGCTAGGGTAACCGCAGACTCGTCAACTCTATGGAACGTTCACCATGCGAGTTACCCAACAGGACAGGTTGTGCAACAAGACCTCATGCTTCTTGCCGATGCTGTCTGAGCACAGGATGCCAGTTTGGACCATTGATGTGTGAGGTGAAACATGGTGGCCAATCCGCCGGTAGATAGAAGAACCGCAAAAATCGGGCTTGCCCTGGGGGGCGGTGGACCTTTGGGCGGGATTTATGAGATCGGCGCACTGCGGGCTCTGGACGAATCCTTAGAAGGCCTGGACTTAAACAATTTGCATGTCTACGTAGGGGTGAGCACTGGCGCTTTCGTGGCCGCCAACCTGGCCAATCAGCTGACCTCTGCCCAGATGTGCCGGATCTTCGTCAAGAACGAAGCGGAAGTTCATCCATTTCATCCCGAAGTCTTTTACAGACCGGCATTTCGTGAGTATTTCCGTCGCCTGCTCTCTGTACCGGGGCTGTTGGTGGAGGCCTGTGGCCGGTTTATAAACAATCCCCGTGACCAAAGCTTTCTGGAAGCACTGACGGTGCTGTCCCACGCAGTCCCTGCCGGGATTTTTGATAACGAAGGTTTGCACGAGTATCTGGAGCATGCCTACAGCATGCTCGGGCGAACCAACGACTTTCGCTTGCTGAGCCGTCGCCTCTACCTGGTTGCTGCAGACCTGGAAAGCAGCGAGGCCGTCAAGTTTGGCGCCCCCGGCTATGACCATGTGCCCATTTCGAAGGCAGTACAGGCCAGTGTTGCATTGCCCGGGCTTTATCTGCCGGTAGAAATCGATGGCCGTTACTACATGGACGGTACCTTGCGTAAGGGGCTGCACGCTTCGGTTGCCCTGGAAGAAGGGGCGGATCTGGTGATTGCCGTGAACCCGTTGGTGCCGATTGATGCCAAGCGGGCGGTGGAAAACGGCACCATGAAGCCGGGCGCGTTAAGAAACAACGGCATGCCCAATATCCTGTCCCAAACCTATCGCACCATGGTGTACTCGCGGATGAAGGCTGGGATGGCGATCTATGAGGATGAGTATCCGGGCGCGGAAATCATTACCTTTGAGCCGACCCGGGATGATGCCAAGATGTTCTTCTCCAACGTCTTCAGCTTCCAGTCCCGGCGCATGGTATGCGAGCATGCCTACCTGATGACCCGCCGTGACCTGTTGCGTCGTTATGATGAGTTGCAAGAGCGGCTGGAGCCCTTCGGGATCCGGATCCGCCGTGACATTCTGGAAGATGAGCAGCGCACTATCAGCACCAGCCTCTATGGGGAGATGCTTCCCTTGTATGTGGCTAAAGAGAAAGAAGAAGGCCGGCACTACTTGAACCGGATCAGCCATGGTCTGGAGGGAGTGGCGGACTTTTTACAGGGCGCCCGCCACATTCTCTAGAGTATTTGCCAGCTCCAAGGCGTTACAGACTACTGTCCAATGTGTCTCATCCCAACCAGCACATGCGAGCCCGGTCAGGGCTCGCGGCTGGCATTGGCAGCGGTGAGCCGCTGGAGATAGTCCTGCCAGTACCGTTCCCGATTCAGGCAGAGATCCCGCAGGTATTGCCAGGTATAGATGCCGGTATCGTGGCCATCGTCAAAAATGAGCTTCAACCCATAGTTGCCAACCGGTTCGACCCCATCAATTCCCACCAGGCGTTTCCCCACCTGAAGCCGTTCCTGGCCGAAGCCATGGCCGCGGACTTCCGCAGAAGGTGAGTGGACCCGCAGATACTCGGCAGAGAGTTCGAAACACTCGCCGTCCGGGTAATGGACGGCGAGCTCCTTGCTGCGGGCTTTCAATTCAATGCGAGACGGAACCGGTGCTGGCGTATGCATGTTTTGCCGTCTCCTTAGAGAATGTAGCGGCTCAGGTCTTCATCGCTGGATAGCTCGCCCAACTGGCGATCTACGTAGGCGGCATCGATGACCAGTTCTTCGTCAAGCTGATCGCTATTGAAGGAGGCGTCTTCCAGTAGCCGCTCCATCACGGTATGCAGCCGCCGTGCTCCGATATTCTCGGTGGTTTCGTTGACATGGTAGGCGATCTCCGCGATGCGCTGGATGGCATCGTCGGTGAACGTCAGGCGTACGCCCTCGGTACCCAGTAGCGCCTGATACTGTTCCGTCAGGGAGGCGTCGGGTTCGGTCAGAATCCGGCGGAAGTCGTCTGGCGTCAGGGCCGTGAGTTCAACCCGGATGGGCAACCGGCCCTGGAGCTCCGGGATCAGATCCGACGGTTTGGCCAGGTGAAAGGCACCGGAAGCAATGAACAGGATGTGGTCGGTGCGGATCATGCCGAACTTGGTGTTGACGGTGCTGCCCTCGATCAGGGGCAGCAAGTCCCGCTGGACACCTTCACGGGAAACGTCAGCCGAAGAGTGTTCGGCGCGTTTGGCAATTTTGTCGATTTCATCAATGAACACAATGCCGTTCTGTTCCACGGCGAGGATGGCCTTTTGCTTGATCTCTTCTTCATTGACCAGCTTGGCCGCTTCCTCTTCCTTGACCTTGCGCAGGGCATCGGCCACTTTCATTTTGCGGGTGCGCTTACGGTCACCGGATATGTTGGAGAAGATACTCTGCAATTGGCTGGTCATTTCCTCCATGCCGGGAGGGGCCATGATCTCTACACCTACCGGTGCGGCCTTGATTTCGATATCGATTTCCTTGTCATCCAGAACGCCTTCCCGCAACTTCTTACGGAACACCTGGCGTGCCGTGGACTCCCGTTCCTGGTCGTGCTCGCTCACGGAGCGGGCCGGGGGCAGCAAGGCATCGAGAATGCGCTCTTCGGCAGCATCCAGGGCCTTGGATTCCACTTTGGCCATTTCCTTTTCGCGGAACATCTTGATGGCGGAGTCCACCAGGTCGCGGATAATCGACTCCACGTCACGTCCCACATAGCCCACTTCAGTAAATTTGGTGGCTTCCACCTTGATGAAGGGAGCATCGGCCAACTTGGCGACGCGCCGGGCAATTTCGGTTTTACCGACACCGGTCGGGCCAATCATGAGGATATTTTTTGGGGTGATTTCTTCCCGCAGGGGACTTCCGACCTGCATGCGCCGCCAACGGTTGCGCAGCGCGATGGCAACGGCCCGCTTGGCCTCGTGCTGGCCGATAATATGTTTATCCAGTTCGTTGACGATTTCTCGCGGAGTCATGGCAGACATGGCAAATAGCTCTTTTTAAAATGGATCATCAAACAATGAATAGGCTTTGGCTGGTGCCGTATCAGCCGTTAATTTCTTCGATTGTGGGCTGGTGATTGGTATAGATACAAATATCGCCAGCGATATGGAGTGCTTTCTCGACGATTTCCCGGGCGCTTAGGCTGGTGTTTTCCAGCAGGGCCCTGGCTGCAGCCTGGGCATAGGGGCCACCGGAGCCAATGGCGATCAGGCTATGTTCGGGTTCGATCACATCCCCGTTGCCGGTGATGATCAGCGAGGTGGTGCTGTCGGCCACCGCCAGAAGGGCTTCCAGACGGCGTAGCGCCCGGTCCGTGCGCCAATCTTTGGCTAGTTCGACAGCCGCGCGGGTGAGATTACCCTGGTGCTTTTCCAGCTTGGCCTCAAAGCGCTCGAATAGGGTGAAGGCGTCGGCGGTGCCACCGGCAAAGCCGGCAATAACCTTGTTCTGGTAGAGGCGGCGGACCTTACGGGCATTGCCTTTCATGACCGTATTGCCAAGGGTAACCTGGCCGTCGCCACCAAGGGCAACCTGGCCATCACGTCGAACTGAGACGATGGTAGTCATAGGGGAGAGTGCTCCATTTCTGCGAACCGGGAACTGAATCTGTTGTGCTGTTCCTGCATCCGCTTAGATATGGAGCTGAGTTTGGAAATTTCAAGCAAAGGCCGGCTCAGCGGCCTTATTGGGAGTTTTCCGGTTTCACCCGTTTGACGAGAGGCTGGATGTTGATGGACACCAGCTTGTCGACCGCCCGGTTCATGCGGGAGCGGGACTCAAATGGCCCCACGTTGACCCGGTACCAATAACTGCCATCGCTGGCGGTGACTCGGTCTACCGTTCCTTTCAGGCCCTGGAAAGCGATCGTGGCGCGGTGCCGCTCGGCATCTTCCGGGGAGCGGAAAGAGCCTGCTTGCACAATATAGTGATAGACCTCCCGCGGGCCGGAGGATTTGTACTCCTCCACCTGGGGGGCAACTACCTCGCTTTTGGGCAGCATTTCGTAAAACTTGAAGCGGGCCTCTTCCTGGGAAGTCTCCTGCTTTGCTGGGGCAGGGGCAGGCTTGGCCGGTTCCGTTGCTGGACGGGGTGCCGGTTTGGCCACCGGGGGCGGCTGGACTGCCTCCTGGGTTGTCGGAACACTGGCCAGGTAATACAGGAAACCGGCAAAACAGAGAAAGGCTGAAATACCGAAAACCCAGACCCAGCCGGGAATGGGAGCGGGTGCCGGAGCCTTGTTTCTGGTAACTGCGGGTTTTCGGGTGCGACGATTCTTCGACATGGATCCAAACGACCGGTGTCGCCGGTACTATCTCATCTAATTATGTGGGTTCACCTAATGTGCGAGCCACATCCGGTGTGAAAGTCGCATCTAGCGTGTAGGCGGGCCTTGCGGCCCGCGTCGGGTTACATGGCCTGCGGGGCGCTAACGCCAAGGAGTGCCAGGCCGTTGTATATCACCTGCTTGACAGCGAGACTCAGGGCGATACGGGCATCGCGCAGTTTCTCGTCCTCGGTCAAGACCTTATGAGAGTTATAGTACGCATGGAAGTCGCTGGCAAGGTCGCGCAGGTAATTGGTCAGCTGATGGGGCTCCAAGTGTTGCGCGGCGGCAGCCAGGGTTTCCGGATAGCGGGAGAGGGCTGTAACCAGATCCTTTTCGGCCTCTTCAGACAGCAAGTGCAGGTTGGCCAGGGCCTCTTCCTGGTTCCACTTCTGCCCCTGGTCTTCCAGCTTTTTCAACACGCTGCAAATCCGGGCGTGGGCGTACTGGATGTAGTAGACCGGGTTGTCCTTGCTCTGGGATTTCGCCAGATCCAGGTCGAAATCCATATGCTGCTCAGGCTTACGGGTCACATAGAAGAAGCGGGCCGCATCGTCTCCAACCTCTTCGCGCAGTTCACGAAGGGTGACGAATGAGCCGCTGCGGGTCGACATCTGCACTCGCTCACCACCCCGGTACAGGATGGCAAACTGAACCAGCTTCACGATCAGCCGCTCCGGATCAACCCCCATGGCTTGCAGGGCGGCTTTTACCCGGGCGATATAACCATGGTGGTCCGCACCCCAGACGTTGATGACCTTGGAGAAACCCCGCTCGAACTTGTTGAGGTGATAGGCGATGTCGGACGCGAAATAGGTGGTTTCACCATTGTCGCGGCGGATCACGCGGTCTTTGTCGTCACCGAAACTGGTGGAGCGGAACCAGAGTGCGCCGTCTTTCTCGTAGAGGTGGCCGCCGGCTTCCAGTTTGGCGATAGCCTTGTCGATATCCTCTTTGAGGGAGCGTTCGGAGAACCAGGTCTGGTACAGTACGCCGAACTGGGCCAGGTCGTCTTTGATGTCGTCCAAGATGGCATTAAGGCCGAGGTCGAACACTTCCAAATAGCGCTCGTCACCTAGCAACTGGCGGGTGCGCTCCACCAGGGCATCAATGTGCTCTTCCTTGTCGCCGCCTTGGGGTTCATCCGCCGGGATGTCTTTAAAGACTTCGGCAGCCGCGACGCGGAAGGCGTCACCATGGCGGTTCTGTAACGTCTTGGCGATCTCGAGAATGTACTGTCCCTTGTAGCCGTTGGAGGGGAAGCTGAAAGTCTCCCCGCATAGCTCGAGGTAACGCAGCCAAACGCTGGAGGCCAGAATGTTCATCTGGCGACCGGCATCGTTTACATAGTACTCCCGATGAACCCCATAGCCGGCCGCTTCCATCAAGTTGGCAATACAGGCTCCGTAGGCTGCACCACGGCCATGGCCCACATGGAGGGGACCCGTTGGGTTGGCGGAAACAAACTCAACCTGGTAGGGCTCGTTCTGGCCGATATTGCAGCGGCCAAAGCTTTCGCCGGCGTCAAGGATGGTGGAGATGATTTCCAGCTGGCTGGCTTCATTGATAAAGAAGTTGATAAAGCCGGGGCCGGCGATTTCCACCTTGGCAATGTGCTTGGAGGCCGGCAGGTTATCCAGGATCAGCTGTGCCAGCTGCCGTGGCGGCATGCGTGCTTCCTTGGCCAGCAGCAGGGCGATATTGGAGGCATAGTCGCCGTGGGCCTTATCCTTGGTGCCATCAATGTTGATGGTCGGTGGTTGGCTCAACTCCAGCTTCTGTTGTTCCTGGAGCTGGTTGAGCGACTGGGCAATCAGATCGGCGATGAGTTGTTTCATGGGGCTATGTCTTTTGGATAATCAGGGAAAATGGGGGGGTATTATCCCTGAAGGGAAGGTAGGGAACAATCTTCTACATGGTGAATGCTTGGGTGGAAGTTTGTCCGGGGGGGTTAAGAAGAGAGGCGGCCTGTGTGCCGCCTCTCTAATTTTGCTTTTTACAATTGGTGATCGATGGTTAAGGACCTTTGAACAGGAGTGGTCGATCCTTCTACGTTGGTCACTGAAACGGTAAGTTTCGTTTGTGATGGTAGAGTGCTTGGTGTGATAGTTACAGGAATAACTTGCGGCCCAACAAGGTTGGGTTCAGTTGTGCTGGAGATGCCATCGCCAACAATGCTTGCGTCCCCTGAAGCTTTCTTAATTTCAACTTTAGTGCCTGCTGCAGGTGCTCCTCCGAACTCGTCTCGTACGCAAACGTAGAGGGTTTTATCGTTTGCACCTGATGTCGTTTCCGTTACAGTTTGGCTGCTAGTTGAACATTCGTCGTCGCTAAAAGTTATTGTTGAGCCATCGCTGGGCACTGGACAAGATACTTTTAGAGTTCTTTGAATGAAAA
>Ga0209075_1001382_pt1 | contig 22808 bp, 19 predicted proteins | sample Stecom2011_FD_187523 | JGI IMG/M metagenome (GOLD analysis project Ga0209075, IMG submission 187523) | Agricultural soil microbial communities from Utah to study Nitrogen management - Steer compost 2011 (SPAdes) (version 2) | ecosystem: Environmental > Terrestrial > Soil > Agricultural land...
TGAACCAAATTATTAACTTCGTTGAGCTCGCAAGCTCGGTTCCCGTAATTTTACAAACTAATTATGCGTTTACTTCAATATCTAATATACAGCAACATTTTAATCAGTATTTCAGCTGGATCTTTGGCCTATGCTTGTGCTGTGAAATTGGGAAATCCGCATGATGTTGGAATTGGCTTTACCGTGTTTTTTGCTACCCTTTTCATTTATAACATTCAACGCATTCTTCGTTTGGGAGAAATAAAAATTAAATCTTCTGAACGGCATGTTTGGTTAGAAAATCACACTTTTTTGATTAAAATGCTAGCTTTAATTGGAATTATTGGATCAGTGGCGATCTATTTCGCAGTTTTAGGTTGGAATATCGACTTTTGGTTTCTCGCTTTTAGTGCTGTGATAGGTGTACTTTACGCCATGAAAATTCATCCGAAGTCTATGGCACTGCGCGATATTCCTTATGCTAAGATTTATCTAATTGCAGTACAATGGGCGCTTGTTTCTGTTTATTGGCCGTATATGCGAATTGCAGAAACGACGGATTTCCCAATGGGTTTAGGATTGTCGATCTTCTTCTTTATTCTCGCAGCAACAGTTCCTTTTGATATCCGGGATTTGGTCTATGATGGAAAACACAAATCCACCATTCCGCAAATTTTAGGTGTGAAAGGAGCGAAGATTATTGCACTATTATTTTTGATTTTAAGTGCCTTGAGTTTGTACTGTTCCTTCCCAACGGTGATTTGTATGTGGCTGTTTTATCTTTGTTATTTAATTCTGGGAATCCTAATTATTGGTAGTCGAACCGACCGCCACGAAATGTATTATTCTGGAATTATTGATGGTTGGATCATCGTTTATGCTTTGCTTGTTTATGTTTTGTAATGATGCTTTATAAGGAGGATTGGATTTAATCACCGCACGGTTCTCGATACACCTTCACTTTGTTACGGCACTCGAACTGACGTGCTGATGAACCTTCGTTGACTTCGACTATCGCTTAGTCACCGCAGGCACTCGAAAAGACGTAATTACTTTTTCTCAAAATCTTTTTTAGCTAAATTCGGTAGATCCTCTATCCGACCATCAATTAAAGCCTCTTTTTTGGCTTTCGACCAACTTTTTATTTGCTTTTCTCGGTTAATGGTATCGTAGATATTGGTAAAAGAGGTGTAATACATCAACTCTATTGGTCGTTTGTTAAAAGTGTAAGATTTAGGATTTAAACCTGAATTATGCTCATAAAGTCTACGATTTAAATTATTTGTCATTCCTGTGTAATAGCTTCCATCACAACATCTCAATATGTATAAAAATGATTCTTGCATATACTGAAGTTAATGAAAAGTTTGTATCGTTCCCGTCAGTTCGAGTGATTTTATGTAGAGAAACGAAATAAAATTGTATCGTTCCCGTCAGTTCGAGTGATTTTATGTAGAGAAACGAAATAAAATTGTATCGAGAACAGACAAAGAGAGGTAAAACACGAAGTGCTTTTCAAACTCCGCACGGTTCTCGATACACCTCCGCTGCGCTTCGGTACTCGAACTGACGTGCTGATACACCTCCGCTGACTTCGACTGTCGCTCAGTCACCGAAGGCACTCGAACTGACGTGCTGAAACAAGGTTAGGGCAGAACTGACGTGCTGATACCTCTGGTACAAAATAAAACTAGTTTTTTATCACCGTCAAATACCCATAAATCGCTAAATGGTCTGAATAACCGCCAAGATATCTTGGTCCACCATAGGTCTTGTTGGGTGTTTTGTCGCCGCTATCAAAGAAGTGCATGAACTTATCGTCATTTACAATATGAGCCTTACCGCCTTTGATTTGTAAACCTTTTCCTGGGTTGACTAAACTCGGTGAAACAATAAATTGATCTAACATTCCCCAATCACCACGGTAGTTATAAGTTCCAAGGCCTTGCTCATGTAATGGCAAAGTTAAGTTGACAAAATGATCTTCTTTTTCAGAATGACCAGCACCCAAAACTTCACGAATGGATTTATTATTTGGATAATCGTTAAAATCACCCATAATAATGATTTTAGCGTTTGGGTCTACATTGCGAATTGAATCTGTTTTATACAGCAGTGTCTTTGCGGCGTTTATTCTTTTGTATTCACTTTCTTTCGCTCCTTTTCTTCGAGACGACCAGTGATTTACAAATAAGTGTAAGTCTACACTGTCCTTAATCAATCCCTTCACATATAAAATATCACGTGTTTTGTAATTTGGTTCCTCAGGAATTGATAAATCAATGGCTTCTTCATATTGAACCATGAATCTGTCGTGATCATAGGCCAAAGCAACATCAATTCCTCTAACATCTGGAGCATCATGATGGACAACACGGTATTTCGTTTCCGCCAAACGTCCAGTTTTCATTAAGTCCAATACCACAAAACGATTTTCTATTTCTGCAAATCCAACAAACAAGGGATTGTTTTTAGAAGGATGAGTTAAAACAGCGGCCAGTTTTTCTAGTTTGTCATTGTATCTTTTCTGTGTCCATTGTTTTTCGCTATCAGGAAGAAAGTCGTCATCCAAGGTTTCAGGATCATTAATCGTATCAAAAAGATTTTCGACATTGTAAAACATAAAAGGCCTGTCCTCAAAGGATTCCAAAAGTTCATGCGGAAAACGTAATTCTTTATGATCAATATTTGCTGCCCCATTATCATTATTCTCGTTTCTTTTCTCACCATTAGCACATGAAGAGAAAAGTGCCAAAGCAAGTAATGAGAAAATCGTATATGTTTTTGTTATTGTCATCTTTTTATTGAGTTACAGTAATCATTTTTACTTCCTCCATTAACTGTCGAATGAATTAAGAGGGGGAGAAGTTAGCTTGAAAAACATTATTAATGTGATAAATCTGATTTTATAAATTTACGACCTATTTCTTTAAACTTTTCATCAACTTCTTTGGAAGTGCGTCCTTATGAAGGTAAACGTTGATTGTTTTTAATTTGAAGTAATTTTCAGAAACATAAAGGTATCCTTGAGGGTAGTTTCCTGTTCCCCAAGAGTTTTTCACTAAGAAATAACGTGTTCCGTTTGCTTCTTCGTATAAACCTGTGATGTGCATTCCGTGATCATCTGTAGTTGTTTTATTTTCGTATCCTTCTTGACGCATTTCTGGAGTAACCGTAATTTCTTTAACAGGAGTTAAGAAAGCATCAGATTCTTTGTCTGCTCCAGCATCGGAGAAATTAGAATTGTCACGACCTTTAACTTTAATCGTGCTTTCATCTTCAGGAACGATAGCTAAACCTTTCCCAAAGTTAAATCCTTTTTCAGAAACGTCAGACGCCCATGCAACAGTATATCCATTTTCTAGGGCATGAACAGTAGCTTCGAGTAATTCATCCATTGAAACGTTATGGCTTTTTCCCCATGCCCAGTTGTCTTGAATCATCAATTGAACTTCTTCGTGCATTGGGAAGTGAGTAAATGACGTTAAAGAAATGTACTCATCCATATTCAACTTTGTAGACTCAGCAAATGATCTTGGAGTATATTCTTTTCCTTCATAGGTGAATTTTGTTGGGTCTTCACCAAAATAAGCATCAAGAATTCCGTTAAGACCTAACTTCCAAGCGCTTGATAGTGGAGCGCTTCCTTTTCCTTGAACATAGTCTAAAACTCCACCCATGTACCCATTTAAACTTTTAAACACTTGTTGATGGTTGTGGCGATCGGTACCGTAATTTAATCCTTGGTAGACTTCGTTAGGTACTATTCCGTATCTTTCAAAAACATAAGGAATGTCATGAAAAGCCCCTCCTTCTGAAAAGTTGGCTTTACCATCCATTCTAATGTAATTTTCCGCTTTTCCTTCATAAGCTTTACGTGCAACATACATTTGAGATAAAATAGGCGGGTTTTTTATTCCTTTTCTAATCATTTCAGATTCAAAAAACGACAATGCAGAGAAGCTCCAACAAGTTCCTGTATATCCTTGAGACAATACAGGGGTAGCGTCTAAATGTGCAATTTTCGTGAAGGAATATGAGGATCCTTCGATGTTAGTTGTGTTTTGTCCATAGCTGAAAAGCCCTGCAGAAATAGCTACAAAGGCAATGATTATTTTTTTCATAAAAGTTTAATTTTGAGTATTATGTTATTTTTTAAGAACCCAAGAAGATAGGTTGGCATCGTTCAGTTGTTGACGCAAAGAGTTCATTTCGTTTCTTTTGTTTGTACCTCCTGCGGCAATTCGGTGCAATCCTCCTTTAACATCTACTTGATAAGCATCAAATCCTTGCGCTTTTAATTCCGCAATAAGTTCGCTTGCATTTTCTGCATTGCTGAAACATCCCACGATAGCGTGGTACTTGTTTTTGTTAGAAACAGCAGCTGTTTTGTGTTTAGAAACTTCCACATTTGAAAGTACTGCAGTTTCATCCGCAACCACTTTTCTTTTTACTTGAACAAATAAATCATCGTCTAAAGGGTAAGCAAAAACAGGAGTTGTCGAGCTTAGGTTTTCAACGATTGAAGAAAGTGTATTTAAAGGTTGAACAGAATCTATGGTTAAAGGAGTTGGATTTACTTCTGGCGTGTATTTAAAGTTTTCATTCTTGTTGAAAGGATTGAAATCCTCTAAATAAACAACACCGGATTGTAGCACATCTGTTTTCATAGGAATCCAGTAACTATAAAACAATACTGGAACTAACGCTGCGACAGCAGTGTATTTGATTATTTTACTGATGAGTTTTCTTGAACTCTTCTCTGCTGTTGCAGGGTGTTGAATTTCTTTTACCTCCTCTTTTGCTTCAGTTTCTTCAGTAAGGGTTTGACCAATTACTTTTTCTACTGGCGAAGGTGTTTCAATGCTTGTTTTCTGTTCCGTTGATTTAGGCTCAGAAGTTACCACTGCAGATTTTGTTGTTTTTCTTTCTTCTTGCTCTGTTATAAATTGAACCGCACCTAAACCGTATGAGGATAAAAGTAAGTTGAAGAAACGGTCTTGTTCGAAAGCGATTTTACCTGCACTGTTGATGTACAAAAATCCAACATTGTGGAAATGTACCCTTTTTTCTTCCTTAAGACTCGCTTTGATTTGCTGAACCTCCAAAGCAATAAGCTGCTGAGCTTCATCAAAAGAAATATGCTTTTCCTTGGCCAAGTGATGAACAATTAAACCATCATTATTGCTCAAGTTTTTATTGAAACTTAGGGCTTTGGTTGGTGGAGTAATTAATCCATTTTTAACGTCAACTTTAGCAGATACATTATTTGCTACAAACCCTCCAAAGGAAGGGATGATCACGCAGTTGTTGCGTAAAAGTAAAGTACCGAGTATAGCATCCAAATGAGTCATAGTAACAAATATACGGATTTTAAATTTTAAAGTTTCGCTTCAACGATGAAAAATGAAAGGATTCTGGTTTCAAAATTATAAATGATTGATAGCTTGTTTTTTGAAAGCGCTTAAAATACAATTTTTCTAGTGAAAGATATCCGGTGAAATCAATTTTAACCTTTTGTTTATTGCTTACAGGGCTCTTAATTGCTTTAAAACGATCTCAACATCTTCTGGAGTGTCAATATTAGGCGTTTCGATTGGAGTTTCAATTACACGAATTTTATACCCATAGTACATCCATCTTAGTTGTTCTAAACTTTCAGTTTTCTCAAGATGAGTAGGTGCAAGGTGAACCAATTTGCTTAAGGTTTTTGTGCGAAAACCATAAAGGCCAATGTGCTTTAAGAAAGGGTAGTTTTCTTTGTTTCGTTCGAAAGGAATCGGACTTCTGGAAAAATATAAAGCATCAGATTGATGATCAACTACAACCTTAATTCTGTTCGCATCTTGAATGTCCAAGGAGGTTATTTTAGGAGAACCAAGCGTAGCAATTTCAACAGCCGAATCTTCGAATGCTTTTAATAACATACGTAATTGTTCAGCATCTACCAAGGGTTCATCACCTTGAATGTTGACTACAATATCAAAATCGGTGAAGCTTTCGATAACCTCTCCACATCGGTCCGTTCCACTTTCATGAGATGCTTTTGTAATGATGGCTTTACCGCCAATGGTTTTTACATGACTTGCAATGCGTTCATCATCTGTTGCCACCACAACTTCATCAAATTGATTGGAATTAAGAACACCTTCAAACACACGCTGAATCATTGACTTTCCATCGAGGTCAATTAAAGGTTTCCCTGGGAATCTTGAGGAAGCGTATCTTGCTGGAATTATGGCGAGCTTTTTCATGATGAAATTTTTTGTGTATTCTAATTGTGAATCAACATTGAGTTTGAAGCTACAACTTCACTATCTTGAATTCGCGGTTAAAGATATTATTTAAAATAAAAGTAGACTGAAACATTTGGGAAAAGAAAAGTCGCATTGTGTTTCATTTTAAGAATAAATTACTTTAACTTAGAATAACCTAAATGTAAAATAAAAATTTTGAAAAACAACCGCCTTAATCACCAAGTGGCACTCACCCTCATGGAGGGCATTGGTGTCAAAAACGCTAAAGTCCTATTGGCTTATCTCGGAAGTGTCGAGAATATATTCGATGCTACTATAAACTTGCGCACTGAAATTCCAGGTTTTGCAAAAGAACGTTTCAGAGAACTCAATAGAGATATCGCATTAGAGAAAGCAGTTTCAATTGTTGATTTTGTTCATAAGAATGGGATCGATACTACATTCTTTACGGATCAACATTATCCCCGACGACTCAAAGAGTGTGGAGATAGTCCTGTCTTGATGTATCACCGTGGAAATTTTGATTTTAATCCGAGGAAATCAATTGCCATAGTTGGAACCCGGAACATGACCAGTTATGGGAAACAATTGATCAATGAGTTACTTGCTACCATTGCACCGTATAATGTTCAGGTGGTATCTGGCTTGGCCTATGGTGTTGACGGATATGCGCATACAAAGTGCCTAGAACTTGGCATTCCTACTATTGGAGTTTTAGGACATGGTTTAGATCGAATCTACCCTGTTCAGCATAAAAAACTTGCTAAAAAGATGGTGGAAACAGAAGGTTGTGGTGTGCTCACAGAGTTTCCACAAAACACCAAACCTGATAGGGAAAACTTCCCACAACGCAATCGAATAGTAGCGGGTATGACTGATGCAACCATTGTTGTAGAAAGTGGTGAAAGAGGGGGGTCGTTAATTACTGCTCTTTTAGCCAATGATTACAATAGAGATGTATATGCTTTTCCAGGAAATGTTGAGCGTCCTTTCTCTATGGGTTGTAACCATCTTATTGCCAGTGATAAAGCGCATTTGATCACCAGTGGAAAAGATTTAGTTCGTTTAATGGAGTGGGAAAAAGAATCCAATGAGAAAAGTGTTCAAACCAATTTATTTGAAGGACTTGAGGGAGATGAGAAAACCATAGTGACGACCATTAAAGAGTTTGAGAAAATTTCACTTGATGTGCTTTCTGTTCGATTAAAGAAGCCAGTACACCTATTGAGTAGTTTATTGTTGGGCTTAGAATTGAAAGGAATTGTGATGACCTTGCCTGGAAAGAAATATGCTTTGAGTCGATTGTAGAATTAATGATAAGGATCAGAATAGCACCTTGTCGCCATGGGTGTTTAGGTATTGCGACTTGTTGTAAGATTTTCAATTTATATCAAAAGAGGTGACTCACATGAATCACCTCTTTTTGTATGTGTGCTTAAAGTTAACTAAGCGAATTCTTTATAAGCTTCTTGAAGATTGTCAGAAATCATTTGAGCAGTAACACCCTCAATGTGGTGACGCTCTAGGAAGTGAACTAATTTACCATCTTTAAATACTGCTACTGAAGGCGAAGACGGAGGGTAAGGCAAAAAGTATTTTCTTGCTTGGTTTGTAGCTTCACCATCAACACCTGCAAAAACAGTTGCCAAAGCATCTGGTTTTACCTCTCCTTTTAGAGATTCTTTTACTCCAGGACGCATATTACCTGCAGCACAACCGCATACGCTGTTGACTACCATTAATAAAGTTCCTTTTGTGTTTTTTATGATGTTATCTACTTGTTCTGGTGTCGTTAAATCTTCAAAGCCCACTGAAGTTAAATCTTCTTTCATTGGAGCTACTAATTCTGCTGGATACATAATTTTAAATTTTATGATTCATATTTCTATACAAAGGTAACAAGCAAAGTTTGAAAATGTTGGAAATTTGATTTAATTTTTAATTCCTGAGTAAACTCATTTTTTATAATGCTTCTTGTAAAACCTTTGAATATTAACTTCTCTATCAAGTTCCCCTTGGCCAACGATGAAATTGATGAATTCAATGGCAAAGTAAGGAGCAATCATGTAGCCTTTTGCGCCCATTCCATTGAAAATGTAAAGCCCTTTTAGTTCGGGATGTTCTCCAATCATTGGACGCCGGTCTGCTGCAGCTGGACGAATGCCTGCTTCATGATCAACAATTTTGATTGAAACATCGCTTAATCCTTTATAGGTTTCTAAAAGCTCATCTTTTGCTTCTTGAGTGATAGAAGGGTCTTTAGTGTTCCATTTGTAGGTAGACCCCAATTTAAAATGATCATATTGTGTAGGTAAAAGAAAACACTTTCGATTCAATATTTCATCTTTTTGAAAAATATCCGATTCGATGGTGAGCACTTCTCCTTTCGCATTCTTAAAAGGAAGATAATTGAAGAAAGGATTGTCTTCCCCGCGATAACCTTCAGCAAAGATGAGGTGTGTAAATGTTTTACCTTGATAGGTTTTGGATTTTATGTCCAATTCATCAAAATTAAAGGAAGCGTATTCGAGTTTCTTATTTTGAAGAAAGTATTCGTGGTTGTGTTGCATAAATTTTTTAGCGTCAACATATCCTGGCGTGTTGATGAATGCATTTCCAAAAGTGTCGTGAAAATAATCAGGAGTGTCCTCCACAGACTCAACAGGATTTACATAGGCCGAATATTCCGCTTCATCTAGCCGTTGAATCCAAAGTTCTCTTTCATGTGCCGAGGCAAAAGCGCGTCTCAATTTTATGGGAAAGAAGAATCGATGACCGATTTTGTTTTCAATCTTCGGATAAAATGACTTTAGAGTTGGAATTAGTTCATCGCCTTTCCAGGTTTTAATCATACGCCGGAAAGTCATTGGGTTGATCATTCCTGCGGCTACTTTTGAACTGTAGTTGACGTTCTCGTCTATGATTCTAAAATCTATTTTATGATTCTCTAATTCATGCGCTAGGCAAATTCCGGATAAACCACCACCTACAATTATTACTTTCACGCGTGTTGAATTAAATTATACTTCAGGCGCTGTTTCAGCGCTCTGCTTTAATTTTGTGATTTCAGACTCTAATCTTTCTTTTAGCGGCGAAATATGTTCTAAATACAAAGGTTTGACCTCCTCTTTCATCGGTTCTGACTTAGGGAATTTCTCAGCACGATGATTGATTTGTTTTCCGTTTTTCCAGAATCGATAACAAACATGTGGACCTGTTGCTGCTCCTGTTGAACCAACATATCCTATAACATCACCTTGCTTTACACGTACACCTTCTCTAATGCCATCGGCAATTTTACTCATGTGTAAATATTGTGTGTCGTAAGTTTTGTTGTGGCGAATCTTTACATAAATTCCATTTCCACGACTACGAGAAGCCCTTGAGATTGTTCCATCAGCAGTAGCCAAGATGGGGGTCCCTGTTGGAGCTGCATAATCTGTCCCTAAATGGGGTCTTCTTGTTTTGTATATTGGGTGAAGTCTGTTCATGTTAAACGAAGAACTGATTCTAGAAAACTTTAGGGGTGACATTAAGAAAGGTCGTTTCATTTCATTTCCTAGTTGATCATAAAACCCAGAAACTTCACCTGTAGAATCGGTATAGTTAAAAGCATATAGACCTTGGTCTGCATGTTCAAACCATACATAATTAATTTTGTCAACTGCATAAGGTTTTCCATCAACGCTTTTCTCATCATAAACCACAACGAATTTATCACCAACCTGAAGTTTAAAGAAGTCAACACTCCAAGCATAAATCCCTTCGATAGCATCTGTGAGTGAAGCGGTCATCATATAGGATTCAAAATTCTTACCCATTTCAACAGAGAGGTTCGAGTTTTTCTGGATGACACCACTCACCATCTTTTCCTTAATTTCTACAGGTCGAAACTCTTTTTTAACTTGTACAGAATCTGTACTAAAATCAAATGAGATGTAAGAAAAAGCATCCGGTTCATAAACCAAGTAGGTTGGTGTGTCCTTGTTTCCTTTTTTCGCTTTAAAAGTTGTGAACGGCTTTCCAGCTACGATATATTTTAATCCAATTAAGCTGTCTTTTAAATTTTCAGCGGTTGTATTGATGGTGTGCTGGTCGATTTCAAAATTAGCAAATAAATTGTTCCAAGTCCAACCTTTTTTTACCGTATCAAAATGCACTTCGTATTCCGCTAGGTCAAATCCAAAAAGTAAGTTTTTTTCAACCTGAACTGTGTCCTGATTTTCTATTCGGGTTAATTCATTTTTAGCTTGCTTACCTTGACCGCAAGAAGTGAAAAAGAGTAAGCTAAAAAGGATAAAAGTAAATGTGCACAAACTTTTCATTACAAGATTTTTTTCTGGTTCTCAACACTACGGTTAAAATGACGATTTATTTCATATTTAACTATAGTTATAGCAGTTGAAAACTATGAATTTGCGAACAAATTTAATGACTTTATACTGTTTATCGTATTATAATTGTGAAAAGTTACAAAGTTATTGAGTTCTATACTCTCGAAATATTAACTTTGCAGCTCAAAATAGATAGCGATGAGAATATTACTTTTAGGTTCAGGAGGAAGAGAGCATGCTTTAGCATGGAAATTATCAAGAAGCAGTGCTTTAGATTCTCTTTTTATTGCGCCAGGTAATGCTGGGACGCGAGCCTTCGGCGACAACATATCAATTGATCCTTGTGATTTTGAGGCAGTGAAAAAAACGGTGCTTGAAAAAAACATTAACATGGTTGTAGTGGGACCAGAAGCTCCACTTGTAGCTGGGATTGCTGATTTTTTTAAAGCAGATGAAGCGCTTTCTAAAGTGGCAGTAATTGGCCCAAATAAAGAAGCTTCTCAATTGGAGGGGAGTAAAGATTTCGCTAAAGATTTTATGAATCGCCACAACATTCCAACGGCAAAACATAAAACATTTACCAAAGCTACAATTAAAGAAGGTTTTGCCTTTTTGGACGCTTTAAAACCACCTTATGTATTAAAAGCGGATGGCTTAGCAGCAGGAAAAGGAGTGTTGATTCTTGAAGATTTACACGAAGCGAAGAAAGAGTTTTCATCCATGTTATTGGACAATAAGTTTGGTGGAGCAGGAGCGAAAGTAGTGATTGAAGAATTTTTAAAAGGAGTAGAGATGTCTTCTTTCGTTTTGACTGATGGAGATGGTTTTAAAGTCCTTCCAGAAGCAAAAGATTATAAACGAATTGGAGAAGGAGATACAGGACTTAACACAGGAGGGATGGGTGCAGTTTCTCCAGTCCCATTTGCAGAAGGGAAGTTCTCAGATAAAGTATATAACCAAATAATTGTACCAACCATTAAGGGGTTAAAAGCTGATGGAATTGAGTACAACGGATTCATTTTTATTGGAATTATTAATGTTGGTGGAGAACCTTATGTAATTGAATACAATTGCCGCTTGGGAGATCCTGAAACAGAAGTTATTTTACCCAGATTGAAATCAGACTTAGTGGACTTATTTGAAGGTGTTGCTAGCAAAACGCTTTCAGAGCGTGATGTTGAATTGGACCCACGTTCTGCAGTTACTGTGATGATGGTTTCTGGTGGTTATCCTGAGAAATATCAAAAAGGAAAAACAATCTACGGTTTAAATGCGGCTACTGAAAGTTTAGTATTTCATGCGGGAACAGCGGCGGATGGTCCAGCGGTAACAACAGCAGGAGGTCGTGTCTTGGCTGTAACTTCTTTCGGGAAAGACATTGAATCAGCAATTGAGACTACGTATAGCAGTATAAAAAATATTGAGTTCGAAGGAGCGTACTATCGAAAAGATATTGGGCAAGACTTATTATAGCCCATTATTTTTTTTAAATTTAGTACCTTAATATTAAATATGGACCCCGCGAGTATAATTATCATCATTATCGCCATCACCGCTTCAGCCTTTTTTTCTGGTATGGAGATCGCTTTCTTGAGCGCCAATCGTTTAAAAATTGAATTGGACAATAAGAAAGGTTCCTTTTCAGGGAAAATCCTGTCAAACTTCGTGAAGAATGATAGTCGATTTATTGCGACTATGCTTTTGGGGAATAACATTGCATTGGTAGTGTATGGGATTTGGATGGCACAATTGATGGAGCCATGGATTGCACCAATGGTTGGGCAGAGCGAAGTCGCTACTTTGTTGATTCAAACTGTATTGTCAACACTTCTAATACTTGTAACGGCAGAGTTTTTACCTAAAGCAACATTCCAAATTAACCCCAATAGAGTGTTGCAATTACTTTCATTTCCATTGATGGTAATTTACGCCCTTTTATATCCATTAACCATTTTTACAATGACCATCAGTAATGGTGTGTTGCGTTTATTCGGCATGGATACCTCAAATGGAGAGGTCGCCTTTTCCAAAATAGACCTTGATCACTATGTGCGAGATCTTAACGAAAGAATGGAAGAAGAGGGAGAGTTAGACAATGAGATGCAAATTCTCCAAAATGCAATAGGGTTTTCTGAGGTTAAGGCCAGGGACTGTATGATCCCAAGAACAGATATTATTGCTTTAGATATTGAAAGCTCAATCGAAGAATTAAAAAATAAATTTATAGATACAGGTTTGTCTAAGGTGTTGATCTATAGAGATACCATCGATAATATAATTGGCTACGTTCATAGTTTTGAACTTTTTAAGAAGCCCAAACGCATTAAAGAAATTCTAATTCCGATTGCCTTTGTACCAGAAGCTGTTTTGGCCAAAGATTTATTGGAATTATTCGCTAAACAACATGGGAATATCGCTATTGTTGTTGATGAATATGGAGGAACATCTGGTTTAATTACAATTGAAGACGTTGTAGAAGAGATTTTTGGTGATATTGAAGATGAACATGATGTCGACGAATTGCTTGAACAACAGGTCGATGAAACGACTTACTTATTCTCTGCCCGTCAAGATATTGACCATCTGAATGAAGCTTATGGCTTAGACCTTGAAGAGTCTAGTGAATATGAGACCTTGGGGGGCTTGGTGCTACATTATTTAGAGTCTATTCCTGAAGAAGGAACCATCCTAGAACTGGAGAAATACAGCATGAGAATAGAAGCTGTTACCGACCGAAGAATTGAAGTTATTCGTCTTAAGATTCTTACAAATCAATAAGAATGAATTTTTATGCTGCTTTATCCTTTCATATTTTGATACATAATATTATATTCGCAACCTTAAATTAAACTGAAGAAATGGCATTAATTGGAAAAATACGCGAGAAATCGTGGCTTTTGATTGCAGTAATAGGTATTGCAATGCTTGCATTTATTATAGGTGACTTAGGCTCCATGGGGGGAGGACCTCAAGAGGATGTCTATGGTATTGGAACCGTTAACGGTGAAAAGGTTGACGAACAAGAATACAATCTTTTCCTTAACAACGCGCGTAATAACATTATGCAAGATAAGCAACAGAAAAATCCTACAGTTCAACCAACATATACTGAAGCGGATGAGCAATCTGCTGTGCAACAAGCATGGAGTACTGCTGTGGTTGAGGGATTGATGGAGAAAGAATATGAGAAAATCGGATTGATTGTTGACGAGATAGAGATTGAAAACATTCTTTATGGCGAAAACGGTTATACTCCTTCAAGTATTTCAATGCAGTTTACTGATTCTGTTACCGGCGAATTTGCCCCAGATCAATTGAGGAATGCTTTAGAAGGTCTTTTAGATTCTAACGATCCAGACAACATTCAACAGTACAACGATATTATGGATTATATCCGTCAAGTACGTTTGAATGAGAAGTACAATACTCTTTTATCGGCTGGTGTTCATTCAACAACTTTAGAAGGTAAACACGAGTACAATGCAAAGAATACTGTAAAAACTGTTTCTTACGTTTTCCAAAACTTTACGCAAGTTCCAAACGACGCAATTTCGGAACCAACAGACGAAGAGGTTGAGAAATACTTCAATGAACACAAAAACGATAAAAAATACAATCAAAAAGCAAGTCGTAAGATTTCTTACTTTGCTCTTCCTATTGAACCAAGCTCTTCGGATACGCTTAATGCAATTGATTATTTATCGAAATTGAAACCTAAGTTTCAAGAAGCAAAAAATGATTCTTTATTTGTGTTGAGATTCAGTACGGTAAAAAGATTTGCGAATGACTCTACTTCAATGGCTCGTCCAGCTGGATCAGCGCAACAAGGACCAACTTATCCACTTTCAGTTGCCGCAGAGATGGAAGCCGCAAAAGTAGGTGATGTAGTAGGGCCATACATCGGACAAAATGGTGCTACAATTTCTAAAGTTTTAGGTTTTGGAGATGAAAAAACAGCAACTGTACGTCACATTTTGTTGAATGCAGGAACACCAGAAGAGTTTGATGCAGCACAAGCAAAAGCCGATAGTATCTTAAGAGTAATCAAAGCGAAGAAGAATTTTGAGGAAATGGTTGTTGAATTTAGTCAAGACCCAGGATCAAAGAACAATGGAGGTAAATATGAGAAGTTTGCTCCAGGAACAATGGTTGCTCCTTTTAATGACTTTTCATTCAATAAACCAATCGGTTCTTTAGGTACGGTTAAAACAAGTTACGGTATTCATATCGTTGAAGTGTTAGATCGTGAAGCTACAAAACGACCTATTCTTGCCGAAGTTGTAAAAGCGGTTGAAGCCACAAAAACTACTGCAGATCAAGTAAACAGTATCGCATCAAATTACATTTACGATTTAGATGAAATGTTCAGCGGTAAATCGCTTGAAGAAAAAGCAAATATCTTTGATACTTTCGTTGTTAACAATGGATACAATGTTCGTTTTGCAACGATTCAAGATGAGAACCCAAGTGTTGCAGGATTCAATGAAATTGCTGAAGGTAGATTATTGCGTTTAGCTTATGAAGACGGAGTTAAGGCTGGGGACATTAGTTCATCACCTATCCGTGACCAAAATCGTATTATTGTAGCCTTTGTTTCTGATATCGTAAAAGAAGGTGTTCCTACCTTAAACTTGGTGAAAGACCAAATGCGTGCAGAACTAAGAAAAGAAAAGCAAGCACAATACCTTATTGATAAAATGTTAGGTAACGATGATCTTCAAGCATTGGCTAAAGATTTAGGAGTGAAAGTAAACAATGAAGGACTTACTTTCTCTGCAAGTAACGTTGCTGTAGGACGTGAGCCTCAAATTATTGGAACTGCATTCTCTGGATTAGTAGATGGAGAAATGTCAGTACCTGTTAAAGGTTCGAACGGTGTGTTTGTTTTAAGAGTAGATCAAACAACACCAGCAGGAGAAACAACTGATTACTCAGCAGAAATTGAGCAGTTGAAGTCTCAGTACAGAACTACACTTCAGAGTCAACACCGTGCGTCTATTATCAAGTCAGCGGATGTAATTGACAACAGAAAACTAAGAAGATACGGAATTAGATAGTTCGGTTCTACCAAGAATTTATTGGAAGTCTATATAAGTAGAAGTTCCAAAAACTGTTTGAAAGAGATTCCTCGGCCTTTTTATTCTATGGAAGAATGAAAACGCCGAGGAATTTCTACTTTATTAAGGATAGACCTAATAATACATAAGAGAGATTATGTAGACACTTATTAAAATAAGGATAGAAACCATACCTCCAATTTAGAATACTAAAAAGCCGTCTTGAGAAATGAAGACGGCTTTTTTATGGGACCAAAAATAATTTGTTTTTATTGTAGTTCCGGTATTTTCTTTACAGCGTGTATTCTGTTAGTTCACCTACCAAAGAGGATTGCATTAGGCGATTGATGTCTTCCGTTTGGGTGTAATTCCCCAACAAGTACATAATCTTTGTTATTGCTGCTTCAGTGGTTAAATCTTCACCACTTAAAACACCTATTTCTTTTAGCATGGTGCTGTTGGCATACTTTCCTAAAGAAACGCTTCCTGAAGAACATTGCGTAATGTTGATCACAATTCCCCCAGCTTCGATATAATCCTTTATCATTTTAAAGAACTCGGTGTTGTTTGGTACGTTTCCAGCGCCAAAAGATTCAATCACCACCGCTTTTACCTTTTCTATGTCAAACATACTTTTGTAGACATGAGTAGAAAATCCAGGGAATATTTTCATTAAAGCCACCCTGTCATCCATTTTAAATTTATAATCTAATTCGGGAAGAGTAGTTTTATAAAATGCGGATGAATTGTATTTAATGTCAACACCAGCAACTGCCAATTCTAAATAATTTGGAGAAACAAAAGCTTCAAACGCGTGTGCTGAAACTTTAGAAGTTCTATTGCCTCGGTATAAAGAGTACTCAAAATAAATTGCAACTTCTTGAATTATGCTCTCATCGTTTTTGTCTTTTGATGCTGCAATTTCTATCGAGGTAATCAAATTTTCTTTACCATCTGTACGAATTGTACCGATAGGCAGTTGAGATCCGGTAAGAATAACGGGTTTTTTAATTCCTTGTAACATATAACTTAATGCACTCGCAGTAAAGGCCATTGTGTCTGAACCATGCAGAACAACAAATCCATCAAATAATTCATATTGATCAACAACTTGTTGTGCAATGTCTTGCCAAATCATCGGGTTCATGTCTGATGAGTCAATAGGCATTCCCATCGAAACGACTTTTAATTCTGCATTGATGCGTGAAAGTTCAGGGATTTGGTCGCTTAAATGATCAAAATCAAATGCCGTAAGTGCACCTGTTTCAGGATCCTCTATCATTCCAATGGTTCCACCTGTATAGATCAATAAAACTTTTGATTGCTTCATGATTATGCTTTTATATTAAATACGGTTAAAGCATTTTGCGTTGTAATTCTTCCTACTTCTTCTTCGCTTATGCCGTGAATGTCAGAAAGTTTTTTTGCAATATATGGAATATAAGCACTTTCATTTCTTTTCCCTCTAAATGGCGATGGAGCAAGATAAGGTGCGTCGGTTTCTAATACGATGTGTTTTAAATCAATGTTCTTTATCGCTCTATCGACACCACTATTTTTAAAGGTCACAACCCCGCCAATGCCCAGTTTAAAACCGCCATAATTCAATAGGCGTTGAGCTTGCTCTTCGTTGCCAGTAAAACAGTGGAACACACCGTAAAGGCGCTCGTCATTTTCTTGGTCAAGTACTTCAAATATTTCATCGAATGCCTCACGACAATGGATAACTATCGGAAGTCCTTCCTCTTTTGCCCAATTGATTTGCGCACGAAATGAAGCCGTTTGTTCGGCCTGTAAACTTTTGTCCCAATACAGATCAATGCCGATTTCTCCAATTGCGATATGGTGACCTTTTTTGTAATGTGTTTTTACCTCCTCAAATTGAGTTTTCCAATCTTTTTGAACGTCGCAAGGATGTATGCCCATCATGGAATAACAAACATCGGGATAGTCAAGCACCATTTGCTCCATTTTTTTGATGGAAGAAAGGTCAATATTTGGAAGAAATAATTTTCGCACACCATTGTCTAGAGCACGTTGAATCATAGCATCCCTATCTTCATCGAATTGATCAACATAAAGGTGTGCGTGAGTATCAATATATGTCATTTTACTTATTTCTGTAACGTTTGTAAATTTTTATTCCAATCATTAGTGCAACTGCTGTGGCAAAGAAACCGACTGTGCCATAGATCCAGTTTAAACTGTTTTTCATAATGACCAAAAAAACAATAGCGACCAAGGCAAGTGTAGCAACCTCATTCCACAATCTCAGTTGATTTGAACTCCATGAAAACTCATTTCGTTCGAGTTTTTTCATGAGTTTTTGACAAATAAAATGATAGGACAGCAAAAGCACAATGAAAGTTAATTTAATGTGCATCCAACCCACTTTTAAGAGTGCCGGGTTTTCGATTAACATCCACGTTCCAAAAACTACAGTTAAAATCATTGCTGGTGTGGTGATGATCCACCATAACTTGCGCTCCATGATTTTAAACTGAGCAGATAAAATGGTTCTTTCTTGCTCGCTTTTTTCTTGTGCTTCTGTATGGTAAATAAACAAACGTACGATGTAGAATAGTCCAGCAAACCAGCTGACCATAAAAATAATGTGTAATGCTTTTAATACGGTGTAACTCATAACAAGCAAAGTTAAAGGATTCTTTAATATTTTAGTGAATCAAGACAAGTTTAACCAAGAAATATAGATTGAATGGTCAATTCACAACATTTCACATTGAGATGAAAATATCTTTGCAAGAATTAGTCGTATGTCTTTTGCTTGTATTAGTTTTGTGAAAAATATTTCAAATGAAAGCAAAAACACCTTCAGAATCTAAAACGGTAACTACAAAAATAGTATTACCAAACGATACTAATCCACATGGGAATTTATTTGGAGGTGCGCTTCTTGGATGGATGGATGTTACAGCTGCAATTTGTGCACAAAGACATAGCCGGAGAGTGGTGGTAACAGCATCTGTAAATAATGTTTCTTTTGGATCGGCAATTAAAGAGTCAGATGTGGTAACCGTAGAAGCCAGTATCTCTCGCGCTTTTAATAGTTCAATGGAGATTTTTATTGATGTTTATGTTGAAAACCAGGTTTCTGGTGAACGCATCAAACACAGTGAGGCTATTTATACTTTTGTGGCAGTAGATCAAAACGGTGGAGCGATAAGTGTTCCAGAGCTTATTCCAGAAACTGATGAGGAAAAAGAACGCTTTGCGGGTGCACTTCGTCGTAAGCAATTAAGTTTAATTCTTGCAGGAAAAATGAATCCCCAAGATGCAACTGAATTGAAAAAGTTGTTTCTTGGAGATGCATAATTTGAGATAACCCCTTATTGTTTAATAAATTTTATTGTAGAAGCTCCGTTTTGAGTATAAAAATGGATGTAATAAACTGCCGGTGAGAAATTACTCATGTCGATTTCTGATTGTATTTCTCCACTAAGAATTTCTTTTCCTGCTAAATCTACAATTCTGAAGTCACCTTCAATAGTTCCATCTATATGAAGTGTGTTCACTACAGGATTAGGGAATACAGTGAGTTGACCTAAGGCTTCTTGATCAGTAGCTACGCTACAACCCGATATACAATCTGTAACGCCAGGTGCAATTGTACCTGTATTTAGGTCGAAATATCCCATTCCAGTATTGTCACAGATGTCTAAAGTACCAAGCACAGAACCCGTGTTTGTACTGAGGTTACTCATGCAGAACACGCCAGAACCTTCCAGAATTGCCGTGTTAAGAAAATCGTTTGAAACTTGAACCATCCCATCGTTGGTTACTGTTGAACCAGAACCTGAATTGATGTTTGCGAAATCATTGCCTATATACAAATCTCTCCCCATAGTTAGGGTCAACTGGCCATCATTGTATGCATCATTGGTGATGTGCATGAATGAAGTTCCACTGAGTTCAAAGTCCGCAATGTTACCGAAGTCAAAGGCTTTTATATTTCCAGCACTTGAGGTGAAAGTTCCTCTATTGGCTAAAGAGTCGGCTAACACATACCCAGTATTTGTAAATGTCCCATCATTCAATAAATCACCTTCTTTAAGTGTGCCGTTATTGATAAATGTTCCTTGATTATAAGTGCTGTCTAAATCAATAGTACTTCCGTGATTGGTATATGTTGAGCCTGTTCCGACCCATAAAGCTGTATCTAGACTGATGATGTGATGGTTTGTAACTTCTGCTCCGCTGATTACTGCAAAACTGGTCATTTCAGTGGTTCCATGGTTTACAAAATTAGAACCATTTCCATCAATTAGAATAGAAAAGCTTTGGGTGTCTTGTGTTAATCTTCCTCCCGAATTAACAGTGACCGAACCACCATTGTTAATGAGCCAGTCAGTAGTCATCACAATGTCGTGATTTACAATTACGTTGTCAAAAGTATTTGGAAAGCAAGAGCAATCCCAAACAAGTGGGTTGGTGGCTACTCCATTCGAGACAGAGGTAATGGTTTGCTGAGATAAGATTGAAAGGGGGAGTAGCCCCAAAAGTGTAAATAAGATAGTTTTCATATTAGCGTTTTTTAATGTACTGATAAAAGTATAATAAAAAAGTAATAAAACTATAAATGGAGGAGCTAAGTGATTGGACTATATTTGTTTACCAAAAGGATGGGAGGCTTGATTTTTTAGGAATAGTAGGATTGTTTAAGGTGAACTCTAATTGAACAAGCTCTTTTGAGACGCTTTTTATTTTTAGGTTTCCTTCTGCAATGTTGTGATTAGAATTAAGGTAAAGAATGTACGCACTAGAAGACGAAACATAATTGCTGGGTTTTGAAGCCGCCTTAATTGCTTTTTGATCAAGTTGAACATTGAGCGGTGGGAACAATGCAAGTTGAAGTTGTTTTTCATGTAGCTTAACATTTGGCATCTTCAAGAGTAAGTCCATTGACTTTTTCGGATCTTGAGTTTCCCAATAAAAACCGAGGTCAGGGAGGCTGTCAATTTTAACAATCTTTTTTTCTATTTGATTAAAATCATCATCAAACTCTGTGACGAATTCAATGGTTTTACGGGTTGTTTTACCACCTATTTGAAGAGAAGCTATGCCATTCCACAAGGCTAAAAAATCTTGGGTAGCTTGAGACTGATTTTTTAGAAATACAAGGCCTTTTTCCTTGAGATATGGATTCAAATTTTGATGAAACTTGTGTAAATCTATGTTTGTATATGCTACTATATTATCTTTCACCGACGAATAGGTAGGAAGAGTACTTTCTTTTGGTTGTAAAGGGTGCCCCGATTTAACTTTCCATTCAACGTTGAGGTGGTAGTGCTCATTGTATTCATAAGAAAACACTGCATAGTCATTGGAGTCTAATTGAGGTGTTCCAGTAGTGTTGATTACGCCAATCCCAGGGTTTTTTAATAACTCTTTAATCAAAGGACTAGCATCTGTGACTTTTTTTGGAGTTAAATTTCCCGCATTTTTGCCAAAGTTGACCTTGATGTACTTTTGGTGTTTTTCTATACTTACGCTTGCATTGGGGGAAGAATAAAAGAAAGGTACCTCAGCGGATTTTAGATCAAACATTTTGGTGAGCCTCTGAAAGGTTTTTTGGAACATTTCATGGTCGCGAATTTCAGCATAAAAAGAAAATGATTCGCTTTGAACAGGGTTAAACGTAACAAACACTTTGTTGATGTTCAGACCAGATTTAAGGAACTCATATTTCACCTGATTGTAAATAATTCTTTCTCCTAAATTTAGGTCAGAGACTTTACTATAGGTATCTAAATCTTGAAATACTTCAGAAAGATCGGCATGAAGAGCTATACCACTTTCTTCAATTTTATCTATCAGAAGAAACTGTTTTGGCTTTTTCTGTATGGTGAAGTAATCCATCAAAACCACAACTCCAAAAAGAAGGGAGAAGAATGCAATAGCGATTTTTATGTAAAACTTCATCTTGTCTAGGGCTTATTTATTTACCCATGTTATGGATTTCATTGAGTAGGTCAAACAGAAAATGAGCACCATTTTTATATTTTTCATTGGTCTTCATTTTCATGCTGAAGTTCATTTGGTCTTTACTTGATGAAGTCATTTCAATATCTATCTTCGCTGTTTTGTCCTCAAAACGCGTCAGTAATTCGTCACCTCTTCCAAAGACATTAATAAGATCCTTATTGAGTTGTGTTAGGTCTAAGTGAGCATAAAACATTTTAGACTTCTTGGCTTTCTTGTAAATCGATTTATGAAAAGCTTTTTTTGAATATCCATCTAAATGATCGATCACTGTTTCTTCATCGTTGGTAATTAGAATGATGTCCTCGATTATTGCAATATAATAAGGGAAACCAATATTCATCGGGTCTTCGTGTATGGTGTAATAATTTCCATGATCAACAATTAAGTCCTCTTCAAACTTCATGATTGCATTGAAGTACTTTTTCAATAGATAAGCACGTTCGTTTGCTATTACGAAATTAACCATTGGAATATGCTCAATATAAGTAGTGTCTACTTCTGTATATTGAAAAGTTTCTTCGTCATAATCATAAGTAACTTTAGGCAATTCTACTTCTTTCAAACCTGCATATGAAAAAATAATTTCTGGAGGATACACAGAGCTTATCGCCTCCATATTGATGAATTCATCAATGGTCGACCAAACTGCTCCTGCTAAAACATCTCTTCCATCGTCAGAAGCATCTAATATAGGCAAGTATGTTTCTTTTAATTGCTCATACGCACCGAATGTATTTACATTGTAAACTCCAAAACCTTGTGCATTATCAGGAATATATTTTAATAGGTCTTTATTGAGTTTTCCAGATGCCGCTTTATTATACACTTTTCCGAGTTTTTCCGAGCTTTTTAATTTCCAATCAATTTGAATCCCTTCAGTATTGAAGTTGAGGAAGGCAAATTGTCTAAGCTCATCAAATTCTGGAATCAATATTCTTCTAAAAGGCATGAATTCAAAACCATTCGTGGTTTCTGGATTTAAGAAAGGATTCAAAAATATTTTAGCGTCTGAAACTTGTGAACTTACATCCTTAAAGATAGGATCATTCGCAAGTAGGTTATTCTTAGGGTTTTTTAAAAATGTCAGGTGCTCATTAATGACTAACTCTTCTTCGCTTGTTTTGATTGAATCTAAAACTTCGCGAAGTCTTTCTTTTAACTCTTCTTGATACTTTAGA
>Ga0209075_1001383_pt1 | contig 22804 bp, 16 predicted proteins | sample Stecom2011_FD_187523 | JGI IMG/M metagenome (GOLD analysis project Ga0209075, IMG submission 187523) | Agricultural soil microbial communities from Utah to study Nitrogen management - Steer compost 2011 (SPAdes) (version 2) | ecosystem: Environmental > Terrestrial > Soil > Agricultural land...
ATATAACAAGTATTTGGTGGTGGAGCTACGGAAATAGAGTAGGAGGAGTTTTTGTGTAATCTCTTCGTAAAATACACTTCTCCATTTTCATCTAAAAAACCAGAGCCTACTGATTTGTAATGATTTTCAAAAGCTCCACTCCAACTGCGTTGAATTTCAAAGCTTAATCCAGGATACGGTTCCCCCGTAGCTGCGTTTTTTGCTGTGATATGGAATGTCCGTTCTTTTTTACAGGAAAGAAGAAACATGCTAATGAATATGATAAATATTATTTTTTTCATAATGCAATTATTTTTTGGGTTTGTACTTCGCCTTTGTTTATCCATTTTATAAAATAAATGCCTTTAGGGAGTTGAATAAACGTTGTTTTAGTTAAAACTTTGTTTTCTTCTATAAGTTTTCCGTTTGTATTGGAAATCATATATTCTCCTATTGCTTCTGGAAACTCAATGGTAAAGCCATTGTCTGAAGGATTGGGATAAACTTTTAAAACAGGTTTCTGTTTATTCTTAGTTGGTGAAATATTGGTTTCATTTGATATAACTCGTTTCTCACCTACTTGGTTTTCACTGTCATCATTGTTGGTTTTCATACCCTGTTCTCTTGGTCTTGAACAACCATCACAATGAATAAAAGCGTGGAATTTACTTCCTGCTTTAGCATGAAATCCAGGTTTTAAGGTAACACTATTACAAGCATAAGCGGTAATTTCTCCTGTTTCTTCGATGATGTAAGGTCCAATATTTGTTTTTGGGGTTACCGAATCTCCAAAAATAATCTGACTATAAGCTTTATACCATGCTTTATAACGATAAGGTTTCCATTGAATATGGTTTTTACCAATTACTTTGTTTTGAAGATAAACAATGTCGGCTTCTACTTCGTCTAGGATGAAGTTGCGAGTGTGGACGAGATAGGTGTTATTCGTAACATGATTCCCCGCAGATTTTTGCATTTTAATATGCTCTGCAGTAAAAAGATCAACATAAACCGCTTCAAAAGGCGTGATGTTGAAATGATCGTTGGGATGCCCGAGATTGGGATAGCCGAAGGTGTTGGAAATGTCATTGACTGGGTGGTAATCAAATTCATTATACATCAACCCTTCTTCCTTTACATTATAGTACAAATTATTGTTTTGCCAAATATTGGGGTTAATTGCCAAAGCAGAAACCATTGGCATAAAGGACATGTGGTTGTCATAGTGTTTTTGCCCAGGAGTAAACCCTGAAAAGAAAACGGATGAACGCAGAATAGAAACAGGGCTTGTAACGAAACCATCATAAAACTCATTTTTATATCCCCCTTGTGCCATATCCCATTCGTATGCCCACCGTGTTTTGTAATACCGGTTTCTCCAAAGAGGGATAAAACCACCTGCCAATAGTTTGTCTTTTCTTGAGAAAACTGTAGCATCTGAAGCATATCTAGATGAGTATATTTTTCTGTTAATTATCCTTGGACCAAATATATCAGGGATAAAAGCCTCTTGAGAAAATAGATTTCTCCCAGGATAAAGACCAAACTCATGGTTGTAGTTTTGTGAATTATGTCCAACAGATACAGCCACGTTTCTAGTAAATGAAGGGAAGGTTTTCCGCAAGTCGTTTGTGGATGTAAACTGATGATTAAAAGAATTATTCAAACGGTTCACTACATTTTGACGAAGTATGTCAGGAGCAGGGTAAATAATTCTATCACTTCCACTTTCTTGAATATTACTTCCCGTAATATGATTGATTAGCATGGAGCGAGAGGCAGGATCTTTAAGTGTGCTGTAAATTATTGCAGCTATTATGTTTACTGTGGAGTTAAAGTCATAATATACAGCTTGTGCAAACATCGGCACATTCGCTCCCCAATGTGGAGAGTCAAAAGGTATATAAAGACGTGTGTGATGATGGGGTGTACCCCAATCCATGTGTTCTTTTTCTAATTTTTTCAACGCCCATCGCCAATGTTGACCGCCTGCGCTAAAGCCAATTACAATATTTTCCCAATCTTCGTATGGAAAGTTTATTTTTTTCTCTTGATTAATATGCTTTAAAAAATCGGCTAAAATATCTCCAGAATGATCAATTCCTCTGTTACCAGGGGTTTGCTTGATAAAAATAACATCATAACCCATATCCGACAGTGAAGAAATTAACGATTTAAAATCAAATTGGTCGTAATACTTTCTAAATGAAACAGATTGTCCTGTTGGTCGATAAGGTGGGGCAATAATAACGGGTCTTCTTATCTTATTACCGTTTCCACATCCGTATCTAATTGCATACTTTAAGTCGTTGTTTTTTCTTGGGAACTTAATGTTTTTATCGTCCCATCTGTAAACTGCCCTCTGGTTGTTATTGTATTTATAAATTTCTGACGTTAAGTAAAAACTCAAAGTATCTTGTCTTCGTATTCTGTCAATTGTATAATCTATAATTGTCTTTCCTATTTGCCAATCTTTATAGATACTGTATTCTATTTCACTGTTTACAGTAGAAAAGTCTTGAAAACCATCTCCCACATCGATTTTGATAGAGTGTAACCGTACATTTGAACCAACAGAAATAAATTTCGGGTCGTAAACAATAACTCCTGTTTCATATCCGTGTTCTCCATATAATTCTAATAAAGCAGTTTGTTTTAAGATTATTTTAGTGTATATATGACTTTCATCTATTAATGGATTTAATTTCAGCTGATTGTTTTGATTTGTGAATATCCCTTCTTTTTGATAAAGATTACTATCTATTTTACTCACTTGATGGAGCAAAACACCAAATGGGTGATATACTCTTTCGGTAGTATCCATCTTGTCGTATGCTGAAATTAGATTAGAAAGAGAATCAATAAGTGTACTGGTTGCCATCATTTCAGAAGTGTCTATATAGCTAATAGCTATGTCAGAATATGCTTGTATCCAACTCCATCCATTAGCAACGCCAGAGTAGTCTCCTTTTAACTGCTGGATAAGTAATGAGTCTTCCGACAACGAACGGTCAAACAACACATTGTTATATAGTTTTTGGTCAAGTAAACCATATACTATGTCAGCAACTTCTCTTGGATTTGTGTATTCTAAGGAATCTTCTTGTCCCCATCCAACAAGTCCAATCAACAACAACAAACCTAATATTATCTTTTTCATAATCATTGTTTCTTATTATTTTTCAACTCCTCTATCAATTGCTGTTGTAATTGAATGGTTTCTTGTTGAATTTTGATTAAATCGGCTTGTTTTTCTAATTCTTCATTTTGTATCTCTAGTTTACCATTAATTTCAATTATATAAAGTGTTAATTCTTCAATTTTTTCCATTGAAATTTTTGCTACATCACCTAAGTTAACACCATTGGCTTCAACTTCTAAGGCTGATGGAACGTTGGGCAAGTGTCCGTTTTCTTCGATAAAGGTTTTTACTTCATTTAAAGGCATTAAATTGTAGTCATCTTTAAAAACGTAATCCGGCCAGTTTTGCTCATCTACAATTACTTCTCTTGTTTGAAGAAGACCGTTATTGTTAAGTTGTAACAACTTATATGATGTTTCTCCAGTTGTTTTTTCAATTAATAAGGGGTATGTTGAATTGTTATTTGTTTTTACATGAAGTTTGGCTTCTGGTTTAACGCCTACGCCAAGTTTTACATCAGGTTTACATTTAGAATTTAAGATAAACATACGTTGTGGGTCATGTTGCCAAAAAGGTGCGCTATATATGATATTGCCATCAAGGTCTGTCAAACATTTCATCTCCGCCACTGTATGTGATGCATATATTAATCCGTGTAACTCCCCTCCATTAATCACATCACCATTACTCTTTATCATTAATAATCCATTTTCAGAGAGTGAGGTATCTATCAATGGTTTTAGATTTAAAATGCCATCATGTAAAGTTATGTTATTTAGTACATTCAAATCACCATCTATACTTGCTGACTTTTCAACAAAAATAGAATCTTTAACTACTAATGATGAGTCAATTCTTGCACGTCCACTTACCTGTAACCTTTCAACTGGATTTAAAGTTCCAATTCCGACATTCCCATCTTCTGTAATCCGCATTCGTTCTTCGTTATTGGTTCGTATAACCAATGGGTTCGAGTTTGTTGTACCTATAAAATGAGTAGTGTCAGCATCGTTACCATCCGTATTCCATCCATTTCCATCATCATCGCTAACAATTGGCTCTAATGTTATGGATTGACTCGGAATGCCTGGTCCTTCAATTTGAAGTGTGATAGCATGACATTCTAAAGATTCAACTGTGGCGGTTGTACAATCTGAGTTACTGTTCCACGGATTTCCTTGTGTTGTAGCTGTTCCATTTCCGCCATTTATGGGTAGATTAAAATAAATATTTTGATTATCGCCACAAGTTAAATTTCCTGCTAGTGTGTATAAATTTGCAGGAGTATCATTCCAAACAAATTCAACGTTATAGTCATAAGTAACATCATAATTATAGCCCCAATCACAATTGTTTTGAACTGGGACAATATCAGTGAGTACTATTTCAATATTAACGGAATAGCTTTGATTTGTCGCATTTACTGTTGTCGAATAAGGAATCGTTTGCCCATACGTCATTGAGGCAAGGCCTATTAAAGTTAAAATGTAAAATGTTATCGTTTTCATAATTAGAAATAAGCCCTTTAGTTAGTAATTAGTTTTAGTTTTTCATTGAATTAAAAAAGAGAAGAACTTTTAGACAATTTTTTAAATTCAGTGTAACTTACAAATAATAAGTCAACTAACCAAGTCGAGAGAAATATTTAACATAAGTCAATAGCTGAAGTTTGTCCTCATCAATAAAATAGTTTATAATCATTTTTTTTAAAAAATACATTAAAGCAGAGTAGTTTTTTATAGATAAAATGGAGGTGTTAGTATAAGTGTATTGCTTTTAATTTTTGAATTCGTTGTTTTTTAACGCATACGGATTAATGTTAATCTTTTCTTTTTGCTATTTTTGTCCTTCTTCATTATTTTAGAGAAAAGAGTTGTAATATGAGAAAAATTCAGATGGTTGACCTAGTAAGTCAATATGAAAAGATAAAGCCTGAAGTTCAAGCCGCAATAAATTCGGTAATGGATAGTGCTCAGTTTATTAATGGTCCTGAAGTTCAGGCATTTAAAAAAGAGCTTGCGGATTATTTAGGAGTAAAGCACGTTATACCATGTGCAAACGGAACAGATGCTTTGCAAATTGCAATGATGGCTTTGGGCTTAAAGCCAGGAGATGAAGTGATTACTCCTTCTTACACTTATATTGCAACCACTGAAGTAATAGGATTGTTAGGTTTGAAACCAGTTTTTGTGGACTGTGAAAAAGATACTTTTAATATTTCTCCTAAAGCCATCGAAGCAGCTATTACTAGAAACACAAAAGCTATTGTTCCTGTTCACTTATATGGTCAATCGTGTGATATGGAATCGATTTTGAAAATTGCGAAGAAATACGATTTAAAAGTGATTGAGGATAATGCTCAGGCTATCGGTGCTGAGTACACTTTTTCTAATGGTTCAGTGAGAAAAACAGGAACAATCGGAGATATAGGATGTACCAGTTTCTTTCCTTCCAAAAACTTGGGTTGTTTTGGTGATGGAGGAGCTATCTTTACGAATGATGATAATCTGGCAGAAAAGTTAGCCATGGTAGCAAATCATGGTCAAAGCAAACGATATTATCACGATATAGTAGGATGCAATTCGCGTTTAGATTCTATTCAGGCAGCAGTTTTAAGAATTAAGCTAAAAGAACTGGATAATTATATTGCAGCAAGAAGAAAAGCCGCTGATTTTTACGACAAGCAATTCGCATCGGTAAAAGAGTTAACAGTGCCATTTAGAGCAAAAGATTCTACACATGTCTTTCATCAATACACTTTGCAGTTAGACAATAGCGTGAACAGAGACGACTTGGTAACATATTTAGGTGAACATGATATTCCAGCAATGATTTACTATCCTGTTCCTGCGCACAAGCAAAAAATGTTTGCTGCAATTGAAACTTCATCAGGCAATTTAGAAAATACAAATTGGTTAACGTCTAGAGTCTTCTCTCTTCCTATGCATACGGAGTTAGACGAAGAACAGTTGACGCACATCTGCACAACAGTTAAAAACTTTATTAAACAATGAAAAATATAGTAGTTATCGGTACAGGATACGTTGGATTAGTAACAGGAACTTGCTTCGCTGAGACAGGAAACAACGTAGTTTGTGTGGATATTGATGAAAACAAAGTTCAAAAACTAAAACAAGGAATTGTTCCTATATATGAACCTCACTTGGATGTTCTTTTTGAGCGAAATATAAAAGGTGGAAGGTTGAGTTTTACTACTTCTTTAGAGGAGGGAATTAAAGGAGCTGAAATTATCTTTTTGGCCTTACCTACACCTCCTGGAGAGGATGGTTCTGCAGATTTATCCTATGTGTTAGGGGTGGCAGACCAGTTGGGAAAGATGATTACTGATTATGTTGTAGTTGTGGATAAAAGTACAGTTCCAGTGGGTACAGCAGAAAAAGTTAAAGAAGCCATAGGTAAACATTCAAAAGTGGATTTTGATGTAGTTTCAAATCCAGAGTTTTTGCGTGAAGGTTATGCTGTAGATGATTTCCTAAAACCAGATAGGGTAGTGATTGGTTCCTCATCAGAACGTGCAAGAAAAGTAATGGAAGATCTATACAAGCCTTTTGTACGCCAAGGGAATGCCATTATTTTTATGGATGAAAAGTCTGCTGAATTAACAAAATATGCGGCCAACTCATTTTTGGCAACAAAAATTACTTTTATGAATGAAGTGGCGAATTTTTGTGAAGTGGTTGGTGCAGATGTGGATGCAGTTCGGATCGGAATGGGAACAGATACGAGAATTGGGAAGCGTTTTCTCTTTCCAGGAATTGGATATGGCGGATCTTGTTTTCCGAAAGATGTACAGGCTTTAGTCAGAAGTGGAGATGAGGTAGGTTATAATTTTCAAATACTAAAATCTGTAATAAAAATTAATGAAAGCCAAAAAACAATTCTCATCCCTAAGATTAAAAATTATTTCAGAGGAAGTTTAAAAGGAAAGCATTTTGCCTTGTGGGGATTGTCTTTTAAACCCAATACAGATGATATACGTGAGGCTCCAGCCTTATATATGATTGATGCATTGTTGGAGGAAGGTGCTAAGGTGACAGCATACGACCCTGAAGCTATGGAAAATGTGAAAGCAGTATATGGTGATAAAATTTCATACGCTAAAAATGAATATGAAGCGTTAGAAAATAAAGACGCTTTAATTATTTCAACTGAATGGGCGATTTTTAGAACTCCTGATTTTGAGCGGATTGGGAAATTGTTAAATGATAAGGTTATATTTGATGGTCGAAACTTGTTTGAAGTGGACGAAATGAATGAAAGAGGCTTCTATTATGAGTCTATAGGTCGTAAAATTGTAGGAAAATGAAAGAAAGAAAAAGAGTTTTAATTACTGGAGCTGCTGGTTTTTTAGGCTCACATTTATGCGACCGCTTTGTCAAGGATGATTATCATGTGATAGCTATGGACAATCTGATTACAGGTAGACTATCAAACATTGAGCATCTTTTCCCTTTGGAAAACTTTGAATTTTATCATCATGATGTTTCCAACTTTATTCATGTGCCTGGAAAATTAGATTATATTCTACATTTTGCTTCTCCTGCAAGCCCAATTGATTATTTGAAGATACCAATTCAAACACTTAAGGTAGGCTCATTGGGAATTCATAATTGCTTAGGACTTGCTCGTGTAAAAAAAGCACGTGTACTTATCGCTTCTACTTCGGAAGTGTACGGAGATCCTGAGGTACACCCACAAAAGGAATCCTATTGGGGAAATGTTAATCCTATAGGACCACGAGGCGTGTATGATGAAGCTAAACGGTTTCAAGAAGCAATGACAATGGCGTATCACACTTATCACGGTATAGAAACAAGAATCGTTAGAATTTTCAATACCTACGGACCTAGAATGCGTTTGAATGATGGTCGAGTATTACCTGCTTTTATTGGTCAGGCTTTAAGAGGAGAAGATTTAACTGTTTTTGGTGATGGCTCGCAAACTCGCTCTTTTTGCTATGTGGATGACTTGGTAGAAGGAATCGTGCGTTTGCTGCACTCAAATTATGTGGAACCTGTAAATCTTGGAAATCCTGATGAAATTACTATTGGTGATTTTGCTGAAGAAATTATAAAATTAACAGAAACTAAGCAAAAAGTAGTCTACAGAGATTTACCAATAAATGACCCGAAACAAAGACGCCCAGACATTACCTTAGCAAAAAAACTTTTGAATTGGGAACCCAAAATATCTAGAGCCGAAGGCTTGAAAAGAACGTATGAATATTTTAAAGGTTTATCTACAGAGGAGCTTTTTCACAAAGAACATAATAACTTTGAAAACTATATAAATTAAATGAGCTACTTTTCACACCATACTGCTGTTATTGATGAAGGTTGTACAATAGGTGAAGGAACAAAAATATGGCATTTTTCACATATCATGCCGAATTCTATTATCGGTAAAAATTGTAATATTGGTCAAAATGTAGTGATTTCACCAGAGGTTATCTTAGGAAATAATGTAAAAGTTCAAAACAATGTCTCAATTTATACAGGGGTTGAGTGTGAAGATGATGTGTTTTTAGGTCCTTCAATGGTTTTTACAAATGTGATAAATCCAAGAAGTGCGATAGTGAGACGTGACCAATATATGAAAACAAAAGTAAAGAAAGGTGCTTCAATTGGTGCTAATGCTACAATTATCTGTGGTAATGATATTGGAGAATATGCCTTAATTGGTGCAGGTGCTGTAATCACAAAGGAAGTGCCTCCCTACGCGCTTGTCGTGGGCAATCCTGCTAAACAAATTGGATGGGTAAGTGAGTATGGACACCGACTAGAATTTAATGAAAATAACCTTGCTGTTTGTCAAGAAAGTGAAGAGAAATACATGCTAAAGAATGGTTCGGTAATAAAAATTAAATAAAGCATGGAGAAAATTAAGTTTTTAGTGGTTGGTTGTGGTCATATCGGAAAAAGACATGCTACAATGATAAATGAAAATCCAGAAACTGAAGTGGTGGGATTAGTAGATATTAAGCCTAAAGAAAAACTTGGATTAGAAAATTTTAATGCGCCTTTTTTTTATTCAATAGATGACTTTTTAGCGTCAGGAATTGATTTTGATATTGCAAGTATATGTACCCCTAATGGATTGCATACGAGCCAGAGTAATCAAATTCTTTCTCAAAATAAACATGTGCTGTGTGAAAAACCTCTTGGATTAACAAAAAGTAGTTGCGAGAGCGTTATATTTAAGTCTTTACAGATGTCTAAGCAGGTTTTTTGTGTGATGCAAAATAGATATTCACCTCCCTCACAATGGATTAAATCCGTGATTGATGAAGGCTTGTTAGGAGAGATTTACATGGTGCAAATCAATTGCTATTGGAATCGAGACAGTAGGTATTATAAAAAAGATGATTGGAAAGGATCCCAAGATTTAGATGGAGGAACTTTATTTACGCAGTTTTCTCACTTCATTGATATTATGTACTGGCTCTTCGGTGATATCGATAATATTAAGGGGAGATTCGCCGATTTTTCCCATAAAAACTTAACGGATTTTGAAGACTCTGGCTTTGTAAGCTTTGATTTTATTCAAGGTGGAATGGGCTCGATTAATTACTCTACTTCAGTAGCTCACAAGAATTTGGAGTCGTCAATCACCATTATTGCTGAAAAGGGTTCAGTAAAAATAGGTGGACAATATATGAATGAAGTAGAGGTATGCGACATTGAAGGATATGAAATGCCGAAATTATCACCCACAAATCCAGGCAATGATTATGGTGCATATAAAGGCTCGGCAGCTAATCATCATTATGTGATACAAAATGTGGTAGATACGCTTAAAGGAAAAAACGTGGCTACAACAAATGCCCTAGAAGGTTTAAAAGTTGTAGATATAATAGAAAGAATTTACAAAGTAAGAGATGAACAATTCAATACACACTAAACTAATTAACAGAGAAGAAAAACTTGCTGTCATAGGGCTTGGTTATGTGGGATTACCCATTGCGCTTGAGTTCGCTAAAAAAATGAATGTGGTGGGGTTTGATATCAATCCAAAAAGAGTGGAGATGATGAAAAATAACATTGATCCAAGTAACGAACTGAGTGCTGAAGCTTTTGAAAATAAAACCATTGAGTTTACAGCATCTATACAAGATCTTAAGGAAGTGAAGTTTTTTGTGGTAGCAGTTCCCACACCGATTGATGAGTTTCGGAATCCAGACTTAAAACCTCTTTTGAGCGCTTCTGAAACAGTTGGTAAAGTACTTAAAAAAGGCGATTATGTAGTTTTTGAATCTACTGTTTATCCTGGGTGTACTGAAGAAGACTGCGTGCCTGTATTGGAAGAGTTCTCTGGCTTAGGGGTGGTTGAAGATTTTAAAGTGGGGTATTCGCCAGAAAGAATTAATCCTGGAGATACGATACACACTTTGGCAAATGTAGTCAAGGTGGTTTCGGGTTGCGATGAGGAATCTTTAGAAGAAATTGCAAAGGTATATGAAGAAGTCGTGGGTGCAGGAGTACACAGAGCAAGTTCAATTAAAGTAGCAGAGGCCGCAAAAATCATTGAAAATACGCAACGAGATGTAAATATTTCATTGATTAATGAACTATCTATCATTTTTAATCGTTTGAATATTAATACGTATGAAGTATTGGAAGCAGCAGGAACAAAGTGGAACTTTTTAAACTTCCGACCTGGACTTGTAGGAGGACATTGTATCGGTGTGGATCCTTATTATTTATTGCATCGTGCTGAACGTGAGGGATATCATGCAAAGGTGATAAATAGTGGGCGAGCAATCAATGACTCTATGGGTTTTTATATAGGAAAAGAAACTGTAAAAAAAATGATTGCTCAAGGAAAAAACATGAATGAAGCTAAAGTTTTAATCATGGGAGCTACATTTAAGGAAAATGTAAGTGATATTCGAAACTCAAAAGTAATTGATGTGTATAATGAATTGAAATCATTTTCTGTTGAAGTAGATATGGTAGATCCTTATGCAGAACCAAAGGAGATGGAAAAAGTATATGGCGTGTCATTAATAGAAAATCCAAAAAATGATTATGATGCTGTCATTGTGGCAGTAAACCATAAAGATTATCTCGATTTAGAAGAAGAGGATTTTAAAAAATACTTCAAGGATGAAAAAGGTGTTTTTGTAGATGTAAAAGGGATTTATAGAAATAAGATTAAGAATTTAGAGTATTGGAGTTTATAAAATGAAAGCAGAAAAGATTATTTTAATTACTGGTGGTGCTGGGTTTATTGGTTCTCATTTGGTGAGAAGAATGGTAAACCTATATCCCCAATACCATATTGTTAATTTTGATGCGCTCACTTATGCGGGTAATTTAGAAAACCTTACAGATATTGATAAAAAGGACAATTATAGCTTCGTTAAAGGAGATATTTGTAATCTTGAAGACTTAAAATCTGTTTTTAATAAATATAAAATCACTGATGTCATTCATTTAGCAGCTGAGTCTCATGTTGACCGCTCTATTTCAGGTCCGATGGAATTTGTCACTACAAATGTGGTTGGGACGGTTCAACTTTTGAATGTATGTAAATCGCATTGGGAAGATTTAAGTAAACATGTTTTCTATCACATTTCTACTGATGAGGTTTATGGCAGCCTAGGCAAAGATGGTCTATTTATGGAGACTACCCCTTACGATCCAAGAAGTCCTTACTCTGCCTCAAAAGCAAGTTCAGACCATTTTGTACGTGCATATCACCATACCTATGGAATGCAGGTGAAAATTTCTAATTGCTCTAACAATTATGGAAGTCATCAGTTCCCTGAAAAGTTAATCCCTCTTATGATTCACAATGCAGTGAATGGAAAAGAATTGCCGATATATGGGGATGGTCTAAATGTGAGAGATTGGCTATGGGTTGAAGACCATGCCAGTGCAATTGATGTGATTTTTCATCAAGGAAGAAATGGAGAAACATATAATGTCGGAGGACTAAACGAATGGACAAACATTGATTTGGTTAAGCGTATTGCAAAAATTATTGATGAAAAACTAGGACGAGATAAAGGAGCCACTGAAAAGCAAATAAAATTTATTAAAGATAGGGCTGGACATGATAGAAGATATGCAATTGATGCTTCAAAAATTGAAAGAGAATTAAATTGGAAACCCTCCATTACTTTCGATGAAGGTTTAGAAAATACTATTGATTGGTATCTAAACAACAGTGAATGGGTAAATCGAGTGGTTTCAGGAGAATATCAAGCATATTATAAAAAACAATATTTGCTGTAGTTGAAATATATCTCTGAAAATGAGAAAAGTACAGTCGTTATTTTATGATTTAAAAATTATTGCATTATTTTAGTGGTATATTAAAATAAAAACAAACATTAACTATGAGAAACAAGCTCTTATACTTTGCCTTAATTTTTGTTGTATTTACATTCACTTCATGTAAAAAAGATGAAAATGTAGAGTACGATATAAACAAAAGTTACTCTTTGACCAATATTTCGTATGGAAGTCATGGGAAGCAGAAAATGGACATATATTTGCCAGAAGGAAGAAGTGCTGAAACCACAAAAGTATTTGTACTTATTCACGGGGGTGGTTGGCATGCAGGAAGCAAGAATGATATGACTGCCTCTTTTGATAATTTAAAAGAAATTTATCCTGATTATGCGATAATTAATATGAACTATCGCTTAGGTACTGTAAGTAGTCCTGGATATGATAAACAAATTAAAGATATCAAAAAAGCGTTAGAACATTTTCAGGATCCAAAATATAATGTTTCTGATGAATATTTTCTAATTGGAGCTTCAGCAGGTGCTCATCTTGCTCTACTTTATGGCTACGGGTTTGATACACATAATAATGTCAAAGGAATTTGTAATATTGTGGGGCCTTCGGATATTACTGACCCCGCATTTTTGGATGGAAATGAACCTTATCTAGAATATGCTTTTGCTACTTTAGTAGGTCCCTATACCTATCAACAAAAACCAGAATTATATGAAGAAGCGAGTCCAGTTACTTATATTTCATCTACATCACCTCCTACCATTTCGTTTTATGGCGATGCAGACCCGTTGATTCCTAATTCTCAAATGACTCTGTTGCACGACAAGCTAAATTTATACGGAGTGGATAATCAAGCAACAATGTATGCAGGAGAAGGACACGGAAATTGGAGCTACGCAAACAACTTAGATTTCATTTTAAAGCTTTATGATTTTATCAATACGCGCTTTTAGTGTCATTGATAATTGATTTTTTTCTTTGCTCAGACAACCTTAGTGTTTTTTCTTTCGTTATAAAATGCACGCTTTTGTCTTTTGTAACGAATTGTGACTGTGAGCCATAAGGCTGTCGCAAGTGTTTGTTCATTTGACTTAAGTGATAATGCGGATATGATTTACACACTCAAGAAAGAACTTAGATAATGACAAAAATATACTCTACTTTGGCACTGCTGGTGTTTTGTACGCTTGCTTTATCTCAAGAAATATGTGATAATGGAATAGATGATGACGGGGATGGATTAATTGATTTGAATGATCCTGATTGTGAATGTAATGGTTTTGGTACTCCACAAACTATTCCCTCCCTTATTCCTAATCCTTCATTTGAAGACATGAATTGTTGTCCTTCAAGTTTTTCTCAATTACATTGTGCCGATACTTGGATTCAAGCAACGACAGCTACTTCGGATTATTTTAACTGTGGATATACTTTTGGTGCCGCTTCAAATGCTGGAATATCAGCAAGTACAGGAACAGGCTATGTAGGTGCGATTTATCAAGATACATGGAAAGAGTATATTGGCGCGTGTTTGTTGTCACCACTTGAAGTTGGAACGGATTACACGCTTTCATTTCAAATTGCGTCAGTGCCAATAGATGCCTTTGGAGGAGTTTGTGGTGGACTTACTTATGGAGACATTGATGTAGCAATTTTCGGTTCTACGACCTGTTCAAGCTTACCAGTATCTACATATGATTGTCCTTCTAGTTCTTCTGCAGATTGGTTTTTGATAGGTACACAAACGTATTCACCTACAACAGGCTGGGGGACGATTGACATTCAGATTACACCAACTACCGATATTTATGCCATTATGATTGGTCCTCCATGTGGTACGCTTCCTCCAGGTTATCAAGGTAGTCCTTGTTCTGCTTATTTTTTCTATGACGATCTCATTTTAGCATCAAATGATTTTTTCAACTCGATAACCATTGAGGAATATGGAAGCTTTTGCGATGAAAACTTGTATTTAGTTGCTTCATCAGATAGTATCGGAGGAAGTTGGCAGTGGTATAAAGATGGAATCGCCTTGGTTGGACAAACGAATCATATTTTAGACATATCAGCAAATAATTACAATGAAGGTGACTACCAAGTAAGATATACAATTGGTACAAGATGTGATATCGGTGAACACAATGTGGAATTATTATTGCCTAATGCTGATTTTACATTTACAGAAGTGTGTCAAGGTTTGGCTTCTGATTTTAATAGTCAATCAACTTATCCATTAAATGCAATTGAAACCTGGGAATGGGATTTTGATGGAAATCAAATTTTTGATATGAGTGGGGAATCTGTGTCCTATGTGTTTCCTTCTGATGGACAGTTTAATGTTACCCTCAAGGTTACAGACAGTGTAGGTTGTGAGGACCAAGTAACAAGGACTGTAGAAGTGTTTCCAAATCCAGTCACAAATTTTGATATTGATTCTGTTTGTGTAGGATTGACTAACACCATACAGAATACATCTACTATCAACACTTCCAATGGAGCTAATTTCTCAAGTTGGCATTGGGAGTTCGGAGATGGAAATACGAGCGCTGTTCAGGACCCATTATCTCATCTTTATGCTGATGAAAATGTATATGCTGTGAAGTTAGTCGCTGAATCAAACCACGGATGTAGGGATTCAATTACAAAATATGCAGCCGTGTTCCCAAATCCTGTATCTGACTTTGAAACAAGTGATATATGCCTAAATCTTGTTTCTAACTTTACAGATTTATCAACGGTGTATAGCGCAAATACTTTTAATGAAATTGATAGTTGGTACTGGGAGTTTGGTGATGGGAATTCAGCTACTGATCAGCATCCTAATTATATTTATACTGCAGATAACAATTATACAGTAACGCTCACAGTGCAAACAAATAATGGATGTAGTGCAACGAGCAGTCAGGCGGTTCTTATATCACCCAATCCTGTGGCAGACTTTAATGCAGTGTTTGTTTGCGAAGGCGCAGCAACACCATTTCAAGATTTGTCTACTATATCCAATGTGACTGGAAGTCAGATTGTCAATTGGAAGTGGGATTTTGATGATGGTCACATATCAACTAATCAGCACCCCAATCACCTGTTTGGTGATGAAAATGTATATTTAGTTAAGCTTATTGTAGAATCAAGCAATGGATGTCTTGATTCTATTACAAAACCTGTAGAAGTTTATCCAAATCCTATAGTTGATTTTTCTCCAACTGAAGTTTGCCTTCACGAAATAACTGAATTTGAAGACTTGTCTTCTGTAAGCAATCAATATACTTCCAATCAAATAATAAATTGGTTTTGGGATTTTGCTGATGGGACAACTTCCAACGTGCAACATCCTACACATACTTATAATCATGATGGAGTTTATGATGTTGAGCTAACTGTAATTACAAATAATAATTGTTCTTCAAGCGAAATTATTCCTGTAACTGTTTATCCAATTCCAGAAGTTCAATTTGTTGGCTCTATGATTGAAGGTTGTTCTCCTATATGTCCAATCCTTACCTCTACTTCAACAATCAATAGTCCGGGAAGTATCGTTGATTATCAGTGGTTTATTGGTGACGCTCTAGTGTATCAAGGGGGGCAGCCTTATTTTACAGATTGTATTGAAAATAATTCAGAATTTGATGTTTTTTATGATGTGAAGTTAATCGCTACCTCTGATAAACAATGTGTAGTTGAGCATGAAGAGCTTGATTTTATTGCTGTTTATCATAACCCAATTGCTGATTTTTCATTCTCTCCAAATAATCCTAATGTGATGAATACAATTGTTCATTTTACTAATGAATCCTTGTACGGAGATCATTATTTATGGGTGATTGATGAATTGAGTCCAACTAGTGAAACTCATCCTATAATCACATTTCCAGAAGATCCGTATGTGTACAATGCAACTTTGTTTGTGACTACAGACAAAGGTTGTAGAGATTCAATTACAAAAGTGATTGATGTGGAAGATAGAGTGGTTTTTTATGTGCCAAATACTTTTACACCTGATAATGATAAGTACAATCAGTATTTTACACCAATATTTAAAACAGGATATGATCCACAAACTTATACGCTACAAATATTTAACCGTTGGGGAGAACTCATTTTTGAGTCTCATGATGTTGAAATAGGATGGGACGGTACTTATGGTGTGAATGGGAGCACTTTATCTAAAGACGGAACTTATATATGGAAAATAGAATTTAAAGAAACTATGTCCGATAAAAAACACACTTATTCTGGACATGTGAACATAATTAGATAAAGCTTCATATCGTTTTAAAATCATAAAAAAAGGCAGTAATCTCATGTACTGCCCTTTTTATAATGTTTTGATTTTTTATTTATTCAATTTCTGCGCTCGAAGTTGGAAATTTACGATCCACTTTCTTGAAAAGACCTTGTAATACTTTACCAGGTCCAACTTCAATTACTTCCTCACAACCATCTGCAATCATTTGATTCATAGTTTGAGTCCATCTTACTGGAGCAGTTAGCTGTGCAATTAAGTTTTTCTTGATTTCATCAACGTCAGTAACAGCAGCTGCAGTCACATTTTGATAAATCGGACAAGCCCCTTTCGAAAATGGAGTGGCTTCTATGGCTTTAGCTAGCTTTTCTCTTGCAGGCTCCATGAGAGGAGAGTGAAAAGCACCACCAACAGAAAGTTTTAAAGCACGACGTGCACCTGCTTCTGTGGCTTTTTCGATAGCCAAATCAATCCCTTTGATAGACCCTGAAATAACTAACTGTCCAGGACAATTGTAGTTGGCCGAAACTACAACTTCGTCAATACTTTCACAAATCTCTTCCACCACTTCGTCTTCCAGACCTAAAATTGCTGCCATCGTTGAGGGTTCAATTTCACAAGCTTCTTGCATCGCCATTGCACGTTGATAAACGAGCTTTAGTCCGTCCTCAAAAGTTAAAACACCATTAGCAACTAATGCCGAAAACTCTCCTAAAGAATGTCCTGCCACCATGTCTGGTTGAAATTTGTCGCCTAATGCTTTTGCCAAAATTACCGAGTGTAAAAACACAGCGGGTTGTGTCACTTTTGTTTCTTTTAATTCCTCATCTGTTCCATTAAACATGATATCAGTGATGCGAAACCCTAAAATATCGTTGGCTTGTTCAAATAACTCTTTCGCAATTGGTGAATGATCATATAGATCTTTTCCCATTCCTATAAATTGAGCTCCTTGCCCCGGAAATACATAAGCTTTCATAATTTTGTTCAATTTTAATAAACCGCTAAATTAACGCTTTTAGAGGAAATCTTCTCTCCATTCGAATAAAATAATGGCTTGACTTCCTTTTGACTTTATAGTTTTCTCCTCTTTTTTTGAGCTGATTGATAATCTTTTTCCACTCTTTTTATATAATGTGGGCACTTTGTTTTGAATGAATTGAAGTGTTGAAAAGTGATTTATATAAAATTGTTGATTGCCAACAGACACTTTGTCTACGCCCATTAAAAGAATTTTTATTCCCTGCGTAAAGCTCAGCTTAACTTCATCTGTTAACTTGTTGTATGTGCCGTCAATGAGCGTAATATCACCGACTGAATCTTCCATGCCGTAAAGGTAAAGGTCGCCCCTCAGTTTCTCTATTTTACTGCAAAACTGCTCAGGACTCACATTGATGGTGTCTTGTTCGATAGCAGGAAAATCAAAAGATGGAACTTCAACATTCTCACTATTGATTTTTTTAACTTTTTTCAAGTAGATATAATAGGCTACCATCACTCCAGCCATCAGTATGATTAAAGTGACAATAAGTGCAGGCGTGGTGGGGATTTTATAATAAATAAAAAAAGCAACGCCTATAAAAGGCAATAATGCAAGTATGCTTAAAAATATTCCAATAGTTTTTTTCATACAACAAATGTAATGATTTCTTAGCTTTGTACGCAATGTTAAAATGCGATAAACAAACATATAAAGATTTAGAGTTTGAAAAGATTCAAGCTTTGCTCGGAGAGTACTGTGTAGGCCCCACAGCATTAAGGATGGTGACTCACTTAAAACCTGTCCGTGATAAGGATGAATTGCTTAAATTTTTGCATCAAACCCATGAATTGGTACAAATTCGGAGAGTACAAGAAGGAATACCAACTTTAGATTTTGTGGAGTTAACGCAAGAAATTAAAAATTTACCCATTAAGAATGCCAGCTTAACTGCCAGCAGCTTTATGAATATTCGTCTTGCTTCTTCGATGGTTAATCGCTTGCTTTATTTTTTTAATAAAAGAGAAAAAGATTACCCTACACTCTATGCTCTTTTTAATTCGGTGGAATATACGCAAGAAATTATCACACTTATTGACGCCATTTTTGATCGACATGGTATTGTCAAAGATGAGGCATCACCAAAGTTGTTTGAAATTAGAAGACATATAGAGTCGGCTAGAAGAAATGTGAACGCTACCTTTGATCGATGCATCAGAAAGTATCTTAAAAAAGGCTATTTGAGTGATACAAAAGAAAGTTTTTATAATAATCGGAGGGTTTTAGCTGTAATTTCTTCCTATAAAAGAGATGTTGCAGGACAGATTTTAGGAAGTTCTAACTCTGGGAATGTGACTTTTATTGAGCCCCAAGAAACGGTTTTTTTAAACAATGAACTTGAGCAGTTAAAAGATGACGAAAGGGGAGAGGTTTTTCTTATTCTACAGGCATTAACGAAGAAATTAGCTGCTTTTTTACCACTGATTATTGATTATCAGCAGTTGCTGACAGTTTTTGACTTTATTAACGCAAAGTCAAGATTAGCAATGTTGTTAGAAGCTAATCTTCCAGCAATAAGTGAAGAAAAACACTTTGATTTAATAGAATGCTATCATCCTCTTTTAAAATTAAACAATCAAGAATTAAAGAAAAAGACTGTTCCACAACGTATTGCTTTAAATTCAACTATGAGGATGCTTGTGATTTCAGGGCCTAATGCTGGAGGAAAGAGCATTACGCTGAAAACAGTAGGGTTGATTCAATTGATGTTTCAATGTGGACTTTTAGTGCCTGTTCATCCCAACAGTAAAATGTGTCTTTTTAATGCCTTGTTGACAGACATCGGAGACAATCAATCCATAGAAAATGAATTGAGTACGTATTCTTATCGTTTAAAAAGAATGCGACATTTTTTAACAGTAGCGGATAAAGATTCATTGCTATTATTGGATGAGTTTGGAACAGGGTCTGACCCTGATTTGGGTGGTGCTTTGGCAGAGGTTTTCTTTGAAACATTGTATGATAAAGGGTCTTTTGGTGTAATTACAACCCATTATAGCAATATTAAAGTGAAGGCGGATGAATTGCCCGAAGCTGTGAATGGATGCATGCTTTTTGATACAGAAACCTTACATCCTTTATTTGAATTTTCAATGGGTCAGCCCGGTAGCTCTTTTACTTTTGAAGTGGCTCAAATAAACGGTATACCTAAAAAGTTAATCAATAAGGCGAAAGCGAAATTAGATAAGAAAAAAGTAGAAATGGATGCGCTTTTGCATGATTTGCAGAAAAAAGAAACTCATTTATCACGTTTGATTGAAGCTCATTTAGAGGCTCAAGAAACTATGGAAGAGCATCGATTGTTTTATGAAGAATCTAAAGAAAAATATGAGGAAAGAATTCATAAATTAAGAGATAAGTCTGAAGAGGTAAATAAACTTTTAACTTTAGGAACAAAGCTGCAACAGTTTATTGATAAATATAAGGTAGGCTCCAAAAAGAAAAATGTCAATGCAGAGTTGTTAGATGAGCTTCATAAATATATTGCAAGAGAAAAGTCGAAAATTGAAGAAGCTAAAAAAGAAGTTAGGTTAAAAAAACAAAGCAAGAAAAAAGCAAATAAGCCTAGTCGTGTTAAAGACACACATAATCAAGACAAAATTGCCGTAGGAAGTAGGGTGAAATTAATTGCCACACGACAAATTGGAGAAGTGGAAGATATTTCTGGAGAGGAGGTAACCGTGATGTTTGGTTTTGCCAGAATGAAAGTTAAAAAAACTCAATTGTCATGGGTGGGAAATTAATTCTAAAACATTAAAAAAGCATCCGTTTTTTGTGTAAAAGCGGGAGTTTTTTAAAATCATTCAGTTTTTTAGATAATTTGTGAGAATAAAAACACGAACTCTTCGTGAGTAGACAGTTGATAACTGATAATTGATTATTTTTGCAGTATGGGTGAAAAGAAAAAGACATTATTAGACCTTTATATTCTTAAACGCTTATTCGTTTATGTGAAGCCCTATAGGTTATTTTTGTTTTTAGCTTTTATTTTTACAATTGGATTAGCGATTCTAACGCCATTACGACCGAGTATTATCGGAGATATGGTGGATAAATATATTGTAAAGACACAAGATTCAAGCGCATTATTGTTTTGGACATTAGTGATAATTGGAATGTTGGTTCTTGAAGCTCTATTTCAATTTTTAACCAGTTACTTCTCGAACTTATTGGCACAAAAGGTCATCAAAGATATTCGTATTAAGCTCTATCGCCACATGATGTCCTTTAGAATGAGGTATTTTAATAAAACGCCAATTGGTTCTGTAGTTACGCGTATCGTTTCGGATTTAGAGGCCATTTCAGAAGTGTTTTCCCAGGGATTAATCAACATATTTAGGGACATCCTAATTCTGCTCACCATTGTCGTTTGGATTTTCTATGAAAATTCCTTGTTGGCGATTTTTGTTTTATTGCCTATTCCGTTGTTAATTATTGCCACTCGAATTTTTGCTAAAGCAATGAAACGATCTTTTCAGAAGGAAAGGGTAGAGGTGAATAATTTAAATACCTTTGTACAAGAGCGTATCACAGGAATGTCTGTCCTTCAATTGTTTAATCGAGAAAAGATTGAACAAAAACGTTTTTCTGAGATTAATGCACGACATCGACAAGCACATGTGGATGCAATTTGGGCGTATTCAATATTCTTTCCCGTGGTAGAGTTTCTGAGTTCGCTTTCTATCGCATTTATTGTTGTGTTTAGTGCTTGGTCTTTGGCTAATGGTTTTACAATCGCTATAGATTCTACAGGAACCATTGTAAAGTTTACACTTTGGGTTCAAATGTTGTATAGACCTATCAGACAATTAGCCGATAAATTTAATGTTCTCCAAAGAGGGCTTGTTAGAGCAGAACGTGTGTTTAAAACTTTAGATGAAACAGATGTGGTTCAAAACGAAAATGGGGTTAAGGATGTTGATTTTCAGCAAAATATTGTTTTTGACAAGGTTTGGTTTGCCTATCAAGACGAAGACTGGGTTTTAAAAGACATTAATTTAACTATTGAGCCGAACCAGGTTGTTGCTTTTGTGGGAGCTACTGGAGCAGGAAAATCTTCAATTGTAAACTTACTTTCTAGGTTTTATGATTATCAAAAAGGAAAAATTGTTATTGGAGATGTAAACATTCAGGATGTAGATTTGAACGTGTTGAGGCAAAATATAGCGGTGGTTTTACAAGATGTTTTCTTGTTTTCTGATACAATTTTGAATAATATTACACTTGGAGATAAAAGCATAAGTAAAGAACAGGTGATAGAGGCTGCTAAAGCTGTGGGAGCGCATAATTTTATCATGAAGCTACCTGGAGATTATGAGTACAATATTGGAGAGCGGGGAGGAGTGCTTTCATCAGGACAAAGACAGTTGCTTGCTTTTATCCGTGCTTATGTGTACAATCCTCATATTTTAATTCTTGACGAAGCTACTTCAAGTGTAGACAATGAAAGTGAGGAATTAATACAGAACGCAACCAACAAATTGACTGTAGGAAGAACTTCCATTGTTATTGCGCATAGATTATCCACGATTCAACAAGCTGATAAAATCGTGGTGATGGAAAAAGGACAAATTATGGAGATTGGTTCACATCAGGATTTGTTGTCGAGAGGTGGTTTTTATAAAAATTTATATGAAAAACAATTTTTAGGAAATGAATAAAGAGATTATGAAATTAAAAATAGGAGGAGTGCCAGAACATTTCAACCTTCCTTGGAGATTAGCCATGGAAGAAGGGGATATGGCATCAGAGAATATATCTTTACACTGGGAAGATATGGCGGGTGGTACTGGACAAATGATTCGTGGACTTGAGAATAAATCCATTGATGTAGCAGTGCTATTAACTGAAGGGATAACAAAAGCAATTTTGCAAGGCTTGGATGCGAAAATTTTACAAGTGTACGTTACAACACCTTTGCATTGGGGAATCCATACTGGAATTCATGATAAATCTATCCAAAGGGTTGAAGAATTAGAAGGGAAAACTTTCGCAATTTCTAGACAAGGTTCTGGTTCTGAATTGATGGCTTATGTGTTGGCAGATCAAAAAGGGTGGGACACGAGCAAGTTAAGATTTAATAGTGTAGGAGACATCTATGGTTTGTTGTGGGCTGTAGATCATAATGA
>Ga0209075_1001384_pt1 | contig 22804 bp, 18 predicted proteins | sample Stecom2011_FD_187523 | JGI IMG/M metagenome (GOLD analysis project Ga0209075, IMG submission 187523) | Agricultural soil microbial communities from Utah to study Nitrogen management - Steer compost 2011 (SPAdes) (version 2) | ecosystem: Environmental > Terrestrial > Soil > Agricultural land...
GTTTCATTTGAAGTAATACCAAGTGATGTATCAGAGGATATTGATTTAGAATTAACACCAGAAGAAAATGCAATGTTAATCGCAAAAAATAAAGCATTAGATGTATTTAGTAAAAACCCTAATAGAGTTGTTCTTGCTGCAGATACGTTAGTTGTCTTTGAAAATAAAATATTTGGTAAACCCGAAAGTAAAGAAGAAGCATTAGAAATGCTTAAAACTTTAAATAATGAAACACATCATGTTATTACTGGGGTTGCTATTATTAGCAAAACTAAAGAAGATGTTTTTTACTCAAAAGCTTCTGTTACTTTTAAAAATTTACTAGATGTTGAATTAATGGAATATGTTGAAACAGGTGAAGTTTTTGGTAAAGCTGGTGCCTATGCTATTCAAGGCTTAGGTAAAAAGTTAGTAGAAACTTATACTGGTGATTTTTTCACAATTGTTGGTTTACCATTAAAAGAAGTATTAGAAAAGCTTGAATTAATAAAAAACGCAGAATAATCTGCGTTTTATTTTTGATTGGATTTAATTTCTTTTAATTCTTCTTTACTAAAATTGTATTTTTTATTACAAAAATGACAAACAACTTCAATTCCATCATCTTCGATTAATTCATCCATTGTTTCGCTATCAAGTGCTGATAGTGATTTTGCAAAACCATCTTTATTACATGAACAATGATATCTTACATCTTTTTGTTCTAAAAACTTAGCAGTATCATTTGATAACGCACTTACTAAATCTTCTAAAGATTTACCTTCATCAAAAAAACGACTAACAGGACCAACACTATAAATTGTATTTTCAAGTTTATTAATTGTTTCTTCACTTGCTCCTGGTAATACTTGAATAATAAATCCACCACTAGCTCTTACACTTTGGTCAGGATCAACTAATACTCCTAGGGATACAGCAGTTGGTGTTTGTTCACTTTTAACAAAATATTGAGCAAAGTCCTCAGCAATTTCACCACTTACTAGTTCAGTTGATGATGTGAAAACTTGTTTCATGTTTAAATCTTTAGTTACATGTAGGAAGCCATTTCCAACAGCAGCACCAACATCTAATTTTCCTTCAATTTCATGGCGAAGATAAACATTAGGGTTTTGAATTTCACCTCTAACATCACCAGTGCCTTTGGCTTCGACTAACATTGTTCCAATTGGACCATCACCTTTAATTTGTAAAGTTAAGGATTCACCATCTTTATACATTAACGCCATCATTGCTGATACCGTTAAAAATCTACCTAATGCAGCTGTTGCTGTTGGTAGAGTTTGATGAATGTTTCTAGCCTCATTAACAAGATTTGTTGTTTGTGATGCATATATTCTAACTTCATTGTTATATGCAGTTGCTATTAATGCATAGTCTTTCATATTTATGCTCCTTTATATATTTCAATTTATCATTAAGTATTGTATCATAAAAGACTTAATTAGACGTTAAATAAGCAAAAAATGCAAAAATACTTTTAAATTCAAAGTATTTGTGATAATATGAAATAGTAAATGAAATTTATATGATGAGGAGTATTAAAATATGAAGCAAAAAATCGGTTTATTAGTATGTGGGAATTCAGGAATTGACTATGAAAAAGTTGATTATCCTCACAAAGTAATGCGTTCAACATTACTATTAGATAAAAAAGAATATGAAGATTTTGTTGATATTACTGCTGAGGAGTTTTATGATACTGTAGTTAAAAATCCTAATATTGATTTATCTACTTCACAAGTATCAACTGGTAGAGTTGCAGAGATTTACGAAGAGTTTAAAAGTGAAGGGTATACAGATGTGATTGTTGTAACAATTGCAGCAAAGCTATCAGGTACTTATCAAGGTGCAGTTTTAGCTAAAGATATGGTAGAGGGAATTAATGTTCATGTTGTAGATTCAAAATCAGTATCTTATGGGCAAATGTATTTAGTGTTAGAAGCAATAGAAATGATTAAAAAAGGAATGAATGCGGAAGATATATTTAATAAATTAAATGAATTAAGAGAAAATATTACTATATATGTTTTAGTTGATACATTAAAATATTTAGTTAAAAATGGTAGACTTTCTGCGACTAGTGGATTTTTAGGAACATTATTAAAAATTAAACCACTATTAAAAATTATGGAAGATGGTAGTTTGCAACCATATGAAAAAATTAGAACTACTAACCGTGCAAGAAAAAGATTAATGGAAATTATTAATGAAGAAATCAAAGGTAAAGAAGCTTTGGTCTTTTTAGCACATACAAATAATAAAGATGAAGCTGAAGTAATTAAAAAAGAATTACTTGAAAACCACAAAAATATTGAAGTATTAGTTGTACCACTAACACCAGTTGTTGGCGCTCATGCTGGGCCAGGAACATTAGGTGTTGGTTATGTATTAAAATAAAATTAATATTTAGGAGGATTTATGTCAAGAGCAAAAGATTTAGTTAACGAATTATTGGTGGAAGTGTTTAATAACATTTTATCAATTGAAGAAAAAGCCTTACGTGATCAAGGTGTTGAGCTTTCAATGTCTGAAGTTCATGTTTTAGAAGCTATTCAAAACGCTGAACACCCAACTATGACTAATGTTGCTAGAAAACTAAGAGTTACAGTTGGCACATTAACAACATCGGTTGGAACACTTGTAAAAAAAGGTTTTGTAAAAAGAGAACGTGGAGTAGAAGATCGTCGGATTGTATTTTTAAAGTTAACAAAATCAGCAGAGGAAGTTTTAGATATTCATGCTAAATTCCATGATAATATGATTAATTCAGTGTTCAAAGATTTAAATTTAGAAGAAGATGAAGTTTTAATTAAATCATTAGAAAAAATTAGTGAATATTTCAAAAATCATTATTAAAATATAAGGGTGATAAGTTTTGCTTATCACCTTTTTGTTTAAAGTTCTAAATGAATGTTATAATAAGAATAGAGGTGGTTAATTTGCGGAAAACTTTATTAGTATTAATGGTGTTAATGAAAGTATTATTTTTAGTGTCTTGTAATCAAGAAAGTGAGGAATTATTAGATGAAGAAGATGATATTGTGTTAGTTGAACAAACTAAAACACTTAATTATTTAGATTTATGGGAAGTTAGAAATGTTGATGAAACAAAGGGTTTAAAACTAAATGATTTAGGTATTGTTTTAGATGATAAAGATAATTTAGTAAGGTATGAAAGTAATGAAATACCAATAAGTGAGTTTAGTGAATTAGTTTTATCTTGGAATGTTAAAAATCTTAATGATTCACAACTAGTTTTCTTTATATCTGTAGGTAATGAAAATGGGTTTAGTAAATTTCATGCAATGGGAAGTTTTAAAGAAGATCAAAACCGTTCAATTAGTGCAGAAGCTGATGAATATGCGAGCGTTAATATTGATACTTTAATAAATAAAGATGAAAAAAATAATTTGTTTAAATTAAGAGTTAATATTACACCAAATAGTAATGAAAATTTAATTTTAGAAAATATTACTGTTACAACTAAACCTTTAAATAATAATTTAGTTTATGATGAATCTTTATTAATTAATCATTTAATTGACGTAGATCCACTACAACAATTAAGTATTCCTAATATCGGTAATTTAATTTGTTCACCTACATCAGTTACAATGGTTTTAAATTATTATGGTTATAATTTTAAACAAGAAGAAATGGCACAAAAAGTATATGATTATGGTAGAAGAATATATGGAAACTGGACTTTTAATGCAAGTTATGCTGGAAGTTTAGAAAGTATTTATAGTAGAGTTGAGTTTATTGATGATTTTAATAAAGTTGTAAATTATATTAAAAATGATGTTCCAGTTATCTTTTCAATAACAACAACATCACTTAATGACTTAGAAGGATCAATTATGGCATTTCCAGCAGGACATTTAATTGTTCTTATCGGATTTGAACAAATTGATGGTGTTTGGTATGGGATTTTTAATGATCCAGCTGAATATGAAGATAATAAAGTTATGAGAAAATACAAAATGGAACAAGTTTTAAATGTTTGGAAACAATATACTTACATAATAAGTGATGAGGATATATTTTAGGAAACCCTTACATTGTTTTATTAATAAGCATTCCTTTAAAAATAAAGATAATGATGTATAATATAGGTAGATAATCAAATAGAAAAAGAGGAATTATGAATGATTGAAAATATCCAACTTAAAAAAAGTAAATTATTTGCTTTAAGTTCAAACCCAGAACTAGCAGAAATTATTTCAAAAACAGCGGGAATTCCCCTAAGTCCAATCGAGTTAATTAGATTTTCTGATGGTGAAATTGGTATGAACATTATTGAAAGTGTTCGTGGACACGATGTTTTTGTTGTTCAAACAACATCAAGACCTACCAATGAACATTTAATGGAGTTATTAATATTTGCAGATGCTGTTAGAAGAGCATCAGCTAATAGTTTAACAGTAATTATGCCTTATTATGGTTATTCACGACAAGACCGTAAAGCAAAATCAAGGCAACCAATTACAGCTAAACTTGTAGCAGATTTACTTCAAGTAGCTCATGTAGATAGAATTATCTGTCTAGATTTACATGCAGCACAGATTCAAGGATTTTTCAATATTCCAATTGATAATTTCCCAGCGGGACCACTCCTTGCAACCTACTTTTTAAAACGTAAAAAGTTAGATAACTTAGTGGTTGTATCACCAGATCATGGTGGCGCAACAAGAGCAAGACAATTTGCTAAAATTTTAAACGCACCGCTTGCAATTATTGATAAGAGAAGACCAGAACCAAACAAAGCTGAAGTTATGAGTATTATTGGTGATGTTAAAGGTAAAGTAGCAATTGTTGTTGATGATATAATTGATACAGCTGGAACATTAATTGTTGGTTCAGAGGCCTTATTAAAAGCCGGAGCAACTGAAGTTTATGCAACAGCAACCCATGCGATATTATCAGGAGATGCAGTTAAAAATATTGAAAAATCAAAAATTGAAAAAGTTGTTGTTACAGATACAATTAGATTAACTGATGAAGCAAAAAATTGTAAAAAAATTACACAAGTAAGTGTTGGTAACTTATTAGGTCAATCAATTAAACATATTATTGATGATAAACCGATAAGTCAAATATTTGATAAAATTGAAACATTCGTAGTAGTAAGTGATGAATAAATAGAAGAGTGATAGTTTGAAGTTAATTATAGGATTAGGAAATATTGGAGATAAATATCATTTAACAAGACATAATGTTGGATTTATTGTTTTGGATGAATATGCTCATCAAAATAATATTGAGTTTAAATTTGATAAAAAATTAGATGCTTTAGTCGCAGAAACAAGAGTAGACGGCAAAAAAGTAATTTTAGCTAAACCAACAACTTTTGTTAATTTATCAGGAACATCAGTATCAAAACTTATGAATTATTATAAAATTGATATTGAGAATATTTTAGTTATTTATGATGATATTGGCCTTGATGTTGGTGTATTAAGAGTTAGAGAACAAAATGGTCATGGCGGTCATAATGGTGTAAGAGATATTATTAATCATTTAAAAACTAAAAAGTTTAAACGGATTAGAATTGGAATTGGAAATAATCCTAAACTAGCATTAAATGATCATGTTTTAGGGAAGTTTTCTAAAAAAGAAATTGAATTATTAAAAGAACCCGTCTTAGATAGTATTGAACTTATTGATATGTTTGCTAAGGATATTTATTTTAAGGATATTATGACAAAGTTTAACTCTAAAAATTAAATAGATAATAATAAAATAGTTAGAAATTATTCTAACTATTTTTATTACATTATCTTCCTAATTAGCATATAATATAAAAGAGGTAGGTATAATGGAATCATTATTTAACAAAATAATTAATAGTAATAAAAAATATTTTAAAAATTCAAATACTGTCTTTAATGTTCATTTAATTAAAGAAGATTTTAATAAGGGTGATCAAACCCTTTTTGTTGTACTACCTAATCTTTATGAAGCGCAAAACTATTATGATAGTTTAAATGAAATTATTGATAATGAAAAAGTGCTTTTTTATCCAGTGGATCAGTTTTTAACAACAATTATGGCGCTTGGTAGTCATGAGTTTCAAAGTGAAAGATTATATACATTAAACCGTCTTTTAACTAATGAAAAATATATTGTTGTTACAACTTTGGATGGTTTATTAATTAGACAATTAAAACCAAAAGATTATATAAATGGAAGTTTAACAATAAAGAAAGATAATACTTATGAGATTGAAGATGTAACAAACTTTTTAGTTAATAGTGGTTATAAAAATACTTATACAGTTGATCTACCAGGAACCTTTTCTGTTAGAGGGGGAATTGTTGATATCTTTTTAAGAGACAATAATAATCCTTATCGTTTAGATTTTTTTGATAATTACTTAGAATCAATTAAAGTTTTTGATATTGATACACAAAGATCATTTGCAGAAGTTGATAAAATTGAAATTAGTCCGTTATATGAACTGTTTTACACGTCAAAAATGGCAGAGAAAGCTTTAGAAAAGATTAATAACTTTATTAATAAGTATAAATTATCAACTGAAGAATCGAAAAGATTTAAGAGTGATATTGAAAAAATTGAAAACAGAAAACAACTATCAACATTAAATATATATATTCCTTTTTTTAATGAAGAAGAAACAACCGTTTTAGATTTTTCTAATAATAAGAAAATATACGTAATTAATGAATATCAAATGCATATTAATGAAAAGCAAAAATTAGACGACTTAAAATCTTATGAACAAACAATGTATGGCAAAACTTTTGTTGAGATACCTTATTATGTTAACTACTTAAATCAAATTGAAAAAGCTAATATATATATTGATAATATTGGGTTTAATAAAACGGTTGGGCTTGATTTAAATGTTACTTCACCAAGTAAATATCAAGACAACTTAGAACTTTTTTATTATGACTTAGAAAAAACATATGCTAATTATGAAATAAATTTAATTATTAAAAATGAATACAGCAAAAAATTATTACTTGATTTATTTGAAGAAAAAGGATTTACTAATTATCAGTTTAATAATGATGTAGTTGGTTCTGTTATTTTAAATGATTTAAAAATAGCATACTTTGACGAAGAGACAATCTTTAATAAGAAAACATCAAGGCGCGCTAATTACCGTAGTGTTTTAAACCAAACAACTAAAATTAGACATATTGATGAGTTAGAGGTTGGGGATTATATTGTCCATTACGACTTTGGGATTGGCCAATATATGGGTTTAAAGACAATGGAGTTAAGTGGTAATATAAGAGATTATTTATACATTATTTACCGTGACAATGATTCGCTTTATGTTCCAACGGAACAAATTGATTTAGTTTTAAAGTATTCATCTAAAGATGGTGTAAAACCACAATTGTCTAAGATGGGCAGCAAGCAATGGCAAAAAACTAAACAAAGTGTTAAAAAGAAAATTAAAGACTTTAGTGATCGTTTACTTAAATTATATGCAATTCGTGAGCAAGAGGTTGGTTATGCCTTTCCGGAAGATAATGAATTACAAATTGCTTTTGAAAATGATTTTAAATATACGTTAACTAAAGATCAAATAACTAGTTTAAAAAAGGTTAAAGAATTAATGCAAAAACCAAAACCAATGGATTTAGTTTTAATTGGTGATGTTGGCTTTGGTAAAACTGAAGTGGCTTTAAGAGCCGCTTTTAAGGCTGTTTTAGCTGGAAAGCAAGTGCTTTATTTAGTGCCAACAACAATACTTGCAAGACAACATTATTTAACCTTTAAAGAGCGTTTTGAAAAGTACGGTGGTATTGTTAAGTTAATGAGCCGTTTTGTATCAAAAAAAGAACAAAACGAAACCATTGAAAGGTTAAGAGATGGCTATGTTGATGTTGTTGTTGGTACACATAGACTTCTTTCAGAAGATATTAAGTTTAAAGATTTAGGTTTATTAATTATTGATGAGGAACAAAGGTTTGGTGTTTTACATAAAGAACGAATTAAAGAAATTAAACTAAATGTTGATACATTAACTTTAAGTGCAACCCCAATACCAAGAACACTTCAAATGACGATGGTTGGTATTAAAGATTTAGCAACGATTGAAACACCACCATTAAATAGGTATCCGGTTCAAACATATGTTGTTCCTAGAAGCGAGGCTTTAATTAAGGAAACTTTAAGAAGAGAATTAGCTCGTGGTGGTCAAGCATTTTATTTATATAATAAAGTTGATGATATTGAAAGAATAGTTTTAAATTTACAAAAGTTAGTGCCGGAAGCAAGGATTGCTTATGCTCATGGTAAGATGACAAAAGCTAAATTAGAAAATACAATTAAAGATTTTATTGATCATGAATATGATGTTTTGGTTGCAACCACAATTATTGAAACGGGAATTGATATTCCTAATACTAACACATTAATTATTCATGACTCTGATCGTTTAGGGTTATCGCAACTTTATCAAATTAGAGGTCGAGTTGGTCGTAGTGATAAAATTGCATATGCTTACTTAATGTATGAACCAAATAAAGATTTAAATGATGAAGCATACAAAAGATTAAAAGCTTTAGAGGAGTTCACTGAACTTGGCAGTGGTTATAAAATTGCTTTAAAAGATTTAGCGATTCGTGGTGCAGGTGATATTTTAGGTAGTGAGCAATCGGGCTTTATTGATTCGGTTGGTTATGAAATGTATATGCAATTATTAGATGAGGTTATTAACAATAAAGAAGAATTGAAACCGATCGAAGATGATACTGGTGTGTTCGCTAATCGAACAATTAATGTTAACTATATTGAAAAAGATAGTATTAGAATTGAAATTCATAAAAAGATTGCAAAATTAAACACCATTGCTGATTTAGAGGATTTGAAAGATGAATTAGAAGATCGATTTGGAAAATTAGATTTTGACTTACTTATTTATATGTATGAAAAACTATTTAAAAAGCAACTTCATTCCATTGGTGGAATAAAAGTTTTAAATGCTAAAGAGTCTTTTGAAATATTAATTGATAAGGAAAAATCAAGAGAGATAAATGGAAAACATTTATTTGATGTTGCTAATATCTTTAAATATCCAGTTAAACTTGATTATGTTAAAGGTCAAATATCAATTAAAGTAAGTATCAAAAAAGCTGATGAGCACTGGCTTTATATTGCAACCAAATTATTAGAAAAATATCTTAAAAATCACACAAAATAAAATTGATGGCGCTTTCATTAAATTTCCATGTGCAAATTACTTGACTTTAGTATATACTAAATATGAGGAAACTATATTTACGTATTTAGAAAGGGATGTTTATATGAAAGCGTGGAGAGGTTTTAAGTCAGGAAACTGGGAAAAAGAAATCGATGTGAGAGATTTCATTAATAAAAACTATACTGAATACTTAGGTAATTCAGAGTTTTTAGTAGGAACAACCGATGCGAGTTTAAAGCTCAATGAAATGTTTAAGGGCTACTTAAAAGAAGAAAAAGACAAAGGTGGCGTAATTGATATGGATACTAAAGTAATTTCATCAATTACATCACATGGTGCAGGATACATTAATAAAGATTTAGAAAAAATAGTAGGATTACAAACAAATAAGCCCTTTAAAAGAGCATTTCATCCATATGGTGGAATTAGAATTGCTGAACAAGCTGCTAATGCTTATGGTTATGAAATTGATGAAGATGTTAAAGAAATATTTAAACATAGAAAAACTCATAATGATGGTGTTTTTTCAATGTATAACAAAGAAATTAGAGCAGCTAGAAGATCAGGTGTTGTAACAGGATTACCTGATGGATATGGAAGAGGCCGTATTATTGGTGATTATCGAAGAGTTGCTTTATATGGAATTAATTATTTAATTGCTGAAAAGAAAAAAGATTTAGATAAATATACATTCCCAATGACAGAAGAAAAGATGCGTTTAAGGGAAGAAATCTCTGAACAAATTGGTTCATTACATGAATTAATTGAATTAGGAAATATTTATGGTTTTGATTTAACAAGACCAGCTGAAACTGCACAGGAAGCAATTCAGTGGTTATACTTAGCATATCTTGCTGCTGTTAAAGAACAAAATGGAGCAGCAATGAGTTTAGGTAGAACTTCAACCTTCTTAGATATTTATATTAATAGAGATTTAGAAGAAGGAATAATTAATGAAGTAGAAGCACAAGAATTAATTGATCACTTCATTATGAAATTAAGAATGGTAAGATTTGCAAGAACTCCTGAATATAACGAATTATTTACAGGAGATCCAACTTGGGTAACAGAATCACTTGCTGGAATGAGCAATGATGGTAGATCACATGTTACAAAAACAACATATAGATATTTACAAACCTTATATAACTTAGGAACATCTGCAGAACCTAACCTTACAGTGTTATGGTCAAAAGATTTACCGGAAAATTTCAAAAAATTCTGTGCAAAAGTATCAATTGATACATCAAGTATTCAATATGAAAACGATGATGAAATGCGTTTAGTTCATGGTGATGATTACGGTATTGCATGTTGTGTATCACCAATGGCTATTGGTAAAGAAATGCAATTCTTTGGAGCAAGAGCAAACCTAGGTAAAGCATTACTTTATTCAATTAATGGTGGACGTGATGAAGTATCAGGAGATCAAATCTTTACAAAAGGATATACTGATGTATTACAAACTGATGTTTTAGATTTTGATGAAGTTTGGATGCGTTTTGATAAAACAATGGATGAGTTAGCAGAAGTTTATGTTAATGCATTAAACATTATTCACTATAGTCATGATAAGTATGCATATGAAAAAGTTGAAATGGCATTACATGATAGTGAAGTTACAAGATTCTTTGCAACTGGTGTTGCAGGACTTTCAGTTGTAGCAGACTCATTATCAGCAATTAAACATGCTAAAGTTAAACCAATTTATGATGAAGAATCAGGATTAATTACTGATTTTGAAATTGAAGGAAATTTCCCTAAATATGGAAATAATATTGATGAAGTTGATGATTTAGCTGTTAAAGTTGTTGAGGTGTTTATGGATAAAATTAGAAAACACCCTACATATAGACAAAGTATTCCAACAATGAGTATTTTAACAATTACATCAAATGTTGTTTACGGTAAGAAAACTGGAAATACTCCAGATGGAAGAAAAGCGGGTGAACCGTTTGCTCCAGGTGCAAACCCAATGCATGGTAGAGATAGTAGTGGAGCATTAAAATCATTAATGAGTGTTGCTAAAATTCCATATGAATCATGCCAAGATGGTATTTCAAATACATTTACATTAGTTCCACAAAGTCTAGGTAAGAGTGAAGTTGAATCTAAAGATGGTAATATTGTTGAAAGTGATGTAAAAGTATCAAACTTAGTTAATATTTTAAACGGATATTTCAATAGTGGTGGATATCACTTAAACGTTAATATTTTAAATCGCGAAAAATTAATGGAAGCATATAAAAACCCAGAATTATATCCAAACTTAACAATTAGAGTTTCAGGATATGCAGTTAACTTTTCAAACTTAACAAATGAACAAAAACGTGAAGTAATGAGTCGAACATTCCATGAGAGCATCTAATGTTGGAAATGTTCATTCAATCGAAACCTTTGGTGCCTTTGATGGCCCAGGGTTAAGATATATTGTCTTTTTACAAGGTTGTCCGTTTCAATGTCAGTTTTGCCATAACCGTGATACTTGGACAACAAAAACTAACAAACTTATGAGTGTTAGTGAAATTGTTGAAGATTTTAAAAAATATGAAAAGTTTTATGATGGTGGTGGTATTACTGTAAGTGGTGGTGAGCCATTATTACAAACACCATTCTTAATTGAACTGTTTAAAGAGTTTAAAAAAATGGGTGTTCATACAACTGTTGATACATCAGCTGGTTGTTTTGATGCAAGAAGAAGCGATGATTTTAAAGAGTTAATGAAATATACTGATTTAGTGTTATTAGATTTTAAACAATTTAATGATGAAAAGCATAAAGTTTTAGTTGGTCAATCAAATCAAAGAGTATTAGATTTTGCTAAATTTTTAGATGAGTTAAAAATACCAGTAAATACAAGACATGTATTAATACCTGGTGTTAATAACGATGATAAAGATTTAAAAAACTTAAGAGCCTTTATGGATACTTTATCAAATATTGTTAAAATCGATGTTCTTCCTTATCATACAAAAGGTAAAGTAAAGTGGGAACAATTAGGTTTCAAATATCCGCTTGAAGGAGTAAGAGAGCCTAATAAAGAAGAAGTTTTAAGAGCTGAAAAGATCTTAAAAGAAAACTTTAAATATATGGAATAATATAAAGCAAGAGTAGTATCAAATACTATTCTTGCTTTTCTATATTTATGTAAATGATAAATATATGTTATAATTATAATGCTTAGAATATTAAAGAGGGTGCTTTTTATGATTTTAGATGGTCGAATGGTTGCCAATTTAAGAAATGGAATATTAAAAGAAAAAATTACAAGCAATAATGTTAAACTTAAAACAGCAATTATTATCGTTGGAAACAATGAAGCAAGCTTAGTTTATGTTAAAAACAAAATTAAAGCAGCCAAAAAAGTTGGTATTGAAACAGTTCTTTATCATCTAGATGAGGAAACAACAGAAAAAACTTTAACGGATTTAATTGGTAAATTAAACAATGATAAAACAATCGATGGTATTTTATTACAAGTTCCATTACCCAGTCATTTAGACGATTATAAATTTATTAATTTAATCGATTATAAAAAAGATATTGATGGTTTTACAACAATTAATCAAGGTAGACTTTTCCAAAAACTGCCAACAATTAATTCAGCAACCCCTCAAGGAATTATTAACTTATTAAATCATTATAATATAAATGTTAGTGGTATGAATGCGGTTGTTATAGGAAGAAGTCAAATTGTAGGACTTCCTGTTGCTAAACTTTTAACAGATTTAAATGCGACAGTAACAATTTGTCATAGTAGAACAAAGGATTTATCATTATATACAAAAAATGCTGATTTAATAGTTGTAGCAGTTGGAAGTCCTAAACTTTTAACAGCTGATATGGTTAAAGAGGGTGTTATTGTTGTTGATGTGGGAATCAACCGTGTTAATGGTAAATTAGAAGGTGACGTTGATTTTGAAGGAGTAAGTAAAAAAGCTAAATATATAACACCAGTACCAAAAGGTGTTGGACCAATGACTATAAATGCGTTATTAGAAAATATATATAAAATCAAAGGGGGATTCTAAGATGAATATATGGCATGATATTAACGAAGATAGAATAAAAAAAGAAAGTTTTATTGCAGTAATTGAAATATCAAAGGGAAGTAGAAAAAAATATGAGTTAGATAAAGATACAGGCTTAATTATTTTAGATCGTGTATTATTTGCCTCAACCCATTATCCAGCTAATTATGGATTTATTCCAAGGACCTTTGCTGGGGATAATGACCCGCTTGATGTTTTAGTATTATGTAGCGAAGATATTGAACCAATGAGTTTGGTTGAGTGCTATCCAATTGGAATTATGAAAATGATTGATCAGGATGAAGTTGATGAAAAAATTATTGCCGTGCCTTATAGTGATCCTTCAATGAATGAATATAAAGATATTAATGAATTGCCAAGGCATTTATTAACTGAAATTGGTCATTTTTTTGAAACTTATAAAATATTAGAAGGAAAACAAACATATATTTTAGATATTGAAGGTAGAAAAGAAGCCGAAAGAATTATTGAACAATCAATTAAAAATTATAAAGAAAAATTTGAAAAATAAGAAGGTGTATTAAATGGGAAGAGCATTTGAAGTAAGAAAACAATCAATGGCTAAAACAGCCGCAGCTAAAGCCAAAGTATATTCCCGCTATGGTAAAGAAATATATATGAGTGCAAAAGGAAATCCTGATCCAGAAATTAATGATGAATTAAGAAGAGTTATTGAAAGAGCTAAAAAGGATCAAGTTCCAAATGATGTAATTAATCGCGCTATCGAAAAAGCTAAAGGTGGATCAAGCGAAAATTATATTCCCGCTCGTTATGAAGGTTTTGGACCAGCAAATAGTATGTTTATTGTTGAGTGTTTGACAGACAATGTTAATAGAACTTTTCATGAGGTTAGAAACTGTTTTACTAAATCTAATTCAAAACTTGGAGTTGCAGGGTCAGTTTCACATATGTTTAAAGAACAAGCGGTGTTTGCGATTGCTGATGTAACTGAAGATGAGATTTTAGAAATTGTTATTGAAAATGATATTAACGTTTTAGAAATTGAAGAAAGTGAAGAGGGTGTAAGTTTATATGGTGAGGTAAATGACTATCACACAATTAAAACTGCACTTTTAAAGGCTAATCCAGAATTTGAATTAGCTACAGATGAAATAATGTGGTTACCACAATTAGAAGTTGAAATAACTGAAGAAGAAGATCAAGCAATGTTTGATAAACTAATTGAAATGTTAGAAGACTTAGAAGATGTACAAAATATCTATCACAATGTAAAGGGCGAATAATCGCTCTTTTTTTATAGATAATTTGTCAATTAAAGCGCAACACACTCATATATTCATTTATCTTTTCTAATGGCGTTTTAAATTTTATACACTTTCTTGGTCTATTATTTATTAATTTTAAAACATTTCTTACTTCATAATCATTAGTTTTAGATAAATCAATTTTTTCGGATAATATTATATAAGCAGTCCATTAGAATTTTCGTTAGTACCTTTTTGCCAAGCACAGTATAAATCTGCAAAAAACATCTCACAGTTCAATTTTCCTTCAATTTCTTTATATCTTGAAAATTCTCTTCTTTGATCACATGTTATTGTCTTTACTAAATCTTTTAGAAATTGTGATAATAATTCAATAATAGCACTAGTTACATTTTCGCTAGTTCTGTCAGAAATTATTTTAACAAGGTATAATCTTGATTTTCTTTCAACCAATGTTGAACTTGCATCTAGTTTCTGTTGGTCTTTTAAACTTGCCTTTTCTTCTTAACTTTTTCATATCACCATCAATTAAAAACTTTCTATGTATCCAACGATAGATTGTAGAATGGCTAGGTATGTCTAGGTTATCGTTAAGTTTTCTGTTTGCTATTTGTTCAAAAAACCATTGTTGATTTAATTTGCTATCAATATATTTTTTTGTGCAATATCGGTAGGTATTTATATCTAAAATCACAATTATTTCTCTTTAATTTTTTAGAAACAGTGCTAGGACTTCTATTAATTGCTTTCGCTATATGTCTAATACTTACGCTGGACAATTCTAAATGATATATACATGTCCGCTCTTCTATGCTAAGATGATTATAGTTTATAAATTCTCATTAAAATGTTTGTTTGGTTACTTATATTATAAATGAATTTATGAACTCTTTTTATTATATTTAATTTAAGTGTTGCACTTGTTATAATAACTATCTATAAAAAAAGATAGAAAATAAATTCTATCCTTTAATACTATTTAAATAAGCTTTAGCGGTATTTACAGTAATACTATTATTTTTAATCATGTAGTTAATACAATCATCAATATTATCTTTATTAGCACCTGCCTCTAAAGCAACATTTCTTGCTTGGAGACGCATGTGGCCTTTGTTAATTCCATCAGTTGTTAGTGCATATAATGCTGCAAAGTTTTGAGCAAGACCTAGGGCTGCTGCTATTTTCATTAATTCTTTTGCATCTTTGATATTTAAAATTTTATGAGTTAATTTTACTTTAGGTAAAATTCCCATTGATCCTCCAACTGTTCCTAATGCTAGTGGTATTTTAATTGTACCAATTAAAAAACCATCTTGTTCATACCAAGTTGCAAGTGGTTTATAACTACCAGATATCGATGCGTAAGCATGGGCACCAGCTTCGATTGCTCTAGTATCATTGCCTGTTGCTAACATTAAAGCAGTTATTCCGTTCATAACGCCTTTATTGTGCGTTGTTGCTCTAAAGGGGTCAATGCTTGCATACTTAGATGCTAGTGCAATATCTCTAGCGATAACATCGCTGTTTTTCAATGTTTTGGGATCAATTTTTACACTAGTTTCAACAATTGAATTGACGGCTAAATTTGACAAAATACTCATTAAAACTTCAGCGCCATAGTTTGATTCAACTCTGCTAGCTATTGCTTCTAATATTGTATTAATTGTATTAGCACCCATTGCATCTAAAGTGTTAACAAATACATATAAGCAAACAAAGTTTTCTTCTTTAATTTCAGTTTTAAAGTTAATAATCCCTCCACCGAGTTTGTGGATTTCAGGATGAGCTTTCAAACCAATTTCTTTAAATTGAGTATAATTATTTTCTAAATATTCTTTAAACTCTTTTTGATTAGATACATTTTTAAATATAATTTGACCAATCATTTCTCTTATTATACTATTAGTTTTAAACCCACCATTAAGACCAATAATTTTTGCAGCATTAGAAGCGCCGGCAATAACTGATGGTTCTTCAGTTGCCATTGGAATATGATATATTTTGTTATCAATCAAAAAGTTTGGGGCAATCCCCATGCCAACTTCATAAGTTGTAATATAGTTTTCTATTAAATGGTTAAAAGTATTTTTAGTTGTTGTTATATTAAAATTGTTGTCAAATAAGTTTAATTCATTTAGGATGTTTATTCTTTCGTCTATTGTTTTTTTATGAAAGCTTGTTATTTTTTTATTCAAAATAATCACCTCTTTATTTACAATTATAACACATCAATAGTGATAAATATCGTTACATATGATATAATTTAAAATACAAAATAACATAACTAGGAGTAGTAAATGAAAATAGGAATCGATAAAATCTCATTTCATGTGCCAAACTATTATTTAGATTCAAAAGTTTTGGCTGAGGCAAGAAATGTAGATTATTTAAAATTTAAAAAAGGTTTGTTAATAAATAAGATGAGTGTTGCTCCAAGTAATGAAGATATTATTACAATGGCTGCTAATGCAACATTGAATTATTTAACAAATGAAGATATAGAAAAGATTGATTTAGTATTGTTCGCAACAGAAACAGGTTTGGACTACTCAAAAGCGGCATCTACAAACTTAATTAGTGTTTTAGGGCTTAAGGATAATGTAAGAGCAGTTGAGATTAAGCAGGCATGTTATTCAGCAACTGCTGCAATTCATTTTGCTAAAGGTCATATTTTAAGAAGTCCCAATTCAAAAGTTTTAATTTTGGGATCTGATATTGCAAAATACGGTATTAACTCAGCAGGAGAACCAACCCAAGGTGCTGGAGCAGTCTCAATGTTGATAAGTAGTAATCCTAAAATATTAGAAATCGAAGATTATACTGGAATATACTCAAAAGATACATATGATTTTTACCGACCAAATAATGAGGATTATGCAATTGTTGATGGTCATTATTCAAACGAAATGTATCAATTAACATTTGAAAATGCATTTAAAAGATATTTAGATAATAGCGAACTAACTAAAAATGATTTTGAAGCAATTATTTTCCATATTCCATATGCAAAATTAGCTTTAAAAACATTAAGTTTAATTTATGATAAAGATGAAGATGAATCGATGTTTGAAAACTTTGAAAAGTCAGTTATTTATAATAAAGACGTTGGTAACATTTATACAGGATCATTATATTTATCATTAATTAGTTTGCTTGACCAAGCCAATTTAGAAGATGGTAGTAGAGTTTTATTATATTCTTATGGGTCAGGTTCAGTGGGTGAAGTATTTAGCGCTAAATTAGTAGAAGATTATAAAAATCATTTATTAAAAGTTCTTCATGAAGAACAACTTGCTAATAGAAATGAGTTAAATATTGAAGAATACGAAAATTATATAAGTTATAAACAAGGTAAAAATGCTGAGTTTGATTTAGATAAGAATCTTAAAGTTCAACTAAAACAAATATCAAATTTTCAAAGATTATATCTTGTAAACAAAAAATAAACCGCTTTATTTAGCGGTTTTATTATTAAAATCATATTATTTTACTTTTTTGTTTAATCTTGGTATGAGAAAACGTTTACTTATCCTTTAATATAAAATTGATATATGTTATAATTATCTTAGATAAAAAGAGGTAACGATTATGGAAAATATATTGAATAAAGAGCATTTATTTAATGCTTTAGATAAAGAAAAACAAAGACAAATAGAACATGTGGAATTAATTGCTTCAGAAAATTATGTTTCAGAAGATGTTTTAAAATTACAAGGATCAATTCTTACAAACAAGTATGCTGAAGGATATCCAAATAATAGATATTACGGAGGTTGTGAGTTTGTTGATGAGATTGAAGAACTTGCAATTGAAAGTTTAAAAGAACTTTTTGGAGCTAAGTTTGCTAATGTTCAACCACATTCGGGGTCGCAAGCTAATATGGCGGCGTTTTTAGCTTTATTAAATCCGGGTGATTTAATTTTAGGAATGTCACTTAATGAAGGTGGGCATTTAACGCATGGTTATAAATTATCTTTTTCTGGCCAATTTTATAAAGCGAAATTTTATGGTGTCGATAAAGAAACTGAGCTGATTGATTATGAAGAGGTTAGAAAAAAGGCTTTAAAGTATAAACCAAAATTAATTATTGCAGGTGCTAGTGCATATGCAAGATTTATTGATTTTAAAAAGTTTAGAGAAATAGCGGATGAAGTCGGAGCTTATTTATTGGTAGATATGGCTCATATTGCTGGACTTGTTGCAGCGAAAGTTCATCCATCACCAATTCCATATGCTGATGTAGTTACTTCAACAACTCATAAAACATTAAGAGGACCTAGAGGCGGAATTATTTTAACTAATAATGAAGAAATTGCAAAGAAGATTGATCGGGCAGTTTTTCCAGGAGTTCAAGGGGGACCATTAATGCATGTAATTGGTGCTAAAGCAAAAGCATTTATTGAAGCATTAGATGAATCTTTTGTAACTTACCAAAAGCAAGTTATAAAAAATGCTAAAGTTTTAGCGACTGAGTTTGAAAAGTTAGGATACCGAATTGTTAGCGGTGGTACTGATAATCACTTGGTTTTAATAGATGTTAAAAACACATTAGATATAACAGGAAAAGAAGCCGAAGAGATTTTGGGTAAAGTTAATATTACAATTAATAAAAATTCAATTCCTTATGATAAACTAAAACCTTATTATACGAGTGGAATTAGACTTGGAACACCAGCTTTAACAACAAGAGGGTTAAAAGAAGATGATATGGTTAAAGTTGCAGTTTTTATTGATAAAGCTCTTAGAAATAAAGAAGACATTGAATTCTTAGAAAGTTTAAAAGAAGAGATTGCGAAAATGATGGTTGAATTTCCATTGTTTCAAATATAACAGGAGGTTGTTGCTATGATAATGAAAACAAGATTTATTCCAGATGGTAAAGATGTTTTGAAAACATTACCTTTTTATCACCATCAAGATGCGAAGTACTTATATTATCCAATTACCAACGCAAGATGTAATGAAGGAGAAACTTGTGTTGTTGATGGACAATACGTTAAAGTTGGAGAATTAATTGGTACCCGTAGAGCTTCGTTTTTTGAGCAGCCAATTCATTCGACTGTCAGTGGAAAAATTATTGCTCATGAGAAAAAACATAATGAGTTCGGACAACTTGTTAACTATGTAATTGTACAAAATGATTTTAAGTATGAAATGCATGAATCAGTCTATGAAAGAAGCGATGAAGAAATTGCTGCTTTAACAAGAGAAGAATTTGTCGAAATTGTTAAAGAAATGGGTCTTGTTGGTTTAGGTGGTAGTGCCTTTCCAACTTATGTTAAATTACAAACCGATAAAAAAATTGATGTTGTTGTTGCTAATGGTGTTGAGTGTGAGCCACATTTAGTTAGTGACTATGAAGTTATGAAATCACAACCAGATTGGGTAATTCAAGGACTAAGGTATACAATTAAAACAACTGGTGCTAAACGTGGTGTTATTGCTATTAAGAAAAAATACCAAGAAGTTAAAGAAATTTTAAATGAAGCACTAAAAGCATATGATGATGTTGATATTGAAGTAGTAGAGGTTGGAAACCATTACCCATCAGGGTGGGAATTGGATACTGTTAAAAATGCAATTGGAAAAGAAATTCCTCAATTCACATTAACAGCTAATTATGGTGTGTTAGTGTTTAACGTATCAACACTTGCTTCAATCTTCAATGCAATTAAATTTAGAAGACCTTTACTTGAAAGATATTTCTCACTTTCAGGTGATGGTATTAATAATATGAATTTTAGAGCAAGAATAGGAACTAACATTAAAGAGTTAGTTGAAGTAGCAGGTGGATATATTGATCCAGAAATTCCTAAAGTATTAGTTTTAGGTGGACCAATGATGGGAAGTAATACGATAAGTGATGATGTTGTTATGACATCGACAAGTACTTCAATGATCGTCTTTAATGATCAAGAGTATTTTGAAGAACCATGTATTCACTGTGCCGCATGTGTTTACTCATGCCCAGTTAAAATTCAACCAGTTCAAATTATGAACGCTTTAAAATCAGGCGATGTTGATGGACTTGAAATGTTAGAAGTTAACAAATGTATTGAATGTGGATTATGTTCATACGTTTGTCCTTCAAAGATTCACTTAACACAACATATGCGTGATTCAAAACAATTCTTAAGAGAGCAAGGTAATTAAAAATGCAAGCAGTAGCAAAGACAAGTCCATATATAAGAAAACCAGTAAGTACTAAAAGGATGATGGCCGATGTATTAATCGGTCTTCTTCCAATCTTAGCTTTTGCAACATACAGATATGGAATGGACTATTTATTAAAAGTTGTTGTTGCAAGTTTAATAGCTGTAGTAGCTGAAGCAGTAGTTTTCGGTATTATTAAAGAACAAGATGAAACATATTTAGAAAGATTTAAAACTAAATATACAATTAACAATGTAATTCCACCGATTGTAACTGCGGTAATATTTATGTTTACACTACCAGCAACAGTTTCATATTATGTAGTTGTAGTTGGTATTTTATTTGCCATTGTTGTTGTAAAAATGATTTTTGGTGGATTAGGAAGAAACGTTTTTAATCCAGCTGGAGCAGCAAGGGTATTTGTAGGTCTTGCTTTAGGTAGTTTTATTACTTATGTTGATATTGATGGAGCAGCTGGAGCAACAGCATTAAGCGTTCCTTTTTCAGAAGTATTTAGATATTATTCTATTTCTGATTTATTTTTTGGAAATATTCCAGGTTCAGCTGGTGAAATAAGTGCGATCGCAATTTTAATAGGTGGTGGATATTTACTTATTAGAAGATCTGCTGACTTTAGAGTCGTTGTGTCTAGTTTAGGAGTATTTACCATTTTAATGCTTGTTGCAGGGCTTGGAATGGGATTAGGTGTTGATACATTTAGATTCGTATTATTTCAACTTCTTTCAGGAGGGTTATTGTTTGGGGTATTTTTCATGGCAACTGACCCGGTAACTTCTCCATATACAAGACCTGGAAGAATGATTTTTGGTGGTTTAATTGGACTATTAGTTGTATTAATCAGATTATTTGGAAACTTACCAGAAGGTATGGTGTTCTCACTTATTATTGCTAACTTCATAGTGCCAATTATTGATTATAAACGTTGGACAACAAATCAATATAGTAAAAAGTTTGTTATTACGTCTAGTGCAGTTATTGCAATTTTTGCATTAATTGTATTTATTGGTGTGGGAGGTTTTTAATATGAATGAAAAAACAAAACATGGATTAATAGTTGTAGGCTACTTTGTTTTTATTGTTTTACTATTAGCGGGAACCTTCTTCGTATTAAAACCTGTTAGACAAAATAATTTAAATAAAGAAATACTTAAAAAATATAGTAGCGTTGCTGAAGGAGTAGTAAGAATAGAAGAATCTCCTTTTGAAAGTAGTATTGTTACAGAAAAATATGTTGGTTATGATGAAAATGATAAAAATATAGCAACTTTATATACTGCAACAGCAAATAACCAATTTGGTTCAATTACAATTGTTATTGCTGTTTCACCAGAAGGTGATATTATCGGTATTAATGCATTAGATGTTAATCAAAGTTTAAGTGCTAATGAAACGGCTGGTGCAATTAATAATTTTAATGGAATGATCAATGATAATTATGATGGAGTTACAGGTGTAACTTATAGTAATGATTCTGTTAAAGAAATTTTAGAGGAAATTATTAAATTACAAGGCGATATAGCGCCTCCAAAACCAGAAGAAGGAATTACTAAATTAGAAGATAATAAATATTTAGTGGCTAAAACAGCTAAATATCATAATGATTCAGAAGGAATGATTGCCTTTAACTTTGAAGTTTCTAACGAAGGAGTATTATTATCATATGAAGAGGTTTATTATGAACACACTCCAGGATTTAAACAAAATGTTTTAGACTTCCTTGATGACTTAGTTGCAAATAACAGCAATATAAGTAATCCAACAGCAGTCTTAGGAGACTTTGATGGAAAAACCGGCTCAACTAATACAACAACAGTTGTTTTAGATATGTTAAATGACTTAAATCGTTTTATTTTTGCTCAAAATGCTGAAGAAGGTGTTCACCATATTGAAGAAAATGAATATTTAGTAGTTAAAACAGCTGAATATTTTAATGGTCAAGAAGGAACTTTAGCATTCTTCTTTACAATTTCAGAAGAAGGTATTTTACTTTCATATGAAGAAGGTAAATATGGGCACACACCTGGTTTCAAACCAAATGTGTTAAACTTCTTAGATGATTTAATTGCAAATAACAGCAATATAAGTGATCCAACAGCAGTCTTAGGAGACTTTGATGGAAAAACCGGTTCAACTAATTCAAGTAATACAATAATTGAAATGTTAAAAGA
>Ga0209075_1001385_pt1 | contig 22800 bp, 21 predicted proteins | sample Stecom2011_FD_187523 | JGI IMG/M metagenome (GOLD analysis project Ga0209075, IMG submission 187523) | Agricultural soil microbial communities from Utah to study Nitrogen management - Steer compost 2011 (SPAdes) (version 2) | ecosystem: Environmental > Terrestrial > Soil > Agricultural land...
CGTACTTAATAAATTAACAACGCCGTTTGTTTTAATTACTTTAGCTCCAACTAAAAAATATTAAGGTTATGAAACAAAAAATACTTAGTTCAGTTGCAGCTCTATTTTCAGCTACAGCTTTATTCGCCCAACTTCCAGTAAGCCATACCGCAGACAATAAGAATGTCGTGTTAGAAGAGTTTACAGGTATATATTGTACATTTTGTCCAGATGGACATAAGCTTGCCCAAGCAATAAAAACTGCAAATCCAGATGATGTTGTGTTAATTAACGTTCATGTTGGTGGTTATGCAGATCCTAATGGTTCTGACCCAGATTTTAGAACTCCTTTTGGTACTGCTTTAGCAAATCAGTCAGGACTTCAAGGTTATCCTTCAGGAACTGTGAATAGACATGTTTTTGCTGGAGGAGTAACAGCTTTAAATAGAGGTGATTGGGCTGGTCGTTCAAGTACTATCTTAGGTCAAGCATCTTATGCGAATGTAGCATTAGAAGCATCTATAGATCTATCTACAAGAGAATTAATTGTAGATGTTGAAGTTTATTATACAGGTACTGGGTCAGCTTCAAATAAGTTAAATGTTGCTTTGTTACAAAATGGAATTGAAGGTCCGCAAACAGGAATGTCGGCAAACCCTTCACAAATCCTTCCAAATGGAAAATATGAGCACAATCATATGTTGCGTCATTTATTGACAGGTCAATGGGGAGAAACAATTACAACAACTACTTCTGGAACATTGATTCAACGTCAGTACATATACACAATTCCAGCAGATTTAAACAGTGTTGCTTATGAATTAGGGAACTTAGAGATTGTAGCTTTTTTAGCTGAAGGGAATCAAGAAATTGTTACTGGTGCTGAAGGTCCAATTTCATACATAGTACCACCTGGATATACAATAGTTGATTTAGCAGCTGCTACCTCTATGCAAAACCCTAGTAATTATTGTGATAACGCAGTAACTCCTCAGGTAACTATAACAAACGCTGATACTGCTACGGTTTCTTCTTATGTAGCTTCATACACTTTAAACGGAGGTACCCCAGTAACTGAAACAGTAACAACTCCTTTAGCAGGAGGTGCTACAGAAACTGTTACCTTCCCAAACATTACTTTACCAGCTGGCGAAAATAAAATTGTTTATTCAGTTAGTTTGGAAAGTGGCTCTTCATACATTGAGTTGGTTTCAGGGAATAACACAGTTGCTTCACAAGTGATGTATATTGTACCACAAAATGCATTTGCTACAAATCATCAAGAAGGTTTTGAAAGTTTATCAGTAGGACAAACTACATTTGCAAACGCACTTTTAGATAATCCTGAAGATGAAGGTGTATTTGTTGCTAACAACACAGTAGCTCAGGGTATAAGTCAAAACCTAGGTGGATTTGGTAACAGCTCAAAAAGTCTTTTATGGAACTATTATGGTATTACTCCTGGAAAAGCAATTAGCTTGGTTTTCCATAAAATGGATTTTAGTGCTGGAACTGATTACAGTGTATCGTTTAATCATGCTTATGCACAATACCAATCTGAAAACGATAAGCTACAAGTTTTAGTATCTACGGATTGTGGAACAACTTGGACAAGCGTTTTTTCTAAACAAGGAACAGGCTTAAGTACAGCACCAGCTGTAACTAGTAACTTTTTCCCAACTGTAACACAATGGGAAAGTAACTTAGTTGATTTGTCTAATTATGATGGAGAAACAGAAGTAATGGTTGCTTTTAAAGGAACATCTAGATATGGAAACAACTTATATGTAGATGATATTAAAATTTTAGATGGTGTATCTGCAAGTGTTAAAGAAGAAAACAATACAATGTCTGGATTAAATGCATATCCTAATCCATCAAACACCGTTGTTAATGTAGATTTTAAATTAAACAACAAAGAAGAAGTTGCGGTTTCTATCATCAATACGGTTGGACAAACTGTAGTTGTAAATAATTTAGGAGCTGTTTCTGGATTACAAACTACACAAATGGACGTTTCTGGTTTAGATGCAGGGATGTACATTATAAAAGTTAAAACTACTAGCGGAGAGCAAACAAAACGCATCTCAGTTATTAAATAAATAATAAAGTATAATTAATGCAAAAGAAAGAGGGGCGAATATTCGTCCCTCTTTCTTTTTGGAATCCAAGAGTGAGGTCATCATTTTAGCGGTGTTTTTCACTTTTATCTCTATATTTGAAGTCTATACACTATATGGTATGAAGTATGCATATCATTGTTGAATTTAAAACAATAAAAATCATGAAAAAATTATCACTTCTTTTAGCCTCAGTTTTTATGTTTCTAACATTAAATGTTGACGCCCAGGAAAATGACAAAGGAATATTAGAAAAAACTATTCCAGATATGCAATTAAAGAACACAGTAGGTGAAACAATTCATACAGGACAATTAGAGAATGATGGGAAACCAATGATCATTTCTTTTTGGGCAACTTGGTGTACACCTTGTAAAAAAGAATTAAATGCAATACATGACTTATATGTAGATTGGCAAGAGGAAACAGGTGTTCGCTTAATCGCTGTTTCAACGGATGATCAACGTACTGCAAGTCGTGTGGTTCCTTATGTGGATTCAAAAGCATGGGAATTTCAAATTTTATTAGATCCAAACGGTGATTTTAAGCGTGCAATGGGAGTGAATAATATTCCTCATACTTTCTTGGTTGATGGAAATGGAAAAATCGTTTATGCGCACAACAATTATGCACCTGGTGATGAGTACGAATTGTACGACCAGATATTAAAATTGATGGAAAAAGAAGATTAACCCAAGAATAGACTGTTACAAATAGCTTATGAAAATTTCAAGAATACTCACTGGCGCAATTCTGTTATATTCAGGAATGAATGCTTTGGCACAAGGAACTATTTCCGGAAATATGGAAGCCAATTACCAATATTTGCTTTCTGATGAGAAGATTAACGCGATACAACCAGATGAGAAGTCATTACTTAATTCATACATCAACGTTAATTATCGTCTTGCTGGGTTCAAAGCAGGAGTTCGACTAGAAGCATACATGCCAAGAACACTTGGTTATCCGGATCGTTTTGACGGAGCTGGTTTAGGATACCGATATGTCGGCTACGAAAATGATTTGGTGGATATTACTGTTGGAAATTTCTATGAGCAATTTGGTTCTGGACTTATTTTCCGATCATACGAAGACCGTGCCTTAGGACTTGATAACATGATGAATGGTATAAGTCTGAACCTTCGTCCGTATAAAGGAGTAACGATTAAAACAGTTTATGGTCGTCAACGTTTTTCATTTGTTGATGGTAAAAACCAATATGGAGCTGGTATTGTTAGAGGTGCTGATTTAGAAGTTAACTTCAATGAATGGTTTCCTAAACTATCTGAAAACAATTTTAGAGTTACCGGTGGAGGATCATTGGTTTCTAGGTACCAGGAAGACAATAATTCTCAATTTATTTTACCTGAGAATACAGGAGCGTATGGAGGAAGGTTAGCATTAGCCTATAAGAAATTCTTTATCAATGGGGAATACATTATCAAAGAACAAGACCCTTCTCAAGATAATGGGTATATCTATAATTTTGGAAAAGGAATGATTATAAATGCGGGATATTCTCAAAAAGGGTTGGGAATTGTACTTTCTGCTAAATCAATAGACAACATGAGTTTTAGAAGTGACAGAGATGCTGCTCTTCAAGATTTAACAATGGGGTTTATTCCACCATTAACAAAAACACACACTTATAATTTAGTCGCAACGCTTTATCCTTATGCTTCTCAACCAACAGGGGAAGTCGCTTTTCAGGCAGATATTATTTATAAAATAAAAAGAGGAACAAAGCTAGGGGGAAAATATGGTACAGACATATCTTTGAACTTCTCAACAGCGTATGAACCTTTAAAAAAGACCTCAGGAATCAACCTTCTGGACTCTACTCGCGTTACTTATGAATCAACACTGTTTGACAAAAGTGATTTGTTGTATTGGAGAGATATTAATGTTAACATTAAGAGAAAGGTTCATAAAGATTGGACAATTGAAGCGAGTTATTACAATATTTCAATGAACAATGATGTATTAAAATTGACCAATGAACAAGGAGTTATTGAATCTCATATTGGAGTTTTAGATGTTGAATATAAAATCAATAGAAAACATACAATTAGAGCAGAAATTCAAGGTTTATGGACCGTTAATAATAAAGATAGAGGTTCATGGGCAACAGGTTTAATAGAATATACAGTTTCACCAGATTGGTTCTTTAGTGCTATGTTACAATCTAATTATGGCAACCCAGTGAAAGAAGATCGCATCAACTATCCAATGGTATTTGTCGGAAAGATTTGGGGTGCAACACGGGTTATGGTAGGTTATGGTAGACAGAAAGAAGGTTTGTTTTGTGTAGGTGGAATCTGTCGATTTGTTCCAGCGTCGAATGGTTTATCTTTAACATTTACCCATAGTTTCTAAAATAGAAAAATATGAAAAATTTATATCAAATTATATTCTTTATCAGTGGGGCAGCAATGCTTTTTACAAGTTGTGATAAAGTAGATCACCCATATGTAGAAGTCGTGAAGGTCTACGTTGATACCACCTTATATCCTAACGGTACCTGGAATGATTATTTGGAAAATGAATATCCAGTATTTACCCAAAACACCAATACAAATGTTAACGTTTTGATTGAGGACTATACAGGACATACATGTATTAGTTGCCCAACGGCAGCAGATATAGCACATGGAATTCATGAAAATAATCCAAATCGTGTTTTTGTCGCTTCAATTCATACTGGTCCGGGTTCAACTTCTTTTCAATCTGCGAATCCAAACAACACAAAATACTACACCGATCACACTAATCCTGATGGAATTGCATACGGAGATAGATTTAAAAACGGATATGGGTTTTACGCAAACCCTCAAGGAACCGTTAATAGATCAAAAGGTAACGGTGAAATGTTTACCTTATATGGCGTTTGGCAGAGTAGAGCTGATGATATTATGAATGCTAACAATTTAAAAGTGAACATTCAATCTGTATTTAATTACTACCAAAGCACAAATGGTGGTTACCTTCATGTAGAAATTGAAAAGAAAACACCTGAAGCTATAGAAATGAATACAGTGGTTTATGTTATTCAAGATACATTGGTCGATTGGCAGAAGATGCCAGACAATTCAGACAATGAATTTTACATTCACCGTGATAAGCATTTAGGCAGTATAGATAATAATCCTTTTGGAGTTAAAGCATTTAGTGCTGATGCAGCTGCTGGAGAGAAAGTGTTAATTGATTATTCTTATAAACTTCCTCTAGGTATCGACAAGTCAAACTTGCATTTCTTAGTCTATGTTTACAATAAGGATACATATGAAATTCTACAAGTGATTAAACAGAAGGTGGAGTAGAGGTCAGAATGTGGCCTGCCCTTGCCGACTCTGCTTTGTTACCTTTGTGCTGAATATGGCACTTAATTCCTCGAACTTTGCTATTTTTGACCTAAATAAACTCAAAAACATCCTCCATGGGCAAGATTTTAGTCATAGATGACGAAAAAAGTATTCGCAGAGCACTTAAAGAAATTTTTGAATTCGAAAATTTTGAAGTAGATGAAGCAGAAGACGGAAAAGAAGGTGTAGAAAAAGCAACATCACAGTATTACGATGTTATTTTTTGTGACATTAAAATGCCAAAAATGGATGGGATGGAAGTGCTTGCTGCACTTCAAAAAGAAAAAGTGGATAGTCCGGTAATTATGATTTCTGGACATGGAAATATTGAAACGGCTGTAGAAGCAATTAAACTAGGGGCGTTTGATTTCATTGAAAAACCACTTGACTTAAACCGTATTTTAGTCACCATCAGAAATGCCAGTGAAAAAAATAATCTTGTAGAAGAGAAAAAAGCTTTAAGAAAAACTGTTCAACGCTTTAAAGGTTCTTCAATTATTGGGGAAACAGAAGGAATCATTCAGATCAAAGAAATGATTGAAAAGGTTGGGCCAAGTGAAGCACGTGTTTTAATTACTGGTGAAAATGGAACAGGAAAAGAACTTGTTGCAAGATCTCTTCATGACAATAGTCCACGTAAAGATGAAGCTTTTGTTGAGGTAAACTGCGCAGCAATTCCGGCAGAACTTATCGAAAGTGAACTTTTTGGACACGAAAAAGGTGCCTTTACTTCTGCAGTTAAGCAAAAGAAAGGAAAATTTGAATTGGCGAAAAGTGGTACTTTATTTCTCGATGAAATAGGTGACATGAGTGCTTCCGCACAAGCGAAAGTATTACGTGCTTTACAAGAAAATGTGATTCAACGTGTGGGTGGAGAGAAGAACATCAATGTTAATCCGCGTATTATTGCAGCAACAAATAAAAACTTACGGAAGGAAATTGAAGAAGGAAACTTCAGGGAAGATTTGTACCACCGATTAAGTGTTATTTTAATTCATGTACCAACCTTGAACGAAAGAGAAGAAGATATTCCATTATTGGCAGAACACTTCTTAACGATGACTTGTGCTGAACATGGGATACCAAGAAAGAAGTTTAGCGATGATGCTTTAGAAGCGCTTAAAAACACCAATTGGAGCGGAAATATCCGTGAGTTGAGAAACATTATCGAGCGTATGGTTATTTTATGCGATGATGAGATCACTGGGTTTGATGTTGCTACTTTTTCTAATCCGAGAGGGTAGAGAAAGAGAGAAAAGTTGATCATTTAAGCAAAGTCCATTAAAGAAAAACAGATGTTTTTTAGATCATTATTCGGTAAAAAAAAGGAAGAAGAACAAAATATTCCAACAGAAATGAAGTATTTGATTGTAGGACTAGGGAATCCTGGTCCAAAATATGAAAACACACGTCACAATATTGGTTTTAAAGTAGTCGAAGCATTTGCAGAAGAGCGCAAAGCGACATTTGAAACAATCAAATTAGGCGATGTTGCTAAAGCCAAATGGAAAGGAAGAACAGTCATTCTTTTAAAACCTTCTACTTTTATGAATTTAAGTGGAAAAGCGGTTAATTATTATCTACAAAAAGAAAAAATTAATCCAGAAAATCTATTGGTAATCACTGATGATTTAGCCTTGCCTTTTGGTAAGTTACGCATGAAAGGCAAAGGAAGCGATGGTGGTCACAATGGTTTAAAAGATATTCAGGCCGTTTTAAACACCACTAGTTATGCAAGGCTTCGTTTTGGAGTGGGGAGTGAATTCAATAAAGGACAACAAGTAGATTATGTCTTGGGTGAATGGGATACAGAAGAAAGGAAAACTTTAGAAGAGCGCATCAAAACAGCAACCGAATTCATTAAAGGTTTTACAACAATCGGACTCAATGAAACCATGTCCAATTGGAACAATAAATAAACCAAAAACCATTTCTTAAAACTCCTTAAAAGTTATTTTTATGGCTGTGCTCCAATCTTTGTCTTCAACTATTTGAACTGTACCTTCATAGTTATCAATAATTGTTTCTATTAAATCCATTCCAAAATTAGAAGAATAGCTATCTTTACTTAATCCTACACCATTGTCTTTATAATTTAACTCATACGTTTTTTCTGCAATGGTATGTAGAGAAATATGAATTTTAGGTTGTTCGTCACCTAATTTAAAGGCGTGTTTAAAAGAGTTGGTAATCAGTTCATTGATTGCAATTCCTAAATTAATTAAAGTTTCAATTTTAAACGGGATTTCTTCTGATTCTACATTGATCAAAATTCTACTTTCTCCTGTTTTATGTAGTGTTTGAATTAACTTTTCTAGATAGGTTTTTGAATTAATGTCCCTAAATTTCTCTTGACGATAGATTACATCATGCACTATTGCCATTGCATTAATTCTATTCACTGCTTCTTCAAAGTTTAAACGCAGCTCTTCATTGTCGAAGTTATATGATTGTAAACGGAGCATACTTGATACAATTTGGAAATTGTTTTTCACCCTGTGGTGGACTTCTTGTAATAAAAGCTTGCGTTCTTCACTTTCCTTGGTGATGTATCTGTTTTTTTCTCTAGAGCTTTGAAGACGATAATAAATAACAAATAATGCAGTAACTAACAATAGTAAAACAACGCTAAAAGAAATATAGAATATGTTTTTTCTTTGACTCTCTTTTTCGTTCTCCAAAGCCCGTTCACTCTCTCGTTCTCTGATGAGGAATCGCTCGTTTTCTAGTTTTAAACGTATGGATTCTTGCTGAGAAACTTGCTCTATTGTGTTTTGTTCATGTTTAATTTTTTGATCGATAAGAAGTCCTTGATAAAAAAATGCTTTTTCCCAGTTTTTAAGGCTTGCATATATTTCTAATAATCTTTCTGTAGCCTTTGTTATGACTTCATTATTGCCAATTTCTTTACCAATCTCTAAGGATTCTTCGGATAATCCAATAGCTTTATTGGGGTTATCCGTAATGAAATAATATTTCGCTAAACTATTCAAAGAAAAAGCTTCTCCTAATCGAAAGTTTTTCCTTTTAACTATTTCATAGGCCCGTTCGAATAAATCTTTCGCTTTACTATACTCCTTTAACTCTAGGTGAATCACCCCCATGTTGTTAAGGACTTCAGCAGACATTAATTCATCGTTTGCAGAATAGGTCAAAGAAAGTGCTTCTTGGTACAAAGACAAAGCATTGTCTAAATCACCTACTTTCCTTTTTATACCTGCCATTGCATTTATAACACGGCTTAATAGAACAGGATTATCAAGTTCGCGTGCAATGCTTAATGAGTTTTCTATGTGTGTTAGGGCACGTTGAAAATCCCCTTGTTGCTTGTATATCTTTGATATATTGTTGTACACAGTCGCTAACCCCAAAGAGTCATTTAAACCTATATATATCGCTATTGTTTTATGAAAGTTTTTTAATGCTTCAATTTTATTTCCTGAATTTAGGTACATCACTGCTTTATTATTTAAGCTGAGGGCTACCTTTTCATCGTTTTTTAAAATCCTATATAATCCTTCGGCATGAGTAAAAACTACAATTGCGTCTGAGAGTTGATCATTTTTAAAGAAATAATACCCCATGAAATTATATATTTCAGCAGCAGATTCAATAATCGCGGAATTTTTTAAACTTGAAGTGTCAATTTTACTACATAATATTTTAGCCTCTTCTATATAGTATTTTAAACTATCCACATGCTGAATAGAATCAAAATATGATAAGCGTTTGAGTGCCTTTTTATAGACTTCTACTTTTGAACTTTCTTGCTTTTTGCCGTCAAAATCAAAAATTGACTGACCAGCAAATGACAAAAATGTCAGATGATAAAATAAGAGTAAAGTTATTAGTCTATAACTATTTTGGATCATAAGTATGACATCAGGTTATCAATAATCATAAGCAAATTAACAGAAAAAATCAGGTAATCAAAACTTATTTTGAATTAAGCGTGTTTGGATCTTCTTTTACCTTCTTGATAGTCAGGGTTGTTTTTACCTCCCAATTTGCTCTTATTGTAGAAACGGTAGAAAACCACACAACACTTTCAGCTTCAATATCTTTAAATATAGAACCTGTTGACCATTTTCCGTTTTTGTCCTCATCCAAAAGATAATGGAAGTTATATTCGCCAGCTTGCAAAAAATCTATACGGTGACTCTGTTTGTCTATACCATCAAATAGAACCTTAATGGTTTTTTGACTGGCTTTTTGTGTGATATAAAGTGTTCCATAAGCTGGGAGTGTATCAAACTCCACAATCATTGTTCCTGTTTCCTTCTCCTTTTGAAGTGTAAAGTCTAAATTTAAACTGTCTGTTAATGCATAGTTTTGACCCCTCACCGCAGATGGAGGAATGTTAATGAACAACTTTTCCTGGTTCCCTCTTTCAAAGTACAAACTCCTTTCTAAGGGTGAGATTGAATCAAGTGAATAGCTAAGGCGACGTTTAACTGAGTCTCCTTTTTCTATTCCTGATAATAAGATCAAAGTTGTGTCAAACACTTGAAAAGGTTCGTTAGAAAGGAGTTTCAATGTATCATTAGCGCTTAATTGTTTATTTACAAGATTAGACTTTATCTCTAGCTTGGCTTTATCTCTAAAAAAGTACTTTTTTGAGATGGTATCTTTTATTTCTGCAACATGCAGAACTCCTGAAAAACTTCCTGAATTCTTTGTCGTTTCATAAAAGGCGGTCAATGAATCCCTTTGATTATTCCAAATCACAAGATTTGGTGGTGGCAACAAAAACTCAAAAGATTCATCTTCATTTAAAGAACGATTGAACCCTAAACACCAGTTTGCTGTTGGTCGAACTTCATTACTCACTATTTGAAGAACATCGTTTTCTGGCGGCATTAGTCGAATGATAGGTCCCACTTCAAATAAGGTATCCAAGACAGCTGGCTTCCTTAAAGCAGCTCGTTTTTCTGTTGCGTCTAATCGATTGTTTCTATTTTCATCGTTAAAAGCATAAATATAGAATGTAGCATCCTTTATATTTCTAAAAATGGCAATTCCTTCTTTATTTGTTGATGCATAATAACGTGGCTCCACTTTACTTGTGTCGTTAATCAAAGGTGCTGAATACAATCCAACCGTTACGCCTTCAATTGGCTTTCCTGTGTAGGCGTCATTGACTTGAACAGCAGTTTGCAATGAATCTAAGAAGTCTCCTGTTGAAAAAACATAGCCGATTATCGAATCATTTGCTTCTGTGATGTCTTTCACTGCACGATTCAAATAAATGGTGTATGTTGTATTGGGCTCCCAGTTTCCTTCTTTCACTTTTAAAACAACTGACTTTCCTCTGATAGAATAATCTAACTTAACGTCTGCGGGAGTAACCTGAATGTTTTCTGCAGGTTTATTTAATTCAATATATTCATCAAAAGGAATGATAATTTCTTGAGGCGAAATATTTATACTTCCAATAGGTGGTTGAACATTTTCCACTATAATTCTAGGTGAAACGACGTCTTTTTCACCACCAGTTATTGTTCCCACCTGACCGCAAGAGGCCAATAGTAAAACAAAAGATAAAACAATTATAAAATAGATACGAGCCATGTACAAATCTTGTTTAGGTACTTAAAATCTATTTCATCAAATGCTTTTAACTGATCGTGATCTAAGTCAAGAACACCAATAACTTCGTTGTTTTTAATCAGTGGAACAACAATTTCTGATTTTGATAAGCTACTGCACGCAATGTGCCCAGGGAAATCATCAACATTATCTACTAAAATGGTTTCTGCTTTTTCCCAAGCTGTTCCGCAAACGCCTTTCCCAATCTTAATTCGGGTACATGCAATGGGACCTTGAAATGGTCCGAGAACCAATTCTTCACCATCAAAAAGATAAAATCCTACCCAGTAATAGTCGAAGGTTTGTTTTATTGCAGCAGCAACATTTGCAAGATTTGCCACCTGATTCGGCTCTCCTTCGCATAATGCTTTCAATTGAGGAAGAAGTGTTTTGTACTTTTCCTCTTTTGAACCTCTGTTTATGTTGAGATCCTCAGCCATTTATTATCTATTTCTAGGTGTTTTCTTTCTCCCTTTATGCATTTGTGCCATCCGCATTTGATTACGTGAAGCGACCATTCCCATTTGTTTGTTCATGGTACTTAATTGGTCTTTTAGCATGTTTTTGGTATCTAGTTTTTTTGCCTCAGCAAGTAACATTTTCGCTTCGTTCTTACGACCTGTTTGCATACAAATCCCAGCCAATTGCATGTGTGCAACCGCTTGATCTTGTTTTGTTCTCAAGCCTATACTTAATCCTTTTCTAATCAATTGCTCACATTGAGCAAAACCAAGTTCTTGTTGTAAACCTAACATCCCTTTTAAATAAAGAACATAAGCATGTTGCTTTTTAGGTAAAAACTGAGGTGCTTTAATTCTTTCCAAAGCCTTCCATGCTTTATCTTGTTTTCCTAAACGCATCTGATAAAGTGCAATAATCACATTTTCATTACGCCAAAAGCTTAACCAGATAATCGCCAAAGGCAAAATCATCGTAATTCCCCAACCCCATGAGCCGGTATAAAATAAATAAACATTAAAAGCCAGTGCCGAAACAGCAATGAGAACTCTAAGAATAAATCCAATCATAATTTTAATTAATCAATTGTTGCAATACATTTTAACTCAATAGCAATAGGTGTTGGCAAAGAAGAAACCTCTACAGTTGTTCTACAGGGTTGATTATCTTTAAAATACTCAGCATAAATTTTATTGTAGACGTGAAAATCTCTTTTCATGTTGACCAAAAATACTTGAACATCAATAAGTTGATCCCAACTTGAACCTGACGCATCTAAAATTGAACGCACATTATCAAAAACTTGACGACATTGTGCTTCAAAATCAAACTTGATAAAGTTTCCGTTCTTGTCTAATTCTAATCCTGGTACATGAGAATCAGTAGCATCAGAACCAGCTGTTCTTGGCCCTACTCCAGATAAAAAAAGTAAATTTCCCGCTCTTCGTGCATGTGGATATAATCCAACAGGCTTCGGTGCTTTATTCGTACTGAATTTTTCTTGATTCGACATATCCTATTGCTTTAGTGATGCAAATATAAGGAATTGTCGTGGCTTGTATGAAAAATCTTAAAAAGTTAAATAATTATCCTTAAAACTTAAGGCCCTTTTACCAAATTACCCTTGCTTTTGAATGTATTTTTCTACTACTTCTGAAAAATGTTTATGTTCTATCGCTAACACCTTTTTCTGAATTGCAGCTGCATCATCTTCTGGTGAAATAGCCACTTTATGTTGCGCGAGTATCTCACCATCGTCGTAAACTTCATTCACTAAATGAATGGTAATCCCAGATTCAGTTTCCTTATTCTCAAGAACAGCTTGGTGAACATTCATTCCAAACATTCCTTTTCCACCGTATTTAGGGAGTAAGGCAGGATGAATATTGATAATGTGATTTGGATAAGCTTGGATGAGTTCTTTGGGGATTTTTCTTAGATATCCCGCTAAAACAATATAGTCTATGCCTAATTCTTGCATTTCCTCAACAAGATATGCACCATCATTAGCACCTTCGTTGTTGATGATCATTTGATCCACACGGTCTGTTGTTTTTTCTAAAACTCCTGCATTTTCATTGTTCGTTAGCAATAAAACAACTTCAATATCTGCTGATTTCTCAAAATAATCAAGCAGTTTAATAGCGTTACTTCCTCCACCAGAAGCAAAAATAGCGATGCGTTTTTTATCCATAGGGTAAAATTAAGCTTATTTCCTTAATTGGAATTATGGGCGAGGAAAGTTTAATGTTATCTATAAGAGAAACACAATTCTATACCACCGAAACAGGGTTTTTATCGTCATCAATCGCGACCATTGTAAAAGTGCCATGTACTGCTTGTTCTCGCTTGTGGGAATACATTTCTTCCACAAAAATTTCAACACAAACAACAATACTTGATTTACCCACTTTGGAAACATTAGCCACGAGCTCAATTAATGTTCCACTGGGAATAGGTTTTTTAAAATCTACACGGTCTGAACTAACAGTTACCACTTTTTGTCGACTAAACCGTGTAGCACAAATAAAGGCTACCTCATCCATTAATTGCAATGCAGTACCCCCAAATAGTGTGTCGTAATGATTGGTAGTATTTGGGAAAACAGCTTTAAATATCCTTGTTTCTGCAGCTTTTTTACGTTGTTCTAGTTCTTTACTCATTGCCCAGTATTTCTGAAGGTGTTATTTTATCAATTTCGATTTTTTTTGGATACTTGGTGTGGCTCAACTTATAATAAATAAAACTCACTAAAGCCGCTCCAACATCTGCTATTGGGAAAGCCATCCAAATTCCATGTATTCCGAAGTATAAAGGTAAGATTAAGACCAAAGGAATCAAGAAAATCCCCTGTTTTGTAAGCGCCAGGAACAAGGCTGGCCCAGCTTTCCCAATGGCTTGGAAATAAGCACTAATGATTAAACTTACAGCCAGTAATGGAGTAGCCAAAAACACTGTTCTTATTACAGGTGTCGTTTCTTGAATTAAATCCAAATCTGAGGTAAAAAGTGCTGAGATAGTGGAAGCAAAAGTCATCAATAGAATAAATAAAAGAATGGATATTCCAGATGCCCAAGCTATAGATATCTTTAGGATTTTATGGACACGTTCTTTTAAACGAGCACCATAATTATACCCTACTATTGGAACGAAACCTTGTGTAATACCGAGAACGGGGAAGTTGGCAAACATCAGCACCCGATTAACAATTCCATAAACGGATAAACCTTGCTCTCCTCCATAAAAATATAAAGAGTTGTTAAGTACAATCGCTAAAACACTGATTACACCTTGTCGCGCAAAAGTCACTAAGCCTAAAGCACTAATTTCCTTAATAATCGGCAATGAGGGTTTACTGTATTCAACAGATATTTTCAAAACAGATTTTCCATAGAGAAAGTGGCGCAAAGTAAAAGCTGCACTTCCCATATAGGATATAGTTGTTGCCCATGCTGCTCCTTTAATCCCCATGTCTAGTGCAATAATAAAAATCGGATCTAAAATGATGTTTAAAATCGCAGGAATAATCATTGCAAACATGGCCACACGCGGATGACCTTCTGCGCGTATGACATTGTTACTCATCATCGACCACGCTAAAAATGGAACACCAAACAACAATATTTTAAAATAATCCCTTGCTGGTGCTTCAACATCACCTTTCCCTCCAAAAGCATGAATGATATCATCTGTCATAAAGGCTCCCAATAAAACAAAGAAAACAGCCAAGGTAATGGTCATCATCATCTGATTACCAAACGTTTTAAAAGCTTTTTCGTTATTGTTTTCTCCTAGTGCACGAGAAATTACAGAAGAGCCTCCTACACCAATGGCCATTCCAATACTTGAAATTAAAAAAGTGATGGGAAGTACTACTGTGATAGCTCCAATTCCCTCTGGACCAACAAAGTGACCAACATATATTGTGTCAACAATGGCGTATATGGACATCGTAAGGATTCCTACCGATGCAGGAATCGCTTGTTCTGCCAATAATTTACTTAAAGGAGCTGTACCAAATTTATCAGTAGACTTCATTCTTGTATGCTAACACATGTAACTTTAAAATGTTGTCGAAGATAATTTATTTTTGAACTGGTGGCTTATAAAAAGCATGCTGACTAAGAAAATTAACCCTAATTTAATCTTTCTTAAAGTAAGCATCATGTAATTGATCAATAAATCCAAAGGCAAATTTGTAAAGCTTAGCTTCTGTTGACATTAAGATTACTACATCATTTTTTTCAAGCTCTTCAATTATATTAATATCAATTACAATTAATGGGGGTGCTTATATTAAATATCATCAATTTCTTCCTTTAAATAAAAATGATAATATGTTCCCGTATCATCATTCTTACGTTCAAAAGACCCTTCCAATTGTTCAGTGAAAATATTAATGAGTTGGGTTCCAAATGTTGAATTGTTGTTTTCTTTCCATTTCCCATCATCAAAATAGGTCATTTTAAACGCTCTTCCTTTTCCTGGGGAAAGTGTCACCTCAATTCGACCAGATTTATCAAAAGCATGCTTTAGAGAATTACTCACCAACTCATTTACAATAAGCCCTAGTGGAACAATACTTTTAGCATTAACGTTCACAAGGCTTGAATCTACAGTATATACAATACGCTCATTTACTGCACTCGTTTCAATAAGGTTCTTTATTAATGTATTTAAGTAATCCTTTATATCAATATCAATTAAAGACTCCTTCTCGTAAAGCTTTTGATGAATCAAAGACATGGTTAATATTCGGGTAATTGCATCTTGAAAACTATTCTTAGCTTCTTCTGATTTTAAGTCTCTCGATTGTATCCTAAGTAAACTCACAATAACTTGTAAGTTGTTTTTAACACGGTGATGAATTTCTTGGAGTAAAACCGTCTTTTCTCTGTTTTGATGTTCTACAATTTGTTTTTCATCTTTTAGTTCTTCATAAGCTTCTGATGCGTTTTTTAAGGCATACTTATTTATCAATCCATATTGGTACATCACAAAACCAATTAAGAACATTGATACTGTAAATTCAATAGACATTAAAAGCAGAACATCGGTTTGTATAGAAAGTCTTAAATTTGCTGTTCCCGCAAACAAAAAGTTATAGTAAACGCTATAAAGCACCATATTGACAAACAAGTAGAAATAGCCCCATTGGTTACCTAAGGTAAAGAACGCTGCTAAAATTAAAACGACCATCCATAAAGCCTCTTGAATGTGTAAGGCATCAGGAATAGTTATTATTGAAAGGTTCAAAATTATACAAATGATGAAAAATAGAATCTTAGCTACTTTTTTATACGTTTTAAAATAAGCCAAGAAAAACAAGCTTATGCCTGTTATAAAAAACACTACCAAATAAAAGATGAAAAACCTGTCTTCTTTAATAAATGTAAATGCAGACAATAGAAAGGTAACTATTGTAAAGACTAAAGATATCCGCCAAACAAAATTATACTTAGCTTCTTCTTGAAAGCTTGGGAAATTACCGTCTGACGTTTTAAAAAAGTTCATTAATTAGTAATTGAAAACTATTGTCATAAGTCAAAGGTAAACTTTTAAGTAAAAAATATACTTTATTTTTCTTAATAATAACGTAAGTTTTTAATCACAACCACCCCTAATAATGTATTCTTCTTTATAAAACGTGATCTCCCAGTCCTTTTACTATAAAAAATTAGTCTGATGTAAATAAATAACTTTAACGTATTGATTAACCGATTTTTAGCGCTTTGTTTAGACCTTTTACCTAAAATAGTATATCTTAGTCTTTCTCTTCGTTTTTTCTTACATTTGTACGTGGACGAATATTACAAATTATATACATGGTAGAAAAAGTTTACAAATTTGGTACAAAGGCTGTTCATGCTGGAGTTAAGCCAGATCCAACTACTGGAGCAATCATGACTCCTATTTACCAAACCAGTACATATGTCCAAGAAAAAGTAGGTCAACACAAAGGATATGCATACTCCAGAACACTGAATCCCACTCGTCACGCACTAGAAAACGCATTAGCTGAATTAGAAAATGCTAAATACGGTGCTTGTTTCGGAAGTGGTTTGGCAGCAATTGATGCTGTTTTAAAAATGCTGAATCCAGGAGATGAGGTAATTACTACAGATGATTTATACGGTGGTTCCTATAGAATTTTTACTACAATATTTGCGAAATTTGGTATTAAGTTTCACTTCATTAAAATGGGTGACTTAGCAAATTTAGAGAAAACAATCAATGCGAATACAAAGTTGATTTGGATTGAAACGCCTACAAACCCAATGATGAATATTATTGATATTGAGGCCCTTGCTCTGATTGCTAAAAAATCAGATGTTTTGTTGGGTGTAGACAATACTTTTGCAACACCTTATCTTCAATCACCTATTGATTTAGGCGCAGATATCGTAATGCACTCTGTAACAAAATACCTTGGAGGTCACTCTGATGTAGTAATGGGGGCGCTTGTTACCAACAATAAAACTATCGCTGATGAAATTTACCGGATTCAAAATAGCTCTGGAGCAGTAACAGGACCGATGGATTCTTTTTTGGTGCTGCGTGGACTAAAAACGCTTCATTTGCGCATGCAAAGACATTGTGAAAATGGTGAAAAAATAGCGTATTTTCTTAAAGATCACCCAAAAGTAGAAAAGGTGTATTGGCCTGGTTTTGAAGATCACCCAAGTCACGCTATTGCGAAGAAACAAATGCGTGGATTCGGCGGAATGATTTCTTTCTCTTTGAAAGGGAATAAGCTAAAAGAAGCACATGCCATTATGGAAAAGTTTAAAGTGTTTTCACTTGCTGAGTCCCTAGGTGGTGTTGAGTCTTTAACTTGTCATCCTGCTACAATGACGCATGCTGCAATACCAGCAGAAGATCGTCAAAAAGCTGGAATTGTTGATTCTTTAATCCGATTGAGTGTTGGAGTAGAAGACGCAGAAGATTTAATAAAAGATTTAAAACAAGCATTAGCTTAATATATAAAAATGGGATTTAATAAATTTGCAGTAATCGGTGTTGGAAAATATGGTTCAAATATAGCCAGACGACTTGCCGAAAAAGGAGCACAAGTTTTTGCTTTCGACAATAACGAAGAGAAGATAGAGAACATTAAAGATGATGTGGCTTTTGCAGTGACTTTAAACAGTACTGATTTTAAAGTGATGTCTTCTCAGAATTTAGAAGATATGGATGCCGTAGTTGTGGCTATTGGTGAAAACTTTGAAGCAACTGTTCTTACGGCTGTTCACTTAATGGACCTCGGAGTTAAAAGAATTATTGCACGAGCAAACGGAGCAGATCAACGGTTAATTCTAGAAAAAATTGGAATTAAAGAGATTTTAACACCCGAAGATGAGGTGGCTTTCGTTATTCGAGAAAAATTAATTAATCCCTCCATTTTATCTTTTCTTCAGCTTTCTGAAGAATATGAAATTGCAGAGATCAAGCCTCCAAAAGGAACGCTTAATAGAACCATTGAAGACATTGATTTTAGAAATAAATACCAATTGACATTAGTAACCATGAGACGCGAATACGACATCAAAAAGAAAGGTCAATACGAAGTCGAGCAACATGTAATTGGAGTCCCAAAAGGAGACACTGTAATTGAATCACGTGATACTCTTGTAGTTTTTGGAACCGCAAAACATGTTCAGCGTTTTATAGATGTAAACGAAGCATGATTTATATAATAACAGGAACCTCATCGGGGATAGGTAATGCCTTAGCCAATTTTTACCTTAAAAAAGGAGAACATGTAATCGGAATATCTCGTAATAATTCCATTGAACATGAAAATTTTAAGCATATTCCTTGCGATCTATCAGATAAGCAACAATTGCATGATCTGGGTTTGCTTGAACATACTTCAAAAGAGAATTACCCTATTCGATTGATCAATAATGCAGGAATAATTGGAGATATACATAGGTCACATGAACTTACCCTTACCCATTATGTGGACATGGCAATGGTAAACATTGTTGCACCACAGTATCTTTGTAGTTATGTCCTTCAGACTTTCGGGTTTGAAAATATAGATACTATCATTAATATTACTTCCGGAGCGGGACAGCGTCCTGTGCCTTCTTGGGGGGCTTATTGTGCCTCAAAGGCTGCTATTGATCTTTTTGCAGAAACACTAAATGAAGAAATTAAAGAATTAGGGAAATCAACAAAGATATTTAACGTTGCACCTGGTGTTGTAGACACAAGAATGCAAGAAAGTATCCGTAACAGTGATGAAGAAAACTTCTCTAGTCACAAAAACTTTGTTGACTTAAAAGAAAATAATGAATTGAGAAGTCCTGAAGAGGTCGCTGCTCTTCTGGATGAGTTCTTAAACACTGAACACCCCGAAGAAGAAGGGATTATTCATAGGATATAGGACACTATTTATTTTTTACTTTATAGTTGAGCTGAACCCTTTTAACAGGTTTCGCCATAAGTGAATCTTCTTCGTTATAATAACTCAATGATTTTGGTAAGTCATTTACATATTTTATTACTCCTTTTTCTAGGTGTAAAAAAACATTACTGGTCGTTATTAAACTATCATTAAAGCCAAGACAAAGACCTTGTGAATCATAATTAAAACAGCGTTTAGTTACGAATTCATTAGTATAGAAAGACTGGCTTTTTAATGTTTTTGTCGGATAAAAGCTGCGCTCCTCTTTCATTGATTTTTCTACTAAATTAATCAGTGAAAAAGAGGAGGTGAAATCTTTTGGTGAACCATAATAAAATACATTTTTCCCTTCAGGAGTATATTCTTTATCTATAAAAGAAACATTCCAATAGTTTGAGTCTAAAATAAAATAATGGTGGGTTTCTTCTAAACTGCTTTTATCAAGATAACTTAAAAAGGTACTGTCTGATTCTATCAAAACCATGCGTTTATATTGTTGTAGTTCTTGAAAAGTGTTGAATAAAGAAATAATACTTTTTTCTCTGTACTTAACATTACTTGATATAGCTGGAGGAGAATGCCCAAACGCATCCAAAGAAGATTTATAACTAAAAATAAATTCTGCAATTTTAATTCCTGCACTCATTTCCTTCATCACTACTTTTTTCACCTCTCCATTGGGTCTAAAATCGATGTAAACCTTGCGGTAAGGGAGTGTGTCGCTGACACTCATACTCGAATCTGTAAAGTTAAAAGTTGTAAAGTCCATTTCAATATACTCAATATCAAGAGAATCTATAAAGGCAGGAGAAAACCAAATTGGAAAACTCATGTTTGTCCACCCGGTTTTATTCATCACACTCCAATTAACAAGTTGCGGATAGTAGGGAGGAATTTCCTCTGCAATCGCTTTGGACTTTTTCTTATTCTGACAAGCAGCAAAAAGAAGAAGCAAGGTTATTAATGAATATGTAATGTATTTTATCATGTACTAAATGTCCAATTTTTATCTGGAATGACCACGTTATGGTAACCACTATCTTTCAAATGTTCTTTAAATTTAAGCGCTACTTTTTCTTCTCCATGCACTAAAAATAGGCGTTTTACTTTTCCTGAATTATTATCTGATAAGTATTTTATCATTTCATTATAGTCTGCATGTGCACTCAAAGATTTAATATACTGAATCTCCGCTTCTACTTTTCTTTCATCACCGAAAATTGTCACCGTTTTATCTCCATTTTGTAAACGTCCCGCCAATGAGTTTGGCTCTGCATATCCAACAAAAAGAATAGTGTTTTTAGCATCATCTATCGCGTGATAAATATGATGTTTAACCCTACCCGCGTCAGCCATTCCAGATGCAGAGATAATAATACATGGTGTATCTAAAGTGTTTAAGCGCTGAGAATGCTTTTGCTCTTTTACGTAGATGAGTTTTTTGAATCCAAATGGATCGTTACGTGTTCCTTTTTTAAACCGTTTTACCTCCATGTTTAACAAATGGGAATACCTGCGCATGATATCCGTTGCATCAATCGCTAATGGACTATCAACAAAGATTCTCACTTCAGGAAGTAAGCCATGTAAATCCAATTTGTTTAGTGCAAAAACCAACTCTTGTGTTCTTCCTAAACTAAATGCAGGAATGATGAGTTTTCCTCTTTTGTTTTGTAATGTATGGAGCGCTGTATTTAATAATCCTTGTTCTGCATCGATGGTGTGGTCATGCAAACGATCACCATAAGTTGACTCACAAATAACATAGTCTGCTTGTGGTGGCCGTTCTGGATCTTTCATTAATGTTGCATTGTAACGCCCAATATCGGCAGTGTACAACAAAGTGTGTTTCTCACTAATTTCATCAACTTCTAAGTAGATTGCAGCACTCCCTAAAATGTGTCCATTGGGAATAAACTTCGCTTTTATCCCAACAATAATCGGCACAAATTCATTTTCTTCAATGATAATAAATTGATCCAAGGCCTGCATAACGTCTTCGTGCGTATAAAGCGGTTCATAGGCGTCATCGCCCTCTCGTCTGTTTTTGGTGTTGGAAAAACGTACATCTGCTTCTTGAATATATGCACTATCACGCAGCATAATTTCACATAAAGCATGTGTTGCTTCTGTACAAAAAATAGCGCCATTAAAACCGTCTTTTACAAATTTTGGAATTAATCCTGAATGATCAATGTGCGCATGTGATAATAAAATCGCCGAAATCGATTGTGGATCTGCAAACTCTTCGGAATTCAAAGCGTGGGTTTCTTTTCCCATTCCTTGATACATTCCACAATCTAACATCACACTTTTATTGTCCCACAACTGAACAATATGTTTACTTCCTGTTACTGTTTTAGCCGCGCCTGCAAATGTAATTTTCATTCAATTCGTAGTTTTTAGTTCTGTTTTACTAAAAGTAAAACAAATGATTGATTAAAGAAGAATAGTTAGGGTTAAATTAAAAAAGGACGCACTTTTCGCACGTCCTTTCTACTGTATTTCTATTATACTTCTTAAAGTTCTTCCATACTTTGTTTAATTTTCGCTGCTCTCCACAAGTCATAATAACTTTTTGTTTCCATGATAATTACACCTCCTGTAGTGTCTCCATATTGGGCTGGAATAGCACTTGTGTAGACAGTAATACCACCAATTGCCGAGCTGGGAATTGTTTGTACTTCACCCATTTTTACACCATCGATGTAATGGATTAAATCGTTTCCTCGAGATCCACGAATCATCATTTGTCCATCTGCATCTACCTTAATGTCAGAGTTATGGCTGGAAATCAATGTTTTTAGGTCGTTTTTAGCTGAGCTTTTCATGATGTCTAAGGCATCAATTCTAGTTTGTCCAAAATCATGACTAATTAAAGGACGATTAAGTCCAACAATATCAACCCCTTCAATTTCGACAACATCTTCATTGAAATTAATTCTGCTCAAGTTGACAATTCCATCTGTTAGAACATTGGCATAAACGACATGAGAGATAGTGTCTCCTAGGTAGTTAATCTTAAGCACATAAATACCTGTCGGAATGGAGTTAATTTTAAATCGACCTGTTTCATCTGTGTCTGCTCCGAATATTGAGCCTCCTCTTTCTACCCATACTTTTGCAAACATTGCGGGGCGGTCGCTATCTGGGTTTTCAAATAAACGTCCCTGGATATCTCCAAATGACCCCTGTGCCATTCCAAGATTGATAAACAACCCTATTGCGATTATACTTAATAACTTTTTCATCATTTCTATGTTTTGGTTCAACGTTTAGATGATGAAGGGAATAGAATTCCATAAATCTTTTTAGAAATAGTGTAAAATAGTGGATCTATAAATTAAATTGATAAGCCTACAAAATAGCTGAAACAACA
>Ga0209075_1001386_pt1 | contig 22790 bp, 20 predicted proteins | sample Stecom2011_FD_187523 | JGI IMG/M metagenome (GOLD analysis project Ga0209075, IMG submission 187523) | Agricultural soil microbial communities from Utah to study Nitrogen management - Steer compost 2011 (SPAdes) (version 2) | ecosystem: Environmental > Terrestrial > Soil > Agricultural land...
GGCGAGGTATTGCCACCGATTCGCTTAGGTACCAGTCATGCGTTTTATGACTACGAAGCCAAGTATCACTCAAACGATACCCAGTATCAGATTCCTTGTGGTTTGGCGGCTGATAAAGAAGCTGAGCTGCGCGATTTAACAGCACGTGCCTGCCAAACCTTGGGTGTCACCGGTTGGGGGCGCGCTGATGTGATGCAAGACGCGCAAGGTCAGTTCTGGTTACTGGAAGTTAATACTGTGCCTGGTATGACCGACCACAGCTTAGTACCGATGGCTGCGCGAGCTGCAGGTCTAGATTTCACTGCTTTAGTGCTGACCATTTTGGCCGGCACTTTACAGGCGAGAGGTTAAGCCAATGAGTAGCGTACTGCAGCGCAACAAGACTGCCGCTCAACGTGGAGCATCGCGCCAAGCGCCTGCTCGCGGAGCGCGTCGTGCTGCCGTACAGAAAGCTCCGCGTCAGTGGCCAAAGCCAAACTGGACGCTGCTTGGCCGTCTGTTGTTAGCGGTTTTATTACTGGCGCTGCTGCTCAGTGCAGATCGGGCTTGGCAGCTGCTGCAACCGCATGTTAATCCACCAATCTCGACTATTCGGGTGTTGGGTGAGTTGAGCGCTGTCAACCAGCAAGCGGTACAAAAAGAGTTGATGCCTTATAGCGCTGGTTTGTTTCTGTCGGTTGATATTGGTGCGGTGCGTAATGCTTTAGAAAAATTACCTTGGATTGCCCATGCTGAAGTCAGCCGGATTTGGCCAGACCAGTTGCAAGTGATAGTGCAAGAAGAATTGCCAGTGGCTCGCTGGGGTGAAGGCGCGTTGCTCAGCACTCAGGGACATTTGTTTACTGTGTTAGATGTGCAGGCACATGCCAACTTACCGCTGTTGTTTGGCCCAAAAAATACCCAGCAGCGCGTGATGCAACAATATTTAACCTTTAGCCAAGCCTTACGGCCGCTGGGTTACTCGATTAAACAGTTAGAAATGCGTGAACGCGGTAGTTGGTTTGTAACGACCCAAACAGGTCTACAAGTGCTGTTTGGCCGCGATCACCTAGTAGAAAAAATGCGTCGTTTTGCTGTGGTTCATGAGAAAGAATTGAAAGAGCAGATTGATAAAATTGAACGGGTTGATTTGCGCTATGCCAATGGTTTGGCTGTGGCGTGGCGCGCCCCGACAGCAAGTGAAACTACAGCGGTGGTGGCACAGTGAAGGAGAAAAAATTAATGGCAAATGAAAATAACCACAACATGATTGTTGGTCTTGATATAGGCACGTCCAAGGTTGTGGCATTGGTTGCCGAAGTGACTCCTGACGGTGAACTGAACATTGTTGGGATCGGTACTCACCCAACCCGCGGCTTGAAAAAAGGCGTGGTGATTAATATCGAGTCAACTGTGCAGTCGGTGCAGCATGCCATCGAAGAAGCGCAAATTATGGCCGACTGCCATATTCACTCGGTGTTTGTCGGCATTGCTGGTAGCCATATCCGCAGCCAGAACTCTGATGGCACCGTGGCGATTCGTGATCGTGAAGTCAGTCGTGCTGACTTAGAGCGTGTGCTGGATGCGGCGCAAGCGGTAGCGATTCCTTCTGATCAAAAAGTGCTGCACACCTTGCCGCAAGATTATGTGATTGATAAGCAAGAAGGCGTGCGTGAGCCACTGGGTATGTCCGGTGTGCGTTTAGAGGCACGCGTACACGTGGTGACCTGCGCCATCAATGCTTCACAAAATATTGAAAAATGTGTGCGTCGCTGTGGTTTGGAAATTGAAGATGTGATTCTTGAGCAGCTCGCTTCAGCCAATGCCGTCTTGACCGAAGACGAGAAAGAGCTGGGTGTGTGCTTGGTTGATATCGGTGGTGGTACTTCAGATATTGCGATCTTCACTGAAGGCGCGATTCGTCATACCGCAGTGATCCCGATTGCTGGTGATCAAGTCACCAACGATATCGCCATGGCTCTGCGCACTCCGACGCAATACGCCGAAGAGATCAAGATTCGCTACGCCTGTGCGCTGGCTAAATTAGCCGGCCCTGGCGAGACGATTAAAGTCCCGAGTGTTGGTGATCGTCCGCCGCGCGAGTTATCTCGCCAAGCCTTAGCTGAAGTGGTCGAGCCGCGTTATGACGAGTTGTTTACCTTAATTCTCTCTGAGCTACGTCGCAGTGGCTACGAAGACATGATTCCTGCAGGAATCGTACTGACTGGCGGCACCTCGAAAATGGAAGGTGCTGTTGAGTTAGCTGAAGAAATTTTCCATATGCCGGTGCGTTTAGGAGTGCCCCAAGGCGTGAAAGGTATTGGCGATGTAGTGCGTAATCCAGTCTATTCAACCGCGGTTGGACTACTGGTGTACGGGCTACGCAAACAAGCAGATGGCGGAACCATGGCAGGGAAAAGCCATGAGCAAACAGAAGACAAAATGGCAGTGTTTGGCAAGATTAAGCGCTGGCTACAAAACCAATTGTAAATTAATAAAACTGGCGAAAGCTGGACTATAACGAGAAGGGTAGGAGAATTACTATGTTTGAATTAGTTGATCAGACTCCGCAGAGCGCTGTGATAAAAGTAATTGGTGTCGGTGGTGGCGGTGGTAATGCTGTCAATCACATGGTGGCCAATAATATCGAAGGCGTTGAGTTTATTTGCGCCAATACCGATGCTCAGGCATTGCGTGATATCACTGCGCGTACTGTGCTGCAATTAGGCACTAGCGTGACTAAAGGACTTGGTGCTGGCACCAACCCAGAAGTCGGACGTAAAGCCGCAGAAGAAGATCGCGAGCGTATTGCTGAAGTATTGCAAGGCACCGATATGGTCTTTATCACCACAGGTATGGGTGGTGGTACCGGTACCGGCGCTGCGCCAATCATTGCTCAAGTCGCCAAAGAAATGGGTATTTTGACGGTTGCTGTCGTCACTCGTCCGTTCCCTTTTGAAGGCAAGCGTCGTCTGCAAATTGCTGACGAAGGTATTCGTTTGCTGGCCGAGCATGTTGATTCATTGATTACTATTCCCAATGAAAAACTGCTGACCATTCTGGGCAAAGACGCCAGTTTGCTATCTGCCTTTGCTAAAGCCGATGATGTGTTAGCCGGTGCCGTGCGCGGTATTTCCGACATCATCAAGCGTCCAGGTATGATTAACGTTGACTTTGCTGACGTTAAAACGGTGATGAGTGAAATGGGTATGGCGATGATGGGCACTGGCTGTGCTAGCGGCCCGAACCGTGCGCGTGAAGCCACTGAAGAAGCCATTCGCAACCCACTGTTAGATGACGTGAACCTGAATGGTGCGCGCGGTATCTTGGTAAATATCACTGCCGGTCCTGATTTGTCGCTGGGCGAATACGCTGAAGTGGGTAGCATCATTGAAGCCTTTGCTTCCGACGAGGCAATGGTCAAAGTAGGCACCGTAATTGATCCAGATATGCGCGATGAATTGCACGTGACTGTGGTCGCGACAGGCTTAGATCCACGCATGGAAAAGCCAGTTAAAGTTGTGGATAACACCAATACTTTGAAAGTGGCGGCAGCGATGCCTGCGATGACTGTGGCTCTGGATGAAGGTAAGGAAGTGAATTACAACCATTACGATCGTCCGGCAATGCAGCGTCGTGCTAGTGGTGGTGCTGCTACTGCCAGTAAGCCGAGCAACCAAGAAGAGATGGATTACTTGGATATTCCCGCGTTTTTACGACGCCAGGCAGACTGATAAGGATTGGATATTGCGAGTTAGTTTCGTTATTCGCGCAGCATCTGTTAAGATGCTGCGCATTATTGAAAACTATTCGCAACCAGTATAGCAGCGGCTTAAGTCATGATTAGACAACGCACCTTGAAAAATATTATCCGTGCCACTGGTATCGGTTTGCACTCAGGCGAGAAGGTTTACCTGACTTTGCGTCCGGCAGCAGTGGATACGGGTATCGTATTTCGTCGCATGGATTTAGATCCTGTGGTGGAAATACCAGCTTTAGCAAAAAATGTTGGTGAAACCACCATGTCAACGACGCTGGTTAAAGGCGACGTTAAAGTGGATACGGTTGAACACCTGTTATCGGCAATGGCAGGCTTAGGCATTGATAATGCTTATGTTGAGCTTTCTGCTTCAGAAGTACCGATCATGGATGGCAGTGCTGGACCTTTTGTATTTTTAATTCAGTCCGCTGGATTAGAAGAGCAAGACGCTCCAAAAGAATTCATCCGTATTTTACGTGAAGTAACGGTTGAAGACGGTGAGAAGCGCGCTACTTTTGTACCTTTTGAAGGTTTTAAAGTGGGCTTTGAAATTGACTTTGACCACCCTGTGTTTGAAGGACGTACACAAACAGCCTGCGTAGATTTTTCTAGCACCTCGTTTGTAAAAGAAGTCAGCCGAGCACGGACATTTGGTTTTATGCGTGATATTGAGTTTTTACGCACGCATAATCTTGCTTTGGGTGGCAGTGTCGATAACGCGATCGTTGTCGATGAAGATTCAGTCCTCAATGAAGATGGCCTACGTTACGAAGATGAATTTGTGAAGCATAAAATTCTCGACGCTATTGGCGATTTGTATTTGCTAGGGAAAAGTTTGATTGGTGAGTTCCGTGGCTATAAGTCGGGACATGCTTTGAATAACTTATTGCTGAGAACCCTACTTGAGCAACCGGATGCTTGGGAAGTGGTCACTTTTGCAGATTCCAGTTTAGCTCCTATTTCCTATATGCGCCCTGCGGCGGCGGTGTAGGTCAATCGTTAAAATTTAAACCACCCTATATGGGTGGTTTTTTTTGTGCTGTATTATGTTAGCAAGCAGACTATTTATACAGTTATCATTACTAATGATAACTGTTGTTCATTTAAATCAATAATGCTTTAGCTTGCAGCGCATCTCACCTACTCTGAAGACAAAGCCTTAGCACCCTGGCACCTTTGGAGGATTTCATGGATTTTTCTTATAGCGAAAAAACCCAAGCGTTACGCAAGCAACTGACTGATTTTATGGATCAACACATTGTGCCGCGCATCGGTGCATGGCAGCAGGAAGTGGCTGCCGGTGTTTATCCAGTTTCATTTATGGAAGATTTAAAAGCTTTAGCGCGCTCTGAAGGCTTGTGGAATCTGTTCTTACCTTCATTGCAAGAGGGTGAGCCGGGGCAAGGTCTAAGTAATCTTGAGTACGCACCGCTAGCAGAAATTATGGGTCGAGTCAGTTGGGCTTCTGAAGTATTCAATTGTAATGCTCCAGACACCGGCAACATGGAGCTACTGCACATGTTTGCTACGCCTGAGCAACGCGAGAAATGGCTGAATCCTTTGCTTGAAGGACAGATTCGCTCTGCTTTTGCGATGACTGAACCGGATGTTGGTTCATCTGACGCCAGCAATATTCAGACCTTGATCCGCCGTGAGGGCGATGAGTATGTGATCAATGGTCGTAAGTGGTTTATTACCAATGCTTCGCATCCCAATTGCACCTTTATGATTGTTATGGGTAAAACCGACCCAGACGGTGATGCCAAGCGCCAGCAAAGTATGGTCATTGTGCCAATGGATACGCCGGGCGTGATTGTAGAGCGCAATATTCCAGTGATGAACCATATCGCCCCAGAAGGCCACTGTGAAATCGTTCTGCGCAATGTGCGTGTGCCTGCAGCCAACTTGTTAGCTAAAGAAGGCGACGGCTTTATGATGGCGCAGGCGCGTCTTGGTCCTGGTCGCGTTCACCATTGCATGCGTTCTATCGGCATGGCTGAGCTTGCTTTAGAGTTGATGGTCGAGCGTTCACAAGAGCGTAAAACCTTTGGTCGTTACCTGCATCAGCATGGCAGCGTTGCAGAGTGGATTGCACGCTCACGGATGGAAATTGAACAGGCGCGTTTGCTGGTCTTGAAAACAGCATGGATGATTGATGAAGTCGGTGCTCGCGTGGCCCGTAAAGAAATTTCAATGATTAAAGCTGTGGTACCGACCATGCACCTCAACGTCGTTGATCGGGCAATCCAAGTGTTTGGCGCAATGGGATTAACCCCTGACTCACCATTGGCTGACTTGTGGATTGGCGGTCGCTGCTTGCGTTTTGCTGATGGCCCAGATGAAGTGCATTTGCGTAGCATTGCGCGCATGGAGTTACAGGAAAGTGAAGCCAAGCGTGGTCATACCGCTGCGTATCTGACGCCGCCTGAGCGCAGTTAACGTACAGCGTTAAAACTAAAAAGCCCGGCATTAAGCTGGGCTTTTTAGTTTAGAGCGCTAAGCATGATGCTTATGGCGTAATCAATACAGTGGGGTTGACTCTTCATCCTCGTCAGGCAGTTTAGTTTTCCAGCCTTTATTGCCGGGCAGAATCACGTTGAGCAGCAGTGCAATCACCGCGCATAAAGAAATGCCAGATAAAGTGAAATCACCGCTACCAATGCTCATGCCGCCAATCCCAAAAACCAGCGTTACTGAGACGATAATTAAGTTACGTGCTTCGGATAAATCGACTTGGTTACGGATTAAAGTGTTGAGGCCTACCACGGCAATAGAGCCAAATAACAAGCATAAAATACCGCCCATCACCGGTACTGGAATGCTTTGTAGTGCGGCACCAAACTTACCGATAAAGGCTAATGCAATGGCGAAGCCTGCTGCCCAAGTCATGATCTTTGGATTGTAGTTCTTGGTGAGCATTACTGCGCCAGTGACTTCAGCATAAGTGGTGTTCGGTGGGCCACCAAACAGACCTGCGGTGGTGGTGGCTAAGCCGTCGCCGAGTAAGGTGCGGTGCAAGCCCGGCTGCTTAATGTAATTCTGACCTGTAACGCTACCAATCGCAATCACGCCACCGATATGCTCGATGGCTGGCGCTAAGGCCACTGGCAACATAAACAGAATTGCTCCGAGGTGAAACTCTGGCGTCACAAAAGCGGGTAAAGCTAACCACGGCGCAAGGGTAATCGCTTCAGTGCTGACTTCACCTAAGATAACCGCGAGCGTGCAGCCAACGATAATGCCGGCAAGGATTGGCACTAAACGAAACAGGCCACGACCTAAGGTAGCAACAGCAAGGGTTGTCACCAGCGCTGACATTGAAATGATCATTGCTGTCGGGTAAGCAATCAGCTGCGTAGCACCATCGCCAGATTTACCCATCGCCATATTCACTGCTACCGGTGACAGCGCCAAGCCAATGCACATGATCACTGGTGCAATCACCACAGGCGGTAGCAGCTTGTCGATAAAGCCGGTGCCTTTCATACGTACCGCAGCGCTGAGCAGTACATAGACCATCCCTGATGCCATAATTGCGCCGAGTACCGCGGGTAAACCAAAGTTGGTTTTGGCATATAAGATTGGCGCGATAAAAGCAAAACTTGAAGCCACGAATACAGGTACTTGACGCTTAGTCACCAGTTGGAAAACTAAGGTGCCGATACCTGCAGTAAACAGCGCGACATTGGGATCCATGCCGGTAATCAGCGGCATCAGTACTAAAGCGCCAAAGGCAACAAACAGCATCTGTGCGCCAGCTAAAGCCTGCCGCCAGGTTGGCTCAGGAGGATGAGAGAGCATTGCTTAACTCTCCTTTTGCTTGGTACCGAAAATCTTATCGCCTGCATCGCCTAAGCCCGGCACGATATAGCTGTTGCTGTCTAAACCTTGGTCAATTGCGGCAGTATAAATCTCGACATCAGGGTGAGCATCGTTAACGGCTTTGATGCCTTCCGGAGCGGCAACTAAAACCATTGCACGGATTTCTTTACAGCCGGCTTTTTTTAGTAAGTCGATTGTGGCAATCATTGAGTTGCCGGTGGCCAGCATCGGATCAATAATCAGCGATAAGCGCGATGGCATGTCAGGCGCTAACTTTTCTAAATAGGTGTGAGCCTTCAGCGTGGTTTCGTTGCGCACCACACCAACTGCGCTGACTTTGGCGCTCGGCAGAAGATTTAGAACACCCTCGAGCATGCCAATTCCAGCACGCAGAATGGGTACTACAGTGATTTTTTTGCCAGCAATTTTTTCAACCTCAACCACGCCGCTCCAGCCATCAATCGCATGAGTTTCTAAGCGTAAGTCTTTAGTGGCTTCGTAGGTAAGTAAGGTGCCGAGCTCTTGCGCAAGCTCGCGAAAGTTTTTTGTGCTGATATCAGCACGACGCATTAAGCCGAGTTTGTGGCGGATCAGCGGGTGACGGATTTCATGGGCGGACATGAAAGGCTCCAAAATCTAAAAGGTAGGCGCGTAGATTAAACGAAATCAGGCTAAAACGGCACTTTGTTTGCCAGCAATGCTTGCTCTAAAACGTTTGTAGCAGTACCTTTTGCGACTTAATTGTTTAACAAAGAGCTCCGTAATGTCTGCAAACCTTGAGCATATCCAGCAAGTCATGGCCGAAGCCGATATTTTATTCACTGCTGAGCAGGTGCAAGCAGCGGTTGATCAGGTGGCTGAGCAGATCAATCAGCAACTGTGCAATAGCAATCCGGTGGTGTTTTGTGTGATGAATGGCGGTTTGATTTTTTCAGGAAATTTACTGACTAAATTAACTTTCCCGCTTGAGCAGTCATACTTGCACGCCAGTCGTTACCGCAACGAGACCAGTGGTGGCGAGCTGTTTTGGAAAGCTAAACCAGAAATCTCTTTTATGGATCGTGAAGTCTTAATCATCGACGATATTCTCGATGAAGGGCACACGTTGTCTGCCATTATTGAGTTTTGTAAGCGTGCCGGTGCCAGTAAAGTGCATACCGCTGTGCTGGTCGATAAAGTGCATGATCGTAAAGCTTGCGCTGACTTAAAAGCTGATTTTGTCGGTTTGTATTGTGAAGACCGTTATATTTTCGGTTACGGCATGGACTATAAAGGCTACTGGCGTAATGCCGCTGCCATTTATGCTGTGAAAGGCATGTAATGACAGGGTTATGATGGTTTTTTGGTATGCCGAGCTAAACGCTCCATGGCTTCGCGTAGGGTCGGATCGCTGATGGCCTGCGCACTGGATTGGATCACTTGTCCGGTGTGCTCTGAAAAGTCAATGTTGCGCGCGGGTGCTTTTTCAGGCTGCATGGGTGGGCGTACTTTAAACTGAATGCGCAGTACTTGGTTAAATTCGGGTACTTGTTGCAACTGCTGCAACAAACGTTTTTGCTGATAACGCAAACGCGTGGCCCAATGCCCATCAGTGACAATCAGTGTCAGTGTTGTTTCTTGCAAGGTGGCTAAGTAGCAATGCTCGCGTGCGGCCGGTTGTAAGCATTGATTAAGCAGTTGTTGTAAGCGATCAATGTTTTGTGCACGTTGCACTAAACGTTGTAACGAGCTGTTGTCTTGCAATAGTTGTGTGGTTTTTTGCGCTTTAATAGGGCGATAGCTCATCGATTACCTCACAAAAAACGGATCGCGTTACGATGGTTGTTGAGTTTTTACCGTCGCTTGCTTGAAATATCAGGTTTGCGACACAAGGTTACTCTAAACAGTATAGCTGACAAAAAATCAGTGGTTATGGCTCAGAAGGTTAAATTTAATTCGCTCGTCAGCGCGCTTGTTGATTAAGGCTACTTTATTCGACAGCAAATACGGGTAGAATGGTTTTTTTGTGCGGGTGAGTGTTGTTTGACTTGCGCGCCTTCACCCCCCAAAAATGGAAGCGTTATTAATTATGTTTGCGCCTTTATTCAGAAAACTCCTTGGAAGCAAGAATGATCGTGATGTCAAACGCATGTACAAAATGGTTAATACCGTTAATGCGTTCGAAGAGCAGATGGTGGCGCTCTCAGACGAGCAGCTAACAGCAAAAACCAATGAGTTGCGTGAGCGTTTAGCGGGTGGTGAAAGTCTTAATAAGCTCCTGCCTGAAGCCTTTGCCGTCGTCCGTGAGGCCGGTAAGCGTGTAATGGGTATGCGTCACTTTGATGTGCAGTTGATCGGCGGACAAACCTTGCATGAAGGCAAGATAGCTGAGATGCGTACCGGTGAAGGTAAAACCTTGGTAGCCACGCTGGCTGTGTACTTGAACGCTTTGCCTGCTAAAGGCGTGCATGTGGTAACAGTCAACGATTATCTAGCGCGTCGTGATGCGAACTGGATGCGTCCTTTGTATGAGTTTTTAGGACTCAGCGTGGGTGTTGTTGTACCTTTTCAGGACCCAGAAGAAAAACGCGCAGCCTATGCCTGTGATATCACTTACGGTACCAATAACGAATTTGGTTTCGATTACTTGCGCGACAATATGGCGTTTAGTATCGAAGATAAATTTCAGCGCGAACTGCACTTTGCCGTGATCGATGAGGTTGACTCGATCTTAATTGATGAAGCGCGTACGCCTCTAATTATTTCAGGGCAAGCTGAAGACAGCTCTGAGCTGTACAAAAAAATTAATTTGGTTATTCCAACCCTTAAACGTCAGCTTGAAGATGAAGAAGGCGAAGTGTTGGAAGCCGGTCATTACACCATTGATGAAAAAACCCGCCAAGTAGAACTCAATGAAGCCGGTCATCAATATATTGAAGAAAAACTGACTGAGCTGGGTTTGTTGGCTGAAGATGAATCTTTGTACTCGGCCAGTAACCTCAGTCTGTTGACCCACGTTAACGCAGGTTTACGTGCGCATAAGCTGTTTCATCGTAACGTTGAATACATTGTGCAAGACGGCCAAGTAGTGCTGGTTGATGAGCACACAGGCCGTACCATGCAAGGCCGTCGTTTGTCTGAGGGCTTGCATCAAGCCATCGAAGCCAAAGAGGGCGTGCATATTCAGCCTGAGAGCCAAACCTTGGCCTCAACCACGTTCCAGAATTATTTCCGTCTGTATGAAAAGCTATCGGGTATGACCGGTACGGCTGACACTGAAGCCTTTGAGTTCCGTCAGATTTATGGTTTGGATGTGACGGTGATTCCAACGCATCGCCCAGTGGCGCGTAAAGATTTCAATGACCTGGTGTTCTTAACCGCGCCAGAAAAATACGCGGCAATTATTACTGATATCCGTGAGTGTCAAGAGCAAGGTCGTCCGGTACTGGTTGGTACCGCATCGATTGAAAGCTCTGAATATGTCTCCAATGTGCTGAAGGCTGAAGGTATTGAGCATAAAGTGCTTAACGCTAAGCATCACGACTTAGAGGCAGATATTATTGCGCAAGCGGGTCGTCCAGGCGCGGTTACCATTGCCACTAATATGGCCGGCCGTGGTACCGATATTGTCTTGGGCGGTAGCTGGGAAGCTGAAGTTGCGGCGTTGGACAATCCTAGTCCTGAGCAAATTGCCGATATTAAAGCCGCTTGGCAAAAGAGCCATCAGCAGGTGATTGAAGCGGGCGGTTTGCACGTGATTGCTACTGAGCGTCATGAGTCACGTCGGATTGATAACCAGTTGCGTGGCCGCTCTGGTCGTCAAGGTGACCCAGGTTCAACACGCTTTTACTTGTCTTTAGAAGACAATCTGATGCGTATTTTCGCTTCAGATCGCGTTAAAAACTTTATGAAAGCTTTAGGCATGAAAGAAGGTGAGGCTATCGAGCATCGCATGGTCAGCAATGCCATTGAAAAAGCTCAGCGTAAAGTTGAAGGTCGTAACTTTGATATGCGTAAGCAGTTGCTTGAGTACGATGACGTCGCTAATGAGCAGCGTAAAGTCATCTACCACATGCGCAATAGTTTGCTGGCAGCGACTGATGTGGGTGACATTGTTGCTGAGTTTAGACATGAGGTGCTCAGCAACACCATTGAGCAGTTTATCCCTCCGCAATCATTGCCTGAACAGTGGAATATTGCTGAGCTTGAAGAAGCGATTGCTGAAGGTTTCGGCGCACAGTTGCCCATTCAGGAGTGGCTCGATAGCGATGACGCTCTATATGAAGACACGCTGCGTGTACGTATTAACGAAGCGGTGATTGCTGCTTACACTGAAAAAGAAGAGCTGGTTGGCGCAGAGGGTTTGCGCAACTTTGAAAAGCAAATTATCTTGCGCGTGCTGGATGATTTATGGAAAGAGCATTTAGCAGCGATGGATCACTTGCGTCACGGTATTCACTTGCGCGGTTATGCGCAAAAGAATCCGAAGCAAGAGTACAAGCGTGAATCCTTTAACTTGTTCCGTGAACTACTGGATTCGATTAAACGTGATTCGATTCGCGTCTTATCGAACGTACAAATTCGTAAAGAAGATCCAGAGGAGGAAGAAGCACGTTTACGTCAGCAGGCGCAGGCCATGGCTGAACGCATGCAGTTCCAGCACGAAGAAGCTGCAGGTTTTGACGATGAGCAGCCAGACAGCGACGCAGTTGAGCCAGCAGCACCATTAACACAAGTGCGCAATGAAGTGAAAATTGGTCGTAACGAACCTTGTACTTGTGGTTCTGGCAAAAAATACAAACATTGCTGTGGCCGTATCAGTTAATGTTTTAAAGTGGTGAGAGTATAAGTTTTACGCCGTACCAGATGTTTTCTGCGTACGGCGTTTCTTTTCGCGCGCAGCGCATTTGATTAGCGGGAGAGTTGTCATGGCGGTTGGCTTAGGTGAATTACCAGTAATGCATTCAGTTGCAGGTTTTGAGTTAGGTATTGCCAGTGCCGGCATTAAAAAACCAGGCCGCCGCGATGTTGTACTGATGCGTTGTGCTGAGGGCAGCACGGTGGCCGGTGTTTACACGCAAAATGCGTTTTGCGCAGCGCCGGTGTTGCTATGTAAGCAGCGCATGCAATCGAATCCGCGTTACTTGGTGGTCAATACCGGTAATGCCAATGCGGCCACTGGCGACCTTGGCTTGCAGGCTGCTAACGCAGTATGCCAAGAGTTGGCGGGTTTATTTGATTGCCCAATTGAACAGGTATTACCCTTTTCCACTGGGGTGATTGGCGAGCCTTTGCCGGTGGCGAAAATTGTTGCCGCCTTGCCGGCAGCTATCAGTGATTTACGTGAAGAAAATTGGGCCTTAGCTGCTGAAGGCATAATGACCACTGATACTTTGCCGAAAGGTGCCAGTGTTCAGTTTCGGCATAATGGCGTGACAGTAACAGTGACTGGTATCAGCAAAGGGGCAGGCATGATTCGCCCGAATATGGCGACGATGCTTGGTTATATTGCGACCGACGCGGCAGTCAGTCAGGATATTTTGCAAAATATTTTGCATGATGCAGCAAATAAGTCTTTTAACCGCATCACCATTGATGGCGATACCTCAACCAACGACTCCTGCATTCTGGTGGCCACCGGTAAAGCTGCGCTAACGCCAATTACCGAGGCGCAAGGTGAGCTGTATGAGGCTTTGCGTGAGGCCATTGATCAGGTTGCGATGCAGTTGGCGCAAGCCATTGTGCGAGACGGTGAAGGCGCGACTAAGTTTGTTACTGTGCACGTACAAGGCGGCGCCAATCAGCAAGAGTGTTTGGATGTGGCCTATGCGGTTGCACATTCACCTTTGATCAAAACAGCACTCTTTGCGTCTGATCCAAACTGGGGTCGAATTGTTGCAGCAATTGGCTATGCTGGGGTGAAAGATCTCAATACTGAACAGGTCAATGTGTATTTGAATGATGTGTGTATTGTTGCCCAAGGTGGTCGTGCGCAGGCTTATACCGAAGAGCAAGGTGCAGCGGTGATGCAGCAAGCGGAGATCCTGATTCGTATTGAATTAGAGCGCGGCGGCAGTAGTGAAACCATTTGGACTACTGATCTTTCTCATGAATATGTGCGTATCAATGCTGAATACCGCTCCTAAGGGTGTTTTGCTGCTGGAGTTGTGGGCATGACTAAGCGTGTGCATGTAGTGGCCGCAGTGATTCGTGATGCTGCGCAGCAGATCCTACTGGCGCTGCGTCCCAGTGCTAAGCATATGGGCGGTCTCTGGGAGTTTCCTGGTGGTAAGTGTGAGGTTGGGGAGAGCCCGCAACAGGCGCTCAGTCGTGAACTGCAGGAAGAGTTGGGAATTGTCATAGAGAATCCACAGCCGCTGATTCAGGTGCGCCATGATTATCCTGATCTGCATGTACTTTTAGATGTCTATGCGGTGCGTGAGTTTAGCGGTACAGCGCATGGTGCTGAAGGACAGGAAGTGCGCTGGGTTGCGCCCAGTGCTTTGTCTGATTATCAGTTCCCAGCTGCCAATCGCAGTATTGTCACTGCCGCGCGCCTGCCCGATAGGTATTTTATTACCCCAGAGCGGCTCACCCCGGAGCAGCTGTATGCTGGCGCTGAGCAAGCGCTTGCAGTGGGCTGCCAGTTGTTGCAGTTGCGCGCAGCACACTTGCCAGTGGCAGAGTACAAAACCCTAGCACGGCGCTTACAGGTGCTGTGTGCAGGCCGCGCGCAGTTGATGTTAAAGGGTGATTTGGCCTGGCAGGCAGAGTTTGCTGATGCAGGTTGGCATTTAACCGCGCAACAATTGCGTGGGTTGGCGGGGCAGGAGCGTCCGTTGGCGACCGGCCGCCTACTGGCGGCGTCCTGTCATAATGCGCAAGAGCTCGCTTTGGCCACAGCTTTGCAGGTCGATTTTGTTACGCTGTCGCCCATTTTAGCCACGCAAACTCATCCAGATGCTGAGCCTTTGGGTTGGCCTGCGGCGCAGGAGTTACTGCGTCAGTTTAATGCCCCGGCCTTCCTGCTCGGTGGTTTAACTGAGCAGGATATTGAGCGTGCGAGCGCTATAGGTGGGCAGGGTGTGGCGGCCATTCGTGGTTTTTGGCCAGAGGCTTTATAGCGGTTTTTCTGCCGCTTGCCAGTGGATTTCAGCGCAGCCTTGGTATTGTGCGATCAGCCGAGCGGCAACAAACAGCAGGTCGGATAAGCGGTTAATATAACCAAGCATTTCGGGACGTAAGCTTTCACTGCTGTGCAATGCCTGACAGCGCCGCTCGGCGTTGCGCGCACTACTACGACAAATATGGGCTTGCGCAATCAAGCGTGAGCCGCCCGGTAGAATAAACTCTTTGAGCGGTCCAACTTGCACGTTCCAAGCGTCAATAGTCTGTTCTATGCGGGTGATTTCATCGGCGTGTAGTGCTTGATATTCAGGCATCGCAAGTTCGCCGCCCATATCAAAGATGCGGTGTTGACAGGGTGTAAGCGCGGTAATGATTGCTTCGAGCTTGGGTGCGGCGCTCAGTTGATCCTGCAGTTCAGCCAACAATAAACCTAGTGAACTGTTGAACTCATCCAGTGCGCCAATGGCTTCAATACGTGGATGGCTTTTGTTGACGCGGCGGCCATCGGCAAGGCCGGTTTGTCCGTCATCACCGGTGCGTGTATAAATTTTACTGAGACGATAACCCATACTGATAATCTCCGTATGCAGGTCGTTAGCTAATTGGTAAGCCCCGCATCGATAAAGCGGTTTGTAGCTGTGCATGCAGCGCATGCAGGGCAGGAGTAGGGCATTCTAACGCGATGCTTTGCGCACAAGCAAAGCCAGTCATGTAGCTGATTTCTGTGCGGCGCTTGTTGTGCACATCTTGACGCATGGACGATGAGTTGGCTGCGGTCTTTTCAATCACTTGCCAAACATGCTGTTGCAGGTCTTGGCCTGCTGCCGAGTGTTGTGCCGTCTTGAGTAAAGATTGTAACTCCGCACAGAGCGTATTGATCAAGTTGGCGTGCGCAATTAAAGCACCGTTGTTGCAGTCGTGGATCACCGTAAGCGGATTGATCGCGCAGTTAATGGCCAGTTTGCGCCACAGGCTGGTATCTATTTCCGCTGTCCAGGTGCACGGGATTTGTGCGCTATGACAGCTATTAATCAGCCCTTCAGGCTCTGCTTTTTTGTCTAAGCTACCCAGCCAGATTTCGCCTTGACCAGCAAAGACACTATGAAAAGGCTCGGTTAGATAAGCTCCTTCGGTGCTGGAGGCGACAATGCAGCGTATATCAGGTACGAGCGCTTGCACTGCTTGCTGACTACCGAGACCGTTTTGTAATAGCACCACTAGACTGTCTTGATGGAGGCGATGAGCAACTTGGGCAATGGCCGCTGTAGCGTCGTAAGCTTTGCAGGCCAGTAATAAGTGGCTGATAGGTTCGCTGTGTGCTGGCAGTTGTGCGCTGATTGGGTAGCTTTGCGTCTGTTGCAGATTGGCATCACTGAGACGCACAGCCCCTATTTTCTGATAGCGCGCGAGAGCATCTGGGTTACGCAAGATTAAGCGAACAGGCTGCTGCGCTGCTGCGAAACGCGCGGCCCATAAGCAGCCTAAACTGCCTGGGCCTTGGATATGCCAGAGCATACTGATTATTGCAGCGGTATATTTAGACGCAAAGCATCAATGCGACCACTGGCATAGGAGTTAGGCAGGCGCTTGCTGGCTAAATTGATCAGTTGGTCTGGAGTGGCCGGTAATGCTTTGGCATTAAGACCAATTAAACTGATGCCGACCTTGATATTGATAAAGCCTTCGCTGGTTTTGAAAGATTTTATATTTAGGCCGTCATGTAGGCGTTTAAAGCTCACCGGCGTGCACTCTTGCAAGTCATCGAGCAAAGTGATCAGAGCAAAATGGTTGCCATCTATGCGCACCAGTACATCCAAAGGGCGGATCAGTTGCTGCAAACGTCTGGCCACCGAGCATAGCAACTCTTTATGGATTTGCCGTCCAAATTGTTTGGAGAGCGCGGCCATATTTTCAACACCAATCAACAGGTAGCAAAGAGTGCCGCCGCGCGATTCAATTTGCTTTAGATTGCTTGTTAGCATCTGCTTTAAATAACGCACGTTACCTAAACCCGTCAGCGAATCGACCTGGTTGCGCGACTCTAGCGAAGCAATGTTGCGGGTTAGTAGTTGTTTTTCTTTGAGCAGGCGAATCAGGGTGTTGTAAAGACGGTCCGCAGCATAAACACGAGGCAGTAACTGCTCGTTCATGGCGTTTTTACTAATGAAATCATCGACGCCGCGATCAAAGGCTTCAGCTAAGGCATTGTCACCTTCTTTTCCGGTCAATAAAATAATATAAGTGTAATGATCTTTTTGCTCGTCTTGCTGGCGTACTCGAGCGGTTAATTCTAAACCGTCCATTTCCGGCATCAGCCAGTCAGCCAGTAAAATTCCTGCCGAGCGCTCCTCTAAAAGTTTAAGCGCCTCTGCCGCGCTGTTGGCAAAACGAATGTCTTTATAGCCGGCTTGGTTTAAAGTGCGACCTATCATGACGCTGGAAAACTTGGCATCATCTACAACAAGGATGCTTAGAAGAGGATTTGGCATAGCTGAACCATTTATGGGTAGAACTGAATGGGTGTGTTGCAAATTTAGTCTCTTTATAATGGTGGCCTATTTGAATGGCAAGCGCTCTTATGTGCAGTTGTGATCAAAGTACTTTTTAACGTCAATATAAAATGAATTTGGAGGATAGCAATGCCATCTTTTGATGTGGTTTCTGAGTTGGATGCGCATGAGGTAACGAATGCGGTTGATAATGCGGCTAAAGAATTGGAGCGTCGCTACGACTTGCGCGGTAAAGCCAGCTTTGAGTTTAAAGATAAAACAGTGACCTTAACTGCGGACGCTGATTTTATGCTCGAGCAGTTGATAGAAATCCTTAAGCTGTCTTTGGTTAAACGTAAAATTGATGTGCAGTGCCTTGAATACAAAGATGCTTATGCGTCGGGAAAAGTCGTTAAGCAAGAGGTGATCTTGCGTGAGGGCATTGAGAAAGAATTAGCCAAGAAAATTGTCGCTGTAGTTAAAGAAGCGAAACTGAAAGTGCAGGCTTCTATTCAAGGTGAACAGGTGCGTATCACGGGTAAAAAGCGTGATGACTTGCAAGAAGCAATCGCTGTGTTGCGCACTCAAGAGCTGGGAATGCCATTGCAGTTTGATAACTTTAGGGATTAAAACCTCTGTTGCTCAGAGTTGCTGCTTGTATTGAGCTACAAAAAAGCCCGCTTTTTAGCGGGCTTTTTCATTGGTTAACGCAGTTTTAGCAAGCGATCTGAACGCTCTTGCGTTTGTGCGTAAAGCTCGGCGTTAGTTTCCAGATCTTTAAGTGGCGCTGGGAAAATAGCCGTGAGCTTCTCTGTCCATGCCGCCGATGCGCTTTGCTCTGGGAAGCAACGCTTGAGCAAGTCGAGCATGATCGACACGGTCACTGAAGCACCCGGTGAAGCGCCCAGTAAGGCAGCTAGTGAACCATCGGCAGAGCTGACCAGTTCTGTACCAAACTGCAGTATGCCGCCTTTTTTCGCGTCCTTTTTGATGATCTGCACACGTTGCCCGGCGATCTCAAGTTTCCAGTCTGCTGGGTCAAGCTGTGGGTAGAAACGGCGCAAAGAATCCAAACGCTGTTCCATTGACTGCATGACTTCGCTGATCAGATAACGGGTCAGATCCATATTGTCGCGACCGACTGCCAGCATCGGCAAAATATTGCCGAAACGTACGGACAGCGGTAAATCGAGGAATGAGCCGCGTTTGAGGAACTTAGTAGTGAAACCTGCATAAGGTCCAAATAGTAGGGATTTTTTGCCATCAATGACGCGCGTATCTAAGTGCGGTACGGACATCGGTGGCGAGCCCACTGCTGCTAAGCTGTAAACCTTGGCTTGGTGCTGTTCAACAACTTCAGGTTTGTCGCAGCGTAACCACTGGCCGCTGACGGGGAAGCCGCCGTAGCCTTTGCCTTCAGGGATGCCGGACATTTGCAGCAGTGGTAAAGCTGCGCCGCCTGCACCTAAGAAAACAAAGCGTGAAGTCACTTCACGACGTTGGCCTGTGGCGAGGTTTTTGATGCTGACCTGCCAGCCTGCAGCAACACGCTTAAGCCCTACAACTTTGCTTTTGTAGTGCAGGCTGCAGTTGTCTTGCTTGCTTAAGTAGCTCAGTAGCTGACGCGTCAATGCGCCAAAGTTAACGTCGGTACCGTTGGCAATGTGAGTCGCTGCCATGGACTCATCATCTTTACGTTCAGCCATCATCAGCGGCAACCATTCAGCCATCACACTTTTGTCTGTGGTGAACTGCATGTCTTTAAACGCATGGTGTTGCTGCATGATGTCAGCGCGTTTTTTTAGGAAGGCAACGTTGTCTTCGCCTTGCACAAAACTGAGATGAGGCACTGAGTGAATAAAGGTATCAGGATCACCGAAGGTGCCAGTTTCGAGCAGGTGGGCCCAAAACTGTTTGGACTCTTCGAACATGGCGTTGATATTAATAGCTTTTTTAATATCAATGGAGCCGTCTTCTGCTTCTGGAGTGTAGTTGAGTTCGCACAGCCCAGCATGGCCGGTGCCTGCGTTGTTCCATGGGTTAGAGCTTTCCATAGCCCCATCTTCCATTTGCTCAACAAGTTCTAAGCGAAGGCTTGGATCGAGCTCTTTTAGCATTACGGCTAAAGTGGAACTCATAATACCGGCACCCACCAGTAAAACATCCAAGTGTGCTTGATTATCTTGCGCCATCAGTGTGTCTCCAAAATGCAGCTATTGGGCTGTACACAAAAAACTGTAGTCAGCCTCGTTAAGGGTTAGGTTATTGCGAAATAGTCAATTCTTTAACCGCTGCAAGAAGGAGGGCTGCTGGTGCATGGAACTGTAAACGCCAAACTATTCATTGCTTGCCACACTCTTGTGAAGTTGTGAAACAGTTGTCCCGCCATCTTTTGGAGTAACGGATCTTTAAAATGTTTTTACCGCAGACGCTCAAGAAAGCTGCGCGTGAATGATGCACAGGATAAAAAGTGCAGAATTGTCTCGTTCAGCGTGCGCTTGAGCGCCGTAAATAGGGCACTCGGCAACCTCGATTTAGAGCAAATAAACCATCAAAGACGGTGTAACAGCCTAAATACCGGGGTGTCGTACATAGTTGGGAAGTAATTATAACGATGAAATCAGAAAAAACGATCATCTATGCAAAATTTCTTTAGTCGAAAGGTGTCATAAAATGTTTCTAGGCCATCAAGTGGCATGGATAACTTAGGGTATTTGGTCTGTGACCCTTTATACTGTGCAAGCCTGTAGAGCTTGGTTAAACTTAGTAAAATTCTCATCGGTTTTTTCAAAGGATCTAAATTATGTTGCGTTACCTATTTGCAAGTGCGGCCATTATTGTCAGTGTAAGTCTGGTGGGCTGCGGTTTGAGTCCGCAGTATTTGACCCCAGAGCCTCGCTTTAGTGGCCAGTTGGTCGCTGTTGGACAAGGTCAACCAGTCGTTGTCCGTGTTTCTGACGCGCGCTCTAATCCGGTGATTGGCACACGTGGAGGTCTGTATGCGCAGAGCAGCGCTATTACGGTTAACTCAAAAGCCTTTTTGCCGCGCTTACAAGCGGAAACTGATGCAGCAGTACGCATGCTCGGTTTTACGCCGATGCAGCAGGGCGCAGGTGAAGCTCAGCTTAATTTAAAGCTGGTTGAGCTGAGTTATAAAGCCACTGATGGCAATGGCGTGATTAAAGAAGCGCAGCTGAGTGCGGTGTATGCACTAGAAGTACAAAACGGCACACGTCGCTACAATGGGCGTTATGCGGCAAATCTAACCCAAGGCTACGCGAAAGCCCCTAATGAGCTGACCAACACCAAATTGGTGAGTAAAGTTTTGAGTGAAGGCTTGCAGCGCGTATTCAACGATCCTGCAATTGGTCAGTTACTGGCTCAGTAAGGCTCGACGTCAGGTTGCTGTGTGGTTGCACAATTGTTAAATATGGCCAGAGTAAGTGGCTGCTGAGGGTTTTGTTTTGATAGATACGCTGCCACCGGCTATTTTCCTGATGGGGCCGACCGCATCAGGAAAAACTGATCTTGCTTTGCAATTGGCCGATGCCTTGCCTTGTGAAATTATCAGCGTTGATTCAGCGTTGATCTATCGGGGTATGGATATAGGTAGTGCTAAGCCGAACGCAGAGATTTTGCAGAAATATCCGCATCACTTAATCGATATCCTTGATCCTGCGCAGAGCTATTCTGCGGCGCAGTTTCGTGACGATGCCCTGCAGGCCATGGCAGATATTACCGCGCGTGGTCGGATACCTTTGTTGGTGGGCGGCACTATGCTGTATTTCAAGGCGCTCACTGAAGGTTTGGCAGCCATGCCGTCAGCTGATCCAGAGGTGCGCGCACGGCTTGAGCAGCAGGCAGCAAGCGAGGGTTGGGCGGCGCTTCATACTGAATTGCAGCGGATTGATCCTGTCTCTGCGCAGCGGATTCATCCTAACGATCCACAGCGGCTGCTGCGCGCATTAGAGGTTTGGCATATTAGCGGGCAAACCATGACGCAATTGCGTGCCAAGCAAAGCCTAGAAAAACAGCAATTACTCGCATCTAACGGCGCTCATTTGCCGTACAATGTAGCTACTTTTGCAATTGCACCGCAGCAGCGCAGTGTTTTGCATGAGCGAATTGCCCAGCGATTTCAACAGATGCTTGAACAAGGCTTTATTGCTGAGGTCGAAGCATTGCGTCAGCGTGGCGATTTGCACATTGATTTGCCATCAATACGCGCAGTTGGCTATCGGCAAGCGTGGGCTTACCTTGATGGTGAATATGCTTACGATGAGATGATTGAACGCGGTATTATTGCGACACGGCAACTGGCTAAGCGACAATTTACATGGCTGCGCAGTTGGGATGATGTTGAATGGCTTGATTCTTTATCCTGTAACAAAATGTCTCAGGTCTTGAAAAGGCTCGAACGACTCTCCATATAGAGATGATTGGGCAGTATTGTAGTCCGTCAGTGTTGAAAGCACTGCACAGGCTGTTAATTAATTAAATGGAGTACACCACATGTCAAAAGGGCATACGCTACAAGACCCTTACTTAAACCTCTTGCGTAAAGAGCGCGTACCGGTATCAATTTATTTGGTCAACGGTATTAAGCTGCAAGGGCAAATTGAATCCTTTGACCAGTTTGTGATCTTACTGAAAAATACAGTCAGCCAAATGGTCTACAAACACGCTATTTCAACAGTTGTGCCAGGTCGTCCAGTGCGCTTGCCAACTGACGACGACGCTGCAGATGCTGAGCTGGACAACGCTTAGTGGGAGACTATTTTGATCATTGAGCACCCTCAGCAAGGTGAGCGCGCCATTCTTGTACATTTGGATGGCCACGCACCAGATGTGCGCGAAGATCCTTATGAGTTTCAAGAGCTTGCCGTCTCTGCAGGCGCTGTAATTGCGCGCTTTGTCAGTGTCTCACGACACCAGCCAACAGCGCGCTTTTTAATTGGCTCAGGCAAAGTTGAAGAGTTGCGCCAATTAGTGCTGGCAGAAAAAGCTGATTTAGTGATTTTTAATCATGCTTTGACGCCGAGCCAAGAGCGTAATTTACAACGTGAATTAGACTGTCGAGTATTGGACCGTATTGGTTTGATCCTGGATATTTTTGCGCAGCGTGCGCAAACCTATGAAGGTAAGTTGCAGGTTGAGTTGGCTCAGCTTGAGCACATCAGCACGCGCTTAGTGCACAGTCGTACAGATTTAAGCCGCCAGCAAGGTGGTATTGGGCTACGAGGTCCGGGCGAAACCCAGCTTGAGTCCGATCGACGCTTACTGCGTGTACGCGTGCGCCAGATTAAAAGCCGTTTAGAAAAAGTACGCAATCAGCGTCAATTAGCACGGCGCAGCCGTCAGCGTGCTGATATGCCAGGAATCTCGTTGGTAGGTTATACCAACACTGGTAAATCAACGTTGTTTAACTTACTGACCGAGTCCAAGGTGTATGCGGCTGACCAGTTATTCGCCACGCTTGACCCGACGGTTCGACGTATCGAAATACCAAATCTTGGCGCGGCTACTTTAGCTGATACGGTAGGCTTTATTCGTCACTTGCCACACAAGTTGGTTGAGGCGTTTCGGGCGACATTGGAGGAGTCGGCCAATGCGGATTTACTCCTGCATGTGAT
>Ga0209075_1001387_pt1 | contig 22777 bp, 14 predicted proteins | sample Stecom2011_FD_187523 | JGI IMG/M metagenome (GOLD analysis project Ga0209075, IMG submission 187523) | Agricultural soil microbial communities from Utah to study Nitrogen management - Steer compost 2011 (SPAdes) (version 2) | ecosystem: Environmental > Terrestrial > Soil > Agricultural land...
AGGTTTGATTGTTACAACAAATCAAGCAAGTTCGATTGGAGTAGATGTTATAAATAGTGGAACAGGCGTTTCGTTAAGCGGTAAAAACACTGCTGTCAATAACCAATTCCCAGCAGTTCAGGCCGAAGTCCTTTCAAACAACATCGAGATTGGAGCAATTTTCGGGAACAATAAAGGAGCAGGTTATGGTGTGATGGGACAAATAGATGTAGGTGCAACTGGTTCAGCGGGAGTATACGGTAGTAACCTAAGAACTGATGGTGGTTTCGGAGTTTTAGGAATAGGACTAAATGGTATTGTTGGACAGTCATCAGCACCTAATGGATACGGAACTTACGGTATAAATCTTGCTACTCCAGATGCTACAGGAGATGCAATTGGCGCTTACGGAATGGGATATATTGGAGTTGTAGGTCAAACCTCATATACTGGAGGGTACGGTGGTGTATTCACAGCTAGGGTATTAGTCCAAGGCGATGTAACTGCAACTACATTTACAAACGCATCTGATGAACGCCTAAAATCGAACATCATACCTATAGAAAATGCGCTAGATAACATAATGCTCTTAAAGCCTAAACATTATACCATCACAATGAAATCAACTCCTAATCTCAACGATAGAGAGATAGTTGAAACTGAACGTCAGGAGTATGGAGTAATTGCTCAAGACCTTGAGAAAATTTACCCTGGTATGGTAAGTGAAAAAGCTATATTTCAAACTACAGGGGATAATACAAAATATAAAACTGTTAATTACATCCAATTGATTCCTGTCTTAATAGAAGCAATAAAAGAATTAAATGACAAAGTTGATACTAATCAAACAGAGATTGAAATACTTAAACAAAAAATAAAAATATTAGAAAGTAAATAATATCAACCATTGCTAAAAAAACAATTGAAAAAAGGATGACTCAGATGGGTCATCCTTTTTTAATGCGAATAAAAAATATTTTTTGTGCTATTTTTGTATTTATCTAGAATAATTAAAAACATCTACAATGCAAATACTTTTCATCGATACAGTCCACCCAATTTTAGAAGAAAGATTAACGTCAGAAGGAATGAATTGCATAGATGGAACCAAATGGACTTGGGAAGAATGTGTCCAAGCGCTTCCTTTAATTGATGGAATTGTTATTCGTTCCAGATTTCCAATGGATGAAGATTTCCTTCGCCATGGAGAGAATCTAAAGTTTATACTTCGCAGTGGTGCAGGAATGGAAAATATCGATTTAGAGTATACAGAGAAAAATAACATTCAATGCTTCAATGCCCCTGAAGGAAACAGAAATGCAGTAGGAGAACATGCTCTTGGAATGTTACTGGCATTATTTAACCATCTGATTAAAGGAGATAAAGAAGTTCGCCAAGGAATTTGGGACAGAGAAGGAAACCGTGGAGTTGAATTAGACGGAAAAACAGTTGGCATTATTGGCTATGGAAACAATGGAAACGCTTTTGCAAAGAAATTAAGTGGATTTGATGTAAAGGTTTTAGCTTATGATAAATACAAAGAAAACTACGGAAATGATTATGCACAAGCTGCTAGTATGGAAGATATTTTCCAACAAGCAGATGTCATTTCTTTTCATATTCCTCAAAATGAAGAAACAATGTTTCTCGCAGACCAAAACTTTTTTGATTCATTTGAAAAACCAATATATGTTATCAACCTCGCAAGAGGGAAAATTGTACGAACAGCAGCATTGCTCAATGGACTAAAATCGGGAAGAATATTAGGTGCTTGCTTAGATGTGTTAGAATATGAAAGCACTTCCTTCGAAAAAACAATGTCAAGTGATGAAAACCCCGAGTTTAACGCACTTTTAAAATCAGATAAAGTGATTTTTTCTCCACATGTTGGAGGATGGACAGATGAGAGTTATTTTAAGTTGAGTGATGTATTAGCTGATAAAGTTTTAGATTTTTTCAAATTCTAAACCTTATCAGCAGTGTTGAGGAAGAGGTTCGAGTATATAAGGGAGTACAGAATTTATCGTTCATCATTCAAAATTCCCTCCACTAAGTTTCGCATTACAATCCTAACCGTTTGTCTGGTTTTCTGTTCCATTAAAATCTCACGATTTTTCGTCACCCTATTTATTGTTTCTTGATCATAATGACGAATAGTAACCAATTCAAGGTTAGAATTATACTTTACATCATATTCGTCTTTCAGCAAATCAACTAAACGATTCAATCCGAAATTATCAATATCTAAACAAACAGTAAAACTCACCGCAGAATTTTGCATCACATTAATGTGCGCTCCTGCTAATGCCAATTTTTTAAAAATGTCACTTAAATTTTCTTCCACCACAAAAGAAAAATCCTTGGGTGAAATAGAAAGTAAGATTTGATTAATTTTAAATATAAACGAAGGAGTTAAGTCATCGTTTTCTGTAGACTCTTGGATAACCGTACCCCTTGCATCAGGATCGAGAAATGACTTAATGTATAAAGGAATTGCTTTATTTTGAAGCGGCTTAATTGTTTTTGGATGAATTACAGAGGCTCCATAATAAGCTAATTCAATCGCTTCTCGGTAAGAGATTTTATCAATTTTAACCGTATTTTCAAACCACTTCGGATCGGCATTCAACATGCCAGGAACATCTTTCCAAATTGTTACACTCTCGGCATTTGTACAGTAAGCTATTATTCCTGCAGTGAAGTCGGAACCTTCTCGCCCCAAAGTTGTCGTAAAACCTTCTTCAGTATGTCCAAGAAAACCCTGTGTTATAGAAATACGACAATCTGGATGATTCAATTCAAGGCCCATCAGCTCTTGTGTTTTCTCCCAATCAACCTCTGCTTTTCGGTAATCATTGTTTGTTCTGATAAAAAGACGTGCATCTCTCCAACAAACATCCACATTAAAAGTAGACAAATATGCTGCAATAATTTTAGAAGAAAGAACCTCTCCCAAGGAAACTATTTGATCATATTGAAAATTATAGTTTTCAACTAATGGTTCATCTTTCTTAGCAATTAAGGCGTCAAACAAACCATTAACTTCTTCAAAAACAGAATGATTTTTGTCTTCAAAAAGAGAATTCATAATTTCTAAATGAAATTCTTTTCTATCTTCAACCAAAGCACAAAAAACATCAAAATCTTTGTCATAAAGTGCCATTACAATTCCCTCCATTGCATTGGTAGTCTTCCCCATAGCAGAGACTACAACAAACAACTTCTCGTTTGAGAAGTTATCTAAAATAGATTTCACGTTCTTCACAGCACTTGCTGTTTTTACCGAAGCACCTCCAAATTTAAACACTTTCATTGCCCTAGATTTTCATTGCGAAAATAATCTTATTATATTAGTGCATTATAACCTTCTGAAAGAATTTTTATTTCTGAAGGAATAAAACAAAAATGAAAGACACCATAAAAGGAGAGAAATCGGATTTAATTCAATCATTTGAAGAGTCGAAATTTGCTGAAGCAGTATTCACTCAACTACAAAAAGAGTTCTACAAAGTTGGAGTTATAATTGAATTCAGCAACGAAGAATTATTATCCTTTCCGGTATTTAAAAAACGACTATCCGAAGAGATAGAACTGATTATGAGGTCTTCATCAAACACAATCAACCAGCTGTTATATATATCTGATTTACCAGAACAAGCGGTTGACAAAATTTTTAAGACAGAAATAGAACCTATAGAAACACTCGCAGAAATGCTTTTAATTCGTATTTCTCAAAAAATATACTATCGAGAAAAGTATAAATTAGGATTAATATAATTTTATAGGTAAAACGGAATCAAATATTTTCAATGAAATTACTGTTTAAACTGTAATATAATTGTAAATTTGCTCTTCCAGATAATGTTAAATAATGACATGGACAAAGTATCATATATAGGTAACGCAGACGTCAATGCAATTGATGAGTTGTACAATACGTACAAAAAAGACCCAAACAGCGTAGATGAAGGGTGGAGGAAGTTTTTCGAAGGATTTGATTTTGCCCAAACCAACTATGAGGATGGCGGAGAAGTTCCAGAAAACTTTCAGAAAGAGTTTAAAGTAATTAACCTAATAGAGGGTTATCGAACAAGAGGGCATCTTTTTACCCACACTAACCCTGTGAGAGAAAGAAGAAAATATGCACCAAATCTCGATATTGAAAACTTCGACTTAGCAGAAAGTGATTTAGACACTGTTTTCCAAGCGGGAACACGCGTAGGAATTGGACCTGCAACCCTAAAAGACATAATTGCGCATCTTAAAAGTGCCTATTGTGAAAGTATAGGTCTAGAATTCCACTACATCCGAAACCCAAAGCGCAAGCAATGGTTTATGGATAAACTAGAATTAGACAACCGTCCTAAATTCTCTAATGAAGATAAGAAAGTTCTATTTCGTAAACTGAGTGAAGCAACAATTTTCGAACAGTTTTTACAGAAAAAATATGTAGGACAGAAACGTTTCTCAGTTGAAGGTGGTGAAGCTTTAATTTCTGGGTTAGAACAAATCGTTCGACGTGGTGCAGAACTTAACGTTGAAGAATTTGTTATGGGAATGGCACACAGAGGCCGTTTAAATACTTTAGTAAATATTTTCGACAAAGACTTAAAAGAACTCTTCAAAGAAGTTGACGGAAAAGAATTTGATGATGACGATACTTTTGATGGGGATGTTAAATACCATCTAGGACTCACTAGAAATGTTGAGGTAGGAGATAAAAAAGTGCAATTAACTTTAGCTCCTAACCCATCACACCTAGAGGCTGTAGGACCTGTTGTTGAAGGGATTACAAGAGCGAAAATTGATGACTATTTAAAATCTGAGAAAAAAGTAGTTCCTATTTTAATTCACGGTGATGCCGCAATTGCTGCTCAAGGAGTAGTTTATGAGGTAGTTCAAATGTCTGAGTTAGATGGATACAAAACAGGAGGAACAATTCACATTGTGGTAAACAACCAAGTCGGATTTACTACAAATTATAAGGACGGTCGCTCTAGTACATACTGTACAGACATTGCAAAAACTACATTAAGTCCAGTTTTCCATGTGAATGGTGACGACGTTGAAGCAGTTGCGCAAACCTTCTTAATTGCTTTAGAATACAGACAAGCATTCAATAAGGATATTTATATAGATTTACTTTCATACAGAAAATACGGTCACAACGAAGGTGATGAACCTAAGTTTACACAACCAACGCTTTATGAAAAGATTGCTAAACACCCAAATCCGAGAGAGATATATAAGTCTCAATTGTTAAAAGAAGGTGTTATTGATGAAGCATTTGATGAAGCGTTAAGAAACGAGATTGAGGAAAAATTAGATTTAAAGTTTGAAGCGGCTAAGAAGGAAGACAAAGTAACTGTTACCAACTTTTTAGGAGATCTTTGGAAAGATTTTGACTATGCTACTGAAGAAGACTTTGATAAAGTCATCGATACTAAATTCCCAAAAAAGAAGTTAATTGAGTTAGGAAAAAAACTTGCCACACTTCCTGAGGGGAAAAAGATATTCAGAAAGGTTAAAAAACTTTTCAATGACCGACTCAAAATGATTGAAGATGATAAATTAGATTGGGGTATGGCAGAAATGCTTGCCTATGCTACTTTATTGGTCGAAGGTCATCCAGTTCGTGTATCTGGACAAGATGTGGAGCGTGGAACGTTCTCTCACCGTCATGCTGTTGTGATTACAGAAGACAATGAAGAGGAAATCATTACGCTAAATCTTTTGGAAGATAAGCAAGCTGAAATGACTATTTACAATTCTTTACTCTCTGAATACGGAGTATTGGGATACGAATATGGTTATTCGATTGCGCAGCCTAACGGTTTAACGATTTGGGAAGCACAATTTGGTGACTTCATGAATGGAGCTCAAATTATGATTGACCAATTCATTACTTCTGGTGAAGACAAATGGAATGTTCAATCAGGACTGGTAATGTTATTGCCTCATGGTTATGAAGGACAAGGAGCAGAACATTCATCTGCAAGATTAGAGCGTTATTTACAGAGTTGTGGTGACTTGAACATACAAGTAATCAATCCAACAACACCTGCAAACAACTATCATGCTTTAAGAAGACAGTTGAAGCGCAATTTCAGAAAACCACTTATTGTGTTTTCTCCAAAAATGTTGTTGCGTTATCCAAAAGCAGTTTCTTCAATAGATGATTTAGCGAATGGAACATTCCAAGAAGTCATAGATGACCCAAGAAATATTCATGACAAAGCAACAAACGTAGTACTTTGTTCAGGTAAAGCCTACTATGACTTTATTGAAGAAGCTGAAAAGAGAGAGGTAAAAGACATGGCTTTTGTTCGTGTAGAACAACTCTATCCATTACCTCAAAAACAAATTGATGCTGTTTTAGCAAAGTATAAAAATGCTGAAAACATCATTTGGGGTCAGGAAGAACCTGAAAACATGGGTGCTTGGGTTTACATGGCGATGAACATGAGACATATAGATTTAAAATGTGTATCACGTAGAGCTTCTGCAGCACCAGCAGCTGGAGCGAAAGAAATCCATTTAAGAAGATTAAAGAAATTATACGATAACTTATTTCAATACGTAGCGGTAGCTGCTAAATAAATTAAAGAGAACAGATGTCAGTAGTAGAAATGAAAGTACCAAGCCCAGGAGAATCAATTTCAGAAGTTGAAATCGCTGAGTGGCTTGTCTCTGATGGAGACTATGTTGAAAAAGACCAAGCAATTGCAGAGGTCGATTCTGATAAAGCAACACTAGAATTACCAGCTGAAGTTGCGGGTACTATTACCCTAAAAGCAGAGGAAGGTGAACTTGTTGCTGTTGGTCAAGTGGTTTGTTTAATTGATACTTCTGCAGCCGCTCCTGAGAAAAAGGAAACGCCTAAAGAAGATAAAAAAGCAGAACCAGTTAAAGAAGTTAAAGAAGAAAAGAAAGAAGCTAAAAAAGAGGAAACTCCTGCGGCTAGTTCTAAGGATTCTTATGCTAAAGGAACAGCTTCTCCTGCAGCTTCTAAGATAATGAAGGAGAACAGCATTTCTGCTAAACAAGTAGCTGGAACTGGTAAAGACGGTCGTATTACAAAACAAGATGTTGTGGATGCGATGGCTGCTGGTTTTGACGCTTCTTCTACTTCAAGTTGGGGTGGAACGCGTAACAAAACTCCAGAAAGAATGTCTATGCTTCGCCGTAAAGTCGCAGAGCGTTTGGTAGCTGTAAAAAGTGAAACTGCAATGCTTACTACTTTTAACGAAGTAGACATGAAGCCAATCATGGACTTGAGAAACAAATACAAGAAAGCTTTCGCAGACCATCATGATGTAAACTTAGGATTTATGTCTTTCTTTACGAAGGCTATTACTGAAGCATTACATTTATTCCCATCTGTGAATGCACAAATCGACGGACAAGAAATGATTATGCATGATTACGCAGATATCGGAATTGCTGTTTCTTCTCCTAGAGGATTAATGGTACCTGTGATTCGTAACGCAGAAGTTATGTCACTTGCAGAAATAGAAGCAGAAATCAAAAGACTAGCGATTAAAGCACGTGATGGTAAAATCACTCCAGACGAAATGACGGGTGGAACATTTACAATTACTAACGGAGGTGTTTTTGGTTCGATGATGTCAACACCAATTATCAACCCACCACAATCTGCTATTTTAGGAATGCACAATATTATTCAGCGTCCAGTAGCGATCGATGGAAAGGTTGAAATTCGTCCAATGATGTATTTAGCGCTTTCTTATGACCACCGAATCATCGATGGTAAGGAGTCTGTAAGCTTCCTTGTGAAAGTGATAGAAATGTTAGAGAATCCGGAGCGAATGATTTTTGGAGGGAAGGATCCTCACGAAATACTTTTAGGGTTATAAGTAGAACTTAAAAGATCTATTTTAATGAAAGGAATGTCGAAAGACATTCCTTTTTGTTTAAGTGCATTTTGCACAAAATAAATTTACTTAGTTATTCGCATTTCCTCCACTTATTCAACTGGTTTAATCGAAAAAACTCCGTCTTTCCATACTAGTTCAATAGCATTTTTGTCTGCAGAATAGCCAATGTTCTTTCCATTTTTCGGCAAAGTGTATTTTGTATCATATCCATCTCCCTCAACATGTCCAATAGGCTTAAGTGATTTTATCTTATGGTATTCAGGAATAACGACCTCATTTTCTATTGAAGAATATAACTGAACGATTTTATTATAGTGCTGAAAACGAATATGACCCTCGCAAAACATAGTACAACAATTATTGATTTCCCCAATTAAAACATCACCGTTGGATTTGTTCCAATAGCATAAGGAGTAATTTGTACACTCCATTGCTTGAAGAGCTTCAAATTCAACAAAACCATTCTTTGTATCAAGAAGTTGAATTTCAAAAAATACAGGTTCCTCAAACTCATTCCTTAAATGCTTTTCCAACGCCTTGTAACGCTCGTCTCTTTTATACTTGAGTAAGCTATGCAATCTAAAGAAACTATTTTGGACATAGTACTTCTCCAAACCTTTCAATTCGTCTACAATGAGTTGATACTTATTTTCTTCAAAGTACTCGCTTCTTGGATTGTCTTTATAGAGATTTTCAAAATCATCTTGAAATAAAGTAGAATGACCAACTTTGTTTAGATTCTTTAGAACAGTTTGTCTTTCTTCATAAGACAACACAGGTAGAGCGCTTTTAGATTTCACCTTTTTAAATATAGGTCGGGGATCAATAGATGAAGCATAACTTTTAAAAAAGCTGAAGCTATACGGTCCTTTATCTTGATAACCATTTTTGGTTGAGATAGTCATTAGGATGGTTCTTCCATCAATGTCAATTATTTCAGGTCGTGTAATCATTGTCCCTTCATGTAGAATTGCAATTGCTCTTGTTTCTGGAAAGAAAAAAAGGCCTGTTTGATAAATGATTGCACCGACTACTAAATTCTCCTTGTTCAAAACATTAAGGTACTCTCGTGATTCCCCTCCCCCTTCAATGTTTTCTAAAGACTCTGGAGCAACATTTATTGGATTATTCATTGATTGGGTAAACAACTCTCGTTCAGGGTATAAATTCCTTAAAACCTTATTGTAGTATATGCAGACAGAATCAACATGAACAATTGGTGACTCTTCTTGTAGGTTTTCTTCAATCGTTTGAACAATCTTTTCATCAGATGAGTTGAATTCAACCGTGTTGACTCCTTTATCATTTTCTTTAAGTAATTGATTTCCGGAATTTTCCTGACAAGAATTAAAACAAAACACAAAACAGAGTGAAAAAAGTAATTTCAAAAAATTCATGGGTTTAAGCAAACTAAAAATAGTGTTAAAACAATGCGAGCAAAGCTATGGATTCGCCTAATAAAGATAAGTTTATTTAGTGTTCTTCTTTATAAATCGAGCATTTTCTTCAGACTGAAACTTTAATAAATGCTCCATTATTTGATCATCTTCTAAAGGATTAACCAACGTTTTTAATTCTTGAATCATATATACCTTTGTAGATGCATCACCCAAATAAGGCGTTGAAGTATAAGATGCAGATTTTGGCGGTCTTCCCACAGTTTTCATTCTCGATTGACCCTCTTCAGGTGTTTCCATATAAACAAAAGATTTTACAAACATCTGTCCTTTAAACTCAGTTTTTTCATTTGGAGACTCTCCAGTAGTTTGAACATAAGCTACATAATAAGGAGTATATTTGTAAAAAATAATCAGCTTATATTTTGTAGGCCACCAATTGTCTTCTTTATCGCCTTTGTCATTTACTTTGTAGGGGATCTTTTTCATGTCAACGAGTTCAAAAACATCTGTTCCAAATCCATTATTGAACTCCTCTACAGCTTTTACTCCAATTTGCTCTATTCCTTCTATAGGTTTATAAGAACCTCTAACAAATTGAGCTTTTTGATTAGAAAATAGGGTATGCGACTGCGGATTCACTTCTATATTCGAACAAAGTACTACAACCCCTACTTTATTTCCATCAGCTTTTATTCGTTGAATGCGCGCATCAAGTTTCTCTCTTTTAATTTTCACTTCTGGATTAGCGGAAGCGACAGATAGATCGACAGTCGTTGTTCTCCCTTTAAAAGGATCTTGTTTCATTGCGGTTTTCGCATTTTGATTGGCATAATTCTGAGCATTTAAGTCCTCATCATTCTTCTTTTTATCCGCTGCAAACTTATCCTTCTCTGCCTGCATTTTTGCCTCAGCATTGCCCACTTTTTTTGTTAATCCATTCTCTCCGAGGATATAGTCAATTTGCATTTCGCTATTCTCATTAAACCAGATGTTGTATCTCACTTCAGCTTCGTTCAAGGAAATTTTACTTGCTTTATAATCTGCAACTATAGCTTCTGAAGTTTTCCCCCAAGCGACCGTAGGTGGAGTTTTTTCTATCATTGCTAAATGGTCAGCTTGAGAAATTGTAGATAATGCCGAACCTATTGGCTCATCTTGGAACCATTGTTTTCTTTTAAAAACAACATAACTGTCTTTACCATTTCTCGTTACTTTTACAACTTTTAAAAAGTCATGAATTGCGCCTTCAGTCAGCACTATTCTCCAACCTACTTTATCGATATTTGCATACAAATGTCCATCAATAAAGAAGGCTTTTAAATCATCTTTGGCAATAAATTCTTTAAAATTGGGTTCACTGTCTGGATTGAAAGGATCCATTGGTTTACCGGTTAGTTCCTTTCCAATAAGTAAACTTGCCCCAGCAGCAAAGTCGCCTACAAAAAACTCTGGCTTACGGTAGGCTATAACAGCTTCTATTTCTGTTCCGTCGTTCAAAATATAGTACCCTTGCATGGGCATATTTGTTTTGCTTTCATCAAATTTGAATGTAGTTGATTGAGCAACGTAACCTGGTCGTTTAGACTTTTGTGCAAATGTGCTAAATGCAAATATTAATAATAAAACACTGACGAATGTATTTTTCATAGCTATTATTTTTTAGGTGGAACAATTAACTTAACAATAAACATGTCATTCCAATTAAGAATCAATTGATCTTTAGAAATGACATCTATTTTGTATTCTAATTTTTCATAATCGTTTGTAAGACCTTCTTTCTCTTGTTTTTTTGCTGTCCAGTAGTAAGTGATAACTATATTTTCAGTGTCCATCACTTCCCATTTTGCAGATTGAACACCTTGTTTTTCCATGTAAGTTGGATCTAAAGTGATACTCCCATCTACATTAAATGAATAATTGGCGATTAACACCTTAACTAAATGCACTTCCTGATCAGCAATATGCATTAAATAACCGTCTTTTGGTGTTACAAGTGTGATGTAACGGAATTTCCAATCTTGTAGTAATTGTTTTTTAATTTCCTCTAAACTCATCACTTCTTTTTCAACTGATTGGTCAGCGTTTGTAATTTTTACGCTCTCTTTTTTCACTAGAGTTGATTGCTTTTGAATTTGTCCAAAAAGGGCAGTACAAATTGCAAAATTAGAAAGCGCCAAAATAAATAGTGTTTTTGTTTTCATCTTAGCTCTACATTATGTTTATTGTTTATTGATTTTTTGTATCTCTCCATGATTCGAGATTGAATAAAAATTAGTATCTTTTTTAGCCTCCCCCACTTCAACCAGGTCATCTTCAACCCATTCGATTTCTTTAATTTCGTTATGCACTTGGAAGGTACTATCTGTACTAAAAGCAACTGCTCCATCTAAATCTATTGCTACGTTATAAATAAATTCTGCATCTAATTGATTACCATTATAATCAAAAGTGAAAAAATATACATTTTCAACTTCGGCATCATACGTTCTGTATTCTAATACAAAATAATTCTCTCGTACTTTAATAATGCCTTGAAAATCTAAAGTTTCTTTAGCGTAGAATTCAGTATTGGTTTGTACATTAATATTGTGAGGAAGAGTATGAGTTGTTTTAAAATTCTGTACTGCCAATTGATACTTGTTTAATTCAATATTTTTCTCTTCAATACCTTTATTTTCTTCACCTTCTTTAACTATTTCAGCGATTGAATCATTAACATCTATGGCACTCGTATCAGAATTTTCAACACAGGAAAAAAGCACTAGCTCACTAATGAATATTAGTGCGTATATTCTCATTTTGTAAAAGATCCAAAAGGTAGTTTTAAATATAGGGTTTAGCATTTTTCAATTTCTTGAAACAAATCACAGCCTTTTCGCTATAATTGGTTATAATTATTTTTATTTACGAATCGTGTCTATTTTATTTAATAACAAAAATCCACATGCAATAAAAGATATAAATACCTCCTAATCCTTTACCCTATCATGATTTGCTAATTACTCTACTAAAATAAAAGAGAGTGGATTCTTCTACCGCATAATAAAAGTAATGAAAATAAAACGATCTATATCATAACACTTTGTGATTTAAAGAATTATATTTGTGAATTACTCTATTTACTTTGTAAATGAAAAAAACAATTACTCGATCTATATTTTTACTTTTATTATTAAGTTTTCATTTTTATGGACTTTCTAATGACAGTTTAGTTATTGATTCCAAAATCGAAAGAATAAAAGAGTTTATTCGGTCTAATAATGATTCTGCTCTAGTACTGCTCGAATCATTTCATAAAGAGGTTGTAAATTCCGAAAACATATATGGACAAACCCAATATCATTTTTTAAATGGTTTCTTGCTGAATAAAGAAGGTAAGTTCCTATTGGCTATTGATGAATACAACGCTTTTATTAAATTAGAAAATGACTCTACATCAAAAAACAGTATAGACCAACTCAATCGCATCGCTATATGTTATAAAGCCTTATCCGATTTTGAGAAATCAGAATCATACTACAAAATAGCTGCTAAGCTTGGCGTAAGATCTCATTACAATAAGGGTGTTGGCGATAGTTATTCAGGAATGGGTCAGATTTCTGAAAGAAAAGGAAAGTATGATCAGGCAATGGAATACTACCTCAAAAGTAACCGTGCTTTTAAAGAGGCTCAAGATTCTGCAGGTATATCTGTTTCATACAATGACATTGGAAACACAATGTATTATCAAGGTGATTTTGACCAAGCTTTAAATTACTACAAGAAATCTGCACACATTGATTTTTTAATAAATAACGAATTACATACAGCGACTACCTATGCTAATATTGGTATGATTTATCAACAATTAGAAAGTCTGGACAGTTCATTGATGTACACTCTAAAATCAATGCGCTATTTTGAAAAAATAAATAACCCTCTATATTTAGGTACAATTTACAATAACGTCGCTCTAGTATATTATGATCTAGAAGAATACACAACTTCATTAGAATATCATTTAAAAAGCAAATCGTATAAAGAAGACATCGGCGATAAAAGTGGACTCGCAACTTCCTTAATTAACATTGGTAATCTCATGATAAAACTACATAAGTACCCAAAAGCGATCGAAAATTATAAAAAAGGACTGGAAATCTGTGATCAGCTAGACACTCCTTTACTTAAAAAAGAGGGACACAAAGGATTAGCAAAAGCGTATCAAGAAACGGGACAGTATGAGGATGCATTAGATTCTTATATCATCTATTCTGAGATAAAGGACAGTCTAACTTCCTTAGAATCTAAAAACCAAGTAGCGCGTCTAGAAGCTGAGTTTGATAGTAAGCTAAAGGAGGAAACAATTGCACAACAAAAGACGGACTATAAAAATGACATGGCGATTGAAAAAGCCAAAGGAGAAACCAGAACTATCTTACTTATAGGTGTTTCTTTACTTTTAATAATTGTCACTGTGTTTTTCATTGTGTTTTATCAAAAACTAAGGTTAACACAAAAACAAAAAGCAATCATTGAAAAAGTAAACAACGAAAACAAATTGTTGTTGGGCGAAATTCATCACCGTGTAAAAAACAACCTTCAAGTAATTTCAAGCTTACTCAGTTTACAAGAAAAAAGTACTTCTGATATTTCTGCAAAAAGAGCGATTTCTGAAGGGAAAGAACGTGTAAAATCGATGGGGTTAATTCACAAGATGCTTTATCAAAATGACAATTACTCTGGAATTGAAATGAATGAATATATCATCACACTTCTTGACGGGTTAATAGAGTCTTTTGGTGATCAATATTTTTTGATGGAAATCGACAAAGATATTGATACAATAAAATTAGATGTTGATACTGCTATTCCAATTGGATTAATTATAAATGAACTTGTAATTAATTCATTTAAATACGCGTATACCGATATAAATTCTCCAAAACTAACCGTTAAACTTAAACTACAAAATGAAGGTTTACTATTACAAATTAAAGATACTGGTAAGGGCGATCCAAACGAAATAAACAACTCAAATTCATTTGGTATAAAGCTTGTAAAATCCTTGGTCAGACAAATTGATGGAGAAATATCTATAATTAATCAAAGTGGGTTGAAATACTCAATCATAATAAAAGATTATAAACTCGTTTAAATGAAAGTTAAGATACTTATTGTAGAAGATGAAGTTTTAGTTGCTGAAGACATTGCTGACGACTTAAAAAAAGACGGATTTAATGTTACCAACATTGCCACTTCAAGCAGTGAAGCTTTAGAAGCAATTGAAAAAGACCCACCGCACATAATATTAATGGACATTAGCATAAAGGGTGAGAAAGATGGAATTGAAACAGCTGAAATTATTAATCAAGAATTTCATACCCCAATTATTTACATCACTTCTAATACAAGTTCTCAATTTATTTCTCGCGCTATCAAAACAGGACCTCACGCTATTATAACAAAGCCATACAACTATAAAGATGTAGTTATTGCTATTGAATTGGCGCTAGATAAACACAATGAAATTGCGGTAAAGGATGAAGAGAGTCTTATCAATTTAGATTCCATATTTGTTAAGTGTGGTGAGTATCACAGAAAAGTACTTTTAGAGGACGTGTTATACATTGAAGCAGATGGAAGCTACTGTAAAGTTTACACAAAAGACTCTCATTATACTTTCTCTTTTAATTTGAATCATTTTCAAAAACAGGTTTCGTTACCACATTTAAAAAAAGTACACAGATCATATATCGTAAACCTCTTTAATATTGATGGATTTGATAAGAATACAATATTAATTGGAGATAAAATCATCCCTGTGAGCCTCCCCTTTAGAAGTGAGGTATTTAAGTGTTTTAATAAAATGTGATAGAATGTTAAAACGAATCTAAAAGAAATACTACTGACGCTTATAAATCGTTTTAACAGACAGAATTCATTGGTATTATTGATGTTGTGTCAAGTAATAAAGCCCTTGAGTCATTAAGCATACTATAATTTAAAGAAACTTAGACCAAACTCATATTTCCACTTACAAAAGAATATATATCAACTACAAAGGCAATAGATGTATTTACAAAACTAAATATAATATCACAAATTAACACGCTAACTTTATACTAATAAAGATAGACTTGTCATATATATTAGTAATCCTAAAAAAATAAAAAAATGAAGAAAATACTACTTATTCTCGGAGGTATATTCATAACTATTCAATGTGGAATAGCACAAAATTATGAAATAGACAATAGTTATATTACTGGAACGGGTTTTAACGGCGAGATAAATGCCATGGAGTTTGATAATAACGGAAAGCTTTTAGTAGGTGGGAACTTTACTGACTACGATGGAAACCCAGTTACTGGTTTGGCACGTTTAAATCCAGACGGAACGTTAGATGCAACCTACAATCCCGTATTAACTGCTAAAGTCGAAGATTTAACTGTACACGATGATAATACAGTAACAGTTGTTACTGCCGGAGCTTTAAAAAGATTTTTGCCTGATGGAACAACAGATGCAGCATTTTCTCCACCGTCTTTAAATGCCCCAATATACTGTATTGATGCAGAGCCCACAGGCTTAAAAGTTGTAATTGGAGGTGATTTTACCGACAACACTGCAAAACGTATTGCAAGGCTAAATGCTGATGGTTCTTTAGACGCTGCATTTGAAACAGCAGCAGGAGGAGGTTTCAATAAAGTAGTAAGAGCAGTGAAAATTGCCAATGATGGAAGTGTTTTTATCGGAGGTGATTTTCAAATTTTTAATGGCAGTTCAAAAAAATATTTAGTCCAACTTAATGCTGATGGTACATTAAATTCAACATTTTCACCTGTAACATTTTCTAATTGTTATGCTATAGAAATTCAAAATGATGATAGGATTTTAACTGGAGAAGGATCTTTCTTAAGGAGATATGATACTGATGGAACTGTTGATTTTAATGTTGGAGCAATGTATCCTTTTAATGATATCTCATCTAATGGTACTGACGATATTATTGCTGTTGGTGCTTCAGGTAAATATATTTATAGTTTCGACTACACTTCAGGAGTTAGAAGTGATTTAACCACAGGAAGCAGTATTGCCGGAAACTATAATGAAATAGAAGCATTGGCGGTGCAAACAGATGGAGCTATTATTATTGGAGGAAGTTTTTCAACTTACAATGGTTTTAGTGCTAATAACTTTACGAGAATTGCACCCTGTTCAGTGTCTATTGATGAGGAAGCAAAAGATACTACTATTTGTGAGAATTTTGATGCGTCTTTTACTATAAATGCTAGCGGAACGGGTAGTTTAACTTATCAATGGCAAGTAAGTACAGATAATGGGGTTAGCTTTACGTCTATTACTAATGGAGCACCTTATAGTGGAGTTACCACAAATGAACTTACTGTTTTAGCTGCGCCGCAAAGCATGAATAATTATATATATCAATGTGTTGTAACAGATGACAATTGTAGTTCGTCATCAATAGGTAAGAGGTTATATGTAAAATTACCTACGACTTTCACTACTGCAGTTCCCAACAAGTCAGTTTGTTCGGGAGAGAACACTTTTTTTTCTGTTAGTATGTCAGGGTTTAATGGAGGATTTCAATGGCAGGTAGATGATAATAATGGCGGTGGTTTTGTTGATGTAGTAAACGGAGGTTTATACACTGGTGCAACAACTCAAAGTTTATCAATTGCTAATGTCCCAATTGCTATGGATGGCTATAAATATCGATTAAGAAATACTTCTTGTGGTCAAGATATACTTAGTACTGAAGGAACACTCACAGTAAACCAAGCAGTAGATATTACAAAACAACCTAAAGACACCAATATATGTGTAATTGGAGATGTAACGTTTTCTGTAATAGAAAGCGGAGGAACAAATTATCAGTGGAAATATTTTAATGGTTCTGTATATGTTGATCTTACAGATAATGCTATTTACTCTGGGACAAATACACCAACTTTAACCATTACAGGAGCAGATTATTCTCTGCCCGAAAAATATACCTGGGGAAGTGGAATTATTTATGCAAGATACATCTGCACGATATCCAATAATAATTGTTCTCAATCTACTAGCGTAACCAACCTTAAAGTTTACAATGCACCCACTTATACATCACAACCAACGAATAAAGATTTATGTGATGATGATGGGACAGGTGTGAGCACTTATTTTCAGATTACTACAGACATTAGTGGAAGTGTCCTTACACATCAATGGCAAGTAGATGACGGTTCTGGTTTTGTAGATATTACAAATGGAGGAATTTACTCGGGAAGTAATACTTATCGACTAAATATTACTAATGGTACATCAGCTTTAAATGATAATTTGTACAGATGTATTGTAGGAAATTGTACAACTCCAGTAATTTCAGACAATGCTCGTTTAAATATTTATGACAAACCAGTAATTTCTAATGCAAATAATTCCCAACAAACACTATGCGAAGGAGGAGATGTGAATTTCACATTTACTGTTACAGGTGACGTCACAGATATTCAGTGGGAAGAATACAATGGTAGTTGGTATCCAATTAATGATAATGCAATGTACTCAGGAACAAATTCCAATAGCTTAGATATTACAGGAGTTACAAATACTCGTAATTATAGATGTGTAATAACAAATGGTTCGTGTAGTGAGACAATTACAGGGTTTAGAATTAATGTTAGAAACACTCCTTCATTTTCTAATCAACCCATCAACAAAGAGGTTTGTTTAAATGGCAGTCAAAACTTCTCAAGTTCTGTTTCTTCTTTTGACTATTCAATTAACAGTTACCAATGGCAAAAAGAAATTCTACCAGGAGTTTTTCAGGATGTCACAGAATCTTCTCCTTATTCAGGTACGCAAACAAATCAATTAACTGTTAATCCAGCAACTCTAGTTATGAATAACGAACGATATCTATTAAAAATCTTAGGATGTGTAACTGAAGTCGTTTCTGATACGCTAGTCTTAACAGTTCATGATTCAACAAAAATAACGGGTCAACCTGTGAGTAATATTACCGCTTGTGAGGGAGAGGAAGTGAATTTTGGAATTACCGCTGAAGGTGCTCCACCATATCCTAACGATAATGAGGTGCGATATCAATGGCAGGTAATTAACAATGCTAATTATTCTTCTTATACTAAGGATTCTATTAAAATCAATTCAGCACAACCTACTGATCCTGAAATTCCATCTAAGTATTCTGTGACCGTTACTGGTAAATGTGGAACAGTCAATTCAGATACTTTAGAACTCATCGTGCATCCAAAAACAAAGGCTGTTACTGGCGGTGTTTTACCGCTAAACCCATGGTACTGTATCGGTAATGATGCAATTACAGGATTAAAAGCGACTGGACATAATCTTTCATATCAATGGAGCAAAGATGGTTCTATACTCAATGATGACGTTCATCACATTGGAACTAAAAGTGATACTCTTGAAATTTTTGACATTACACCGGATATGCAGGATAACAAGTATACGCTTACAATCAATGGAACTTGTGGTAATCTTGAAGATATAGACTATTTTGGTAAAATTAACATTCCTGGTCAGACAAACGCCCCCGTAATACAAGAAAACTTAACTGATCCAAACAATCCCTTCATACACGCCAATAGCAGTGTTAATTGGTATAAAGATGGTGTTTTTTATCAATTTACGGGAATTTTATATTTAAATGATATAGATCCTGGCGTATATACTGCACGATATTTTGAACAATCTAGTGGATGCGAAAGTCCTGTCTCCGAACCATACTATCATGAAGTAACAAATATTACAAAAAGTGAATTGAATAGCAATATTATAATTTATCCTAACCCTACTAAAAATCAATTAAATATTGATGCTAAAAAGCAAAAGATAGAAAGTGTAAAAATTATAGATGTTACGGGGAAAACAATAAAAACATTAACTGAGAATACATCAACAATTAATGTCTCAGACCTATCAAAAGGTATATATGTTTTACAAATACAAACTGAAAAAGGAATTGGAGTTAAACGATTTGTAAAAGAATAGTAACAGTCTAATCTTAATAATTTACCCCCTTATCAACTGATAAAGGGGGTAAATTAAAAATAAAAGACAAAGATCAATTAAATATAACATTTCAACGAAATCGTCTTTTTACTTAAAATAAAATCTGAAAATTCTTCTATATAAACCTAAAATTAAATTTATTCATAAAAGATTAGTAAACCTATAAAAGGACAAAAACGTCCCCTACCCCTTTATTACCCTATGTTTCACATTTCAATATTAAAAGGTATAAAACAACAATATTTTAAAGTATTACAACAAAATGACATAAGTCATAACACTTTGTAGTTTAATGGTTTATATTTGTGAAACAACACTGTTTACATTATAAATGAAAAAGAATTTAAAAAATATATTGACTGCTTTTATAATATTTAGTTTCAACTTCACTAGTTATTCTATTGATAGTTTAACAATTGAAAGTCGTATTGAAAGTTTAAAAAACAGCATCAGGTCAAATAATGATTCAGTATCGATAATGCTCGAACAATTTAAAGAAGATGCTACTAAAACAAATAACCTGTACGGGCTGTCCCAATATCATTTTCTTAACGGCTTTTTTCTAAATAAACAAAGTGAGTTTCTTTTAGCTATTGATGAATACAATAACTTTTTAAAGTTAGAAAATGATTCTACGTCAAAAGGAAGTATTGATCAACTCAATCGTATTGCTATTTGCTATAAAAATTTAAGTGATTTCGAAAAAGCAAGATTTTATTATGAAAAGGCAGTTGAACTTGGGATACGATCTAATTACCATAAAGGAGTTGGCGATAGTTACTCTGGTATAGGACAAATTTTTGAAAGATCGGGGAAGTATGACAAAGGGATGGAGTATTACACTAAAAGTACTGAAGCATTCAAAAGAATAGGAGACTCAATAGGCCTCTCTGTTTCATACAACAACATTGGTAATATCATGTACTATCAGGGCAACTTTGAACAGGCTTTAAAATATTACAAAAAAGCGGCTTACGTAGACTTTTTAATTAAAAATGAATTACATATGGCTTCCACATATGGAAATATTGGAATGATATACAGCCAAATGGAAGAGTTAGATAGCTCTCTAGTCTACAACTTGAAAGCCTTAAAATATTTTGAAAAGACACAAAACCCTTTTTACTTAGGTACAATGTACAATAACATTGCACTCGTTTATTATGATTTGGAAGAATATAATACTTCCTTAAGTTATCATTTAAAAAGTAAATCTATTAAAGAAGAAATCGGTGACAAAAGTGGTTTAGCTACATCGTTTATAAACATTGGTAACATTTTGGTGAAACTTAATAACTATCAACAAGCCATTGATAACTATAAGGAAGGATTATCTATTTGTGAAGACTTTGAGTCTCTTGTACTAAAAAGAGATGGACACAAAGGTTTATCAAAAGCCTATCAAGAAATGGGGAAATATGAAAAAGCTTTAAATTCATACATTGTCTACTCTGCCCTAAATGATAGCCTTACTCTAAAAGAAACTAAAAACAATACAGCCCGGCTTGAAGCTGAGTTTGACAACAAACTTAAAGAGGAAACAATAGCTCAGCAAAAAGCTGACTATGAAAATGATATCGCAATAGAGAAAGCTAAAAGTGAAACTAGAACGATTCTATTATTAAGTGTTTCTTTGTTTTTAGTAGTAGTCACTTTATTCTTAATAATATTTTATAGGAAATTAAACCAAACGCGAAAGCAAAAAGCTATAATTGAGAAAGTAAATACTGAAAACAAAATACTCCTTGGAGAAATACATCACCGTGTAAAAAACAACCTTCAAGTGATTTCAAGTTTGCTTAGCTTACAAGAAAAGAACATTTCAGACGTGACTGCGAAAACGGCTATTTCGGAAGGAAAAGAACGTGTAAAATCAATGGGACTTATTCACAAGATGTTATACCAAAATGATAATTTTTCAGGTATAGTGATGAGTGAATATATTGAAAAGCTCTTAGATGGATTAATGGAGTCGTTTGGTATTAATGAATCATTAATAGAAACAGAGAAGAAGTTAGATGAGCTAAAATTAGATGTTGAAACAGCGATTCCAATTGGACTCATCATCAATGAATTGATAATTAATGTGTTTAAATATGCATTAGAAAATATAGAATCACCAAAGCTTCTGATCAAATTCGAAAAGCAAACTCAAGGACTCTTTTTACAGGTTAAAGATAATGGAAATGGTAATCCTGAAGAGGTAGAGAAATCGAATTCCTTTGGTATTAAACTTGTTAAATCTCTTATCAGGCAAATTAATGGAGAGTTGACAATAGACTACGAAGATGGATTAAATTATTCTATTCTTATAAAAGACTATAAAATAGTTTGAAATGAAAATTAAAGTACTAATAGTAGAGGACGAAATTCTTGTAGCAGAAGATATTGCAGGCGATTTAATTGAAGATGGTTTTGAAATAACGAGTATTGCAATTTCTAGTAATGAAGCCCTTGAATCAATAGAAAAGAATCCTCCGCATATTGTTTTAATGGACATTAATATAAAAGGCGAGATTGATGGTATTGAAACTGCAGAAACAATTAACCAAGGGTTTCGCATTCCAATTATATATATCACATCTAACACAAGTTCTCAATTCATTTCTCGTGCAATTAAAACGGGACCTCATGCAATTATTACAAAACCTTACAACTATAAAGACATTGTTATTGCAATTGAGTTAGCATTTGATAAGTGTAATGAAATGACTATTAAAAACAGTCAAATTGATCAAAAGAGCATTATCAATTTAGACTCAATATTTGTCAGGTGTGGTGAATACCACAGAAAAGTCCTTTTTGAAGACATATTGTATATTGAAGCCGACGGAAGTTACTGCAAAGTGTATACAAAAGACTCTACCTATACATTCTCATTCAACTTAAATCATTTCCAAAAGCAAATAACTCTTCCTCAGTTAAAAAGAGTACATCGATCTTATATAGTAAACATTTTCAACATAGACGGATTTGACAAGAACACAATACTTATTGGCAAAAAAGTGATTCCTGTAAGTGTACCATTTAGAGATGAAGTCTTTAATTGCTTTAATAGGATTTAAAGGTAAATTATTTCTGATAACTTCATTAATAATTCATTTATTTTTCACGATAGAACTTATTGATATAGTTGGTAAATTACAGTACTCTCTATTTTTAGGACAACATATTAAGTTATAATTTTAATCACTCAATATGAGAAATAAAAAGAGGACTTTTAGTGTGTATTTCAAGGTAAATGTTGCTATTGAAGAGATTAAAGAGTAATCTACAATGCAAGATTTAGCAAGTGAATTCAACCCACCTCTCATCTCTTCAAAACAAAATACACCCTAAAAAGTAAACTTCATACTTCTTTCATCCAAAATAGCAAAGCTGATTTTAAAAGAAGCTCTTGGGTCCATATGATTACCATCAGAAAAGACAGCGTAACCTCCTATTCTCAATCTTCTGCGGGCG
>Ga0209075_1001388_pt1 | contig 22774 bp, 20 predicted proteins | sample Stecom2011_FD_187523 | JGI IMG/M metagenome (GOLD analysis project Ga0209075, IMG submission 187523) | Agricultural soil microbial communities from Utah to study Nitrogen management - Steer compost 2011 (SPAdes) (version 2) | ecosystem: Environmental > Terrestrial > Soil > Agricultural land...
CAAAGAACCCTTTTTCAGACCGAGCATATCCTCGAGCATTTGCTGGAGAAACATGTATTTTCGTTTCATGGTTTCAAGGATTATTTTTTGTTTTTCTTTGTTCCTTTCTTGGAGAGCCTTGGCCCCGGCTTCAGCCATTTCGTTCTGGTGCAGCAGGAAAAGTTTAACGTATACTTCAGCCGCTTCCTCCGGGTACTCGGTGGCAAATTCTCCTTCTTTAATACCCTGGACGATGATGGACTTCATAACAGGGGCAATCTGTTTCTGCGCGTAATCGAAGATGAGATTCTCCAACCGCGTGTTTTTTCCGCCGGAATATAGCTCGGAAAGGAGGGCGGATACTTCCACGGCTTTATCGGTTTTATAGGAATTCACTTGTCGCAAATAGGCATTGGTTTTTTCCAGGGCGGAGAGATCACCGCGGCCGGCGATTTCTCCCATTATGGCCAATACCTCTCCGATAAATAATTGCGCAATATTTTCCAGCAATTCTTCTTTCGAGTTATAGTGGTGGTAAAAGCCGCCTTTGGAGATTCCGGCTGCCCTGATGATGCATTCCACCGAGGTATTTTCATAACCCTTTTCTTTAAAAAGCTGTAAAGCGACCTGAATGATCTGGCCTTTTCGTTGATCTGGTGAGAGTTTTTTACTCATATTGTTCTCTCCTAAAAGTAAATTTTCCTAAGGGACCGGTGTCATTTTTTCAAACCGACCGTCGGTCTGTATTTGTGATTATATAATACCCAAATTGCCTCCACTTGTCAAGCCATTTTTTTCATGGAAAAACTTCTGGCGGGGTCGCGCCGGCTGGAAGACCGCGTCATCTTCACGGGAGCTATTGATGACGCCACCGGTAGGTTTTAGGACTCTATTTCCGACGCCAAGAGGATAAGAGGCATGCTACTAAAAGAGACAACTATGGGCTTGTCTCCCTTGTCCAGAAAATCAAGGAGTTCGGCGCTGAGTTTAGCTGTTAAGGAACAACCTGTATAGTATTTATGTGCTTTCCTCCTGTATAAATATGGGTCGCATATTAAGGGCTTCGCTTAGTTCACATCCAAATCCAATTTCAGCTGTTTCAATACCAATTAAATAGCCTTTTAGTGGTTTTGAGTATAACCGCATTAAATCAAAAATGTTAATATCATGTTGAAAATGGGTTTGTCCATATGTAATAGCCGCTTCCTGTAACTTATATGAATGAACGCTGCCAACAGTTGTTTCTGAACATGCAGCATCCAGAACGATGACAAAGTCACCTTCCCTTAGCAAATGAAAGCAATACTGAAAATCGGTTTCTCCAATAATGACTTCGATTCCCATTGCTTCCAATTTAGTTTTTAAATTTTCCAGAACGGCTATAGCAATCCCCTCATCCATCATAAGCCTATTTCCAATACCTATAACTTTAATCATGCATAAAACAACCCCATATAATTATCATTTAATAACTACACCACTAAAAATATATGCGAATAAGATTGTGTCCAGAATAGTTCACATTCAGAACTAGGGCGTCTGGGCGCAATTTAAAAGAGAATGCCGGTTAAAAAACCGACATTCTCTCATCTTGTCCAGTCGCAAAATTACCTCACCGTGGGACTATTTTATTTGCCTTGTTATGGCAATCACCTTTTAAAAACAACTTCGCCGTCAATTAGTACGCATGTCGTTTTCGCCTGAAGATCAAAGGGATGTTTATCAAAGACAACAAGATCGGCGTCTTTACCCTCCTCCAGCGAACCTACCTTATTAGAAATTCCCAGTATTTCCGCGGGATTTATCGTTATTGCCTTCAGGGCAGTTTCTTCATCCAATCCTGACTTTACAGCTAAGGCGGCACACATGGGTAAATAATGCACGGGGATTACCGGGTGGTCGGTCATTAAAGCTATTTTTATCCCGGCTTTATGTAATATTAACGGCGTTTCAAAAGTGAGCTCTTTTAGCTCTACTTTTCCTCTGGCGCCGAAGGATGGCCCGACAATTGCCGCATATCCTTCTTTTCCAAGTTCATCGGCGATTAAATGTCCTTCGGTACAGTGTTCCAGGGTCATCTTTAAGCCAAACTCCTTAGCAATACGAATCGCCGTGAAAATATCGTCTGCTCTATGCGCATGCACCTTTACATTCAGCTCACCATTTATTACCGGGATCAAGCTTTCCAGCTTCATATCAAAACCTGAATTCTTTTTTTTATTCTCTAAGTAGTATTTTGTTTTGAAAAGATATTCTCTTAAGAGCGCAGCAGCCGCCATCCTGGTAGAAGGGGCTTGTTTTTTTTCGCTATAAACCCTTTTCGGGTTTTCACCAAAGGCAACCTTCATCGCCGCGGTTTCTTGAAGAAGCATGTTATCGAGTCTTTTCCCCTTGGTTTTAACTGTAGTAAATTGGCCGCCGATCACATTGGCACTGCCGGGGCCGGTGCACACGCAAGTAATACCATTTTCATAGGCTTCAGTAAATGATCTGTCCATCGGATTAATCGCATCAATCGCTCTAAGCTGTGGAGTTACCGGATCAGTGCCTTCATTTCCGTCGTCTCCCTCAAAACCAAGGCCGTCCTCCCACATCCCAATATGACAATGAGCATCAATCATACCCGGCATCACAAAACCACCACCGGCATCAAAGAGCGTACAATTTTCCCTTTCCGGAACGGAAATATCTTTACCGGCGGAAATAATCTTGCCCCTGTTAATTAATACTTGCCCCCTTTCAATAGGGTCACCAGCCATGGTAAGAATGGTCCCGTTTCTAATTAAGAACATTCTGATTTCCTCCTTAATTTATCCTCCTGTATACGGTTAAAACGACAAATAGTATTACGCTCGCCAAGGTAACAACCATCTCTGTTCCAAACTTGCGGACACGCATAGATACGGGAACTTGAAAATCTCCATACATGGACGGCCAGGCCGAACTGGTGCTGATCTTTTTCAAGCAACTACAAAATTATTACCGCTTTATCTATTTTATCATAGTTACCTGAGTTTGGGGAAAATACCAGTTTAAAAGTTGCTCTAAGTCGTTGCGCTTATGCTATATGTGCAAATTATCTCTCATTTCCAACACAGCTGCCTGCTTACGGTTGATTTCTCCGGCCAAAAGTTTCAACCGGGTGTCAGTAAAGGTGATCCCCGCTTCGTTCCTTATCTCTACCCAGGAATCCAGGCTCAGGGTTTCCCCGTGAAACTCTTGACAGATGAAAAAATAAATGGTAAACTTATCTTAAGATATTTCGGTTAATGAAATATTCGGAGGAGAAATTAGTATTGGATTTTGAGCGCTTATACGACCTGTTTTTGGAAAACATCAAAAAACTGCTCTACCCGCAAGATTGGGTCGACCTTGATCTATCCTTTTCCAAGTCTGAGTTACTTGCTTTGTTGTTTGTGGATAGATACGAAGAGATCATCATGAGCCGGGTTGCGGAGTATATAAATGTTTCCATGAGTACCGCCACCGGCATCGTCGAAAGATTGGTGAAAAAAGGTTATCTACAACGGAAACGCAGTGAGGCGGACCGAAGAATCGTCGTTGTTAAATTGACAGATAACGGGGAAAGCCTTATAAACGAGATAAAGGAAGTAATCTTCTATTATCTCCGAGTAATCACGGAGTCTTTGAGTGAAGAAGAAAAAGAACTATTGGGAAGGATCTTTATTAAGATAATCGAGACTCTCAACAAGGTAACCAGGGACGAACAAGAAACAAAATCAGAAGAAACCGGAATCAAAAAAATCGAGATAGAATAGGTTTATTGGCGCCGGCGCCAAATATGCCTGGAGGATCTGTTATGAGATACCAGGTTTTTCATTAACTAAATATTTCGCCTGTGGAAATATTTACTCTATAAAATTTAAGGAGGTCATACTAAATGCGAATTATTCTTTATACTGGAAAAGGCGGTGTTGGTAAGACCAGCATTGCCGCAGCCACCGCCGTGGAAAGCGCTAGACAAGGATTTAAGACCCTGGTGATTAGTGCGGATGCCGCCCATAGTCTGGGGGATTGTTTTGAGCTCAGACTATCCCCGGAACCGACCGAGTTACTAGAAAATCTTTGGGCGCAAGAGATCGAGACCATTCACGAAGCGGAAAAAGGATGGAGTAAAGTCCAGCAATATCTGACCGATCTCTTTACCGCTAAGACAATTAAGGATATCACTACCGAAGAACTGACTATTTTGCCAGGAATTGAGGATTTGTTGAGTCTTCTGAGAATCCTGGGGTATTATAAGGACAAAAGCTATGACGTAATCATTGTTGACTGTGCTCCAACCGGTGAAACCCTGGCTTTATTGAGTTTTCCGGATATGCTCCGCTGGTGGATGGATAAATTATTCCCCGTGAAAAGAACGGCAATAAAAGTCACCAAACCGTTAATCGAGCCTTTGTTGGGTCTCCCCATGCCGTCGGATGGTGTGATGGGTGAAATAGAGCGGGTCTATCTTCAACTGGATGAAGTAAGAGAGGTCCTTTCCAACCAGGAGATTACCAGTATACGGGTGGTGGTTAACCCTGAAAAAATGGTGGTCAAAGAGGCCCAGAGGAGCTTTACTTATCTGAATCTTTATAACTATAATGTGGATGCAATAATCATCAACCGGGTCATCCCGGAAGAGGTTAAAGACGACTATTTCAAGGTTTGGAAAGAGATTCATAAAAAGTATCGTAAATTGATTGAGGAAAGTTTTTACCCGGTTCCCATCTTTGAGGCGCCACTTTACGCCGAGGAAATTGTGGGGCTGAATATGCTTACCCGGATGGGCCGGGAACTGTTCAAGGATTTGTCCCCGACCAAAATCTATTACAATGCCCAAACCCAACAGGTTACCAAAGACGAAGACGGGTACCTTTTATCCTTATATATGCCTTTTGTTGATAAAAAGGAGTTGAGCTTAAACCAGAAAGGTGAGGAGCTTATTATTAGAGCCGGTAATTTTAAAAGAAATATCATCCTCCCCAGAACTCTCCTGAATTATCAAGTAAAAGGGGCCAAGTTTGACGAAGAAACTTTAAAGATACGATTTGGAGGCCGTGATGATGAAAAATGAGGAATTGCTTAAAAATCTCCTGAGGCTGAAAATGCAAACCATCAATGCCCTCATTGAACTGCTTCCCGCGGAAATACAGGTTCACGCTAAACAGGCGGAAAATAAGTTTATTTCTACCCTTCATGAGATAACAGCAGAATATTTACAAAAGGAAGAAGCTGAGAAAGAAGATAAAGGGTTAAAGCCGGTAGTGATTGAGTAGATAGACGCCGCTAATCTTAGCGGCGTCTGAAAGGTACTGAACGTTAATTCGTGCCTTCAATTGCTTCTGCTCGGGACAGGAGCAGAAAACCTTCAGGGTCGATGACTGCATAGTATGCTTGTTTGGCGGCAAATGTTCGGTCAAAGAGTAACGGACTGCCCTGAGCGCGCCAACTTTGGGAATCTGCCTTGCCCCAGAAGGTGACGCGTTCAATGCTGCCGGCGTACTTTTTATATACCATAAACAACTGCGCATACAGCCGGGCTTGGAAAAGCTCTTCTTCCTTGGTTAGTGGAGTGGTGTGCTGGTTGGAGTAGGAGCCATAAGGGATGTCAAGCTCGGTAATACCGACCTTCACACCAGCCTTGACAAAACGCCCGATGGCGGCTTCTACGGCATTGACATCCAAGTTATCGGTCCAGTAATGTGCCTGCATACCGAGGGCTTCTATCAGCAAACGGTCGGGCTGGGTGTTTCGTTCGTCTGTTTGCCATTTCTCATTGAGTTCCTCGGCCATCAGCGCCATAGCTTCACGTTTTAAAGAATCGATTTCGTTATAGTCGTTATAGTACAGTGTGGCTTCAGGGTCGGCCAGACGCGTAAAGACAAACGCGTCGTAGATATAGTCGGCGCCGTTCTCGCCCTTGCTCTGATCAGCACCGTTTTCGTAAGCGATATACCACGGTGAATTTTTGCGTAACGCGGTTTTCCAGTCCGAGGGAATACCGGCTCCGTCGGTAAAAGCTTCATTGACCACATCCCAGGAAATAACTTTGTCTTTGAAATGTCCGGCGACATTGGTGATGTACTCCTTCATATTTGACCTGGCTTCCGCACGGGTAAGCGGCTTGCCGTCGGCGCCTGTGGTCAGCCAGGGAGCAGACTGGGAGTGCCAGATCAGTGTATGACCGTGAACCTTGATGTTATTCGCTTCAGCCCAACTGATCAGCGTATTCGCATTGGTAAAGTTGAATTTGCCCTTTTCAGCACTTAAATACTGGGGCTTCATGTCGTTTTCGGCAGTCACTAAGTTGTAGTGGTGCTTATACATGGCGGTAGTATCGGCATCCGTCGTTTGGTTGGGATTCATAACGTTACCGATTAGGAAGTAGTCCTTATATGTATCTGCGAGCGAGGGAAGGGAAAGATCCCATGCGGGGATGACGATCTCCTTCAGTTCACCAACCCGGCTGATCACTATATGGTCGATATACCATACATCAGCATGGTTGGGTTCATCATTGACGACCAGCCGGAAATCAATGGTTCTAAGCGGGGTTTCCATCAACGGAGTCTTGACGTTTACTTCTTTCCATTGGTCCGGGGACAAGGCGCCGAAATTGCTTGGAAGTTTGAATGCGCTGCCGGCGTATTCCCCGTTGAGGACTACCCCGGGACCGGTAAGCGTATCCTTACCCTCGTTGCCGGCAGCCGGAGCATAGAACCATACGGAGATGTTATATATTCCGCCGGCGGGAAGCGGTTCACTGAAGGTCAGCCGGACGGCATTATCGTAGCTGGTATAGGTTTTACCATCGATATGCGTGACCTTTAGGGCGGTGTCGTCACTCTTTCCGACGCCGGCTTCCTTGATCCATTCAATCTTCGAGGAGGCAGCCACGGTGAAGAGGCCCTCTTGCGCGGCCTTATCATTAAAGGTGAAGGTAAACAGCTGGGTGAGTTCCGGTTCCTCTACGGGCTCAGGCAGGGCCGTTATTTGCAGTTTCACTTCATCCAGATAAAAAAGCAGATTGGAAATTTGGTCGTCGTTGTGGAACACGATGGCGTCAACGGATTGATGGTCCGCCGGTACGGCGAAATTCATCACCACATCCACCCATTGGCCTGCTACCAAGTCTACCTTGACCATACCGACGCTGCCGTAGGTATTTCCGCCACTACTATCCTTGGTTTCCACGCGGACACCAATCATCGCATCCTTGGCGCTGAAAGCCTTAGCGGTTAGTTTATACTGGCCGCCGGGTAACATTGGCGTGTCTAGGGAGTCATTACGAAGGGCCACACCACTGTAGTTGTTTTCTGCTGTCGGAGTAACGCTTAGGCTGCCGGTACCGGCTGCAGCATAGTCGTCCGTCAGAATAATGGTTGCAGTACCGTTCTGTTGGAGTGTGTTGGCGGATTCAAAGCTTTCGAAATAAATTGTATCTCCAACCTTTACCGCGTCTGCCTGGGCAACTGAGAAAAAGACAAGCGACATGATGAGGTTCAGGACCTGTATTATACCACGCTTCTGTAGATAAAGAGTTTTCATTTTGAAAATCCTCCCATCTTTTACTTTTTAAAATAATTATACCATAAAAGGATAACATTAACCAATGTTGGACTGAACTGCGTACGTGTGAAGACAGGACATGTTGACTTTAGAAGTGGATAGTTTTATAATATTATATATACACGAATGGGTATATGTAAATATAAGTATATGTTCAGATAAGGAGAGAGCCAATGACCAATTTAACTGATTTTTTTAAACTGGCGGCAGATGAAACCAGGTTGAGGATTATTCTCCTCCTTGCTCAGGATAAATTATGCGTATGTCAAATCTGCGGAATCTTGGGCCTTCCACAGCCAAAAGTCTCAAAGCACCTGGCGAAGCTGAGGGATATGCGCTTTGTTATTGACGAAAGAAAAGAGAAGTACATCTATTATTCGCTTAATATAAACGACGATACGATCAGAAGTTTGGTAAAAAATATTGTTGCCCAAAAGAGCGATTATCCGCAGGTGAGTGAAGACGCAAAAAAGTTGGTCAATAAAGAGATATATCTGCATCAATGCCAAGACAAGCTTTTTTAAACAGCATAATTGAAGGAAGGGGATTGATTATGGCAGAGAAATGGTACCCGGTAATTAATTATGAGAATTGTATTGAATGCGGCGCTTGTATCGAAAAATGCAAACACGGTGTTTACGAGGCAAATACCGTCAAACCGAAGGTGGTTAATCCCGACGGTTGTATTGACGGCTGCAGAGGTTGTCAAAGGCTCTGCCCTGTTGAGGCCATTGACTATGCCGGAGACATGAGTCGGAAACCATTAGGAGAGGATTGTTGTTGTTCGTGCGATTCGTGTGACTGACGGTTAGTAACAGGAATAAGTATGGTAACTTATAATCATCAAAATGGGGGAATATAACATGTCTATTTTAACCGCGGGTTGGCAGGCGTTAGCAGGGTACCTGACGTTCGGCCGGATAATAACACTTGCGATCGCGTTCTTTTTATCAGGGGCTATAGCCCAGTTTATGTCACAGGGCGCGGTGATGAAATATTTTGGTCCGAAAGCAAAAAAAAGCCTTTCTTACCTGGTTGCTTCTGTTTTCGGGGCGATTTTGGCGGTCTGTTCCTGTTCAATTTTGCCTATGTTCGCAAGCATCAGGAAAAAAGGCGCGGGGATCGGCCCGGCTGTTACCTTCCTTTTTTCCGGCCCGGCAATCAACATCCTGGCGGTTACCTTTACGTTCAGCCTGATCGGTGTGGATATCGGTTTAGTGAGGGTGATCGGCGCTGTTTTGCTGTCCATTGCGATCGGGTTTATTATGTATTTGTTGTATAATAAAAGTGAAGTTGTGGAAGCCAATGAAGCTATGTTCAATATGGACGATGAGAGCAACAGGAAATTATGGCAGAACGGGTTGTTTTTTGTAACCCTGATCGCGCTCCTGGTTTCCGGTGTTAAACATCCCTTAATCAGCGGATTATTAGCTTTGGGGCTTATCATTGAGTCAAGCCTGTATTTTACAAAAACGGAGCTGCTTGACTGGGGTAAAGAGACCTTGGCCTTGGCCAAGAAGATTGGTCCCCTATTAATCGTTGGAGTTTTTCTGGCCGGGGTGATCGAGGCGATCATACCTCCCGAATATATGGTGAAGTTTGTGGGGAATAATTCCTTCGGGGCAAATATCACAGCTGCGGTTTTCGGCGCTTTTATGTATTTCGCCACCCTAACAGAAGTGCCTATTGTCAACAGTTTTACGGCCCTTGGCATGCTTAAAGGGCCCGCAACAGCGCTTCTTCTGGCCGGGCCGTCACTGAGTTTGCCCAATATGATCGTGATTTCCAGGGTTATGGGAGTCAAAAAGACGTTGACCTATATCGGGCTGGTGGTTGCTTTTTCGGCATTCACCGGCATGTTGGCGGGATATATCATTTATAATTAGAGGAGGTTAAGAATGATGGTAATAAAGATCTTAGGAAGCGGGTGCGCCAACTGCAAGAAGTTGGAGGCAAATGCAAGGAAGGCCGTAAAGGAAATGGGCGTTGAGGCGACGATCGAAAAAGTACAGGACATTCAGGCAATCATGGAATATGAGGTAATGAAGACTCCCGCGCTCGTCATTGACGAACAGGTAAAGGGCATGGGAAGGGTCCTGTCACCGGAGGAGATAAAGAAGCATCTTACCTGAACTGAGTGTCGCACGCACCGTAAAACAGAACAGGGGTGATACCAATGCCCGGGCACAGCCATGCCTATACAGGAAAGAAGATATTTTGGGTGGCCCTTTTAAATGCCGGCATAACCGTTGCGGAGGTTGTGGGGGGCATACTCTCGGGGAGCCTGGCATTATTGTCAGATGCCGTCCATAACCTGAGCGATACGGTTGCCATAGTCTTGTCGTATGTTGCCAATAGAATCGCCCGCAGATCCAAAGATGCCAAAAGAACCTACGGGTATAAAAGAGCGGAGATTCTGGCGGCGTTTATTAATTCCGCGGTGCTTTTGGCCGTTTCTCTTCTGTTAGTGTTTGAAGCCTATAAAAGATGGCGTGCGCCTGAGAGTATTGACGGAACCCTAATGATCACAGTGGCCCTTATCGGGCTTCTTGCCGATCTTCTCTCCGTTTATCTGCTGCAAAAGGATGCGCATAAAAGTCTGAATATTAAGTCGAGTTACCTTCATCTGATCAGTGATACCATATCTTCAGTAGGGGTATTGGCCGGAGGAATAGCCATAGAATTGTGGGGGGTTGTCTGGATCGACCCTTTGGTAACCGTCTTTATTTCGTTATATATAATGAAAAAGGCCGCGGAAGTTATTAGAAAAACCATTAATATTCTCCTGCAGTCCGCGGCTCCGCTGGATTATGAAGCGATAAAAGCTGATATTGCGGGGATTGATCAGGTGAAGAACATTCATCATGTGCATTCCTGGATGATTGATGAAAAGACCGTCTATTTCGAGGCCCACATTGATGTGGATGATATACTCTTGTCGGAAGTGGAAGGGGTTTATGACCAAATTGAGGAGCTCCTTAAAGGGCGTTACGGGATCAGTCATGTGACCCTCCAGGCTGAGGTGGACAGGTGTTGTGACAAGAATATCTTTAAAATTTAGTCGTTACTATCCTCAAAAATGCTGTTAAGACCGGATAAAGAAAGAATTAGAAGAGTAAACTACCGGGGCACAAGGATAAATTGAGCACGCCGTTGCCGTTGCGGTCTCGCTTTTTGGCTTAAAATCCGGCGCGGCGTTGGCTACAGTAGTGGGTGTACTGGTGGAAGTACCGGTCATGTTGACACTTGTCAGGATAGCAAATAAGACAAGGCATTGGTTTCCGAAATGTCGCGCTGAAGAATAGAGGTTAAAAAGCAGGCAAGGGAGGTTGTTATAGGTTTGGACAAAAAAAGAATTGTGCAAATTGTGGTTCCTGTGTTGATTGTTTTGGCCGTTGCCGGTATTTGGTTTGTTAAAAACAGTAACAGCAGATCACCGGTGGATGGTGAATGGCCGCCGCTGGAAATTACTGAATTGGATATGGAAGAAATCAAGGGCAAAGGACTGCCGGTAATAATCGATTTTGGTTCGGATTCATGTCTTCCCTGCCGGCAAATGGCGCCGGCGTTGGGAAAAATTTACGCCGAAATGCGGGGCAAGGCTGTTATCCATTTTATTGATGTTTGGAAAAACCCGGACGCGGCAAGGGGATTTCCGGTACAAGTCATCCCGACGCAACTGTTTTTTACCGCCGACGGCGAACCCTACCGGCCGGGTGAAGAAACGGGCGCGGGAGAGATTTCGTTTATTTTCTACAGGAAAAAGGATACGGATGAACACGTCTTTACCGCTCACGAGGGGGCTTTGACAGTGGAACAGATGCGGGCGATCCTCATCGACATGGGGGTGGCTGAATGATTAACACCTGGCTGGAAGGGATCAGTAAGGCAATTCAGAACAGTTTTTGGGCGGCGCCGTTGTTGGCGCTGGCGGCCGGGGTCCTTACCTCCTTCACCCCCTGTTCTCTATCGAGTATCCCGCTGGTCATCGGCTATGTGGGGTACCTGGAAGCCGACCATAGGAAGGCTTTCCGGCTTTCGGTAACTTTTGCCGTCGGCGCCGGGTTCACCTTTACGATGCTGGGGGTTACGGCGGCGTTGATGGGAAGGTTAATCGGGACGGCTGCCAGGTGGTGGTATCTGTTGCTGGGAGTGGTTATGATCCTGATGGCCCTGCAAACCTGGGAGGTTTTTCAGTTTATCCCCTCCACCCACCTGACGGCAAAGAACACAAAGAGAGGCTATGGAGGCGCGTTTATTGCCGGTATTCTCGGCGGGCTTTTTTCCTCGCCCTGCGCCACACCGGTTCTGGTTGCGCTGTTGGCCGTTGTCGCGGGTAAAGGGAGTCTGGTCTGGGGGACTGTGTTACTACTCTTCTATGCGCTTGGTCACGGTGTGCTGACTGTGATTGCCGGGACTTCGCTCGGGCTGGTGCAGAAACTTTCGAGAAGCGAGGGTTACGGCCGGCTCAGCCGGGTGCTAAAGCTCATCATGGGCGGGGCGATCCTGCTGATTGGGTTTTACCTGTTCTATCTGGCTTTTTGATTCCTTCTGTAGCGGCTTATTTGTATGCTGATAGTGGATTATTGTAACTCTTTTGCACTTTATCAGGATCTAAAGCAATCATATTTTCCAATCAGGCTGTTTACTACGGTAACCGGTGATTAGACCGGATATCCATGTACGGGGTCTATTAAAAAAATACCGCCCGTACAGGCGGTATTTTTCTTTATTTAAAACCTTTACCTTTCATGGCGATGGAAACAAAATAGCCTGTTCCACCCCAGAGAAGTACTATTCCCACAACAAGCATTACCCAGGATCCTGTTGACATTATATCACCCCTTTAAAAAAATTCCGGCCGCTGCTATATTACTCTTCTTCAGCCGCTTCAGTTTTTTCGTTGGACTTAATCTTGCTGAAGATAAAGGCAAGAACCGGCAGAAGAATAACCATTGCCCAGCCGATATTCAGCGCCCACTGGGGATGACCCTCGTAAGGGACTTTAATATCTTCAATTATACTTCTTACCAGGATAACAATCAGAACCAGGGGCGTCAAGTATTTAATGCAAAAATCAAACCATTTACCAACATTTACCTCTGAGAGGGCGTTAACATGCTCGCGAATTTTATCAGTTCCAATTATCCAGCCTACAGCAATGCATTCTACCAGGCCAACGGCCACCAGTCCGTAGCTGTTTACAAACTTGTCCACTATGTCCAGCCAGAACAGGCCGGCTTTGGTTACAAAAAGCAGACCGATAACAAAGGCCGGAGCAGAGATGATGGCCAAGGCAGCGCCCCGTTTCAAATTCCACTTATCCATAATAGAGCTGACACAGCCTTCAACCAGAGAAAACTGCGAGTCAATGGCCAGTGTCACCAGCAATAAAAAGAAAAGGATTCCGAAGAAAGGTGAGGCGGGCAGGAGATTAATTGCCTGCGGGTAAACGGCAAAAGCCAAGCCTATACCGCCGGTTCCGGCCACTTCCGCTACAGGCAGGCCCTGTTGGGCAGCCATGTAACCGAGGGTACTGAAAATGGCCAGGCCGGCAAGAAAGGCAATACCGGCATCAGCCAGGGAAGCGATAAACACGTTGTTGGCAATTTCCGCTTTTTTTGGGAGGTAGCTGGCATAAGCAATCAGCACGGCCATCCCCAGACTTAAGGAGAAGAAAACCTGGCTGTAAGCGGCCATCCATACGTCAACATTCTTTAATGCGGCAAAATTAGGCTGCAGGTAATAATTAAGGCCGTCAAGAGCTCCCTCCAGGGTAATCCCCCGCAGAGTAAGAATAATGAGAATTAGAACCGGAAGAATGGCGGTTACGATAACAACTTTGCCCAGGCCTTTCACACCGCTGGAGATTATGCCGATAACCAGAATCCAACCGATTATAAAAGCAATAAGGACGGCAGGATTTATGCCGCCTAAGACCCCCGGTCCTTCCGACAGCTGCAGAAAACTGTAGAAAAAGCTGCCGGGGTCGTCTCCCCAGGCTAAACTTAAAGAATGTATTACATAATTAAGCGCCCAGGCCATAACAACGCCGTAATAGGTGATAATAACAAAGGCGGAAAGGTTGCCCCACCAGCCTACCATTTCCGTGCCTTTGGCAGCACGTTTGTAGGCTACGGGAGGCGCTCCCCGAAATTTATGCCCAATACCAAACTCCAACATCATCAGTGGGATCCCGGCGGTAAGAATGGCAAACAGATAAGGAATTAAAAAGGCTCCGCCGCCGTTCTGGGCAACGACATAAGGAAAGCGCCAGGCATTTCCTAAGCCGACGGCAGAACCGACGACGGCAAAAATAAAAGCACCACGCCAGGACCAAGTTTCGCGTTTTTCCAAAAGAAAATCCCTCCTTATTTATAAAGAACCAAACTAAACGACAAAATATTTATACAGTCCTTTTATCACCTCTTTTTCGGTTATAGTGTATAAAAACAATTAATTTAGTTATATTCTTTCCGTTTTACTTTTTTCCTTCTTAAAAATATAAATTATTGCACAAAAAACGAAGGCATTTTTGGCAGTGCGAAAGAACCGGCAGGTTAGACTGAAAAGAGCCGCTTTGAACAAAGAAAAAAATTCTAGGAAATTTCAAAAAAATGTCGAAAAAGAAAATAATTTTGGGGTCCAAACCGGTTGAGTCGCAATCCAGGGTATGTGTAATTGACAAGATTAACAGTTTTTGTTATGCTTAATATGGATAGGAGTAATATTACAGTACCAGGAGATTTATAAGAAAAGGTATGGGTCTGATAATGACAGTTTCTTTACAAAAAGAGTTATAACAATAAAAAAAAACAGAAATTTCATTAATAAAATTTCTGTTTTTTTATAATAATGAAACAAAATGTTGTTGAGATTGAGGCAATGCGTAACAATTTGAACAATTTTTTAAAGACAACAGGCGTGATACCCAGAAAACCGGAGTTAACTGAGGTTATTCTTAAGTAAAGACAAAGGCAAGTGCGTTTTTGCCGTTTGTTACAGGGGGAAGATTTATGCCGGGTGTTGACGATTGTAAAAAAGAATCGGCCGGTTCTGCTTTAAACAGGATTCTTCCGTACATAAAAGGAGATGCTTTGGATTCATCCTGTGGGATCGGAGGATTTATTGATGTTGAAACCACCGGTTTGAATGCCTGTAGAGATGAGATAATTGAGTTGGCCGTGGTTTTATTTGCTTATAACAAGCAAACAGGGCGCATCACCGGAATAATTGATGAGTATACCGGGTTGCGGGAACCGTCCATACCGATCAGCAAAGCGGCGTCCAGGGTTAACGGGCTTACTTTACAGAAGGTCCGGGGCAAGTGTCTGGATATGGAGAAAATTAAAAGCATGTTTGCCCGGGCGGAATTTTTGGTCGCACATAATGCCCCGTTTGATAAAGGATTTGTCACCCGGTTGTTTGCGGCGGCGGCGCAAAAACCCTGGCTGTGTTCCATGCGGGGAGTAAATTGGCGGCAAAAAGGCTACGGTTCCCGGAGCCTGCAAAATCTATTGCAGGCTCATGCCATTCAAGTCGAAAGGGCGCACCGGGCGGAAGCCGATGTCAAGGCCGCGTTGGCGCTTTTGTCGCGTTCCGGCCCGGACGGGCGGAGTTATTTTTCTGAACTGCTAAGGAAGTTGGCATGATATTTCAATTTTTTCGATGGTAAAAATAGTTTAAAAAAATGCCGAAAAAAGCAGGAGATGATCCCGGAAGCCAGAAGAAAAAGAACCGGAATGAATTATCCGGTGGTGGCAAGAATACCATTAATAATGGATGAAAGGAGTTTGCAGGCATGCCGCAGGCCAAACAGGGAGATACTGTAAAAGTCAACTATACAGGAAAATTGGAAGACGGACAGGTGTTTGATACTACCGAAAACCGGGATGATACTTTAGAGTTTACTATTGGCGAAGGACAGGTGATTCCAGGATTCGAAGAAGCGGTACTCGGAATGACGCCGGGCGAAAGCAAAACCACGAAAATTGCTGCGGATAAAGGGTACGGCCCTTATCAGGACGGATTGGTGTTGGAAGTGGCCCGGGATAAAATCCCTCCGGATTTGAATCCGGAAGTCGGTCAACATTTACAAATCCGCCAGGATGAAAACGAAACCATGCTGGTCAAAGTGGTGGATGTGACGGAAAACAATATTAAGCTTGATGCCAATCATCCCCTGGCCGGTGAAGATTTAACCTTTGACATCCAGTTGGTCGCTATTTCTTAAATAACCGCAGGGAAGAAAGACCCGGGAAGGCCTGTTGTAGCAGTGCCCTACCGGGTCTTTTTTTGTTTGGCGCCGGGTAAGTTATTTTATTAAAGTAATCAAGGTTTTAGCGCGGATATCCCGGGAAGAACTGCCGGCCAGAATTTCAAACTCTCCGGGCTCCGCAGTCCATTGTTTTTTGTAGGGGTCATAAAAAGAAAAAGCTCTTTGGTCCAGTTCAAAATGGACGGTTGTACTTTCCCCGGGCAGTAGAGATATTTTACTAAAGGCTTTTAATTCCTTGGGCGGCCGGGGAAGAGAGGATTGCCGGTCATGGATGTATAACTGAACTACTTCCTTACCCGGTTGCCGGCCGGTGTTTTTTACCGGGAGGGATACCTGGACCGTCTCGCCCGGTTGGAAGCTTGCCGGAGCCTCTATTCGCCCGTATTCAAATGTAGTATAAGAAAGGCCGTGACCGAAGGGGAAAAGAGGTTCAATCCGCCGCTTGTCATAGTAACGGTAACCAACGAAAAGACCCTCCCCGTAAAAGACTTCCCGGGTACCCGGGTAATTGATGTAGGCCGGGGTATCTTCCAGCCGTTGCGGAAAGGTGACGGTTAATTTTCCGGAAGGGTTGATCTCACCCAGAAGCACACCGGCAACAGCATTCCCGCCTTCTTGACCGGGGTAAAAGGCCGTCAGTACTGCCGGAACCTCATTTATCCAGGGCATGGTGACCGGAGCGCCGCAGTTAAGAACCACTACGGTGTTTGGATTAGCCCGGGCTACCGACTGGATAAGCTCGTTTTGCCGGCCCGGAAGTTCCATATCCGGCCGGTCATTTCCCTCAGTTTCAAATACTTCGGGCATGCCGGCGAAAACAACGGCAACATCGGATTGTTTTGCCAAAATTACGGCCTGGGTGAGCTCTTTTTTTTCGTTCTCCGGATCCGGGTTTAAACTGAGCAACAGACTTATATTGGACCGTTCCTCATCGGTGGTGGTTTTCCGGTATTCTACCCTTATCTTGTAAGGCCGGCCGGCGGCCAGTTTTAGTTGCGTTGAGGAGCTGGGGCTGTTAAACCCGTCTTCGCACGGATTTCCCCGGTTTTCCAGAATTAACTCTTCATCAAGATATAATAAACACTCGCCGGTATTGACAAGCACAAATGTATAGTCACCGGCAGCCGGTACTTTCAAGCTGCCGGTCCACCGTACGGCAAATTGGCGGCTTTTGATCCTGTTGTCCGGCCCTTCTTGAAACCACCAAAAGGACACTTTTTCGTCCAAACGTTCCATTACAGGCCGGCCGGAAAAATCCGGGCCGGAAAAATATTCACCCCATAATCCGTTCCCCGTACCCCGCGCCGGCGTAAGATATTCCGGGTTGACAGGTTGGGAGATGACATTGTTGTGGCATCCAAGGGCATAGTTAAGTTTTATTTCCCCCCCTATTTTTTCCTGCAGAGCTTTTAAAGGACTGATACAATAAGGGGGCCGCACATAGGAACTGCCGTCCCCGCTTATCACGAAAGCGGCTGCATTCGGACCGATTACCGCTACGGATTTTAAGGTTTCTTTTTTCAGCGGCAACAGCCTTTGATCATTTTTGAGGAGAGTTACCGATTCCTCTGCGACTTTTCGCGCCAAGGCCTGGTGTTCGATGGTGTTTACCGCGCCCGGCGGTAAAGAGGCGGGGTTGGTTTGCCCGGAAAGTAAAATGGTTCTTAGTACCCGGGCGACACTCCGGTTGATTATTTCCTCATCGATTTGCCAGGTAAGAACGGCTTCAACCAGCAAGTTGCCGTAATATTTGGCCGGACCCGGCATTTCCATATCCAGACCGCCTTTTATCGATTCGACCGTAGTGTGATTCGCCCCCCAGTCGGAGACAACCATACCCTCAAAGCCCCATTCTTCTTTCAATATTTTGGTTAAAAGCCGGTAATGCTCACCGGCATATACCCCGTTAATCCGGTTGTAAGAACACATAACCGTCCAGGGTTTTTCCTCTTTGACTATTGTTTCAAAGGCGGGCAGGTAGATTTCTCGCAATGTTCTTTCGTCAACAACCGAGCTGCCCCGGAAGCGTTCAATTTCTTGGTTGTTACAGGCGAAGTGTTTTACAGAAGTTCCGATCCGGCGGCTTTGTACTCCCCTGACATAAGCCGCTCCGATTTGTCCGGCTAAATAGGGGTCTTCAGAGTAGGTTTCAAAGTTTCGCCCGGCTGTCGGGTGGCGGATAATATTGACACAGGGGCCCAGCAGGATGTTGCAGCCCATGGCCTGTGTTTCTTCGGCCAGGGCGATCCCGGTTTCTTCAATTAGTTTTGTATCCCACGAAGCTGCCATGGCGAGGCCGGTAGGGAAAGAAGTGGCGGGGCCGGTCAATCTTTTCCCGCCGGGTACAGCCCGCACACCGTGAGGACCGTCGGTCATGACCAGAGAAGGAATACCCAACCGTTCAACCGGCATGGTACTCCAGGCGTCTTTTCCGGAAAGCAGAGAGACTTTTTCCGGCAAGGTCATTTCATTTAGCCAATTTTGCACACGTTTTTCAATATGCACAGAATCACCTCAATCATTTTGCTGCCGGTTATTTCGTGATAAACCAAAAAAATCCTTCTTTCATCTTTTAAACAGGAAAAAATCCCCGGCGAAACAAGGTTTACTGTTTCGGCGGGGATTTTTTATAACTTCTTTTTGATTACTTTAAAATCGGACCCCGAACCGGAGGGTGATTTCCCAATTGTCGCGGGAATTGACTGCTTCTGCCTGTAAGGTAATATGATCGGCCGGCCGGTGTCTGATCCCGGCTACCAGCAGGTCCCTGTTTAATTCTTCGGCAAAAAACAGGCCGGCATAGCCTGTGCAGGCCGGAGAAAATGGATAGGAGCCCTCGATATAAAACCCGGAAGCGTAATCACCGGTTCCGGAATTTAAATTACTGATGACCGCCTCTCCCAGCACAGTAAAAGATTCACCGGTGTAGACGGCGTCGATCTGCACGGCTTGACGGGGATCGTCGGAAAAAAGGTCCAGCGCGGCGAGGGCGACACCGGCCTGCCATTGTTGCGCCGGTTGAAAAATTAAGCGCCCGGAGAGCATCGTTCGTGATTGACGGGCGGTAGTGGTCACAGAAGAGACCAGCAAAGCTTTTTCCAAGGTTGTCCGGTATTTAAGGCCGGTTCCTGTAGAATATCTGTCAATTTCTTGGCCGGCCAGACTCCCGGTTAGCGACAGTGAGTTACCGGAAGACCAATCGGCAACGAATCGTCCCAAGTGCAGTTCATCGTAGGATTTGAGGATATGGTACCGGTAATAATAAGCAGTGAAAGGCGGACCGCCGTTGAACTGAAGGTTGCCTTCAATACCCTCATCAGGGCTTAGGGGGACAGCCAACTCCAGAGTCAGGCCGTCAAAAACAAATCCGGAGTCGTCAGGATTCATCTCGTATTTAACTCCGAGTTCACCGTGGGCGCCGGTTATACCGGCGGCAGGCAAAGAGACAGCGGCTGTGAGGATGAAAACTATAGGTATTAAGATTTTTTTCACAAAGATTCTCCTTTCCATCCGTAAAATTTCAAAACGGGCTGAAGTGTTTTATAAAGGAATAGTAACATGAATATAACTCTATATCATAGTATCAACTGCGAAGACAAATTTATTCATTAATGGAAGTCAGCAGCTATTTTTATTCGACAATGAAGACCAATTTCCTTTTGGGAGTTTTATCTGGTATTTCAGCTCTCTTTTTTCGTATTATTACAAGGCCTGCAAAAGAAGATAGAGCATAATACCACCGATTAGGACAAGTGAGACGGGGGCAAGGAGCCGGCGCAGGCTTTGAAACAGCCGGGTGTGGAAATATTCGTTGGTTACGATCAGGCAAATATGGACAGGTGATAAAAGCATGCCGATGTAGCCAAAACTGTAGGCGAGCGCCGTAGTGGATAACAGCGTAGTAAACTCCGGGTTTTCTCCCAATAAACTGATGATCACCGGAAAACTGGCGCCGACAAACCCGATGGCCAACCCGGAAGCCAAAGCGCTGATAAAGGGAATGACCATAATCATTACCACGACCGGTATGCCAAAAGCGTCCAGTTCGGCATGGATTTTGCCGGCCAGGAGAGCGCCGTCCGGGAGTCTGGCCTCAATAAACGCTCCGTAAATACGGATCATAGCCACCAAAGCGATTAAGACAAAGGTTTTCTTTTGGAGAAAAAAATTCTTCCAAATTCGCCGGGGCAGAGGACGTTGTATTTGGAGAGTAAGCATAGCCCCAATTAGCCCAAGGAACATAGGGAGGTACCGGTTGAACCCGGAAATCCTGGGGAAGGCAATTTGAATAAAGAGGTAAACAACAATCACCACGATTATCGGCAGGACAAGCCGGAAAAAACTTTGCCGGCCGGGATTTGGTGTTTCCTGACCGTGTAAGGATACCGGAGGGTCGTTCTTAATTTTTTTCAAAAGGAACAAATATCCGGCAAGACAAGAGAAACAACTTAGAGGAATTCCGAACAGCATAAACTCCCATACCTTAAGGCCGGTTATGTCCATAGCCAACAAAATCCCGGGATACAGGGGCCACCAGTATTCCCAGATATGCCGGAACCAATAGTTTATTTTTGTCTTTAACAGAGGAGAAACACTGTCGGATGGATCACAGTCGGCGACAAGCGGGGCGGAAAAGAGGGCGCCGCCCGGCATGGGGAGAAAACCGATGATCGCCGGTAGAGCAGCGAACGCGCCTCTTTTTGTCAGCCGGCCTTGGACGGTTTGGACCAGGTCTTTCATCGTACCGGTTTTGGACATTTGTTCACTCAAGCAAATTACCTGAAAAATTACAACAAGCAAAAAGATATTGTCCGCGGAGGAAAAGCGGGTCCAAGCGATATTAAATATTGTCTCCAACGGGTGGCCGGACAAAAAAGCCAGCGCCAGTGTGCCGATAAGTACAGAGACGATTAGATTTCTGAGCATTCTGTTGAGGACGAGAATCAGCGTTAGTGTCCCCAAAATTTTTACTATCCAGGGAATGTTGGTCAGTAATGATGGCATTTGGATCATACTTTCTGTTATGAATGGAATAAATCACCGGGTTAACCAGCGTTATATGATATTATATCATATTTTACGAGTGGTGAATATAAACAAGAAGTAAGAGATGCACATAAAGGGGAAATAAAGCGGGGTTAATAATGTACCCGGACCAGCCAAAACCTGGTTCCAGGGCCACTCCAACCCAGATCCCAGGGTACCCGGTACCGGTCAACATTGTGGCTGTTAACCAGGGAGTATCCCCGGGAATCCGTTCCTGTCACTATGGATATATGAGCCACTTCCCCTTTTTTCTCATAAGCAATGAAGTCTCCGGGCAGTAGCTCATATGAGGCCTTAAGAACTTCGTTGTATGTGCCCCGGGCGAGCAGTGAGGCCCGGCCGCTGTATAACATATAATCTTTAAAAGCTTCAGCATTTACCCAGGCTTTGGTGCCTTCTCTCTGATAATTCCAAGTGTATGTCTTAGGGAACTCACCGCCTTCGTGCAGGACTTGCGAGGCAAAATTGGTACAATCACCGCCCAAATAATTATAGTTTCTATAGGCCCGGTTATAAGGGAAACCACTGTCCGGAGCGGCGGCCGCACCGGAATACCGGTCGGCATAATCCACTGCCGCTGTCCTGCGGGGATTAAGGTTGGTAAAATCACGAGCCGGACGAGATAAGATATAGTTCTTATGCTCTGCGTTTTTGGCAGTATCCGGCGGCAAAGAGCCGGCAAAAGGATCTGTATACCATTCTCTACCGACCAGCCAAGTTTCTTCCTTGCAGACAAGATCCGCAGAATGATAACTGCCGACGCGAAAGGAGTTTACCACCAGCGGTTCGTCAACATAAACGTATTTATATGTGGTGGAGGCGAGGAAATTGACGGAAAACCGGGAATTCACCAACTTGCTACTGTTAACCCGGATAACACTGTGGATATCAATAAACCGTACTCCTTGTTTCTCAGCCCAACCGGCCAGGTGTTTTTTTTTGGCCGCCTGGTGTTCATTAGCCCAAGCTCCGTAAGTAGTTGTCCGGTCGTAAAGAGAGGCCAGTAACTGGAGATCACCGGTCATTATAGCCCTGTTGCGCAGGATAAGGATTTTTTCCAATAGGCGGGAAACGTCTTCTTCGGCAAGACGACTGTCCACCGGAGTTGTTAAGAAGAAGACGTTTTTTAAAAAAGGAAAAAGACAGCACAGGATAAAGCCGGCTAGGCCGGCAAAAATAAGTTTCTTTTTGCTGATGACCATATACATAATTACCTCTTTACCCCAGGCGGTTTCATATTACTTTATTTTTCTTTTTTCAATAATATGAATTTTTTTCAGCCCCGCCGGGGAAAAAGGTCGGGTAAAACAGCGATTTATTGTTGTTGGACGGTGTTCGACTGGAGAGAAAAATGGTAAACCTGTAACGATTGAACCGGTACCCGGTTATCCCGGCAGGCGGCTATACCCTTTACAGAAGCCAGAGCAGCGGGGATAGTCGTAATATAGGGGGTATTGTATTTGATAGCGGTTTTACGAATATAAGAGTCGTCATGTTGGCCCCGTTTTCCCGCCGGGGTATTAATCACTATCTGAACTTCCTTGTTCATAATCTTGTCTACAAGATTGGGACGCCCTTCGTTCAATTTATGAACATATTCGGCCTTGATTCCTTGCCGGGCCAAATAGGAATGTGTACCCGAGGTGGCGATCAGTTTGAACCCCAGTTTCTCGAATTCACGGGCCACTTCCAAAGCGGTTGCCTTGTCGCGGTCGGCTATGCTGAAAAGGACTGTCCCGGTAATTGGTAGTAATTGCCCGGCGGCTTCCTGGGATTTGTAGTATGCCAGGCCGAAGGAATCGGCCATACCCAAGACTTCTCCTGTGGAGCGCATTTCCGGCCCGAGAAGGGGGTCGACTTCCGGAAACATGTTAAAGGGAAAAACAGCTTCTTTCA
>Ga0209075_1001389_pt1 | contig 22759 bp, 16 predicted proteins | sample Stecom2011_FD_187523 | JGI IMG/M metagenome (GOLD analysis project Ga0209075, IMG submission 187523) | Agricultural soil microbial communities from Utah to study Nitrogen management - Steer compost 2011 (SPAdes) (version 2) | ecosystem: Environmental > Terrestrial > Soil > Agricultural land...
TTTTCGTGAACATAATCGCGTCTTCTTTGTCTATATACAAACCGAAAAAATGTATGTTGACTACAAAAATTTTTGACGTAGATAAAAAACCAAGCGCGAAGCAAAAGAGTGAGATAGTAGATTTCCTTCACGATAACCTGCAACAGTACGGGGATCCCAAAAACCAGATAGAGAGAGCCATTGATTACTCCACGCGAGAAATACCCTCCTTTGGCGGGTTCACCATGTTGCTGCTGGAAGATGAAGCGATAAGAGGGGCAGTGGTAATAAACAGAACCGGCATGGGCGGCTATATCCCCGAGAACATTTTGGTGTATATAGCGACCGATAAAAACAAGCGGGGAAGAGGATGGGGAAAGAGTTTGTTAAAGAGTGCCCTCGACCGAGCAGAAGGAGATATTGCCCTGCACGTCGACGCGGACAATATGGCCCGGCAACTTTACGAAAATTTTGGGTTCACCACTCCTTACCTGGAGATGAGATTAAAAAGATAACCATGGCTGAACTGATTATACAGACTGAAAAGATAAAAAACAACATCCGGTATTTAAGCGACTATTTAAAAGAACATGATATCTATTGGGCCCTCGTCACTAAAGTCTTCTCGGGGGATAAAGAGTTCCTAAAGAACATATTGAGCGACGATGTGATCAACAAGATCAACTCGATTGGCGACTCCCGGTTGACCAGCCTGAGGAACCTTCGGGCGGTAAACCCCAACATGCGGACCATCTACATCAAGCCACCGGCCGAGACGTATGCCGACGAGGTGGTGCAATACGCCGACATCTCGCTGAATAGTTCGCTAAGCACCATTCAGGCACTAAACAAGGCAGCCGAAAAGAGAGGCAAGGTGCATCAAGTCATTATCATGATCGAAATGGGCGAACTACGCGAAGGGGTCAACCGTGAGGATCTTATTTCGTTTTATGAAAAGGTGTTCAACCTCCCCTATATCGATGTGATCGGTATTGGATCAAACCTGGGTTGCATGTACGGGGTGGAGCCCACGTACGATAAGCTCCTTCAGCTCTCCCTCTACAAGGAACTTATTTCTGCACGTTTTAATAAAAAATTGAAATTTATCTCAGGCGGCTCCTCCATTACCCTGCCGTTGATCGAGCAGGGAAAGATTCCTCCCAATATAAACCACTTCCGAATTGGTGAAGCGGCCTTTTTTGGCGTAAGCCCCCTCAAAAACGAGCGTTTCAAGGAGCTGTCGACCGACACGTTCGAGTTCCGTGCCAACATCATCGAGCTGGAGAAAAAGAAGATCGTACCCGACGGTGTCTTGAGCGACGCCAACATCGGGCACACGGCCAATTTTAGCGATCGAGATATACATACCACCCGCACCAAGGCGATCCTCGACTTTGGCATGCTCGACGTGGACAAGGAGGACATCGAAGCACTGGATCCCGATATCAGGTTCGTAGGGATCACTTCCGATATGATGGTGATAGACATCGGGAGCAACAAGACCAAAGAGGGTGCAAAAAAGTACCGTGTGGGAGATCAAGTCGTATTTAAACCCAACTACATGGCAGTCGCCCGCCTCCTGAACTCCAAGTTTATCGACAAAAGATTTCTCTGAACCCGGGTACTGCCCCCCACCCGCCACGACAGATACGCCGAGGCACGTAACATGGGATTCGGAACCACGGGAGGCACCACGGCGCACTTGAACAATTTTTTCGACGCCTCGTACGACAAAGTAATCAACGATTTTGGATTAGATAAGGCCCGGCTGTTAGCCGATGCCGCTCGGGACGCGCTGGAAATCATCCGCCACAACGTCTCGGCATACGACATCGAGTGCGACCACGAACCCCGTTCCGCTTACCTGTTCTCGTTGGACGACGAGCAGGAGAAAGAGCTCGACAGCCTGGTGGAAGGGAGTAGGAAAGCGGGCATCGAGATGCACGAGGTGGCCGAAAACCCGTTTGGTATCCCCTGTACCAAAGTGGTAGAGATCCCCGGGCAAGCCCAGTTTCACCCGCTGAAGTACGTGAAAGGCCTGTTGACCGAGTTTATCCACTCGGGAGGAATGATCATCGAGGGATGTCGCGTGACCGAAGCGGTAAAAGAGGGAGAGGGGCTAAAGATATCCACCACCCGGGGCACCCTCCACGGCAAGCACCTGATCTACGCCACCCATATCCCCCCTGGCAGGAACATCATGCACTTCCGGAACGCGCCTTACCGCAGTTACGCGATGGCGCTGAAACTCAGAAACGGCGCGTACCCGCGCACGCTGGGATACGACATGCTGGAGGCGTACCATTACTACCGTACCCACGAGGTGGATGGCGAGGAGTACCTCATCGTGGGGGGCGAAGACCATAAGACGGGCGACGTGGAAAACAGCGACGAATGTTTCCAGAGACTGGAAGAGTACGTGAGCCGCTATTTCGATATCGAGCGGGTGGCCTACAAATGGTCGTCGCAATACTACGAGCCAGCGGACGGGCTACCATACATCGGCCCCCTCCCGGGCAACCCCTCCAACGTGTACTGCGCCACGGGATACAGTGGCAACGGAATGATCTTCGGCACGCTCGCCGCCAAAACGTTGAGCGGTCTTATTGCCGATGGCGATAGCCCTTACAAGGAACTTTTCTCGCCTTCCCGCGTGAAGCCGGTCGCCGCTTTCAGCCAGATGGTAAAAGAGAACGTCGATGTGATCAAGCACCTGGTGGTAGATTCGTTCACGGTAGAAAAACTCAACGCGTTGGCCGATCTGGAAAGAGACGAGGGAAAAGTCGTGAGTTACGACGGGAATCAACTGGCCATGTACAAAGACGTGCACGGCAAAACACATATCCTCGAGAGTAAGTGCACCCACCTTTACTGCACCTTGGTATGGAACCACGAAGAGAAGTCGTGGGACTGCCCGTGCCACGGTTCCCGCTTCGGAATCGATGGCGACGTGCTGACCGCCCCGGCCGTGAAGGGACTCAAAAACCTCGCGGCCAAACAAGAGGACGAGCCCCTCGATTGATCCACTTCTACGTTTCCATTAACGGTAAGCTTAACGACAACTCGCCGATACAGATCATTCACGAGGGAAAGCTCAATTTGCGAAACACGCGAAGAGAGCTGCTGACGAAGGACCGGAACAGATTACCGTAGAGAGCTGGGGCGGATTAACGTAGAGCTGGGGCGGATTAACGTAGAGGGCCGGAACAGCTCACCGTAGAGCCGGGGCGGATTACCGTGTGGAGAGCGCGTGCAGGCGAAAAAAAGAAAAAGCAGGAAAGAGAAACCGCGGGAAACTTTGTCCTTCCCACGAATAATCGTACTTTTGATCCCTTATTGCACCGATATGCCCACCATTACCCTTACCCGTTGCCCCGCCTGCGGCAACCCCGATATACAGGAAGCGTTTCACGCGATAGATCACTTCTCGAGCGGGGAGTCGTTTCCCCTTTTCGACTGCCCCCATTGCAGTCTCCGCTTCACCAACGGCTTTCCCCCGGAAGAGGCCATCGGCCGATATTACGATTCGCCAGATTATATCTCCCACTCCGACACCGACGAGGGATGGGTTAACAAGTTGTATCACTTGGCCAGACGCTACATGCTCAAGCGCAAGCTCCGGATGGTGCGCAAGCATATGCCGCCTACCGAAAAACAACCATCCGCGGACGACCCCACCGGATCGACCCGTGGCGACAACCTTCCCGTGAGACGAGGAGAATCTCCTCGGTTGTTGGATATGGGGTGCGGCACGGGCTATTTCCTAAACGCGGCAAAAGAGGAGGGGTACGCTGTAACAGGCATCGAAAAGGACGCGAAGGCGAGGGAGTACGCGGTCCATCGCTTTGGGCTACCGGTGATGGGGGAAGAAAGTTTCTGGAACCTGACAAGCGAATCGTTCGAGGCGGTCACCCTCTGGCACGTGCTGGAGCACTTGGAAAAATTGGAGCAAAGCATCGCTAAGGTGAGGGAAGTACTGGTGAAGGGGGGAGTCGCCGTGATCGCGGTACCCAATTACTGCTCCTTCGACGCCGCGTTCTACAAAGCATACTGGGCAGCGTACGACGTGCCCCGCCACCTGTGGCATTTCTCCCCCCCTGCCCTCGAGCAGCTGTTGAAAAAGCAGGGACTCACGGTGGTCCAAAAACGGCCCATGCCCTTCGACGCGTTCTACATCTCGCTGCTGAGCGAGCGATACAAGAAAAGCCGACTCTTGACACGCTATAGCAGGGCGTTCCTGATAGGACTATCCGGCTTTATAGCCGCCCTGTTTCGACCAGAAAAAGCGAGCTCCATCGTCTACATCGCCCGAAAAGAAGGGAATGAACGGTCGTCGTACGCCCACAACAACGATCAGCGGGCGGAAGATTCACCGCGGAAATTTGCCTCGCCCGCCGAATAATGCTATTTTTACAGCCAATACATGCAGGACTCACTTAATCGATATGGGCCCATGGGAAAAAGAAAAAAACCGATTCAATTCAACGACAAGCGCCTCTTCTACACCATCCAAGAAGTGGCCGACCACTTCGCGGTGAACGTCTCGCTGCTGCGATTCTGGGAGAAGGAGTTCGATACCATCCGTCCCCGGAAAACGGCGGGCGGCACCCGCCAGTACACCCGAGAGGATATCCAGCAGGTGGAGGTGGTGTATCACCTCGTGAAAGAGAAAGGGATGACCTTAGAGGGGGCACGGCAAACGTTGAAGACGAAAAAGGACGACCAGACCCGGCGCGTGGAAGCGGTGGCCCGCTTGAACGAGATAAAGAAGGAGTTGCTGCTCTTGGAGGAGGAGTTCGACCAGCTGCACGAGCGACAAAAATATTCATCCGCTAAAACCGAAGAGTAATGAGAAAACTGTTATTTCCCCTGTTCCTTCTTCTCGCGGCATGCACCTTTGCACAAAAAGAGGCTTCGGCACGCGGGGAGAAAACACTCATGCCTCAAGATGGCATTTTGTTAGCCGGGGACGAAGCCCCGTTGAAAGTGGGTGCCGAGCGGCTCGAGGAGTACCTTCCCCTGCTGGAAGGGCAACGTGTGGCGGTGATGAGCAACCAGACGGGCATGGTGGGCGATATTCACCTGGTGGACGTGCTCGTGAATCACCGCGCCAACGTGGTGGGCATCTTCTCGCCCGAGCACGGGTTTAGAGGTACCGCCGACGCGGGCGAACACGTGAGCAGTTCCATCGACGAGAAAACAGGAATACCCATCTGGTCGCTCTACGGAAGCGGGGGCGGCAAACCCTCCGCTCGGCAGATGGAAGAGTTCGACGTGCTGCTGTTCGATCTGCAGGACGTGGGGCTCCGCTTCTACACCTATTACGCCAGCATGGCCCGGCTAATGGACGCGTGCGCCGAGCACGGCAAACAGATGATCGTACTGGATCGGCCCAACCCCAACGGATTTTACGTGGACGGTCCCCTACTCGACATGAAACATAAATCGGGCGTGGGATGGCTCCCCATCCCGGTGGTGCACGGCATGACCTTAGGGGAGCTGGCATTGATGATCAACGGCGAAAAGTGGTTGCCCGAAGGACGAGTATGCGACCTCACCGTGGTATCCTGCGAGAACTACTCCCGCCAAACCCGCTACGAGCTGCCCATCGCTCCCTCACCCAACCTACCCACGGTTCAGTCGATCTACCTCTACCCCTCCACCTGCCTTTTCGAGGGAACCGTGATGAGCCTGGGACGCGGCACCCCGTTCCCTTTTGAAGCATACGGGCATCCCGACTACACGGGATCGGACTTCTCATTCACTCCTCGCAGCGTACCCGGTGCCAAAAACCCGCCCTTGCTGAATAAATTGTGCCACGGGGTGGATCTTCGGAACGTCCCACACGAGCAGATCTGGGAAAACGGGTTCGACCTCTCGTACGTGATCGACGCGTATCATAATCTAAATATCGGCAATAAATTCTTCACCTCTTTCTTCGAAAAACTGGTCGGCGTTGACTACATCCGCCAAGATATCATGGCCGGAAAGTCGGCCGACGCCATCAAGGCCAAATGGACAGGCGACGTGGAGAACTTCAAGAAGCAAAGAGAACCTTATTTGATCTACGACGAGTAAACCCCATTGATAGGTTTGCTTTAATATTCCGCGGTGTTTTCTCTGTATCGTCTTGATTTCACCCTATTTCACCCCCCCTATTTCGTCCTTGGTAATATCCTATTTCGTCTTTTTTCTCCCGATCCTTGGATGGTCTTTCTCTGGTTCCCCTCCGATACCTCTACGTATTCTCACCGTAGCCCCTCCGTAGCCTCCTTATAAATTATCGGAGGGGATAAGTAGAGATCCCGCGTTACCTACGGTTCATCACCAGCCCATTCCTTTCCCATTCCTAACGAAGGAAGTGCCCCGCAACGCTGTCCCCATTCACCGGCGGCCTGAATATCCAATCGTTAAATACCCTATACCAAATAGTTTTTGTATTTTTGCATATTAAAGCAAATCACGAAAATTAAATGACTCAAGTCGGGTTAAGAGGGGCGACAAATGCTTTTGCCTTGACTCGGCAAATGTTGACAATCAAAAAAACGGCCAATCAATGGAAATTGCAAGCAAATACAACCCCGCGGAGGTAGAGGAGAAGTGGTATAAATACTGGATGGACAACAAGCTGTTCCATTCCAAACCGGACGACCGTGAACCGTTCACCATCGTCATTCCTCCACCGAATGTCACCGGCGTGCTCCACATGGGACACATGCTCAACAACACCATCCAGGACGTGTTGGTGCGGCGAGCCCGCATGCAGGGAAAGAATGCTTGCTGGGTACCGGGTACCGACCACGCCTCAATCGCGACCGAAGCAAAGGTGGTGGACCGGCTGGCGTCGCGGGGCGTGAAGAAGAGCGACCTCTCGAGGGAGGAGTTTTTGGAGCACGCGTGGGACTGGACACGGGAGCACGGGGGGATTATCCTCGAGCAGCTGAAGAAGCTGGGGGCGTCGTGCGACTGGGACCGGACGGCGTTTACCATGGACGAGACCCGTTCCGAGAGTGTACTGAAGGTGTTTCGTGACCTGCACGAGAAGGGACTTATCTACCGCGGCGTGCGGATGGTGAACTGGGATCCCAAGGCACTCACGGCGCTGTCGGACGAGGAGGTGATCCACAAGGAGGTGAACGGCAAGCTGTACTACCTGAAATATAAAGTGGAAGGCGATCCCGACGGGACGTACGCGCTGGTCGCCACTACCCGCCCGGAGACCATCATGGGGGATACAGCGATGTGCATCCACCCCGACGATCCCAAAAACGCGCACCTGAAAGGGAAGAAGGTGATCGTGCCGCTGGTCGGCCGGGCCATTCCCGTGATCGAAGACGACTACGTGGACATCGAATTCGGGACGGGTTGCCTGAAGGTGACGCCGGCACACGACGCGAACGACTACGTGCTGGGCGAGAAGTACAACCTCTCCTCGATCGATATTTTTAACGACGACGGCACGCTCAACGAGCACGGTATCCACTACGCGGGGATGGACCGGTTCGAGGTACGAAAGCAGATAGAGAAAGATTTGGAAGCGGCGGGGCTGCTCGAGAAGACAGAGCCTTACACCAACAACGTGGGGTTCTCGGAGCGGACCGACGCCATCATCGAGCCAAAACTCTCGATGCAGTGGTTCCTGAAGATGGACGGGCTGGCCCAACCGGCCACCGAGGCGGTAGAGAACAATACCATCCGCTTTCACCCGGAGAAGTACAAGAACATGTACCGCCACTGGATGGAGAACATCAAAGATTGGTGCATCAGTCGCCAGTTGTGGTGGGGACACCGCATCCCGGCTTACTTCCTGCCCAAAGGAGGGTACGTGGTGGCGTTAACACCCGAAGAGGCACTCGAGAAGGCGAAAGCCAAGGTGGATTACCCGATCACGATGGACGACCTGAAGCAGGACGAGGACGTGCTGGACACGTGGTTCTCGTCGTGGCTCTGGCCCCTCTCGGTGTTCGACGGCATTAACCGCCCCGATAACGAGGAGATCAATTACTACTACCCCACGAACGACCTGGTGACGGCGCCCGAGATCATCTTCTTCTGGGTGGCCCGCATGATCATGGCGGGGTACGAGTACCGGGGCGAACCTGCTTTCCGCAATGTATATTTCACGGGGATCGTGCGCGATAAACTGGGCCGCAAGATGTCGAAATCATTAGGCAACTCGCCCGACCCGATCGAGCTGATGGAGAAGTACGGGGCGGACGGCGTGCGGATGGGGATGCTTTTGACCTCCCCCGCGGGGAACGACCTGCCTTTTGACAAGTCGGTCTGCGAGCAAGGACGCAACTTTAACAACAAGATATGGAACGCGTTCCGACTGATCAAGGGCTGGAAAACCGACGACAACATCCCGCAACCGGAGACGGCGGCGATCGCGGTGGAGTGGTTTCAAAATAAACTTTCGGAGACCGTGGCGGAGGTGGACGACCTCTTCTCGAAGTACCGTCTCTCGGAGGCCCTGATGGTGCTCTACAAGTTTTTCTGGGACGAGTTCTCGGCGTGGTACTTGGAGATGATCAAACCCGACTACCAGCAGCCCATCGACACCCAAACGTACGAGGCGACCTTGGGTTTCTTCGACGCGCTGATGCGGTTGCTGCACCCCTTTATGCCGTTTATCACCGAAGAGTTGTGGCAGGCACTTTATCCCCGGGGTAAAGGCGAGAGCATCATGACCGTGTTGCAGCCGGGAGCGGATAAGGTCGATAAAAAGTTGCTGGGCGACTTCGAAACGCTCAAGGAGGTGGTCTCGGGCGTACGTACCGTCCGATTGGAGAAAAACATCCCTAACAAGGAGAAGCTGGAGCTGCATGTGACCGGGGGGCACAACGACCGCTTTAATAGCGTGATCGCCAAGATGTGCCAGTTATCCTCCATCTTGTCTGTTTCTGAAAAACAACCCGGTGCGGCGGGGTTCTTCGCGGGAACCACCGAATACAGCGTGCCGCTGGAGGATAAGGTGGACAAGGAGGCGGAGCTGGAGAAACTGCGCACGGAGTTGGGTTACGCCGAGGGGTTCTTGCAGTCGGTCCTAAAGAAACTAAGCAACGAGCGGTTCGTTCAGAACGCGAAGCCCGAGATCGTGGAGAACGAGCGAAAGAAACAGGCGGACGCCGAGAGCAAGATCGCCCAGCTGAAAGAGAGCATCGCGGCGCTCGAATTATAAGTACCGCCTTGTTTATGCAGTGGGAGGGAGTACTCTCAAAATATATTCCCTGAAAGGACATTATTGGTGAAGCGCTCCGCCACCCACTATTCGCCCGAACCTCGTGAGAACTACACCGAAATTGACGTTGAAAACGATATTGTATGAATCCCTTGATTTCCTATATTTCCGAGCGATTGGACGAGAAGATCGTGGCATCGAAGCCGGTATCCGGCGGCAGCATCTCGTCGGCCTACCGGTTAGACACCGCCACGAGATCCTACTTCCTGAAGGTGAACCACGGGCCGGCCGCGCTGAAGATGTTCCACGCGGAACAAAAGGGGTTACAAGCTATAGAAGATACGGGGACCATCTCGGTGCCGCGCATGCACCTGGTGGATTCGGCCAACGGTCAAGCTTTCCTCTTGATGGATCACGTGGAGAGCAAACGCCCCGACGCGGGGGACTACCAAAGGTTGGGCAGGGGACTGGCGCAATTGCATCAAACGGTGCATTCCGAGTTTGGTTTCAGGGATGACAACTTCATCGGAAGCCTGCCGCAGAGCAATCGAGTTCATACCGACTGGTCGGAATTCTACTGGCTGGAACGGATCTGGCCCCAACTTGAAATGGCACTTCAAAAGGGGTTGTTAGCCGAGAAAATGATCCCCTCGGAAGAGAAGGCGATCGGTTTTTTCTCCCGGGAGTTCGGCGACGTGAAGCCGGTATTACTGCACGGCGACCTTTGGGGAGGTAATTACCTGATCGCAATGGACGGAACGCCCTACCTGATCGACCCTGCCACCTACTACGGCCACTCCGTGGTGGACATCGCCATGAGCCACCTTTTCGGCGGGTTCGGGTCAGCCTTTTACGACGCCTACCACGACCAGATTCCCAAAGTGAGCAACCACGACATGCAAATCGATCTGTACCAACTCTACTTCTTGCTGGTACACCTGAACCTTTTCGGCAGCGGCTACTACTCCTCCGTCGCCTCTATCCTGAAACGCTATTTTTGAGGGGCCCCCCTCTTGCTGGTGTTCGAGCATCATTTTTAGCTCGTACATGCGCTTAATTGAATAACTACGCATGTTTCTATAATAGCAGAAAAAAGAATGAATATTTTGCGTGAATACCAATAGTTGGTATATTTGCAAAACGCATGGTTGACATTTCACTCGATATGCACCGTGTTTATCAAAAGAAAAAATTATAGCAACTATGGCAAAAAACACTTCAATATTGCTCGGAGAATATTTTGACAATTTTATAACAGAACAAGTCAAGTCAGGGAAATTCGTGTCGGCAAGCGAAGTCGTGAGAGCTGCTTTACGTTTATTTGAACATCAAGAAAATAAAACAAAACTGTTGGTAACCGAACTGAAAGCAGGCGAGGAATCAGGAATGATCTCAAATTTCGACAAAGATAAGGCGCTCTCCCAACTTCACGCTAAGCACTTACAAAATGATATTTGAGATAAGTGAAAAAGCATTCGAGGATATCGAGAGTATTTGGTTATATACACTCGAAACTTGGTCTGTTGAACAAGCTGACCGATATTATAACCTGATCTTCGACGAAATAGAACTTATCACCAAATATCCCCTTTCGGGAAAGGATTTTTCTCATGTTCGGAAGAACTACCGATGTGCCAAAGTAAAATCTCATTTGATATTTTATAAATACATAAAATCGGAGGAGATAGTGGAAATCATTAGAATACTGCACCAGAGTATGGATATTGAGGACCGACTAAACATGTAAATACCAACAATCTCTCCATATGAAAACAATTAACCGGATCATTCGAAAAACAATTATTCTCTTCACATTCTACCGATACTTCATGTGGGTTTCCCTCTTAATGAACGCGGGGTGCGCGTATTTTCTATGGAAAAATGGGATGAGTGCGTACGCTACCCTCTTCTGGTTGAAGATATTCTCGATGGGGGCTTCACTGTACCTCGTAAACGACTTTAGGAAACAGGAGTATTTCTATTTTTACAACTTCGGACTCTCCAAAAAAATGCTTTGGATCACCACCCTCTCGTTCGATTTAGTCTTGTTCTTTGTATTCATAATTTTAGCTTACCAACTGCGATGAAACAAGAAAAAACGGCAATAGATGCTCCATTGGCAACGAGCAATTTTAATCTTCCGGAAGGCACGAAGCACAGGATGGAAATCAGCGGCGTTCGCTTGCTATTCGGGGAAAGGCTGATATTGTCGGACGTGTACCTTAAAATTGAAACCGGGGAAGTAGTAGGGTTGTTGGGACGGAACGGGTGTGGAAAATCCTCCTTAATGCAGGGGGTTTACGGTACGCTGCCATGCGAAAAATCGGTTAGCATCAACGATATACATTTCCACGAAGTATACAAGCATCCCCATTTAGCGCGCTACCTCCCCCAGCATGATTTTATCCCAAAATGGCTGACCCTAAATCAAGTATTTAGAGATTTTGGCGTAGAATTGGCTCCATTCGTGGAACTGTTCCCTGAATTCCAAGGGAGGAGAGGATCAACGATCAGCCAACTTTCCGGGGGAATGTACCGGATGGTGGAACTCTATGTAATCTTGAAATCCGACACCCGCTTTGTCTTTCTTGACGAACCGTTCACCCACATCAGCCCTATTCAGATCCAAACGATAAAATCGTTGATCCACGATGAGCGTGGACGTAAAGGCATATTAATCACCGATCACCTTCATTCTCATATCCATGATTGTTGCGACAGCGTCTACCTCCTTCAAGAGGGGAAAACTTCGATCATCAACGAAAAAAAGAGCTCACCAAACTTGGATATCTCCACAAATTGTAATTACTTTGTGATTACGTGCAAGATAAACAACGAATGATGGAAATCCCGCTTATAAATATTGGCAATTCAAAAGGTATACGCATACCCAAAACAATTTTGAAGCAGTACAAGATAAAAGAAAGCTTAGAAATGATTTTGGAGAAAGAAAGAATTATACTGAAACCAATGTCGACTCCGCGGAAGGGATGGGAACAAGCTTTTAAACAGATGAGCATTGAAGGAGAGGATGCTCTGTTAATAGGCGATGTTTTTGATGATGAAATTTTCGAAAAATGAATCCGATTCAAAACGATATTGTCTTGGTTAACCTCGATCCAACCATTGGCAACGAAATTAGAAAAACACGTCCTTGTGTTATCATTGCTCCTGATGAGATGAATAAATACCTTCGGACTATCGTTATAGCACCCATTACAACTACCTCAAAGCCCTATCCTACACGAGTTAATATTAAGCATGAGAATGCGGAAGGCTGGATCGTTTTGGACCAAATCAGGACAGTCGACAGAAAAAGAATAATCAAAAAGTTAGGTTACTTAACACCCACTGAAATTGAGAAGGTGAAAGCAGTAATCAGGGAGACATATGTTGAATAACTCTTTAGTATTACTTAAAAAAAGGATACAGACGTTGTGTTTGCGGTGTCGATTCAATTTACTTTAAAATAAACGAGGACATCGTTGAGATTATGGCTATTGTGGGAAGACAGGACTTAAACAATATACTTTGAGAAAGAGATTGAGAGAGACCCCAAAAACAAAATCAGTCAGATTGCATTTTCCTAACCTTATTCAACCTTAAAGCGAAGCGTGATCGAGCGAGCGGCTTCATCGACCACTGTAAGGGTATGTTCACCGGGTTCGGGGGAGAGTTCCATCTGATGAATATCGGATGTTTCGCCCACGTAATCGTTATCGAGATGCCAGAAGACACGGGTCGACGGGTTGCGGTGCGCCAGCTCGAAAACCGCTTTTCCAAGCGATCCATCTAACTGTTTGGTGATTCGGAGTACTGCCCCGGGGAAGGGGTAGATAAACTGCATGGCGGCATCGGGTTCGCCTCCTGAAGCACATTCAGGGGAGAAGGGAGGGAGCGACCGATAAGCGGGATGCTTTTGCTTGTAGTACCACTCCCACGAGGGGGGCAACTGAAACCACGCGACGGAGCGAATGCCTCTCGCCCCCGCACACAGCTCGTAAACACGGTATTGCCCATCGTCCGACACATGTACCCGCTTGTGGTGGGAGCATACCGCACCCTGCAGCCCTTTCATGGGAACCAGCCGAGTGTCGATGGAGCTTTCGGGGCAGTGCATCCCGCGCAGTTGACCGCTTTCCCGACAGATGGCCGCCTCGGTGAGTTCTCCGTAAGGGGTGTCGAACCAGCCGGTCGCAGGAAGGAGGTTGAACAGGTCGAACATGACCCGTGCGGACGTACGAGCACCGGTCAGCCCGGGACGCCCTTCACCGCTGGCGTTGCCGGTCCACACGGCGACGAGGTACCGGGGGGTAACGCCGACCGCCCACCCGTCACGGAAGCCGTAGCTGGTACCCGTCTTCCAAGCGACTTTTCGTATAGAGGGGACGAAGTGCCAGTTGAGTTCTTCTGGACGATTTACGTTGGTCAACGCCTCAAGGGTAAGCCACGCGGCTCCGGCATTGAAGAGAGGGGATTCTTCCTGTTTTCGATCAGGGGAGTTTCCTTCTTCCGCCGCTGGATCATACACAACCTTAAAGTCCTCACGCTCGTAATAGGTCCGATCCCGGGTATAATCGGTCACGGCATGGGCTAACTTAGCGTACCCGTTGGCGATATCCCACAACGTCCCCTCGGTACCCCCCAAGATGAGGGAAAGCCCGTAATGGCCGGCGGGGCGGTTAAGGGTGGTGAGCCCTACCCTTCTCAACAGGTCGTGAAACTTCGGAACGCCGTACTTTCGCAACGAGATCACGGAAGGCACGTTCAACGAGCGCGCCAACGCTTCGTCGGCATGCACCGCTCCGTCGTACCCGAGGCTGTAGTTCTTAGGGGCGAACCCGTTGATGTTAATAGGGACATCAGGCAACAATTCGGTGGGTAACAAACTACCTTCTTGTAACATCGCGGCGTAAAGGAACGGTTTGAGGATGCTGCCCGTACTCCGGGGCGATTGGATGATATCGACCTGGCCACCGTACGCGTTGGATCCAAAACCCACGTTACCGTTGTAGGAAAGCACCTCGTTGGTCTCGAGGTCGACCACCAGGGCAGCCAGGTTAAAAATGCTGTTTTGTGAGAACTCGGTGTTCCATCGGCTTAACACCTCCTCCACCTGCACCTGCAAATGTTTGTCGACCGTGGTTTGGAGGTGATTTCCCGGAGACTGCACGTAGGCGTGGCTCACCAGATGAGGTGCGATCTGCGGGAGGGGAAGCGGCTGATCGGGCAACGGCTCCATAAGTGCCAGTTCGTAATCGGTCCGATCGATGCTATTGTTATCGTACAGGCGACGCAACAGACGGTCTCGCTTCAGTTGCAACCCTTCCCTATCCCGCCCCACGTGCATCAACGCGGGGGAGTTGGGCAATACCGCTAATACGGCCGCCTCTCCCCACGAGAGCGATTCAGAACCGTGGCCGAAATAGCGCCACGAGGCGGCATCGATGCCCACCACGTTTCCGCCCATCGGCGCGTGGGAGGCATAAAGGGCCAGAATCTCCTCCTTGGAGTGGGACAACTCAAGGCGGGTGGCAAGAATAATCTCGATGAACTTCTCAACGTAGGTGCGCTTGTTTTGACGCATCAACCGGACAGTCTGCATCGTGAGGGTACTTCCACCGCTCACTATCCTGCCCGCTTTCAGGTTTTGAACCAGTGCCCTTCCAATAGCCAGCGGGTTTACTCCCGGGTGGCATTGAAAGAACCGGTCTTCAAATGCTATGACGCAGGTCGTGTACTTTTCGGGTACACGCTCCACGGGTGGAAAACGCCACTGCCCGTCGGAGGCGATACGGGCACCCAGCAACTCGTTGTTCCGGTCGGTCACCAACGTGCTATACGGCGAGTCGAACAACGTTCGCGGCAAGGAAAAGAGATACCAGAGTAGCAAAACAAACAAGAGGGAGAGCACGATCTTTCTACGAGTGCTCCATGCGCTCATTCGTTTTCTCCACGTTTTCAGGCGCAAGGCCGCATACTGTCGTAATTTATCCACTTGTAAACTATCAATTTGACAAAGTTATCTTTTTTTTCCAAAACTCTTATTTTTCATATAGAATTCCCTATAATAGGGACTCTATAAGTATTGAAAATTCCTTCTACTCGTTAAGGAGACTTTTTCTGATTTTCGATGATATTGCACTAATTTACCTCAAAATAGTTGTTTTATTTCCAATATGCACTATATTTACAGCATAATAGAAACAAAAAAAAGAAATGACCTTTATAGAGTTTAAGAAACAGTTTTTTGATTTGGCATGCTTCAATATCTATCAGGTGTATGCATGGCATCCCAATTTTGACCGAAATAACTTTACCCGTTGGACTCAAAAAGGATACCTTATCCGGTTACGTCAGGGGTATTTTGCATTCGCTGAATATAAAAACAAGGCGGACTATTCTCTTTATTTTGCTAATCGTATTTACCGCCCATCGTACATCAGCTTGCACACGGCACTGGCGTTCTATGGGATGATACCGGAAGCAGTAGTACAGATTACCAGCGTGACAACTCTAAAAACAGCATCATTTGCCAATGACTTCGGCGAATACTCTTATAAGAGTGTTAAAGAGAACCTGCTATTCGGGTATGAATTAAAGCCGATGGCTGACAACCGCACCATACAGTTTGCCACACCTGAAAAGGCATTGCTTGATTTGCTGTATCTTTATTCGTTCTACAATAGCGAACAAGAATTGGAGGAATTGCGCTTGGATGAAAATTTCCTTCACGATGATTTAAACAAAGAGTTACTAATGGATTATTGCGCCAAGTTTCAGAGCAAGGCACTTGACCATCGGATTAGATCACTTTTTAAGACTTACGAATTATGATACAAATTGAACAGATAAAGAATTATTTTCCAACCCAAATCCGAGGGAATTCAGGGTTCGATAAGTACATATTGAAAGAGTACCTGCAGTTGATGATTCTGGATTACCTTTCGTCCACTCCAAACATCAAAAAAATGGTTTTTATTGGTGGAACAAACTTGCGTCTGGTAAAAGGGATAGACCGGTTTTCCGAAGATTTGGATTTTGATTGCAAAGATATGTCGAAAGTCGAATTTATTGAAATGACAAACGGAGTAATCCAGTTCTTGGAACGTTCAGGATTACGGGTAGAAGCAAAAGATAAAGAAAACCCGAAACTAACCGCTTTCCGGCGCAATATCCATTTCCCGGAATTATTATTTGACTTGGGGTTGAGTGGATACAAAGAAGAACGTTTTTTAATAAAGATCGAAAGTCAAGATCAAGGGATTGCTTACCCGCCGGTTATCACAAATATCAAAGGGTGCGGGTTCTTTTTCCCGTTTCCTGTTCCTTCCGACGGAGTTTTGTGCAGCATGAAAATTGCCGCCATGTTATCCCGTGCCAAAGGCCGTGATTTTTACGACTTGATGTTTTTATTGGCACAAGCAAAACCGGATTATGACTTTCTTGCAAAGCGTTGTGGAGTGTATAGCTTACAGGAGTTCAAGCAGGCAACAGCCAAACTATTGAAAACTGTTGATTTAAAGAAAAAGCAAAAGGATTTTGAACATTTGCTTTTCAATAAATCAAGTAGCGATAAAATTTTGAGGTTTGGGGAATTTATAGATTCCATAAAGGAGTGAAGATGTAAGTGACTAAATCTGAGATCTTCATATTTAGTCACGTACACTTCACTCCGTGACGGTGACCCACGCTCCGCTGTTACGGGCCTCCTCTTCGGGCGCGTACATGCCTTGGCACGACACGGCCGGGAGGTAATACTTGCCTCGGTAAGCCGCTTGTAACCGCACCCGGAAGATCTTGGATTGCCCGGCAGCGAGATTAAAGTAGGTCAGCACCCGATCGTCCCTGATATCGCGGTAATTGTAGCCCACGTTGGAAGCAGAGGCAGCGTCCTCGAGCATCCGCTCGTTGAAGATCTCCCACCCGGAGGGGAAGACCTGCGTCAACGCCAAGTCGGTGAACGCCTGCTCCACGCTGTTCTGGACGGTGACGATCGCCGAGAACTCCGTCCCTTGCGGGAGCGACTCCACGTTTAACGGGTTGCCGTTGAGGTCGACGTACCGCACCGAAAGCCTTAACCGCCCGTGCTTCGGCCCAAGATCCGCGTCGGCCGCGGGAAGCGTACGTGCCGATAGCCGAGCATATAGCTGCCCTTCGCCCTTGTTGGTGAGATCGACCGAGAGACGGGTTTCCGGCTTGATATCCACTTGGTGAATTGCCTTGGGCGTGTTTACCGGCTCCATCTGCCGACCGTTTAACGACCAGTCGGCTTGGATATTTCCACTGCCGATTCTCTCCGCTAATTGGGCCATGGCGATCAATCCAAATGCCGCTGTCTGCGTAGAGATATAATCGGATGATAACGACTGGGCGACCGACGGGGCAAGCTGCATCGCTTTCTCCACGTTGTCCAACAACAGGTAGGTCTCCAAGATCATCGCTTGATCACGTCCCGGGCTCCCGTAAGTATCGTTATTAAAGCTGTAGTCATCCACCCCGTCCGAGGCATTGAACACAAGCCCGTTCGCCACGTCTTTCCTGCCCGCTATCGCATAGGCGGCGGCCAATCGCCACCTGCCCTGAAGGGAGAGGTTCGGGAGCTCCCGCAAGCGGTTCATGGCACCCAGCTCAGCGTTACCGCTCAATGCCAAGGTATACAACCGGTACGCCTGCTGCAAATCGACCATCGAATAGGAGTAATATCCTCGGTTGGGATTCGTGGGCAGCCAGTTCTGCGCGAGCCTCCGTTGAAATTGCACCCAGCGGGACAATACCGTTTCCGGCACCTCGTATCCCCTGTTCTTTGCCTCGATGAGGAAATGGCCCGCGTAGGTGGTAGCCCATTCGGACGAGTAGGCATCGCCGTACCAGAACATGAAACCGCCATCGGCCAGCTGCCGAGAAGAGAGTTGCCGGATCACCTCGTCTACTTTCGCGGTCATCCGCTGTTTTTGCTCTTCGTTCAGCGTGGTAAACTCCTCGATATAGAGGATAGGGAACGCTTGCGAAGTGATCTGCTCGGTACAACCGTGGGGATATTCCATCAAGTAGTTCATGTTTCGACTAAAATTGACGCTCGGCAAGCGGGAGAGCTCGAGGTTAGCCCAGTCTTCCGGATCCACCCCGTCGGTCTCAATATCCAGTGTGACCGACTCGCCCGGTTCGACCAGTCGTGCCCGTGTAATCACGGTGGGTGTGTTGGGATTGCGTATCGCGATGTCGATGGTTTCGGTGAACGTGACACCGTTCCCCGAGGCCTTTATCACCACTTGTTCCGCCCCGGTTTCCGCCCCGGATTGAAGTTTAAAGAACAGGATATCGTCGCCCGATTTGTCAAATGAGATGCTCTTGGTAGTCCCGTCCGTTGGTTTAAGCAATCCTTTCGTCTGGATAGAAACCTTCACGTTCCGCACGTTGTTCTGCGCGAAAACGTTCACCGGAAGCCACACCTCCTCGTCCGGCCCCAGTACCCTGGGAAGAGTAGAAAGCGTCATCAGGTCGCTCTTCACCGCCACCGTCTTCTCCGCGTTGCCATACGCCCCGTCGCCACCGGCAACCACCATCACCCGGACGGATCCCACGTACTGGGGAAGGCGTAGGGTATGCGTTTTAGCCTCGCCACCCTTCAAGGCAAAGGGACCGATAAATTGGACAATGGGTTTAAAACGATTCACGTTGTCGTTCGACGGGTTCAAGGCCTCGTCCCCACCGATGCCTAACAGCGGACCCATCGTGCCGCTATGGGCTCCCAAGACACGGTCGAACAGGTCCCAAGTGCGTACACCTAACGCTTCTCGGGCATAAAACTCGTCCCACGCGTTGGGGGTCTTGAACGCGGTGAGGTCAAGCAGCCCCTCGTCCACGATCGCCAAGGTGTAGGTCATCGGTTTTCCGGTTTTCTCCGATACCGATACGTTAAACTCCTTCTCCGGTTGAAGCGCGTCCGGCATACGGATGACCGGCTCGAGAATGCTGTTCCGGTTCTCTACGCCCACGTTAATCACCCCGTACATACGGATGGGAAGGTCGTTCACTGTCTGCTCGTGCGGTTGCAGCATGGTGGCGAACACGTAGAAGTTGGGTGCCATCTTATCGGTCACCTTGATGCTGAATTTGGTATCCTCTTTGGCGGATGTTTCTACCCATTCTCGTTGGAGGATACCCGACCCGTTTTCGATGCTGATCAGTACCCGCCCTTCGGAGCTTTTGGGGATAATCACCGTTGCCTCCTCGCCCACGTCGTACGACGGTTTATCGGTGGAGAACGACAACATGGTCAGCCCCTCGGGATCGCTCTTCGCGGAACGTCCCCGCCATGATGGCCAGTCGACATAGAAGATGGTGCCCGCGGCATGGTTACCCGACCGGTCCTTCACCAAGAGCAGGTAACGTCCCCAGTCGGGATAATCCACCTGGAAATTGATCTTACCCTTGCCGTTCGACAAGGCAGCTTCTCCCGTGGCCACCACGTTGGCCGCGGTGTTGTTCACGTAAGCACCCAGGTCTTCCCCGGCGCTGTTCCACCACCAGCTCCAATTGAGCTTGTAGACGCTGTATTCCACGTTACCGGCGACCGGTCGGCCGTACGCGTCCACGGTAACCACATCAAATGCAATGGGCGTGTCGGTCTCCAGGAATTCGCCGGCACGCGCGGAAGGGGCTTTCACTCCCACGTAGGTACGATAGGGAGAGTAATAGACCGTTTGCCCGTAGAAGCTCATATCGCCGCCTCCTTCGTAGACCCTCGAAAGAATGTTCCCTCGCAGCATCCCCGGCGCGTTTTCGGCGACCGGCACTTTAGCGTTCACAGTGGCCGCCCCGGAGGCATCTAAGACTCCCTCGAAGACCTTCGTGCGGCTCGTCTCGAATTTCACCACCGGGTTATTGAACGTGTAGCCGAGGTAGCCCTGGAACGGGTTATCGGAAGCAACGAGCGTGAGGTCTACCTCCGCTTTCAAGTTCGAAGCGGGTGCTCCATGCAACCAGCGCGAGGTGAGCCGCCCGGTGATCACTCCTCCCGAAGCATCAATGATGGAGTCGGTCTCGAGCCGTACCCTCAGCCGGTTGGGCTTGATGGTCTCAATTCGCAGGGACTTGTGGAACGTGGCACCTCCCACCTTCACCCGTGCTTGCCACATGCCGGTCTCCACGGCAGGGTCCGTCGCCACGCTAAAGCTATAGAAGCCATTCAGTCCCTCGCTCTTTACTTGCCGTTGATAAAACTGCCCACGAGGAGTGTATACCTCCAAGGTGACAGGGTGCCCCTGGGGCAGTTTCCGCTCTCTATCCTCCAAGATAAAGGAGACGAAAACAGTGTCTCCGGGCCGCCAAACGCCCCGCTCGGTATAGACGTACCCCTTTAATCCTTTCTGAATCTCTTTGCCGCTCACATCGAAGCGACTGAGCGATAACGACACCTCCTCTTTTACTTCGAGGTAGCCGATATCATCGCCTTTGGTCGCGGAAACGACGAACGGTCGCCCTCCCTTGTAATTGATCTCCGTGAAGCCATTCCCGTCCGTCTTCCCGGAACCGATGGCCTGCATCTGGTAATTGTAGACGGTCACCCCCGCCCCCACGATAGGGCGAGTAGTAAGAATATTGGTCACCGCGACAGTCAGGTTTTGATCCTGTCCCGCTTTTGCGATGATGCCCACGTTGGAAGCCATGACCAAGGTCTGCACCGTACGTTCCCGGTTCATGAAGTAGGAAGGCTTGCAGGGATCGTTCCGTTCTTCCCAGTTGTAGATGCTCCAGTCGAGTGGCTCGTAGTAATAGGGCATCGTCTCGTCCCACACCGCTTCTTCCTCATCCGAAAGCACCTCATCCGAGAACCGTTTCAGTCGCTCCTCTTCCGGGATCCTCGGCCGCATGCCCTCACAGGGGTAAAGCGAGTAATCGGCTTGCATCGAAAGTTGCACCATGTATAATGCCCCGGGGTCTTTCTCGATCATCTCGGAGAGGTCGATGGTGAAATGGTTCCATTTGGTGAGGTCCATCGCTTTATCGCTGTCGAGACGAAACCGCTTTTTCATTACCAGCCGGCCAAAGCGGCGTAATTCGCCCCCCGGTTGGTTGTTGTTGAGGGAGGAGGACTGCAGGTAATAAAGCAGGTTGCTTTGGTATATTTTCACCACCTGTACATCCACCGCCCACAGGTTCACCGCGCTGAAGGGCAGCAACAGCTGTTCCGCGTCGGGCAGGATGTTGCCGCTCTTTTCGAACTTAATCTGGGGCTTATCGTTCTCGATTTGCAATTGATAATGGTAGGCTTTTTCCAATGTCAGCCCCTCCATGTTCTGGATTCCTTGGTGGATTTGCAGGTCGACCTGCCCACTGGGGAAGGTCTCCGGGTAAAGCTTGATCACGTTTTTGTCGACCCGGTAGGTGAAGTTATTCACCCCCGAAGGGACGATCAGTCCTTGCAGTTCCTGTCTTTGTGAGACGGGATCGCTAAAAGTAATCCGTATATGCGGGTCGCCCGTCTGCACTACACGGGCGTCGATCACCTCAAAGTGATCGGTGGAAAAGGGGGGAATGTCGACCGTGTGCTCCAACTTCTTCTTGGAGTCGATGGCCTTTCCATCGATGGTCACCACGTATTGCTCGAGCTTCGCGGAGCGCTGTAAGCTATCGATCAGTACACGAAAGGAAGATGCTCCAGAAGCCGTGACCTGCACATGATGATGCCGTGAGCCCTTCACCTCGAACAGCTTGGGCACATCGTCCGCGGCGACGGGATTGGAGAGGTGGAGCATCACCTCCACCCTGTTCCAAGTAAGGTCGGAGGAGCTCATCGGCTCGTAAGGAAGAATATCCGCCGTGAAGTTCTGTTCGTTCACCCGGATCGAGAAACGAAATTGGTGGAATTTATCCTCTACCTTCAGCACTTTTCCCAGGTGAAACGTCACGTTATACTCTTTTCCAGGCTGTAGTTGGCCCGCTTCGGGCATAAAGCGGATGGTGTTGCCGTTAACCCAGAAGGCCTGCCCTTTCAGCGAAGGTGAAAACGTGAACAGCGATTCTTCGATCTCCGCGTTCAACTCCACCGCCGGAACCTCCTGCGCGAGCTCAACTTGAACAAACGCGTCGGTGGATACATTCCCGTAGGTGAATGCCGAGATGTAGCGGGCAAATTCGGGATCGATCTCCTTGGTACTCTTGACCGTGCAGCCGGCAAACATCAGGAAGGTAGCCGCGAATAAAGCGGGGATAAAACGATGCGATAAGTGTTTCATACGATTAAAATTTAGTTCGATGACCCAGGACCAGTTAAGGACATCCACTTCAATACTTAGCTGCTCAAATTTCGCATGCACTACAACTACAGCTAAATCTTCGGCTAACAATGTTTTATGACCCGTTGTAGACTTATAGGCTATCTGATAAGTAACTTGCTTCGCTTCGAACAGCTTATCAGATCGCACCTATTTCATCTAACGGGTGCCCCATATAACATTTATAGGCCTCGTTTTTAGCTGTGATTGTAATAATTGATGCATGCGAAACTTAAATTAGCAGTATATCCCAAACGGTCTCCCTATATTATTCCCATAGAGTGATTTTTGTGACATAACGAGTTCTTCGTGCTGTAAA
>Ga0209075_1001390_pt1 | contig 22748 bp, 25 predicted proteins | sample Stecom2011_FD_187523 | JGI IMG/M metagenome (GOLD analysis project Ga0209075, IMG submission 187523) | Agricultural soil microbial communities from Utah to study Nitrogen management - Steer compost 2011 (SPAdes) (version 2) | ecosystem: Environmental > Terrestrial > Soil > Agricultural land...
CGATACCAGAACGCGAGGACTTCGGTGTCGAGGGTAAACGAGTTTGAATGGTTCATGATAGCTGTCCTCCTGAGTGGGACACCTGTCACCATAGTCCCTTGCTTGCTGCATTGCAGCAAAAAGCGTGGCCCTGCGACAATTCTCCTGCAGCGCAGCGCAGCGCGTGCTGTTCCAGCGCGATCCCGGTAACCCCCTGAAGATCAATGCAATAACGTTTCATTCGGCGGGCATCTCGGGGCTGGGAGCGCCCGCTCAGGTGCGGTCGAAGCTGGTTGAGGGCCATCGTCACCCGCTCGCGGCAGGCCCGGGCTGGCCTGCCTCGGAGGGACTACCCCAGGCCGCGGCTGAGCAGGTCGTCGGCCACCGCGCGGGAGGCCTGGGCGAACTCGATGCGGGCCGCTCCCAGGGCGCTGAGGTCGCGGGAGTCGCTGTCGCGCTCCAGCCGGTCGAGCAGCGCCTTGGCCTGCGCCAGGCGGCGGGCGAGGGCGGTATCGAAGACCAGGCAGGCGTCCGGTACCTCGGAGGCGGTGACCGGCTGGTCGACCAGTTCGGCAGAGGAGGACGGGGGGCAGGGCATGGCGTCCATGGAGGCGGTCCCGGTGGCAGGAGGGAGCCGGCAGGGCCGGCAAAAGGCGGGGGCCTTTGCTTATATCCATAGATCCCCGTTGGCACCGCTGTCAAAGGGGGTCCTTGCCAACGGGAACCTTTCCGGGGAGGCTTGAAGCCAGCCGCACCGCGCTCCATGCTGGCGAGGTATCGATAACCGGAGAGCTGGCATGGGCGTCAAGGGATTTGCCTGGGGGCTGATACTGCTCGGCGTGGGTCTCGGCCTGCTGGGCGCGTGGGCATGGAATGCGGTGGGCTTCGTGGGCCTGACCCTCGCCGTGCTGGGGGCCGTGGTGCTGGCCACCGGCCGCCGCCGACACGACCGCGGCTCGGGGACCTGACATCCCGTGCCTTTGGGCTTATGATGGGCGAAGTCGACAGTCCTTCCCTCCCTCCGGGGGTGGAGGGCTGTTTTTATTGGATAGCCGCCAAGGCTTTCACACCGCGTTTCGCATTGACGCGCTACCAGGAGGTCGCATGTCATCCCGCCCCCCCATCATCATCAATCGTCTCGATGCCGAGCGCCTGCAGCGCCTGATCGACGATGCCAGCGACAAGGACCTGTTCGTGGCCGAGGCCCTCGAGGAAGAGCTCGAGCGCGGCGAGGTCATCGACCCGGAGGAGATTCCGGACGACGTGGTCAGCATGAACAGCCGGGTCCAGTTCACCGACCTGACTCGTAACCGCCAGATGATCCGTACCCTGGTCTATCCCCACGCCCTGGCCACCACCGAGGATGGCATCTCGGTCATGGCGCCGGTGGGTGCCGGCCTGATCGGCCTGCGCGTCGGCGAGGTCATCGACTGGACCCTGCCCGACGGCCATCAGGTGCAGCTGCGCGTGGATGCCGTGCTGTGGCAGCCGGAGCGCGAGAAGCAGTTCCACCGCTGAGGGAATGCCGATGCCATTCTCACTGTGGCTCTCCCTGGCGGCGGTGTGTGCCATGGGGGCCATGTCGCCAGGCCCCAGCCTGGCACTGGTGCTGCGCCACACCCTGGGCGGTGGCCGTGCTCCCGGCGTGGCGGCGGGGCTCTCCCACGCCCTGGGGGTAGGCTTCTATGCCCTGCTGACCGTGTGGGGCCTGGGGGCGCTGATCGTCCGCCAGCCGGCGCTGTTCCAGGTCATCACCTGGGGCGGGGCGGCCTACCTGGCGTGGCTCGGCATCAAGGCCCTGCGTGCCGGGCGGGCCGGGGCGCTGGAGGCGGGGGCCGCGCCGACCACCCGTGGCCAGGCCGCCCGGGAAGGGGTGCTGGTGGCGCTGGGCAACCCCAAGCTGATCCTCTTCTTCATCGCCCTGCTCAGCCAGTTCGTGACCCCCGACATGAGCCTGGCGGCCAAGGCGGTGATCGTGCTGACCGCCATGGTCATCGATGGCGCCTGGTACGTGCTGGTGGCCCTGGGGCTCTCCCACTCCCGGGTGCTGCCCTGGCTGCAGGCGCGCTCCCACTGGATCAATCGGCTTACCGGACTGCTGCTGCTGGGTCTGGCGCTGCGCGTGGTGGCCGGGCCGCTGGCGTAAAGCGTTGATGCCAGGGGGGAGGGCTGTCGTGTGACTTTCACCTGAGGGTGGTACGCTCAGACAACCTGCTGATCGGAATCATGCCGATGTACGATACGCCCCTTGCGCCCCAGGCGCTGGTTCTGGAGGCAGACCCGGACGTCGCCGCCGTGCTTTCCCTGCAATTCGAGCTGCTGGGCCTGGAAGCCCGCTACCACCACCGATCGGCCTCGCTGCTGGAGGCCCTGCTGACCCGGCCGCCGCGCCTGGTGGTGCTGGGGCTGGAGTTCGGCAGCGAGGATGGCCGCTCGCCTCTGCCTCGGTGGGCTGGAGGTGTCGGTGGATGACTTCGGCGTTGGTTTCTCGTCGCTTTCGCGGCTCCAGCTGCTGCCGATCAGCGAGCTGAAGATCGACCGCAGCTTCGTGCAGTTCCTCCAGGAGGACTCCCAGGGCGCCGCCATCGTCGAGGCGGTGGCCCTGCTGGGGCGGCGCCTCGGCATCCGGGTGGTGGCCGAGGGCGTCGAGGATCCCTCCTGCCTGGCCCTGCTGGAGGGGTTCGGCTGCACCCATGTGCAGGGCTACGGGCTGGCCCGGCCGATGCCGGCCGAGGCGATCCTCGAGGTGGGCTCGACTCAGGACTCGATGCGCGCCTCCGCTGCTGCCGTGACTGCCTCCCTGCCCTAGTCGCTCTACCCGGTGCCCGACGTGACGCCGCGGCGCCGACTGGGTAGGCTTGGGGCATTTCCCCGGGGAGATGCCCATGACCGACGCCCTTCGCGACGAGCCGCTGCCGGCGCCCCATGTCGCCCGCGAACGCATCCAGCTGGTGGATGCTCGCAACCGCCCCTGCGGCAGCGCCTGGCGCGCCGAGATGCGCCGCTTCCACTTCTGGCACCGGGCGACCTACGTGGTCGTGCGCAATGGTCGCGGCGAGATCTGCGTCCAGCGCCGCACCCTGACCAAGGAGGTCTTCCCCGGCGGGCTCGACCTGGCCGCCGGTGGCGTGGTGGGGGCGGGGGAGGCGGAGCACGTGGCGGCACGCCGCGAGCTGGCCGAGGAGCTGGGGATCGAGGGCGTCGCCCTGCGCCCGGCCGGCGGCTTCGTCCACGCCGAGGGGGGCAACCATATCTTCGGCAGCCTCTTCCTGGTCGACCATGACGGGCCGCTGACGCTGCAGGCCGACGAGGTGGCCGAGGCGTTCTGGTGCGCTCCCGGCGAGGCCCTGGCGCTGGCGGGCGTGACCCCGGATACCCGCCAGGCGCTGCAGGTGCTGCTCGACGCGGGCCTGCTGGAGGCCTCGCCATGAACCGTCCCGCCCGGCTGAGCGAGCTGGAGGCCGTGACCGCCGCCCTGGAGGGCGTGGTGCTCGGCAAGACGCGGGAGGTGCGCCTCGCGCTCTGCTGCCTGCTGTGCCGTGGCCACCTGCTGATCGAGGACCTGCCGGGGCTCGGCAAGACCACCCTGGCCCAGTCCCTGGCGCGGGTCACCGGGCTCGACATGCAGCGCCTGCAGTTCACCAGCGACCTGCTGCCCGCCGACGTGCTCGGCGTCTCGGTGTTCGACCCGCGCGAGGCGCGCTTCACCTTCCACCCCGGGCCGATCTTCCACGGCCTGGTGCTGGCCGACGAGATCAACCGCGCCACCCCCAAGACCCAGAGCGCGCTGCTGGAGGCGATGGAGGAGGGGCGGGTGACCGTGGAGGGGGAGACCCGCTCGCTGCCCGACCCCTTCTTCGTGATCGCCACCCAGAACCCCCAGGAGCAGGCGGGCACCTTCGCGCTGCCGGAGTCCCAGCTCGACCGCTTCCTGATGCGCCTCTCCCTGGGCTATCCGGACCGCGCCGCCGAGCGCGAGATCCTGCGCGGCCGCGCCGGGCGGGTCCGCCTCGCCGACCTGCCGGTGCTGCTCGACGCCGAGCGCCTGCGGGCCTGGCAGGCGCGCCTGGACGCCATCCACGTGGCGGATGCGCTGCTCGACTATGTCCAGGCGCTGGTGGCCGCCAGCCGTGACCACCCGGAGCTGGCCTGGGGCCTCTCCACCCGCGGCGCCCTGGCGCTGCTGCAGGCGGCCCGGGGCTGGGCACTCCTCGAGGGGCGCGACCATGTGCTGCCCGAGGACGTCCAGGCGGTCTGGGTGCCGGTGGCGGGCCATCGCCTGAGCAGCGGCCGGCGCGAGGAGGGGGAGGCCCTGGCGCGCCATCTGCTGGCCCGCGTGCCGGTGGTGGGGTGAGCATGCGCGGGGTCGGGCTGGGCGAACGCTGGTGGCGGCGCGTGGCGACCTTGCCGGGCCGGCCGCTGCCCCAGCGGCGACTCTTCCTCCTGCCCACCCGTTTCGGGCTGGGCTGGGCGCTGCTGGTGCTGCTCCTGCTGCTGTTCGGCATCAACTACCAGAATACCCTGGCCTATGTGCTGGCCTTCTGGCTGTTCGGCCTGGGGGTGGTGGCCCTGCTGCGCACCTGGCGCAACCTGCTGGGCGTGACCGCCACCCTGCGCCTGCCGGGCGAGGTCTTCGCCGGGGGCGAAGCGCGACTGGGCGTGGTGCTTGCCGGCGGGCGCCCCCGAACGGGGCTTGTGCTGCATGCCGCGGGCGTCTCCGCCCGGATCGACCTGCCGCAGGGGCAGGGCGAGGCGCTCCTGGCGCTGCCGGCCCCCGCCCGCGGCGTGCAGCCGCTGCCGCGGATTCGCCTGGAGACCCGCTGGCCGCTGGGGGTGGTGCGGGCCCTGGCCTGGCTGCAGAGCGAGGAGCCGCTGCTGGTCTACCCGCGACCGCTGGAGGAGGACGAGCCCGAGCATCGTCACGCCGGGGCCGGCCTCGAGGCGAGCGACTTCGCCGGCCTGCGCCGTGCCGAGCCCGGCGACAGCCCGGCACGGCTGGCCTGGAAGCAGTGGAGCCGCACCGGGCAGCTGGCGGCCAAGGCCTTCAGCGTGCCGCCCCGCCGCCAGCTGTGGCTCGACTACGACGCCTGCCGCGGTGACCCCGAGCGGCGGCTCTCTCTCCTCTGTGCCAGGGTGCTGGCCCACCACCGCGCCGGCGACCGCTACGGGCTGCGCCTGCCCGGGGTGACCCTCGCCCAGGGTGAGGGGCCCCCCCAGCGTCGCCTGGCCCTGGAGGCCCTGGCCCGTTTCGCGCCTTCCGGCAAGGAGGAGGGGAGCCCATGAGCCAGTCACGAGCGGCCCGCCCCGGCAGTCCGGCGCTGCTGGCCGATGGCAGAACCCTGGGCGGCGCCATGCTGCGCCAGCTGTTTCTCGGCCAGTGCCTGGTGCTGGCCCTGCACCTGGCCTGGATGCCGGCCTGGCTGGCCGCCATCGCCCTGCTGGTGGCCGGCTACCGCTACCTGCAGCTGCGCGGCCGGCTGGGACGGGCCGGGGTGCTCATGCGCCTGGCCGGCGTCGCCGCGCTGAGCGGCGGGCTCTGGCTCCACTACGGCACCCTCGGGCAGATGGAGGCGATGATCGGTCTGCTGCTCGGGGTCTACCTGCTGAAGCTGCTCGAGACCCACGACCTGCGCGACGCTCGGGTGGTGGTGGCCATCGGCTTCGTCGCCACCACGGTGGCCTTCCTGCACGACCAGGGCATTCCCATGGCCGCCGGTGGGCTGCTGGCGCTGGCCTGGCTGGTCCACACCCTGGTGTGGCTCTCCGGGGGCGATGGGCGCCGGGCCTGGCGGGAGAGCGCCTGGCTGCTGGCGCTCTCGGCTCCCCTGATGGTGCTGCTGTTCGTGGCCTTTCCGCGGCTGGGGCCGCTCTGGAACCTGCCCCAGGCCGACCGCGCCTCCACCGGGCTCACCGACGAGATCGCCCCCGGCGATATCGCCCAGCTCTCCCGCAGCGACGCCCGGGCCTTCCGGGCGCGCTTCGAGGGCGCCGAGCCGGCGCCGGCCGAGCGCTACTGGCGGGTCTATACGCTCTCGGACTTCGATGGGGAGCGCTGGCGGCGCGCGACGCCGGAGCGCCTGGCCGCCCTGCTGGGCCGCCCGCCGGGGGAGTTCGTCGGCGAGGGGCGCCGCTCCCCCTGGCTCGGCGCGGAGTCGGCGCGCTTCGAGGCGGAGCTGCTGCTGGAGCCGGACAGCCGCCCCTGGCGACCGTCGCTGGGGGCGCCGCTGGCCACCGATGACACCGCGCGCTTCCTGGCCGACGGCACTCTCGAGGGGATCTCCCCGCTGGCCTCCCGTACCCTGCTGCGCCTGAGCAGCACCGGCCTGGCACCGGCCAATCCCGATCCGGCCGGCCCCGGATGGCACGCCCGGCTGCCGGCCGAGGGCAATCCCCGCACCCGGGCCCTGGCCGAGCGCCTGTGGCTAGAAGGCGGCGGTGAGCCCCACGGCTTCCTGGCGGCGATCATGGCGCATTTCGGCGCGGCGCCCTACCGCTACACCCTGTCGCCGCCGCGGCTGACCTCCGCGGACCGGGTCGACGAGTTCCTTTTCGAGAGCCAGGCCGGCTACTGCACCCACTACGCCTCCGCCATGGCCGTCCTGGCCCGCTCGATGGAGATCCCGGCGCGCATCGTGGCCGGCTTCCTGGGCGGCGAGCGCCATCCGGATGGGCACTTCACGGTGCGCGACTATGACGCCCACGCCTGGGTGGAGGTGTGGCTCGACGGCGCCTGGCAGCGCCTCGATCCCACGGCGGCCATCGCCCCTGAACGGATCGAGGAGGGAGCCCAGGCGGTGGACGATGGCGGCGAGGCCTTCCTGGCCGACGCCCCCTTCTCGCCCCTGCGCATGCGCGAGGTGGGGTGGCTCAACCGCCTGCGCCTGGACTGGGAGCGCATGGAGTATCGCTGGCAGCGCGGCGTGATCGGCTATCAGCGCGAGGCGCGCCAGGCGCTGATGGCTCGCCTGGCCGCACGGCTGCACGCCTTCTGGGATCGGGTGGTCGGGCTGGCGCCGGGGCGCGGGCTGCTGGCCGGGCTGCTGGGCACGGCGGTGGCCGGGGCGATCCTGGCCGGGCTGGCGGCGCTGCTGCGCCTGGGCTGGCGGCGCTACCGGGAAGGGCGCGACGAGGCGCTGAGCATCCGGCGCCTGCAGGCCTGGCTCGCCCGGCGCGGGATGCCGCCACGGCCCGGCGAGTCCCCCGCGGCCCACCTGCGGCGGCTGGCGCCGTCGGCAGGGGCCGCAGGCCCGGCCCTTCACGACTGCGCCCATCAGCTGGAGCGCCTCTGCTATGCCCCCCTGGGCCCGGCGGAGCGGCGGCAGCGCCGCCGCCAGCTGGCGCGACGCCTGGCCGAGGTGCGTCGCCGGCTGCGTCGCCGCAACGGGGGTAGCGCGCGGCCGGATGGCGTGGCATCGTGAAGGCCAACCACCATGAAGTTGCCACCATGTCCATCCACGATTTCCGGTGCCTGACCGCCGAGGGTGAGCCCTTCAACTTCGGTGCGCTGCGCGGCCAGGTGCTGCTCATCGTCAACGTTGCCAGCCGCTGCGGCTATACCCCGCAGCTCAGGGAGCTCGAGCGCCTCTATCGCCGCTATCGCGAGCGTGGCTTCACGGTGATCGGCTTTCCCTGCAACCAGTTCGCTCGCCAGTCGCCGGAGTCGGCGCTGGAGTTCTGCACCCTCAGCGCCCGGGAGTACCAGGTCAGCTTCCCGCTGATGGAGAAGGTCAAGGTCAATGGCCCCGGCACCCACCCGCTGTTCGTCGAGCTGCGCCGGGGCGCTCCCGGGGTGCTGGGCACCACCGCGATCAAGTGGAACTTCACCAAGTTCCTGGTGGGGCGCGACGGGCGGGTGATCCGCCGCTTCGCCCCCCGGGACGGCGAGGCGGTACTCCGCGAGGCCCTCGAGCTCGCCCTGGACGACGCCTGAACGGTCCTGGTTCGCTACCGGGTTACGGCGGTGTCTCGCCGCGCTCCATCATCAGCCGCGCCATCAATTCGTTCCAGCGGTGCCGGGTCATCATGGTGGTCAACCCCGAGAAGAGCGCCCAGCTGCCGCGCCGCCACCCCTTGAGGCGCAGGTTGTGGGCCACCAGCTGCTTCATCAGCTTGTGCTCGTCGAAGCGGCGCCACTCGCCCACCACCGACATCTGCTGGCGCCCCAGCACCGGGGCCAGCTCCAGGCGGAAGATCCACTCCAGCTCCTTGAGCGTCAGGTCGTGGCGCTCGATCACCTCGATCATGCGGGCGTAGTCGCGCTCGCCGGGCTCATGCTCCAGCCACAGCGGCGCCAGCGCCAGCCACAGCTCGCCGCGCTGGTCGACCAGGGTCTGTGCGTTCATGGGGGTGCCTCCTCGTGGCCTGCCGCCGAGACGTGCATCCTGCCCCAGCCGCGGCCGGGTCTCAAGAGCGGACAGCGTCCGGCCTGGCCGCTAGAATAAGGCGATTGCCACTCCATGACAGCCGGCCGCCGAAGGCCGGCCCGATAACGACGAACAGCGAGGTCTGACGTGATCATCAAGCCCAAGGTACGCGGTTTCATCTGCACCACCACCCACCCCGTCGGCTGCGAGAAGAACGTGCTCGAGCAGATCGAGGCGACCCGCGCCCGCGGCCTCGACAAGGCCAGCGGGCCGAAGAAGGTGCTGGTGATCGGCGCCTCCAGCGGCTACGGCCTGGCGGCGCGCATCACCGCCGCCTTCGGCTACGGCGCCGATACCCTGGGCGTGTTCTTCGAGAAGCCGGGCACCGAGAAGAAGCCCGGCACCGCGGGCTGGTACAACAGTGCCGCCTTCGACCGCTTCGCCAAGCAGGAAGGCCTCTACAGCAGGTCCATCAACGGCGATGCCTTCTCCCACGAGGCCCGTGAGACCGCCATCGAGATGATCCGGCAGGACCTGGGCCAGGTGGACCTGGTGGTCTACTCCCTGGCCTCGCCGGTGCGCAAGCTGCCCGACTCCGGCGAGCTCAAGCGCTCCAGCCTGAAGCCCATCGGCGAGACCTACCGCGCCACCGCCATCGACACCAACAAGGACGCCATCATCGAGGCCGAGGTGGAGCCCGCCACCGAGCAGGAGATCGAGGATACCCGGGCGGTGATGGGCGGCGAGGACTGGGAGCTGTGGATCGACGCCCTGGACCGCGCCGGCGTGCTGGCACCGGGCGCGCGCAGCGTGGCCTTCAGCTACATCGGCACTGAGATCACCTGGCCGATCTACTGGCACGGCGCCCTGGGCAAGGCCAAGGAGGACCTGGATCGCGCCGCCGGCGAGATCGACAAGCGCCTGGCGGCCACCGGCGGCGGCGCCAACGTGGCGGTGCTCAAGTCGGTGGTGACCCAGGCCAGCGCGGCCATTCCGGTGATGCCGCTCTACATCGCCATGGTCTACAAGGTGATGAAGGAGAAGGGGCTCCACGAGGGCACCATCGAGCAGCTCAACCGCCTGTTCGGCGAGCGTCTGTACCTTGGTGAAGGGAAGGGCAGCGCCGAGACCGATGAGGCCGGTCGCCTGCGCCTGGACGACTGGGAGCTGCGTGACGACGTCCAGCAGGCCTGCAAGGACCTCTGGCCTCAAGTGACCACCGAGAACCTCTTCGCGATCACCGACTATGCTGGTTACAAGCACGAGTTCCTGAAGCTGTTCGGCTTCGAGCGGGACGACGTCGACTACGATGCCGATGTGGATCCCGTGGCGGAATTCGATGTCGTAACCCTGTAGGGCAGGACGCCACCTCGCGCCCTGCCGGTTTTTCACGCAGACCCGGAGGGCGCCATGGATACCCGCGAGAGCCAGACCCCCGAAGAGGAGCGCCAGCACCTCAAGGAAGTGAGGCAGCCCGAGGACTACGAGCACCCCGAGCCCGACGAGACGCAGCCCGAGGCCCGCCGGCCCGCCGGCGGCATGCAGCGCGTGCTGCCTATCGTCATCGTCGTCCTCGGCCTGCTGGTGGCCGCCATGCTGCTCTACAGCGGCGGCGCCCGGTAGGGCCTCCCTTCGCGGCCGGGCCTTCGCGCCCGGCCGCTTGCTGTTAAGATGGGGGACGGTTTTCGGATACCCCCCGTCCATGCCTCGACACGCGTTCCCCTCTATCGACCCGACCCGCTCCCGGCGGGTAGGCGTGCTGGTCCTGCCCGGCTTCTCGCTGCTGGCCGAGGCCTGTGCCACCGAGCCCCTGGCGGTCGCCGGGCAGCTGGCCGGCATTCCCCTCTATTCGCTGACCACGCTGAGCCTGGAGGGGCAGCCGGTGGCGTCGGGCTCCCGCCAGCGGTTGCTGGCCGAAGGGGCGCTGGCCCCGGACGGGGGTGAGCTCGACATGCTGCTGGTCTGCGCCCCCGGCGCCGAGGGCGTCGATGCGGCGCTGCTGCGGCGCCTTGCCACCCTGGCCGCCCCGGGCCGCCTGCTGGTGGGCATCGGTGGCGGTGCCGAGCTGCTGGCCCGGGCGGGCCTGCTCGACGGCTACCGGGCCACGGTGCCCTGGCCCCGCTTCGAGGCGGTGCGCCGGGCCCATCCACGGGTTCGCCTCTCCCGCCAGCTCTTCGAGATCGACGGTGAGCGCCTGACCTGCGGTGGCGGCACCGCCGCCATGGACATGATGATGACGCTCATCGACCGCCACCACGGCAGCGCCCTGGCCGAGCGGGTGTCCGCCCACTTCGTGCTGGAGCGGGTGCGCATGGGGGATGAGCCGCAGACGGCCGCCTGCCCGGGCAGCGCCCCGGAGAGCCTGACGGAGGCCCTGGCGCTGATGGAGGCCAATATCGAGGAGCCGCTGACCACCGCCGAGCTGGCCGAGCACCTGGGCGTCTCCCGGCGGCAGCTGGAGCGGCTGTTCAAGAAGCATCTCCAGGCGGTGCCGGGCCGCTACTACCTGAACCTGCGCCTGCAGCGCGCGAGGCGGCTGCTGCGGGAGAGTGAGCAGCCGGCGGGGGAGGTGGCGCTGCTCACCGGCTTCTCCTCGGCGGCGCACTTCTCCACCGCCTACCGCAACCACTTCGGGCTCTCACCCCGCGAGGAGCGGCTCGGCTGAGTCGTGCGGACGCGCCAGCAGGGCGCGAAACAGCGACCCCATCATCACCGGGGTGTCCTGCTCGACGGTGAAGCCGGCACACCCCAGCAGCGGTCGGGCCTGGCGGGTGATGTCGGTGGCAATGGCGCTGGTCAGGGCGTTGAGGGCGCGACGGCCGAGGCCGGCGGGGCGCTCATCGGCCTGGAACTTGTCCATCACGCAGAGCTGGCCGTCGCCGCGCAGGACGCGCCGCGCCTCGGCAAGGCCCTGCGCCGGGTCGGGCATCACCGCCAGGATCAGGTGCATCACCACCACGTCGAAGTGGTCATCGGGATAGGTCAATGCCTCGGCGTCCATCACCGCGGCCTGCACATCCATGCCCAGCGCCTCCGCCCGTCGCGCGGTGCGTCGCACCATGGCGGGGGAGAGGTCGGTGGCGTGGAGCTCCACGTCCCGGGGCAGCCAGGGCAGGTCCAACCCGGTGCCGGCCCCCACCAGCAGCACCCGCATGCCGGGCTGCCAGGCCACCTGGCCCAGCGAGAGGCGTCGCGGCCGGCGGAAGGCGCGTTCGGCCACCGCGTCGTAGACGGGGGCGTAGAGGCTGTAGCGCAAGCGGTTCCAGCGGGTGGTGTTGAACATCGGCGGGCTCTCCTCGCGACATCGCCTCCAGCCTAGCCGTTTTTGCAACTGCCTGTCCCATCGGTGAAAGCGGCCGTCGCGGCAAGTCCCTATACTCGATGGTGCCATCCCATCATGCACAGAGGACCCGCGACATGAGCCAGACCCCGACCCGCGCCGATTTCGACCGCTACATGGTGCCCAACTATGCCCCCCAGCAGGCGATTCCGGTGCGCGGCGAGGGCAGCCGCCTGTGGGACCAGGCGGGTCGGGAGTACATCGACTTCGCCGGCGGCATCGCCGTCAACGGCCTGGGCCACTGCCACCCGGTGCTGGTGGAGGCGCTCAAGGCCCAGGCCGACACCCTCTGGCACGTCTCCAACGTCTACACCAACGAGCCGGCGCTCAAGCTGGCTCGCGCCCTGGTGGAGCGCACCTTCGCCGACAAGGTGTTTCTCTGCTCCTCGGGGGCCGAGGCCAACGAGGCGGCCTTCAAGCTGGCGCGCCGCTGGGCCCACGACAACGTCAGCGAGCACAAGAGCCGCATCGTCTCCTTCTCCCAGTCCTTCCACGGGCGCACCTTCTTCACCGTCAGCGTGGGTGGGCAGCCCAAGTACGCCCAGGGCTTCGGGCCGGTGCCCGGCGGGATCGTCCACGGCGAGTACAACAACCTCGACAGCGTGCGCGACCTGGTCGATGACGATACCTGTGCGGTGGTCGTCGAGCCGATGCAGGGCGAGGGGGGCGTGCTGCCCGGCGATATCGAGTTCCTCCGGGGCCTCAGGGCGCTGTGTGACGCCCACGATGCGCTGCTGATCTTCGACGAGGTGCAGACCGGCGTGGGCCGCACCGGCACCCTCTACGCCTACCAGCAGCTCGGCGTGACCCCGGACATCCTGACCAGCGCCAAGGCCCTGGGCGGCGGCTTCCCGGTGGGCGCCATGCTGACCACCGACCGGGTCGCCTCGGCCTTCGCCTTCGGTACCCACGGCTCCACCTATGGCGGCAACCCGCTGGCCTCGGCGGTGGCCCTGGCGGCGGTGGAGTTCATCGATACCCCCGAGGTGCTGGAGGGGGTGAAGCGCCGTCACGCGCTCTTCCGGGAGCACCTGGAGGCGATCAACGCCAAGCACGGCGTGTTCGGCGAGATCCGCGGCATGGGGCTGCTGATCGGCGCGGTGATGTCCCCCGACTACGAGGGGCGTGCCGCCGAGATCCTGCCCCTGGCGATCGAGGAGGGGCTGATGGCCCTGGTGGCCGGTCCCAACGTGCTGCGCATGGCGCCCTCCCTGGTGATCCCCGAGGCGGATATCGCAGAGGGCATGGCGCGCCTCGAGCGGGCCGTGGCTCGCCTGGTGGGCGAGCGGTGAGTCTCGGCGCGGGTGCCGAGACCGCCCCTTCTGGAGGAGGCCCCGAGATGCTGGTCGTTCGCCCTGTCGTCCCCGCGGACCTGCCGGCGCTGGAGCGCCTGGCCGGCGATGCCGTGCCGCAGCTGACCAACCTGCCGGCCCATCGCGACCGCCTGGAGGAGCGCATTGTGCGCTCCCGCCAGGCCTTCGAGGCCGAGGTGGCCTTCCCCGGGGATGAGCACTACACCTTCGTGCTCGAGGATCTCGAGCGTGGCGAGGCGGTGGGTACCGCCACCATCCGCGCCCAGGCGGGGGCAGTGGACGCCTACTACACCTATCGCCAGGAGACGCTGATCCACGCCTCCCAGCAGCTCAACGTGCGCCGCGAGGTGCAGACCCTGGCCCTCTCCCACGAGGTCTCGGAGGCGAGCCTGCTGTGTGCCTACTCCCTGGATCCCCGCTACCGGGGCACCAGCGCCGAGAGCCTGCTGCGCCGGGCCCGGCTGATGTTCATCGCCCAGTACCCGGAGCGTTTTGCCTCCCTGCTGGCGATGGCCTTTCCGGGCTACCTGGACGAGGCCGGCGAATCGCCCTTCTGGAACAGCGTGGGCTGCCACTTCTTCGGCCGTGACTACCAGGAGATCAATGCCCTGGCCGGCATCCGTTCGAAGAGCTTCATCGCCGAGGTGATGCCGCAGTTCCCCCTCTACCTGCCGCTGCTGACGCCCCGGGCCCGGGCCGCCATCGGTCGCGAGCATCCCGACCACGAGCGGGCCCTGTCCGAGATGCTCGCCGAGGGCTTCATGCGCTCGCGCCATGTGGATATCTTCGATGCCGGCCCGGTGATCAAGGCGGAGCGCGAGCGCCTGCAGAGCTTCCGGCGTGCCGCCTGGCATCCGGTGCGGATCCGGCCCGCCCAGGCGCTGCCGGACGCTGCGCCGGCCATGGTGGCCAACCAGTCCCTCGGGGGCTTCCGCTGCGTGGTGGCGCGCTATGCGCTGTCGCCCACCGGCCAGCTGATGCTCTCGCCGGAGCACGCCGAGCGCCTCGGCGTGGGAGAGGGCCGTGCGGTGCTCGCCGCGCCCCTGGCCCTGCCGGGCCTGGAGGATGAGGAGGGCGGCCACGAGCCGGGCTATGACGAGGGGGAGCTGTGATGCGTATCCGACCCATCGCCCGGGGTGACCTGGACGAGCTGCAGGCCCTGGCCCGGGAGACCGGCGTGGGCTTTACCTCGCTGCCCGACAACCGCGACTTCCTCGCGGCCAAGATCGACTCGGCCATCGCCGCCTTCGAGGAGCGGCAGCCGGCGAATCGGCGCAACTACTTCTTCGTGCTGGAGGAGGAGGCCAGCGGGCGGCTGGCCGGCTGCTGTGCCATCGAGGGCGAGGTGGGCCACGAGGTGCCGTTCTACCACTACCGGGTGGGAACCCTGGCCCACTCCTCGGCCCAGCTCGACCTGCACCGCACCATCGACACCCTCTTCCTGTGCTCGGACCATACCGGCGATGCCGAGGTGGCCTCGCTCTTCCTGCGCCCGGAATACCGCGGCGGCGACCGCCGCCAGCAGCGCAACGGGGCGCTGCTCTCCATGATGCGCTGGCTGTTCATGGCGGAGTTCCGCGACCGCTTCCCCGACAAGGTGCTGGCGGAGATGCGCGGGGTCTTCAACGAGCGGGGTCGCAGCCCCTTCTGGGACTGCCTGGGGGCCAACTTCTTCCCCATGGACTTCGACGAGGCGGACCGCCTCACCGGGCTCGGCCAGAAGAGCTTCATCGGCGAGCTGATGCCGAAGTACCCCATCTACACCCCCTTCCTCTCCGAGGCGGCCCGGGCCTGCATCGGCCGGGTCCACGAGCAGACCCGCCCGGCGCTGGCCATGCTCAAGCAGCAGGGGCTGCGCTGGGAGGGCTATATCGACATCTTCGACGGCGGCCCCACCGTGGAGGCCTACATCGATGACGTGCGCGCCGTGCGTCGCTCCCGCCGCTGTCGCATCGAGGTGGCCTCCGGGGGGGATGAGGCGGCCGAGCGCCCGCGCTGGCTTGCCGCCACCACCCGCATGGCGAACTTCCGCGCCGCCTGGGTGGGGCGCGGCCCCGACGAGGAAGGGGGGATACGTCTCACGCCCGCGGAGGCGGCATGCCTGGAGGTGGCCACCGGTGACCTCCTGCGCGTCCTGGACACCGAGGAGTAAGGCTATGAAGGCAAGACGAGAGCAGCTGATTGGCAGCGCCTGGCAGGCGGGTGAGGGGGAGCGCCTCACCCGGCACGACCCGGTCTCCCACGAACGGCTCTGGGAGGGGCGCGGAGCGAGCCCCGGCCAGGTGGCGGCGGCCGTGGAGGCCGCCCGCGACGCCTTCCCCGGCTGGGCGGCGGCACCGCTTGCCGACCGCCAGGCGCTGGTGGAGCGCTTCCGCGAGGTGCTCGAGCGCCACCGGGAGGACCTGGCCACCGCCATCGCCCACGAGACCGGTAAGCCGCTGTGGGAGGCGCGCACCGAGGTGGGCGCCATGATCGGCAAGGTGGCGATCTCGATCCGCGCCCATCAGGAGCGCACCGGCGAGCGGCGGCGGGACCTGGGCGATACCCAGGCGGTGCTGCGCCATCGTCCCCATGGGGTGATGGCCGTCTTCGGCCCCTACAACTTCCCCGGCCACCTACCCAACGGCCACATGGTGCCGGCGCTGCTGGCCGGCAACTGCGTGGTCTTCAAGCCCAGCGAGCAGGCCCCGCTGACCGCCGACCTGACCCTGCAGTGCTGGCAGGAGGCGGGACTTCCCGCCGGGGTGATCAACCTGGTGCAGGGGGCGGCGGCCACCGGCCAGGCCCTCGCCGAGCACCCGGGCCTCGACGGCCTGCTGTTCACCGGCAGCGCCCGGGTCGGCGGGCTGCTGCACCGCCAGTTCGCCGGCCAGCCGGGCAAGATCCTGGCCCTGGAGCTGGGCGGCAACAACCCGCTTGTCGTGAAGGACGTGCCCGACCAGGACGCCGCCGTGCTGGCCATCCTGCAGTCCGCCTACCTCTCGGCCGGACAGCGCTGCACCTGCGCGCGGCGGCTGATCGTCCCCGAGGGGGCGGTGGGGGACCGCCTGCTCGAGGCCCTCAGTGATGCCATCTCGCGGCTGCGGGTGGCGGGGCAGTTCAGCGAGCCCGCGCCCTTCTACGGTGGGCTCGTCAGCGTGGCCGCCGCCGACGGCCTGCTGGAGGCCCAGGCAGCGCTGGAGGCGAAGGGGGCCACGGTGCTGGCACGCATGGAGCGCCTCGAGGCAAACACCAGCCTGCTCTCGCCGGCGCTGATCGACGTGACCGGCCTTGAGGTCCCCGACGAGGAGCACTTCGGCCCGCTGCTCAAGGTCTACCGCTACCGGGCTTGGGACGAGGCCATCCGCCTGGCCAACGACACCCGCTACGGCCTCTCCGCGGGGCTGATCGGCGGCGAGCGCGCCGACTGGAACGACTTCCTGCTGCGCATCCGCGCGGGCATCGTCAACTGGAACCGCCAGACCACCGGCGCCTCCGGGGATGCCCCCTTCGGTGGGGTGGGGGAGAGCGGCAACCATCGCCCCAGCGCCTTCTATGCCGCCGACTACTGCGCCTACCCGGTGGCCTCCATGGAGAGCGAGGAGCTCCATCTGCCCGACCAGCTGCCGCCGGGGGTGAGCCTGTGAGCGCCTCCCGCCCCCTCGACGTCCGCGAGGTCAACTTCGATGGCCTGGTGGGGCCGACCCACAACTACGCGGGCCTGGCGCTCGGCAACGTCGCCTCCATGCGCCACGGCGGCCTGGTGGCCAACCCTCGGGAGGCCGCCCTGCAGGGGCTGGCCAAGATGAAGGCGCTGATGGACGCCGGCTACCCCCAGGGAGTGCTGCCGCCCCAGCAGCGCCCGGATCTCGGTGCCCTGCGGGCGCTGGGCTTCACCGGCAGCGACGAGCGGGTGCTGGCCCGGGCCGCCGGCGAGGCGCCGCAGGTCCTGCGGGCGGTCTGCTCCGCCTCGAGCATGTGGACCGCCAACGCCGCCACCGTGACCCCGAGCGTCGATGCGCCGGACGGGCGGGTGCACTTCACCCCCGCCAACCTGCAGTCGAGCTTCCACCGCTGCCTGGAGCCCGCCACCACCGGCCGGGTGCTCCAGGCGATCTTCCGCGACGAGGCGCGCTTCGCCCATCACCCGGCCCTGCCGGCGACGCCGGCCTTCTCCGACGAGGGGGCGGCCAACCACACCCGCCTGGCCGGCGACCACGGCGAGCCCGGGGTGCACCTCTACGTCTACGGCCGCGAGGCCTTCGGCTGGGGCAGCGAGACCACACCCGCCCCCAGGCGCTTCCCGGCGCGCCAGACCCGGGAGGCGAGCGAGGCGGTGGCCCGCCAGCACGGCCTGGCCGACCATCAGGTGGTCTTCGCCCAGCAGCACCCGGAGGCCATCGATGCCGGGGTCTTCCACAACGACGTCATCGCCGTGGGCAACGGCCCGGTGCTGCTCTACCACGAGCTGGCCTTCCTGGACGAGGCGGGCACCCTGGAGGCGCTGCGCGAGCGCATGGGCGCGCCGCTGATTCCGGTGCGGATTCCCCGGAAGGCGGTGAGCCTGGAGGATGCCGTCGGGTCGTACCTGTTCAACTCCCAGCTGCTCTCCAACCCGGACGGCACCATGACCCTGGTGGTGCCCGGGGAGTGCCAGGAGAACGAGAGCGTATGGCGCACGGTGCAGGACCACCTGCTGGCCGGCGCCAACCCCATCGGCGAGGTAGTGGTGAAGGACGTCAAGCAGAGCATGCGCAACGGTGGCGGCCCCGCCTGCCTGCGCCTGCGGGTGGTGCTCTCGGCCGAGGAGCGCGCCGCGCTGGCTGGCCGGGTGCTGCTCGACGACGGCCTCCACGACGACCTGGCCGCCTGGGTGGAGCGCCACTACCGCGATCGCCTGGCCCCGGAAGATCTCGCCGACCCGGCCCTGGCCCGGGAGTCGCTCACCGCCCTGGATGAGCTGAGCCGCCTGCTGGGGATCGGCAGCGTCTACCCCTTCCAGCGGGAGGGAGCGTGACGCCACCGGACAGCGTGGAGCGGGCACACGGGCCGGTCGCCTCACCTTGTAGGGAAGCGGCGAGGCGCTCTCCCCTGGCCGCCTATCACCATGCCCTGGCGGAGAAGGGGTTCGTCCCGGATGCGGCCCAGCAGGCGGCAGCCGAGGCCCTGGAGGCGAGCTTCGCGGCCGTCCGGGAGGCGCCGGCCGAGAGCGTGGCGGGGGTCTACCTGTGGGGGCCTGTGGGCCGCGGCAAGACCTGGCTGATGGACGCCTTCCACCGCGGCCTGGCAGTGCCCGCCCGGCGCCAGCACTTCCACCACTTCATGCGCTGGGTGCACCGCCGCCTGTTCCAGCTCGGCGGCACCCCGGACCCGCTGCTGGCCCTGGCCCGGGAGCTGGGCGACGAGGTGCGGGTGCTCTGCCTCGATGAGCTCTTCGTCGGCGATATCGCCGACGCCATGCTGCTCGGTGGCCTGCTGACGGCGCTCTTCGAGCAGGGGGTGGTGCTGGTCTGCACCTCCAACCAGGCGCCGCGCCAGCTCTACGCCGACGGCTTCAACCGCGAGCGCTTCCTGCCGGCCATCGACGCCATCGAGCGCCATATGCGGGTGGTCGAGCTCGACGGCGGCCAGGACCATCGCCTGCACCCCGGACGCCTCCACCCGCGCTACTGGGTCGCCGAGCCCGGCCGCGCCGCGGCACTGCCGGGGCTCTTCGCGGAGCTGAGCGCGGGGGAGGAGACGGCCAGCACCCCCATCGAACTGGGGCATCGGGCCATCGAGGTGCTGGGCCGCAGCGAGACGGTGGTGTGGTGCCGCTACGCGGCCCTCTGCGAGCAGCCCCTGGCCGCCCTGGACTTCATCGAGCTGGTCGACCGCTACGCCCATATCCTGCTGGAGGGGGTGCCCTGCCTGAGCGACGCCCCGCCCACCGGTGGCATCGCCCGGGGCACCGAGGATGGGGTCAGCCGCGTCGAGGCGGGGGATCGGGAGCTGCCGCCGCTCTCCCGCAAGGACGATGGGGCGCGCCGCTTCATCGCCCTGGTGGACGAGTGCTACGACCGGCGAACGCCGCTGCACCTGGAGGCGGAGGTGCCCATGGAGGGGCTCTACCCCGAGGGGCACCTGGCCTTTCCCTTCCGGCGCACCCTGAGCCGCCTCAGGGAGATGCAGCTGGAACGCTTCGGCGCCGACTGATCAGCCTCAGCCGCCGCTGGCCGCACCCCCCACCACGCCGCCGCGCAGGCCGCTCTGGCTGCCGCCGCTCTTCAGGTGGCTGGCCACGGCGTCCTCCGGTGAGCCGGCCATCTCGCGGAACATGCCCATGGAGCCCAGCAGGGCGGAGGACTCGTAGGGCACGAAGACGCGCTCGCCCTCCTTGGCCATGGTCGGCAGCACCTTGATGTAGCTCTGGCCGAGCAGGTAGCCCACCACGGTGCGCTTGTTCTCCTCGCTGTCGCCGATGGCGCCCAGCACCAGCTTGATCGACTCCTGCTCGCCCTGGGCGCGCAGGATGGCGGACTCCTTGTCGCCCTGGGCGTTGAGGATCGCCGACTCGCGCTGGCCCTGGGCCATGGCGATGGCGGCGGACTTCTCGCCCTCGGCCTCGGTGACGGTGGCGCGGCGCTTGCGCTCGGCGGCCATCTGCAGGCGCATGGCGGACTCCACCTCCTCGGGCATGGCGATGTCCTGCACCTCGACCCGGGAGATCTTCACCCCCCACTTGGAGGCGGGCTCCTCCATGGCGGCCTGGATCTCGTTGTTGACCTCGGCCCGGGACTCGAACAGCTTGTCCAGCTCCATCTTGCCCACCACCGAGCGCAGCGTGGTCTTGGCCAGCACCTCCACCGCCTGGCTCATGTTCTCCACCTCGTAGACGGCGCGCTTGGGATCGATGATCTGGTAGTAGAGGGCACCGTTGATGCGTACCGTGACGTTATCGGTGGTCACCACCGGCTGGCCGGGGAAGTCCATTACCGTCTCGCGGCGGTCGATGCGCGTCTCGCTGCTGGTGACGGCATGATACTCCTCGCCCATCTTGCGGTAGCGGATCATGGTGATGGCGCGGGGCTGCTCGATGAAGGGCACGATGATGTTGATGCCGCTCTCCAGCACCCGGTTGAACGACCCCAGGCGTTCGATCACCATCACCTCCGACTGGCGGACGATCACCAGCCCCTTGGCGATGATCAGGATGCCGATGACGACGACGATCAGGGCGATGATCAGCCCCGGGCTGACGGGAAGGTCCATGCGGAATTACTCCGTGAGTTGGCGGGCGCCCGAATCCGGCGCCGAATGGGCAAGGTGCACGATGGCGGTGGTGCCATCGAAGGTCTGGAAGATGACCCGAGTGCCGGGCGGCAGGTCGGTCTCGCCGCTGCTTTCGCCGGCGTCAGCGGCGACCCGCAGGCGATAGAAGTCGCCGTTGATCTTGATGCCGCTGGCGCTGTCGAAGTCGCGCTTGAGGGTGGTGTAGGTGCGGCCCTTCTCCACCCCGGTGCCGGTGGTGCCGTAGGCCACGCCGCGGGGCGAGAAGCGGGGGCGGATCACCCAGATCGCCAGCGGGACCAGGACGCCGGAGAAGAGGCCCATGCCCAGCAGCTGCCAGGGCAGCGACAGGCCGAGGCCGGCCAGGGCCGAGGTCAGGGCGGCGGCGATGCCGAGCGCCAGCAGCACCAGGCCGCCGGTGGTGAGCTCGGCCAGGCCCAGCAGCAGGGCGACGATCAGCCAGATGACGGCGGGGTTCCAGTCCATGGGGCGTTCCGTTGGCTCGGGGCAGAGGGGAGTCCGAAGCCGTGCTATGGTCGGACAGGCGCTGCCGGGTCCTGTACAGGAATGTATCCCCGAGGGTACTCGGTTCAGGGCCCATGGGCCATGCCTGCCGGATACCGGCAGGGCGCCTCCGGTGTCCGGCGCTCCCTTTCCTTCCTCGGCAATCGACAAGGAGGCCTCGATGACCCTGCTGACCTGGATCGGCATCCTGCTCTGCCTCAGCCAGTCGGCGATGTTCTCGGGGCTCAACCTGGCCTACTTCTCGATCAACAAGCTGGAGCTGGAGATCGAGGCGCGCCGCGGTAACCCGCGGGCCCGGCGGGTCAGGGCACTGCGCCGGGATGCGAACTTCCTGCTGGTCACCATCCTGTGGGGCAACGTGGCCGTCAACGTGCTGCTGGCCCTGCTCTCGGGCTCGGTGATGGGCGCCGTTGCGGCCTTCCTGTTCTCCACCGTGGTGATCACCCTGCTCGCCGAGATCCTGCCCCAGGCCTTCTTCTCGCGCCATGCCCTGCGCATGGCATCGCTGATGGCGCCGGTCATCCGCGGTTACCAGCTGCTGCTGTGGCCGGTAGCCAGGCCCACCGCCTGGGTGCTGGACCGCTGGCTCGGGCCGGAGGCGATCCCCTACTATCGTGAGCGGGACCTCCACCAGCTGATCCGCCTGCACATGGAGTCCTCCGAGACCGAGATCGACCGGGTCGAGGGGCGCGGTGCCATCAACTTCCTGGCCCTGGACGACGTGCCCCTGGGGCGCGAGGGCGAGCCCCTGGATCCGGCGAGCGTCGTCACCCTGCCCTTCGACGGCGCCAGGCCGCGCTTTCCCGAGATTCGCCGGGACCCCGGCGATCCCTTCCTGCGAACCCTCCAGGCCTCGGGGCAGAGCCGGGCGGTGCTGGTGGACGAGACCGGCACCCCCCACCTGATTCTCGACGTCAACGCCCTGCTGCGGGACGCCCTGTTCGGCAGCGGGGAGCTCTTTCCCCTGGCCTGCTGTCACCGGCCGATTGTGGTCAGCGACCCGAACATGCCCCTCGGCGAGGTGATCGGACGCTTCCGGGTGCGGCCCGAGCACAGCGAGGATGACGTCCTGGACGAGGATGTGATCCTGCTGTGGGGGGCCGAGAAGCGGATCCTGACCGGCTCCGACGTGCTGGGCCGGCTCTTGAGAGGCATCGTCCATCAGGGCGTGGTGGCAAGCTGAAACGGGCCTTCCCACGGCATCATTTTGAGCTATGCTGTGCGGCCTTTTGACCGCAGGCCGACAGGAGGAGAAGGATGCTGAGCGGGCTGATCTACTGGCTGGACATGGCGGGGGTGATCGTCTTTGCGCTGTCGGGGGTGATACTCGCCTGTCGGTCGCGCATGGACCCCTTCGGCATGCTGGTGCTGGGTGCGGTGACCGGCATCGGCGGCGGCACCCTGCGCGATCTGGTGCTCGGGGTGCGGCCGGTGTTCTGGGTCACCGACCCCACCTACCTGTGGGTGATCCTGGCCACCGTGGGGCTGTCCATCATCGGCTTTCACTACATCCACCGCCTGTCACGGGTCTTCCTGCCGGTGGCCGATGCCTTCGGCCTGGCGCTGTTCGTGGTGATCGGGGCCCACAAGGCGCTGCTGCTCGGCACATCCGGCCTGGTCGCGGTACTGATGGGCATGATGACCGGCGTGGCCGGCGGCATGGTGCGCGACATGCTGGCCCGCCGGGTGCCCATGGTGCTGCGTGAGGAGATCTACGCCACCGCGGCCATCGCCGGCGGCATCACCTATGTCGGCCTGGAGGCCCTGGAAGCTCCCGGCTACCTGGCCATCGCCGTGTCGCTCGTGACCACCCTCGGCCTGCGTCTGGCGGCCATCCACTGGGGGCTGGCGCTGCCCACCTTCGCCTGGGTGGAGATAGCCCCCGCGCCGCCCGCCACCCAGGACGAGAGCACGCCCCCGGCACCCGCTCGCAAGAAATATCGGGTGCGAATGATCAAGCCGGGGGAGTCCCGGCGGCGG
>Ga0209075_1001391_pt1 | contig 22733 bp, 25 predicted proteins | sample Stecom2011_FD_187523 | JGI IMG/M metagenome (GOLD analysis project Ga0209075, IMG submission 187523) | Agricultural soil microbial communities from Utah to study Nitrogen management - Steer compost 2011 (SPAdes) (version 2) | ecosystem: Environmental > Terrestrial > Soil > Agricultural land...
AGAATAAATCCCCAATAAATAAAACAAGCCATACTATACCTAAGATGAGGTTAAAAATATTTTTGGATTTTTTGTAAGGAATTTTCATTCGATTTTTTTGTACTGATTCGTCTTACTAGGATGTAGGCGTTTGTTTTTTAAACAGAAAACTTAATCCCATTGAACGGAGCATTTTTTTCTCAAACCACCAAAAGAACTTGAATTGTCCGAAGATGGCTCCGATAGTTACTAGCAAAACTTGATAAATCGGGAAAATAGCAATAAGTCGCACAGGTGTAAACCATGCTCCTAAATCATCTTTGGTGATGCCCAGCCATTCCGTAAAAGGTTTAGACAAATAGGCAGAGGCAGAGCCAGTTATGGCAAATACTATAAAGATAATTGTTAGTTGAAAGTTGGAGGTGATTCCCCAACGTTGTTTAAGTTTTTCCATAATAACAGACAAGATATACAAAGGTATCTCTTTTGATAGAAAAACCAAACAAAAACATTTTCTTAAGCAAGATATGACCTGAATCATATAGATTGAACCTATTAAATTCTTTATCTTTGCCTAACTAGTTTTAATCAAAACGCAATGAAGCCACAAATAGATTTAGAATTACTCATTTCTTTTGGAGCTGTTTTTAAAGAGTACGAAAAAGGAGAAGTTCTTTTTTCTGAAGGTGATAAAGCTTCCCATTATTATCAGGTTGTTAGCGGAAGTGTAAAGATGTTCAATACCAATGATGACGGGAAAGAATTTACGCAAGGTTATTTTTCGATAGGTCAAAGTTTTGGAGAACCTCCGTTGTTTATAGACGAAAAATATCCAGCTTCAGCAATGGCTTTTCAACATTCGGAAGTTGTGAAGTTATCCAAAGATAAATTTTTGGCCATTATGGAGGAATTTCCTCAGGTTCAAAAACAATTTTTAGAATTGATGGCTCGCAGAATTCATAGCAAAGCTACATCATCTAAAGATATTATCAATCAAAAACCTGAATTCAGAATTGAAGCATTTTTGCAATCTTGCAAAAAGAGTGAAGAAAAAGAACTCATTTCTTTAACTCGTCAGGAAATAGCTAATTTTACAGGACTTAGGGTAGAAACGGTGATTCGCACACTTTCTAAAATGAAGAAAAAGAACCTTGTAGAAATCATTAATCACAAAATTTATTTCTGATGCGCTTTAAAATTGATTTTTGGCTAAAATTTTCGCTAGTAAATCTTTTTCTAGTTGCTCTGCTTGGCTCTTTGATGCGGTATAAAATAGGGTTTGACTTTCCCTTCTTTGTTCAGAAAAATCTTTTGCATTCTCATTCTCATTTTGCGTTTTCCGGCTGGATAAGTCATACGCTTATGGTTTTGATGGTTTATTATCTGAAAAATAAAGTGGAAGCTATTTCTCTTTCAAAATATACCAAACTTATAATAGCCAACCTGGTTTGTTCCTACGGAATGTTCCTCTTTTTTATTATTCAAGGTTACGCTTTTTGGTCGATTTTATTTTCGACTTTATCCATTTTTATTTCCTATATTTTTGCTTATGTTTTTCTTAAAGATTTGAAGAAAACTCCTTCCGAAAATTCAAAAAAATGGTTTCAAGGAGCTTTGTTTTTTTATGTAATTTCGTCTGTAGGAACATTTTTTCTGGCTTATACGGTAGCCTCAGGTAATTTTTTATACAATCCTTATTTGGCATCTATTTATTACTACTTGCATTTTCAGTACAATGGTTGGTTCTTTTTTGCTTGTATCGGACTATTGGTGGGTTTTATTAAGCTGAATAGTTATGAGAATAAGTTGTTTAACTATGCTTTTTGGTTGCTTTTTATCTCTACCATAATTACTTATCTGCTGTCTGTACTGTGGCTTAAACTACCTCAATGGCTATACTTTGTAACGGTTGTATTTTCGATAGTCCAACTCTTGGTGTGGGTAGGGATGTTTTTGATTTTTCGCAAAAAGAGAAAATCATTCAAAATCAAACCGCTTTTTTTGTGGAATATACTGAAGCTCACCGCATTTTGTGTTACCCTGAAATTCATTTTTCAGGCCATGTCTGTAATTCCGTCGCTTAATCAGTTTGTGTTCGGAATTCGAACGATCATAATTGCTTATTTGCATTTGGTTTTACTCGCTGTAATCACACCTTTTCTTTTGTACTATATTTATGCAAATCGCTTTTTACTTCTTGATAAATCAATCAAAAACGGAATAATTCTATTTTATATCGGTATTTTTCTCAACGAATTGGTTTTAGCCATACAAGGGATTTCTGCCTTTGGTTATGTGCTTATCCCTAAAATAAATCAAACACTTTTTGGAGTTTCTCTTCTCCTTGTTCTGTCCATTGGATGGGTTGCTTTCAGGACGTTGGGCAAAAAACAGTTGCCTGAAAAGTTAGATAATGAATGAAAATTACGCACTTAATTTAGAGTTTTAAGCATGTTTTCCCGAAGTGATTTATTTTTTCCTTCCTGAAAAATAAATTCCTATCAAAATAATTAGTGCTCCTACAATCTGTATGTAATAGAGCTCTTCGTTGTCTAATATTCCCCACCCAAAAGCTATTATCGGAATAAGATAAGTGGTGGAGGAAGCAAAAACAGGAGAAGATATCTGTATGAGTTTATAAAAAAGTAAACTTGCTAGTCCGGTACTACAAATCCCCAAGATAACGGTATAAAACACCGCCCATTGAGTTTCAGAATTATTGATGTGACTAAAAAAGTCTGTTGTCAAAAGCATAATTGACGATAAAAGCAAAAGGAAAAGGAAATTGCCCATCGCGATTTGCAAAGGAGTGAGGTCGGACAAGAATTTTTTGACCCAGTTAATGTTGATCGCATAAAATATACAAGCAATAATTGCCAATAAGGCGTACCAATAGTTTTGGTTTGGATGCAAATTGGCTCCGCTTAATATCAACAACAAACAGCCTGAGAACCCTATAAACACTCCAAAATATTGCCTTCTCTGAGAAGTTAATCTAAAAAATAATACTCCGATTATAAGTGTTAATAAAGGAGTGAGTGCATTCAGAATTGAACTGATAGTCGAATCAATTTCGCTTTGTGCAAAGGCAAATAAGTAAGCAGGAAAAAATATACCGAACAGAGCCGAACACAATACATATTTCCATTTGTGTTTAGGTATAGTAAAAGCGTGTTTCCCTTTGATTAAAAGCATTACAGCCGATGCCGAAAATATTCTGACACTTCCGAGCTCTATCGGATCCAGTCCGTTTAATCCTTTTTTAATGAGAATAAATGAGCTTCCCCAAACGATAGCCAAAATAGCTAAAATAATCCACTTAGACTCTTTCATAAATTTAAACAGGAATAAATTTGCGCAAAATTCAACTATTTTAAGAATATAATAACCTTTTTTGCGTTATATTTGTTCCTAACGAATTTAACGAATTGAAAATCATTATGAAAACAAAACAAATTTTATTATTTGCTCTTGCCGGAATGTTTTTTGTAGCGTGTAAAGACTCTAATTCTGCTCAAACAGTAGAAGTACAAGATATTCAACACGAAATTCTGGACGAAAACTTACAAACTGCCAGCTTTATGGTTGACGGAATGCATTGTGAATTTGGTTGTGCAAAAGGAATTGAAAAGAAATTAGCAAAACTTGAGGGAATCAAATCGGCTACTGTCAATTTTGAAACCAAAGAGGCCACAATTGAGTACGATGCCACTGTGCATACTCCTCAGGTCTTGGCACAAGCGGTTGAGGCGATGAGTGATGACTATGAAGTTTCAAATATAAAATCTTCTTCTGACCAATCTTCTTTGTATTTTGACCAAGAGCAAAAAAAGGAAAAGAAATCTAAGAAGGCTAAAAAGGAAAAGTCAGAAACACAAACTTCAACTACAACCGAAAAACCGGCTGAGAAAAAAGGAGGTTGTTGTTCTGGGAAGAGTTCATGTAGTAAATCCAAATCGGGAAGTTTATAATTGACAAAATAAGAAATTAAGATGAAGAAAGTTAGACTTTTACTATTGTCTTTCGTTGTAGCTTTTGCAATGGTTTCTTGTAAACAAGAACCTAAAGAAAACGAAGGTGAACTTCAAACAGAAGAAGCAACCACAGAAGAAATTGCAGAAGTTTCCGGATATAAAATAGGGGATGTGGCGACAGATTTTTCTCTGCTAAATATTGATGGACAGCATGTGTCTTTGTCTGATTATGCTGATGCAAAGGGATTTATTGTTATTTTTTCTTGTAATCATTGTCCGTATGTAGTGGCTTATGAGGACAGGATTGTTGCTTTGGACAAAAAGTACAAACAGCTAGGTTATCCTGTGATTGCTATCAATCCGAATGATCCGATTAAGCAACCCGAAGACAGTTTTGAAAATATGCAGCTTCGCGCTAAAGAAAAAGGATTTACTTTTCCTTATTTATTGGATGAAGGGCAAGAGATTTACCCTCAATATGGTGCTACTAAAACACCTCACGTTTTTATTCTACAGAAAACAGATGAAGGCAATATAGTGCAGTACATCGGAACGATTGATGATAATTATGATGATGCGGCTGCTGTTACTGAAAAATATGTAGAAAATGCAGTTGATGCTCTTTTGGCAGGAAATGAAGTTGCAGTGAAAGAAACTAAAGCTATCGGCTGTACTATTAAAGTGAAATAATGTTCTTGTTGCCATAACAAGGAAAACACCACTAATTACTTAATTGTATTAGTGGTGTTTGTATTTGTACTGTATCGAAAGAATGGTTGTCAATCAAACACGAACTTTCTTTTTTCTTTATCAAACCAAACGGATTCACTTGAGAATAACTTGTCGAAAGTTCCGTTTTTTATAAGGTTTTCCGGAGTGTCTTTTTGGGTTTTTTCGGGAGTCATTACGATAATTTCATCACAAAATTCGATAGCTAAATCTATATCGTGCGTCGAGAATAAAACACATTTCTGGGTTTGTAGTACTAATTTTTTAAGCAACTTAAACACTGATATTTTATGCAGTAAATCCAAATGCGTTGTGGGTTCATCCAGAATCATGATTTCTGTATCTTGAGCTAAAGCACGGGCGATCATTACTTTTTGAAGTTGCCCGTCACTGAGCTCAAAGTGTTTTTTATGGATAAATGGTCGAATTTGAGTAAGCTCAATAGCCTCGTTCGTTTTTTCTTTATCTGAATCCGATAATTCTCCAATCCAATTGGTATAGGGCTGCCTGCCTAAGGTTACAAGTTCATAAACCGATAAATTACTGGGAGGAAGTTTTTCGGTCAAAACCGCACTTACATATTGAGCTAATTCTTTAGATGAGATTTCAGAAATGTTTTTGTTGTTCAGCAAAATCGAACCTTTAAAAGCTTTTTCGAATCCGAGAATAGTTTTTAATAAGGTTGATTTTCCAATTCCGTTAGCTCCAACTAGTGCAGTGAGTTTCCCTTTTTCAAGTTCCATATTGATATTGTCAGCAACAATAATGGGTGATTTTGAGGTTTTGTAACCAATAGTTAAGTCGGATATTTTCAGTATGGAATTCATTTTTCAAAAATACTAAAAAAACTGAATACAGCCTACTGAATACTGAACACTAAAAAACGTATATTTGCCTATTAAAACTCCAAAAATTGAGCCTTTACAAAAGTCTTTTTAAGCAAACCACTATCTACGGACTGGCTACTGTTCTGCCAAGAATGCTTTCTTTTTTGTTGGTTAGGTTATATACTGATAAACTCGAAAATGCAAGCGATTATGGAGTAGTAACTATCGTTTTTGCTTGGTTGGTTTTTATGAATGTCGTGCTTTCGTACGGAATGGAAACTTCATTTTTCAGGTTTTATAACTCTGAAAATCATAAGCAAAAAGTGATTCAGACTTCGACCATTTCGATTTTTTGGTCTTCCGTTTTGTTTTTAACTATTGCTCTACTTTTTAAAAATGATATAGCGTCTAATTCTTGGATAAATGTTGATGTCGAGTACGTTACGTACGCCATTTGGATTTTAGTTTTAGATGCACTTACGGTGATTCCGTTTTCTAAACTTCGTATAAACCAACGACCTATCGTTTTTGCTTGTGTAAAGATTGGTAATACCGTTGTCAACTTATTGTTGAATATCTTTTTTATAATTTATCTCCCGAAAATTGTTCAATCAAATCCTGACGGAATTTTTAGCTCAATTTATATCGAAAACTTCCAGGTCGGATATATTTTTGTATCGAATCTTATTGCCAGTTTATTGACATTACTTTATTTTCTGCCGCATTACATCAAGATAAAATGGCAGTTTGACGTGGCTCTTTGGAAGAAGATGATGAAATACAGTCTTCCGATTTTGGTGGCCGGAATTGCCTTTGCTATAAACGAACATTTCGATAAAATTCTTTTAGAGAAAATCCTGCCCGAAAACATTGCTAAACATGAAGTTGGAGTCTATGGAGCTTGCTACAAGCTCGGACTTTTTATGGTTTTGTTTGCAACAGCTTTTCGACTCGGAATTGAACCTTTTTTCTTTAGTTATGCCCAAAACGAAAATGCTCCAAAAACCTATGCAAATATTACCAAATATTTCGTGATTTTCGGTTCGTTGATTTTACTTGGAGTAATTGTTTTTGCGGATGTTCTGAAAATGATTATGATTCCGAATACAGCGTATTGGGAAGCAATGAAAGTGGTTCCACTGATTATCTTGGCTAATTTCTTTTTGGGAATTTATCACAATCTCTCGGTTTGGTACAAACTTACAGATCGTACCAAAATGGGCGCCTACATCTCGATTGTAGGAGCTGTTTTGACACTTGCTTTGAACTTTATTCTGATTCCAAAATATTCGTATATGGGTTCTGCTGTGGCTACGTTGACGGCTTACGGAGCAATGATGATTATTTCGTATTTGCTTGGAAAAAAATATTATTACATTCCATATGACATGAAAAATATCGGAATCTATTTAGTAACTTCAATTTTATTCTCTTATGTTTATTTCTACCATTTTAGAGAAAATTATTTTGTAGGAATAGGACTTATCCTTTTGTTTTCGGGAGTTATTTATTTTATGGAAAAAAATACACTTAAAGCCATTTTAAAAAGATAATTATGCAAATTAACATCATCAACAAATCAAATCACGAATTACCAAAATACGAAACGGTAGCTTCTGCAGGAATGGACTTGCGAGCTAATCTTTCAGAATCAATCACCTTAAAACCTTTGGAAAGAACTTTGGTTAAAACCGGACTTTTTATGGAACTTCCCGTAGGATTTGAAGCACAAGTAAGACCTAGAAGCGGTTTAGCACTAAAAAAAGGAATTACTGTTTTGAATTCTCCCGGAACCATAGATGCAGATTACCGAGGCGAAATAGGAGTGATATTGATTAACCTGTCTAACGAAGATTTCGTTATCGAAAACGGTGAGCGAATTGCACAACTTGTTATTGCAAAATACCAGCAAGCCGAATTTATTGAAGTAAACGAACTTTCAGAAACCTCTAGAGGTGCAGGAGGTTTCGGAAGCACAGGTGTTTGATACGATGCTAAATGAATTCAGACTTCAAGACATACTTAACTCAAAACGCAAATTTTTCGGAAGAACAATATGCCGAAATACTGTCTGATTTACAAGTAAAAAATCTTAAAAAAGGAGATTTTTTACTTCGCTCGGGTGAAGTATGTCTTCATAGTTTTTTTGTGAATAAAGGATTACTTCGTTCTTACACGATTGATAAAAACGGAAAAGAACACATCATTCAATTTGCTCCCGAAGGATGGATTATAACGGACAGAAGCAGTTCGTTTTTTCACGAATCATCCGATTTGTTTATTGATGTTATCGAAGATGCTGAAGTGTTCTTTTTAGAAGATAAATTCTTCGAAAACTTATCTTGTTTGAGTGCTGAATTTGCCAAAAGCAATACACAGGCACTTCATAATCATATTCGAAACTTACAAGATAGGATAAACATGCTGCTCGGAGCAACGGCAGAAGATCGATACTTGCAGTTTATCAAAATGTATCCGGATATTTTGCTTCGTGTTCCTCAATGGATGGTAGCGTCTTATTTGGGAATCACTCCCGAATCATTGAGCAGAGTTCGGAAGGAATTGACTCGGAAGAATTTTAAGTAGCCATTCGGTTTATTTTTTTGGCTCTAAATTCCCCGTTTTTTTATTGAATCCGTACGGACAATGTTTGCAACCACTTTTGCAGCAATAGCCTCGCTTTAGATGATATTTTTCCGTAAAACATTTATATCCTTCGGGAGTGTAATAAAAATCTTCTCCTTCTTTTAAATTCTTTGGATCTAATTCATTTTTCATAGGTGCAAAAGTATATAATTCTAACTTTAGTTTATTTGTTTTAAAAATTTATATAACAAAAGGTTAAATCACCAATAAATGGAATATTTTTTGTTAGTTTTACCTTGTCAAAAAAACTACAATGCGCTATTATATTCTGCTTATATTTATGGTTATTTCTTGGGGAAGTTTAGCACAACCCTTTGAAACTACTAAAACCGTCGAATTTGGTATTCAACCCAAGCCGGATGATAATGAAGTAGAAATGCGACCTATTACGCAAGAAAAAGCACCTTCAATTTCGGATTTTCAATCCAATGAGTTCCCCGAACCTGACTTCACTAAAAAAGAAGGTAAAAGTATTTTCGAAAAGCCGGAATTCAAACTCCCTAACGAAGGAATAGCTGACAGGTTGAACAAAAGTTTTCAGTCTGAAGACCGACAGAATGTTGAGGAATATAAACGGAATCAATATTTTGGAGATTTTATTACTAACTCAGCATACATAAAGTTGGTTTATCGAGACCATTTAGCCTTTGATGGAGATAGGGTTCAGGTGGTTATGAACGGTAGGATTATAGCCCAAAATATTTTGCTTGAGTCCTCTTACAAACACCTGATCATTGATTTGAAAATTGGGTTTAATAAAATAGAAATTATTGCCCTCAATCAAGGAACTTCGGGTCCGAATACTGCAGAGTTTCAGGTTTATGACGACAAAGGCACGCTTATAAACAGTAATCAATGGGAATTAGCTACAGGTTATAAGGGGACGATTATTCTAACTAAACAAGAATAGTTTTTATTAAAATAATGACAGACACTAAAAATATAACATCCTGGCTTGACGATTTTCAATTAAACCATCCTCTAATCATTGCAGGACCTTGTAGTGCAGAGACCGAAGAGCAGGTTTTAAAGATTGCACACGAACTAAAAAACTCAGATGTCTCCATATTCAGAGCGGGAATCTGGAAACCCAGAACGCGTCCGGGAGGATTTGAAGGAGTCGGAGCAATCGGACTGAAATGGTTGCAAAAAGCCAAACAAGAAACAGGACTTTTAATAGCTACCGAAGTAGCAACCAAAGCGCACGTAGAATTAGCTTTAGAACACGACATAGATGTTTTGTGGATTGGAGCTAGAACTACCGTCAATCCGTTTGCTGTTCAAGAAATTGCAGAAGCTCTTGAAAACACAGATAAAATTGTATTGATCAAAAACCCTGTAAACCCAGATTTATCCCTTTGGATTGGAGGCTTAGAAAGATTACACAATGCAAATATCAAAAAACTGGGAGTGATTCACAGAGGTTTTTCGACTTACGAAAAAACCAAGTACAGAAACAATCCAGAATGGCAAATTGCGATTGAAATGCAAAGTCGATTTCCTGATTTGCCTATTATTTGCGATCCGTCACACATTACGGGAAACCGAAATATGATAGGACAGATTTCGCAACAGGCTTTGGATTTGAATTATGACGGCTTGATGATTGAAACCCACATCAACCCTGATGAGGCCTGGAGCGATTCGGCTCAACAGGTAACTCCCGATTCGTTAAAATCCATTCTTAAAAATCTGAAAGTCCGAAAAGAAAGTGATGAAGACTTTGATTATGTTTCCAGGCTGACAAAATTCCGAACTCAAATTGATGAAACCGATGAAAAAGTTTTGGAAATTATCGGAAAACGAATGAAAATCGTAGAAGAAGTAGGAGCGTTGAAAAAAGAAAAAAATGTAGCAATTCTTCAATCCCAAAGATGGCAGGAAATTTTAGAGAAAATGCAATCCATCGGAAAAGAAAACGGATTAAGCGAAGATTTTATCATTCGGCTTTTTAAGGCTGTTCATCAAGAAAGTATTCATCATCAAGGGAAAATAATTAATAATCAATCTTAATCAAAAATTGAAATGTTTCTTGATGTAAAACTGTGAAAATCTTAAAAATGATGCATTCAAAAACTTCTACTTTCGTTACTTTTTTATTTTATTTATTTCCTTTTTTGGTAAGTTGTCAGGAAAAATCACAAGCTGTTGAGGACAAACCCTATACTCCCGAACAGGAAAAAATTATTGAGGAATTCATTACAAACGGAGCAAAACAATATGGTTATAATTCCTACGAATATCAGGAGTGGCTTGATAAAGGACTTAAAAAAGATTCTACTATTGCTTATTTATGGCAACAAAAAGCAATGCCTTTGTTCAAGCAAAGAAAGTACGAAATCGGAATGCAATACATTGACAAAGCTGTTTATTATAAGGAAAAAAGATACTTACCTTACAGAGCTTTTATCAAATGTATTTTCTCGAAACAATATCGTGAAGCTATAATTGATTTTCAGAAATGTATTGACAAATACGGAAATTCCTATGAAATGGACCATACTTATGCTTTTTATATTGGAATTTCACATCTTCAGTTGAATGAATTTCAAAAAGCAGAAGAAATTTTGTCAAAAGATATTCAAAACCAAATCAACCGATTTGGAGAAGCTCATCATTTGGATTTATTTTATTTAGGAATCTCAAAATACGAACAGAAAAAATGGCAAGAAGCAATTACAGAATTTGATAAAAGTATTGCTCAATATCCCGATTTTGCAGAGCCAAAATATTATAAAGCCATATCTTTATTACGATTAGAAAAATCTGATGAAGCTAAATTATTATTTGATGAAGCAATCCAAAACGGAAAAAACAGATATACCATAAATGAAGATAATGCGGTTTATGAAACATATCCGTATCAAATTCGTTGGAAAAAATTTGATTGAGATTTCTAAACCTCAAACCTTAAACAAAAAATACTACTTTTGCATTTTAAAAAATAACACACTATATAATATGAGTATCATTATCAAAATTCACGCAAGACAAATTTTAGATTCAAGGGGAAATCCAACTATTGAAGTTGATGTAATTACAGAAAACGGAGTTTTAGGAAGAGCTGCCGTTCCGAGTGGAGCATCAACTGGAGCTTATGAAGCAGTTGAACTTCGGGATGGAGGAAGAACTTGGATGGGGAAAGGTGTTTTGAAGGCTGTTGAAAATGTGAATAGAAAAATTGCAGAAGCGCTTTTGGGAGTTTCTGTTTTTGAACAAAATCTTATTGACCAAATCATGATTGATTTGGACGGAACTCCAAACAAAGCCAATTTAGGAGCCAATGCAATTTTGGGCGTTTCGTTGGCTGCTGCCAAAGCTGCTGCTAATGAACTCGGATTGCCGCTTTATAGATATGTAGGAGGAGTGAGTGCTAATACGCTCCCTGTTCCGATGATGAATATTATCAACGGAGGTTCGCATTCGGATGCTCCAATTGCTTTTCAGGAATTTATGATTATGCCTGTAAAAGCAAAGAATTTTACCGAAGCGATGCAAATGGGAACTGAGATTTTTCATAACCTGAAAAAAGTTTTACACGACCGAAACTTGAGCACAGCAGTAGGAGATGAAGGAGGTTTTGCTCCAACGCTAAACGGAACTGAAGATGCTTTGGATTCCATCAAATTAGCAGTTGAAAACGCAGGATATACTTTTGGAGATGATATTATGATTGCTCTCGATTGTGCTGCTTCGGAATTTTATAAAGACGGGAAATACGATTATACAAAATATGAAGGCGACAAAGGAAGAGTTCGTTCGTCACAAGAACAAGCAGATTATCTAGCAGAATTATCAGCAAAATATCCCATAATTTCTATCGAAGACGGAATGGACGAAAACGATTGGGAAGGATGGAAGTACTTGACTGAGAAAATCGGAGATAAAGTACAATTGGTAGGAGATGATTTGTTTGTAACCAATGTAGAACGGCTTAAGAAAGGAATTGATACCAATACTGCAAATTCAATATTGATTAAAGTAAACCAAATCGGAACGCTGACCGAGACGATTGCAGCCGTGAATATGGCTCATAATGCAGGATATACTTCGGTTATGTCACATCGTTCCGGAGAGACTGAAGATAATACGATTGCTGATTTGGCTGTCGCTTTAAACTGCGGGCAAATCAAAACCGGTTCTGCTTCTCGTTCCGACCGAATGGCAAAATACAACCAACTGTTAAGAATTGAAGAAGAGTTAGGAGAGGTAGCTTATTATCCACAAGCCAGAGCTTTTAAGATTTCTATTACAAAATCGTAGTATTGATAATAAAAGATGGAAAATTTACAACTTATAGAAAGGGCAGTCCAGGATAATTCCTGGGTTGCTTTTGTCTTTATAGGTAATTTTCTGTTGGTTGTAGTGCTTAAATCTGTTTTTGAGAAGCAGTTTAATGATTTTCTAGGTTTAATTTATTCCGATAAATATATAAAGTTCTATAACGATGGGAGTTTGGGCTGGTTTTCGTTTGTGCTGCTATTTATCCAGTTGATCTCCTACTCTTTGTTCATTCAAATAGTACTCGCAAATTTAGGTTATTGGGATAAGGGTAATTTTATTTCTTTTGCTCAGGTTTTTGTTTTTTTATCGTTTTTTGTTTCGTTAAAATACTTGCTCGAAAAAAGCATTGCCAGCCTGTTTGGCATTCGGGACTTTTATAATCGTTTTCTGTTTCAACAAGCGTCTTATAAAATGTATATAGGGTTGTTATTATTGTTTTTGACCTTTTTTATGTTTTATACAAAAATTCCTGTTGATCTTATAACTTACTTATTTATAGCTTTTTTTGTTATTTCAAACCTTGTTATTTACCTAATTTCGTATCGAATTTTTCAAAAAGAAATTATAAGTAATTTGTTTTATTTTATTTTGTATCTTTGCACACTTGAAATAGCTCCATACTATTTTACATATTATTGGCTTACAAAACATTGATTAAATAGGTATGATAATTGAAAAAGTGAAATCAATTTTGGTGTCACAACCCGAACCCAAAGCAGAAAACTCCCCTTATTTTGATTTGCAAAACAAATACAAAATAAAAGTGGATTTCAGACCTTTTATTCACGTAGAAGGTGCTACGGCCAAGGATGTGAGGAGCCAAAAGATCGACCTGAATAATTTTACTGCTATTATACTTACGAGCAGAAACGCTATAGACCACTTCTTTAGAGTAGCAGAAGAAATGCGTTATAAAGTTCCTGAAGACCTAAAGTATTTTTGTCAATCAGAGGCAATTGCTTTTTATTTGCAGAAGTATGTGGTGTATAGGAAGCGTAAAATATATGTAGGACAGAAAGAGTTTACGGATTTGATTCCGCTTATCAAAAAGTATAAAACCGAAAAGTTTTTACTTCCTGCGTCTGACCAACTCAATTTTGACATTCCTCAAACGCTGGACAGTCTTGGAGTGACCTGGACCAATGGGGTTTTTTACAAAACTGTAATGAGCGATTTGTCGGACCTTAAGGATGTTTACTATGATGTCTTGGCCTTCTTTAGCCCGACTGGAATAAAATCATTGTTTAAAAATTTTCCTGATTTTAAGCAAAACAACACCCGTATTGCTGTTTTTGGACCTACAACCCAAAAAGAAGCTGAAGAACAAGGATTGAGAGTAGATATTTTTGCTCCTACTCCCGAAACTCCCTCCATGACTATGGCTTTAGAAAAATATGTAGTCGTAGCAAATAAAGGAAAATAGTTTTTATAAATTACTTTACTATTGTAGTTCAATACTATTCTTAAACTTACTTTTAAGTCTTTGATCATGAGTTACAATAATAAGCGAAGCATTGTATTGTTTCGAAAGATTAGCCAATAAATTAGCTACGATTTCGGCATTGTCATCGTCAAGACTCGAAGTGGGTTCGTCTGCCAAAAGCACCTTTGGTTCGTTGATGAGGGCTCGTGCGATAGAGGCTCTTTGTTGTTGTCCAATACTTAGTTGAGAAGTGTTTTTGTGCATCTGATCTTCTAGTCCGAGTTGTTTCAGAAGTGCTTTAGCTTTCTCGGTTTTTTGCACTTTGTCGGACAACCACGAAGTCAAAACAATGTTTTCTAAAACCGAAAGAGAGGCAATAAAGTGTGATTGTTGCAAAACTAAACCGATATGTTGACCTCTAAATCCATCCAAATTCTTATCCGAGAGTTTTTCAATAGCAGTTTCTCCTATCACAACCTTTCCTGATTCAGGCTTTAAAATTCCCGAGAGTATATGAAGTAGTGTTGTTTTTCCTGTTCCTGATTTGCCCGTTATAAGCAGGGTTTCCCCTGATTTACACTCTAAGTCCGGAAAAGAAAAGTTTAGATTAGGGTAGGAGAAACAAACATCTTTTGTAGCAATCATAGTGATTTTTTGGTTAGCAATTTAGCATTTATACCTTTAAAATAAAAGCATTCCAAAAATATAGTATAAAAGCTGTTTTTTATTTAAAGAAAAGTTATATTTTTGCACCTCTTATTAAAATATAGAATTGAATTATGGCAACGTATAACAAAAGAGGATACAAAGAACCTAAACCAAAAGATGAAAAAAGCGAGTTTGACCAATTAGACAAAATCTCTGAGCAGGATAGTACTACGGCAGAGGTTTTTAACACGCTTGATACTGGAGCTAACAAAATAGAAAGTTGGATTCAGGGAAATCAAAAATTACTTATGGGAATAATCGGAGGACTTGTTCTGGTTATAGGGGCTTATTTTGCTTACGACAGATTTGTTACCGAGCCTAAGCAAGATAAAGCGGTAAACGAAATGTATCAGGCACAACAATATTTTAATCAAGCCACCAACGGAGTAGCAAGTGACTCTCTTTATAACTTAGCCCTGAATGGGGGAGAAGGTAAGTTAGGCTTTTTGAAAATCATGGAGCATTATAAAGGAACAGACGCTGCTAATTTATCGTATTACTATGCAGGTATTTCATATTTGAACTTGCACAAATACAAAGAAGCTATTGAACATCTTGAAAAATTCAAATCGAAAGACGAGTTTTTAGGTCCTCTTGCTACCGGGGCAATCGGAGATGCTTTTGCTCAAAATAATCAGCTAGAAGAAGCTTTAGGCTACTACGAAAAAGCTTTTGCAGCTAAGAACAACGATTTAACTACTCCAAGATTTTTGCTAAAAGCAGGACATGTTGCTTTGGCCCTTGGTAAAAAAGATAAAGCTTCACAATATTTTACAAGAATTCAAAACGAATTCGGAGCCACTACCGAAGCTCAAAATATTGAAGGTTATATCGGACTTGCTCAATAAAACAATAAATCAAAAAGGATAGAGCGATTTTCTAATTTATTTGATTTTTTTAGATTTTAAAATTTAATATGGCAACGGAAAATAAAAACTTATCCAATTACGATAAATCAACAATCCCAAATACGAACGGACTTCGGTTTGGGATTGTTGTTTCGGAATGGAACCAGCAGATTACATCCGGGCTTTTTGAAGGTGCTTTTGAGGTGCTGACTGATAATGGAGTTTCTGAAAACGATATTATCAAATGGGATGTTCCCGGGAGCTTTGAGCTGATTTATGGATGTAAAAAGATGCTCGAAACCCAAAAAGTAGATGTTGTTATTGCTATTGGTTGTGTGATTCAAGGAGAAACCAAGCATTTTGATTTTGTTTGCGAAGGCGTAACACAAGGAATCAAAGATTTGAACCTACAATACGATATTCCTACCATTTTTTGTGTGCTGACTGATAACACACTTCAACAGTCTATAGACCGAAGTGGTGGGATACATGGAAACAAAGGAACGGAAGCTGGAATTACAGCTATTAAAATGGCTGATTTAAGAAGAAAAGCCTAACAAGAATAAAGTTATTAAAAAGGTGATCATTTTGGTCACCTTTTTTTGTTTATAAGAGTTTGAAAAAGCATTATTATACAAGTATCTTTATAGTTTCATTTTTTATTCAATAAAAAAAGAAGCCGTTTCTAATTGTAGAAACGGCTTAATCTATTTAACAGTAATAGATGTTGATTCTTGACCTAGCTCACATCAACGGTTCTTTGTGAGGCTAATTTCAGGTACGTTCCGTTGGTTAATTTTTCTCTGATGGCTTCGAATGCTTCAAGCGTTTGGTTAATGTCTTCAAGCGTATGCGAAGCGGTTGGAATCATTCTCAATAAAATAATTCCCTTAGGAATCACAGGATAAACCACAATTGATAAGAAAATCCCGTAGTTTTCGCGTAAATCGTTTACCATCATCATTGCTTCAGGAATACTTCCGCTAAGATAAACAGGAGTTACGCACGTATTGGTATCTCCGATATCAAAACCTCTTGTTCTTAATCCGTTTTGAAGCGCATTTACGTTTTCCCAAAGTTTATCTTTTAGTTCCGGCATAGTACGCAACATATCCAAGCGTTTTAAAGCTCCGACAGTTTGAATCATCGGTAGAGATTTTGCAAACATTTGCGAACGCAGATTATATTTTAGGTAGTCGATGATATCTTGGTCAGCAGCTACAAAAGCTCCGATACTTGCCATTGATTTGGCGAAAGTAGAGAAATACACATCGATTTGGTCTTGCACTCCTTGTTCTTCTCCGGCTCCAGCTCCTGTTTTTCCGAGTGTTCCAAATCCGTGAGCATCATCAACTAGTAGACGGAAGTTATATTTTGCTTTTAAAGCACAAATTTCTTTTAATTTTCCTTGTTGTCCTCTCATCCCAAAAACTCCTTCGGTAATCAAAAGGATTCCTCCTCCTGTTTCTTCTGCCATTTTTACAGCACGTTGAAGGTTTTTCTCAATGCTTTCCATATCGTTGTGCTTGTATGTAAAGCGTTTTCCGTGGTGCAAACGAACTCCATCAATGATACAAGCGTGAGAATCCACATCATATACAATCACATCATTCTTACTTACTAAAGCATCAATAATAGACACCATTCCTTGGTAACCAAAGTTCAGCAAATAAGCTGCTTCTTTTTGTACAAAAGCTGCTAACTCGACTTCTAATTGTTCGTGAATATGAGTATGCCCGCTCATCATACGAGCTCCCATCGGATAAGCTGCTCCATATTGTAGGGCTGCTTCTGCATCAACCTTTCTGATTTCTGGGTGATTGGCAAGGCCTAAATAATCGTTTATACTCCAGTTTAGGATTTCTTTTCCATGAAACTTCATTCTTGGTCCAAGCTCTCCTTCTAGTTTTGGGAATACATAATATCCCTCTGCCTGTGAAGCCCATTTGCCTAGTGGACCTTTGTTTTCATGAATCCTTTCAAACAAATCTTTTACCATAATTCAAAATATTTATTTTCTTTTTATTCAAAATAACCGAAATTCGCTGCAAATGTAACAAAAACATACCAATACAGATTCTTTAATTTTACATATTTTTGGCAATACGGTGCAATCGTATTTTGGACAAGCAACAAATATGTGATAAAATAATAATTAAATTTTTTGTTCTCTTTAATAAATCATATTTTTGCATTTGGTAAAATTAAACCAAACCTAAACCTAATTGAATTCAATTCGCTATGATGAAAGAGATCACCAAAGAAGTTTACCTAAAGTGGTACGAAGATATGTTGTTTTGGAGAAAGTTCGAAGACAAGCTAGCTGCTTTGTATATCCAGCAAAAAGTAAGAGGATTCCTACATTTGTATAACGGACAAGAAGCTGTTTTGGCAGGAGCTTTGCACGTAATGGATTTGTCAAAAGACAAAATGATTACTGCTTACAGAAACCACGTTCAACCAATCGGTATGGGAGTTGACCCTCGCAAAGTAATGGCAGAGCTTTTAGGAAAAGCAACCGGAACATCGCAAGGATTGGGAGGTTCGATGCACATTTTTTCTAAAGAACACGGATTTTACGGAGGACACGGAATCGTAGGTGGTCAAATTCCTGTAGGAGCAGGGATTGCTTTTGCCGATAAATATTTTGAAACAGGAGGAGTTACCCTGACCTATTTTGGGGATGGAGCTGCTCGTCAAGGATCGCTTCACGAAGCGTTTAATATGGCTATGTTGTGGAAACTACCTGTGGTATTTATTTGTGAAAACAATGGATATGCAATGGGAACTTCGGTAGAAAGAACAGCCAATCATACCGAGATTTGGAAGTTAGGAAAAGGATACGAAATGCCTTCGGGGCCCGTTGACGGAATGAATCCTGAAAAAGTTGCTAAAGCCATGCACGAAGCAATGGAAAGAGCAAGAAGAGGCGAAGGACCTACTTTCTTAGAAATGAAAACCTACCGCTACAGAGGACACTCCATGTCGGATGCACAACATTACAGAACCAAAGACGAAATAGAAGAATACAGAAAAATTGACCCAATTACTCAGGTGTTGGACATAATCAAAGAAAAGGGTTATGCTACAGACCAGGAAATTGAAGAAATTGACAACAGAGTTAGAGATTTGGTTAACGAATGCGAGCAATTTGCAGAAGAATCTCCGTATCCTGAATTGAGTCTTATGTACGACTCTGTATATGAGCAAGAAGACTATCCGTTTTTACCACATAAATTGAAATAAGAATGGCACAAATTATTACAATGCCTCGCTTGAGCGATACAATGACAGACGGAACTGTCGCTACTTGGATTAAAAAAGTAGGAGATAAAATAAACGAAGGTGACATTCTGGCCGAAATCGAAACCGATAAGGCTACAATGGAATTTGAATCGTTTCAATCCGGTACGCTGTTATACATAGGAGTTCAAGAAGGAGAAACAGCTCCTGTGGATAGCGTTTTGGCTATTATCGGAAACGAAGGAGAAGATATTTCAGCTTTGTTAAAAGAAGGAAGTGCCTCAGCAGGTAAAGCGGAGAAAAATACTGCTGAAGAACCAAAAGAAGAATCAAATAAAAAAGCGGAAGAAGAGCAATCTTCGTCTGATTTTGTAATGCCTGAAGGGGTTATAGTAGTTACTATGCCTCGCTTGAGCGATACAATGACAGACGGAACTGTCGCTACTTGGATTAAAAAAGTAGGAGATAAAATAAACGAAGGTGATATTTTGGCCGAAATCGAGACCGATAAAGCTACGATGGAATTCGAATCGTTTAATTCCGGTACACTTTTGCATATTGGAGTCCAGGAAGGAGAATCAGCTCCTGTTGATAGTATTCTGGCTATTATCGGAAACGAAGGGACCGATGTTTCGGAAGTTGTAGCTAATTACGGAAAAGATACTTCTAAAACCGAAACCAAACCAGAAGCAACTTCGGTTGAATCACAAACAGAAAGTACAGCAACCAAAAGTGCTGAATCTGTAGATACAAAAGGAAGAATTTTTGCTTCTCCACTTGCAAAGAAAATAGCAGAAGACAAAGGAATTGACCTTTCTCAGGTAAAAGGAACAGGAGAAAACGGACGCATTACTAAAGTGGATGTAGAAAACTTTACTCCATCTGCTCAAAAAGCAGTTACTTCATCAGAATCGACAAAAGCGGTATCTCAACCGATTGTTGCTGTAGGACAGGAAGTTTCAGAAGAGGTGAAAAACTCTCAGATGAGAAAAGTAATTGCCAAACGCTTATCCGAATCTAAATATACTGCTCCTCATTATTATCTGAATATTGAGGTAAATATGGATAGTGCAATTGTTTCGAGAGCAACCATAAATAGTGTTCCTGATACAAAAGTATCATTCAACGATATGGTTATCAAAGCGGTTGCAATGGCACTTAAAAAACACCCGAAAGTAAATTCGCAGTGGAAAGATGAGGCTACAATAATTCACAATCATGTTCATATCGGAGTGGCTGTAGCTGTCGAAGACGGTTTGGTGGTTCCGGTTGTAAGGTTTGCTGACAGTTTGACGCTCTCTCAAATTGGAGCATCGGTTAAGGATTTAGCTTCTCGTTCGAGAAACAAAAAAATCCAACCCAACGAAATGGAAGGAAGCACATTCACAATCTCAAATTTGGGAATGTTCGGAATCGAATCGTTTACTTCGATTATCAACCAACCGAATTCGGCTATTTTATCGGTCGGAGCTATTGTTGAGAAACCTGTAGTAAAAAACGGACAAATAGTAGTAGGAAACACGATGATGCTTACATTAGCTTGTGATCACAGAACAGTTGATGGAGCTACAGGAGCAGAATTCCTGCAAACATTGCGACAATATATCGAAAACCCAGTAACTATGCTGGCATAAAAACCAAAAAAGCTGTCTGAAAAGACAGCTTTTTTTTATGAGTTAAGTTTATATGTATTTTAAAAATCTCCAAAAATTTCTTTTTTTGAGATAGTCCAGATTCTCTTCGTTTTGGTAGGCTTCTCTTTCAAATGAAATATTATGATAAGCTGTTTTTTTGTTTTTATATTGTATCCTACGAATTAAATATTCAATTCCGTACCAAATATAAAATGGGAGAATAAGCAGTTCTATCTGTTGTCTTAAATGAATTTTCTCATGATTTATGAAACTCAAATGCTCTTGGTCTATTTTATTTTTTATAAATATAAAAGGGAAGAGAGTAATTCCTCTGAAACCTTTAAGGACGAATAATTTAGATAGGCGAATCATTCGACAAATTTAAGAATTGAAAAGTTTAAATCATAGATTCTATAAACAATTAGAATCTGATTATGGTTAAAAATAATTATCTTTGAACAAACGATTATACTATGAAGATTATCATTATTAATGGTCCTAATCTGAATTTGCTCGGACAAAGAGAACCTGAAATTTACGGAAGTGAGACTTTTGAAAACTATCTGGATAGGCTTAAGACAGAGTTTAAAGAAATCGAATTCGACTATTTTCAGAGTAATATTGAAGGAGAGGTTATTACCAAAATCCAGGAGGTAGGATTTTCATATGACGGTATTGTTTTGAATGCAGGTGCCTATACGCATACTTCGATTGGAATTGCAGATGCAGTCAAATCGGTTATGACCCCTGTTGTTGAAGTTCATATTTCAAACACTTTTTCAAGAGAGACTTTCAGACATGTATCCTATATTTCACCTGCTGCTAAAGGAGTAATTATTGGTTTTGGACTTGATAGTTACCGACTTGCGGTTTTGAGCTTGTATAAACCTGATTAGTATATAATAAATGTCCGATTCGATATAGATTATGATTTTGGTCATACATTTAAAGAAAGGGTCTTTGTAGTTTCGTTGTGTAAATTACTTTTTGATGAATAAGCATCATATATTTTTGATAATACACTTGATTTGCGCTGCTGTTTGGGTCGGAGGGCATCTTTTTTTGGTGATTCGTATTATCCCTAAAGCCATTAAAGAGAAAAATAGTTCTATTCTCAAAAATTTCAAAAACAGATTTGAACCTATCGGTATGCCTGCCCTTATTCTTTTGTTGGTTAGCGGCATATTGTTGGCTTATCAGTACAACGTAAAAATAGCTACTTGGTTTTCGTTTTCGAACGCAATCGAAAAAGTCGTTTCGATAAAGTTGATTTTACTTTTGTGTACTTTTTTGTTGGCCATGACAGCAGAATTTTTAATTTTCCCGAAATTAACCGAAAATAATATCAAAAAGGCTGTCGTTCCAATGGTTTTGGTTACGGTTATTGCAGTAGCAATGCTAATTTTAGGAAGTTTTGTGCGCTTCGGAGGATTATATTGATTGCACTTACTTTAGTAGAATAATTTTTTCTTACATTGGGGTCAAAGAATTACCTTTGTGCTGAAAATTTTGAATTTTGATGAAAAAAACATTTGATAACACACAAGTTGCTTTTGCCTTGAAAAGTGACAAAGAACTAAAAAGAGCAAAGTTTTTGTTTGAAATGATTGCCAATCCCACAATGGTAAGTATCGGAACCAAACTCACTTATCTGGCTCTTAATCTTCGATTACCGGTTAAAGGACTTATCAGAAGTGTGGTTTTTGATCATTTTTGTGGAGGTGAAACCGAAAAAGAATGTCTGACAGTTGCAAATAAAATGTATTCCAAAGGTGTTTCTTCCGTTTTGGATTATTCGATTGAAGGAAAAGAAGTAGAAGCCCATTTTGACAATGCGTTACAAGTATTATTAAAAACGATAGAATATGCCAAAAACAACGCTTCGATTCCGATTGTAGTTTTTAAACCCACCGGATTTGGTCGTTTTGCTTTATACGAAAAAGTAGGAGAGAGCAAAAGCCTGAATGAAACCGAGCAGAAAGAATGGGAACGCGTAGTGGCTCGATATGATTTGGCATGCAAGACTGCTTACGAAAATCATACTGCAATTTTGATTGATGCCGAGCACAGTTGGATGCAGGATGCAGCAGACGATCTTATTGAAGAAATGATGTACCGCTACAACAAAGATAAGGTTATCGTATTCGGTACCTTACAAATGTATCGTTGGGACAGAATGGATTATCTGAAAGATTTGCACGAAAGAGCAACAAAGCAGGAATTTCATATCGGGATGAAAATCGTAAGGGGAGCTTATATGGAGATTGAGTCAGAAAGAGCGGCAGAAAAGGAATATCCGAATCCGATTTGCCCAAGTAAAGAAGCAACCGATGCAAATTATGATAATGCTGTTTCGTATATGATGGAACACATCGACAGAATGGCTATTTTTGCAGGAACACATAATGAAGAAAGCTCGTATAAGCTCATGAATCTTA
>Ga0209075_1001392_pt1 | contig 22726 bp, 22 predicted proteins | sample Stecom2011_FD_187523 | JGI IMG/M metagenome (GOLD analysis project Ga0209075, IMG submission 187523) | Agricultural soil microbial communities from Utah to study Nitrogen management - Steer compost 2011 (SPAdes) (version 2) | ecosystem: Environmental > Terrestrial > Soil > Agricultural land...
TTTTTTTTGAAACGCCAACGGGCGCTGGGTCTCGACGCGCTCAACGCCCTCAAGGCCGCGCAGAATGGCCGCAAGGTCTTCGGCGAGCACCTTGAGTTCATCGGGCGCAAAATCATGTTGCCCTTGTCGCCCTTGTTGCCCAGCAGGCGCGCCTTCGGGCTGCGCCCCGGCAGACTTCATTTCCAGAACCACGGTCAGCCGGCCGATCTGCCCGCCATAACTTTTTTCAAGGCGCTCCAACCCCGCGACGCTGGGCGCGGATGGCGGCAATAGGCGGGTGATATCGGATTCGATCTTGAGCTGAAGGGCCAAGAATGCGGCCCCCAACGTGATCAATCCGACCGCCACCAAGATCTGCCAGGTAAAGCGTCTGCAGAAGCCGAGATACCACCGCAACGCACCCATCAAACGGGTCCCCTATTCAATAAATAAATTCATCGCCGAATAAACGTTCTTTTAATCGTCAAGGTCCACATCTTGCTCAGATTTCCTGTTGCGCGCTCCCAGGCCGCCAAATACGACGTATCGCGACAGTGGATAGGTCCAGAATAGCCAGATGAGTCCCTTCGAGATCAGCCATCCCAGCGAGGCGCCCGCCACGGTTCCCATCACCCCCACCAGCAGCGTGGTGAACCCTCCATGGGCGAGCGCCGCGAGCCAACTGACGATAAAATAGGTCGCCGCGGATTGCTTCAAAGGCGCATCAAAGCGCCCAAATACCCAGAAACGACTCAGCACGAAATGCACCACGCCGCCAAAAAGCGCCGCGCCCGCCGCGGCCATGCCAACCGAAACATTTGCATTTCTGACAACGGTCCATAAAAGTACGAAATAGACGAGCGCATCAATAAGTGTGGCAGCCACGCTGGCCAGCGAGGCGCCGCCAAGGTCGAGAAGATGTCTTTTGCGCAACTTCATAAAAAGATCGGGATCCGAAGACTGAAAACGCCGGTCGGTGCGCGCGCCGGAGGGATCCGTGCGCGTGTTCGACGTTTAACGCGCAGCCTCGGCTTCGGATTCCAGGGAGACCTCCGCGGAGGATCGCGGGGCCGAGGGCTCATACGTAGTTGGGGCTTTGGGTGCATGCGTGATTCCTGGGAAATTTCGGTGGTTATTCGGATCAGCGCTGAGTGCTTTAAACGCCCAATCGGCCCGGTGAAACGCGGTGATGGTGCTCAGCAAGGCCAGAATTCCCACGCCGACCACCGCCACCCAGGAGGTCTGCTCAAGCGCGGAAGGCGCCCGAAACGCCGCGACGATCGACGCCACAAAGAGGGTCACAATCAGCCAGAATGTGCGCTCGGGCCGCTGCATCAACCCGATATCGCAGTCCGCGCCGAGCGCCTCCGCGCGCGCGCGCGCGTAGCTGATGAGCACCGAGGCGATCAGCGCCCAGATGGCCACCCAGGTGAGCGGGCCGCCGGCGCCGTAATACGCCAGGCCCCCGAAGACTGCCGCCTCGGCGCAGCGATCGGCGAAGGAATCCAAGAAGGCGCCGCTTTTTGAGCCCACCTGCAAATGACGCGCAAGCAGGCCGTCGAGCAGATCGAAGGTCGCCGCCGCCACCAGCAACCACACCCCCCCCATCAGGGCCCCGCTGCCCAGCGCCGCGCCGGCCAGCAGCCCCAGCCCAAGCGCCCCCAGCGTCAGATGATTCGGGCGCACCCCCCGGCGCCCCAGATGCTCGATCACCGGGGTAATTAACCAGTACCAGTAGGCGATGAGCACCCGCGGCATCAGCCAGGAACCCGGCCGGCGCAGCGGCGCAGCGGGATCGCCGGGGCGGCGCAGGAAGACACCCAGAAGACCCACAAGCACCAGCGCAAGCACGATGCCGGGCGCAAGTTTGGCCAGCAATTCCGTCCAATTTGGGGCGTTCATGATCTCTCTCGCTTAGTCAATGTCGGGCATCCCCAGGCCGCAACGGCTGGTTTAGCGCCCCGAGCGAAGCTCACGGGCGTCCGGATTCGCCAGATTCAACGGCTCCCAGGAGTACTCGGCGAGGCTTTTGGCCTCGGCCAGGGAGCGTAACCGTGCAAAGAGCATGCGCTCCTGGGCCATCAGCGCGTGCACCACCGGCTCGCCGGGGTTGGGCTGCGGGCTTTTGAAGAAATAGGATAGCCAGGTCTGATTGCCGCTCTGCCCCTTGCGCTGGGCGAGGTCGGCCAGCAGGGCCAGGTCGAGCACCAGCGGGGCGGCCAGGATCGAGTCTCGGCACAAAAAGTTGATCTTGATCTGCATCGGATAGCCCATCCACCCGAAGATATCGATATTATCCCAGCCCTCCTTGGCATCGCCGCGCGGCGGATAATAATCAATGCGCACCTTATGGTGCATATTCGCGTAGAGCTCGGGGTTATCCTCGGGGCGAAAAATCGAGTCGAGCACCGATAATTTACTCTCTTCCTTGGTCTTGAAGGAGCCCGGATCCTCGAGAACCAGGCCGTCGCGATTGCCCAGAATATTGGTCGAATACCACCCGCTTACCCCGAGCTGGCGGCTGGCAAGCCCCGGGGCGAGGATGGTTTTCATCAGCGTCTGGCCGGTCTTCAAATCGTGGCCGGCAAAGGGCACGCCGTATTGCTCGGCCATCTCCACCAGCGCCGGGGTGTCCAGGGCGCGGTTGGGGGCGCCGTTGATAAACGCCGCCCCCGCCTTGATATGGGCATAGGCATAGATCATCGTGGGGCTGATGGCGTCGTCATTGGCCCGCAGCCCGTCTTCAAAGGCTTTGAGCGATTGGTGCACGGGGGCCAGCTCGACATAGACCTCGGTGGAGCCGCACCATACCCCCACCGCGCGCGCGCAGCCGTTTTGGGCCATAAACTCGCGGATATCGGTGATCAGGGCGTTGGCGGCGTCCATTTTGGTGGCGTATTTTTTGATATTGGGCCCGCTGATATTGCGCACATACGCCGGGTCAAAGACCGCCTTCATGGGGCGAATCGCCTCAAGTTCCGTGCGCAGGGGGGCGAGGAACTCCGCGCTCAGCACCCCGGCGTTGCGCGCCGCCTCATAACAATTATCCTCAAAGATATCCCAGCCGCCAAAGACCAGATCGTCGAGCCCGGCCAGCGCCACGACGTCCTTGATGCGCGGGGGCTGGGCATCGGGGGCGTCGGGGGAGCGCGGCATGCATCCCAGCTGGGTCACGCTGCCAATCGGCACGCCCAAGCCGCGCCGCGCCGCGATGCTGCCGGCCATAAAGGTGGTGCCCACCGCGCCCATGCCCGGCAGAAGCACCGCAAGCTTTCCACCTGTTTGAGCACTGGTCGAGTAATCGTTTTTTTTATTCACAATTGACCTCTCAAGGCGAGCGTTGACAGCGGTTTGTGGCTGCCGATCACCCGCATGTTTCCCAAGTTTTCGCGTCGTTAAGCGTCGGCGCAGGCAGTATCCAACAAGCTAAATCCCGCCCAGGCTTTTCCAAGTATTTATTTCGATTTTTCTTGGCAAGCCGTTGTTTTTGCGCCGTTTTTTCGTGCGCATTGCGCCCGATCCGCCGGGTATTTTCGAATCCCTGGCGCGCTTTTTTCGATTATTTTGTTGCCGAGTTTGCGCCCGTGCCCAAGTTTGCCGAGCAAGGACGTTAAATGGGAAAGCAGCCCCCTGATTTGAACCCCGGGGGGGCATTTATGCGCGCAGGTTCGCAGGCCTTATCATGCGCCGAGCGCCGGGCTTTTTCGCGTGAGAATTCCACCATTTCCATTTTGAAGGAGCGCGCACCCCGATGAGTCATCTCGCAATCGATTTGCCCGAAGGAGTCGAAATTCATGGCCCGATCGCCCCGGAGTTTGCCGAAATTCTAAGCCCGGACGCGCTCGCGTTTGTGGCCGGCCTGCAGCGCGAGCTCAACCCGCGCCGGCTGGCCTTGCTCAAGGCGCGCCGCACGCGCGACGCCGCGCTGCAGGCCGGCGAGCGCCCCGATTTCTTGGGCGCGACCGCGACCATTCGCGCCGGGGATTGGAGGGTCGCCCCGATCCCGCAGGCGCTGCAAAAACGTCATGTCGAGATCACCGGCCCGGTGGAGCGCAAAATGGTCATCAACGCGCTGAATTCGGGCGCCGACACCTTTATGGCCGACTTCGAGGACTCCAACTCCCCGACCTGGTCCAATACGATGCTCGGGCAGCGAAACCTGCGCGATGCGGTGCGCAAAGACATCGAATTCAAGCACCCAACCAAGGACAAAACCTACCGGCTCAACGACACCGTCGCGACCCTTCTGGTTCGCCCCCGCGGCTGGCATCTGGAGGAAAAACACATGCGCGTCGACGGCCAGGCGGTGAGCGCGTCGCTCTTTGATTTTGGCCTGTATTTCTTCCACAACGCCCAAGCGCTGCTGGCCCAGGGTAGCGGCCCGTATTTCTACCTGCCCAAGCTGGAAAGCCACCTGGAAGCCCGGCTGTGGAACGACGCGTTTTGCCAGGCCCAGGACGCCCTGAGTATCCCGCAGGGCAGCATCAAGGCGACCGTGCTCATCGAGACGATCCTCGCCGCATTCGAGATGGACGAGATCCTCTTTGAGCTGCGCAAGCATGCCGCCGGGCTCAACGCCGGGCGCTGGGATTATATCTTCAGCATGATTAAAAAGTTTCGCAGCGCCGAGGAGTTTTTGCTGCCCGACCGCTCGCAGGTCACCATGGAGGTGCCCTTTATGCGCGCCTATGCGGAGCTTTTGGTCCAGACCTGCCATAAACGCGGCGCTCATGCGATCGGCGGGATGGCCGCGTTTATCCCGACTCGCCAGGACCCCGCCGCCAACGACAAGGCGCTGCGCAAGGTCGCCGAAGATAAGGAGCGCGAGGTCAACCAGGGCTATGACGGCACCTGGATCGCCCACCCCGACCTGGTGCCCATTGCTCGCCGGCCGTTTGACCACAAGCTTGAGGGGCGCGCGCACCAAAAATCGGTGCTGCGCGAAGATGTGCGCTGCCGCGCCGAAGATCTTCTCAATACCAAGATTAAAGGCGGCAAAATCACCGAGGATGGCCTGCGCCTGAATATCAATGTCGGCATCCAATATATCGCTTCGTGGCTTTCCGGGCAGGGCGCCGCCGCGATCTATAACCTCATGGAGGACGCTGCGACCGCCGAAATCTCGCGCTCCCAGGTCTGGCAATGGATTCACCACCCGGCGGCGCGCCTCGATGATGGGCGCGCGATTACCCCGCAACTCTATCAGGAAATGGTCCCCCAGGAGCTCGCCAAGATCCGCCAGCTCTGGGGCGATCACTATGACGCAACGCTCTTTGAGCGCGCGCGTGAACTCTTCGACCGCCTCAGCCTTGAGGACGAGTTTGCCGATTTCTTAACCCTGATCGCCTATGCGGAGTTGGACTGAATCACCTCGACTCGTGGCAGCGATAAGCCACCAAAGCCCGTCGTTAAGAGCCATCGATACCCACCATAAGGAGAAATTTCATGGGGTACCAAGGAAAGTCAGCAGAGCAACTCGAAGCCTACTGGAAAGACAACCCGCGCTGGGCACAGATTCTGCGCCCCTACTCCGGCGAGCAAGTGGTTAGGCTGCGCGGTTCGGTGCAGCTGGAGCATACCCTGGCGAAGATCGGCGCCGAGAAATTATGGAAACGCTTTCAAAAAAATGCCCCGGTTTGCGCACTCAGTGCGCTGACCGGCAACCAGGCGGTCCAACAGGTTCAGGCCGGCCTTCAGGCCGTCTACGTCAGCGGCTGGCAGACCGCCGCCGACGCCAATAGCGCCGGGGAAATGTATCCCGACCAGAGTCTCTATCCGGTCGACAGCGTCCCGAAACTCGTCATGCGCATCAACCAGGCATTGCAGCGCGCCGACCAGATCCAGTCGGTAGAGAATTCGGCCGACAAACCGGCCGACAAAAAGGATATGGTCGACTGGTTCGTTCCGGTGGTCGCCGACGCCGAGGCGGGCTTTGGCGGAAACCTCAACGCCTTCGAGTTGATGAAGGCGATGATCGCCGCGGGCGCCGCCGGGGTCCACTTTGAGGATCAACTCTCTTCGGCCAAGAAATGCGGGCATATGGGCGGCAAGGTGCTCGTACCGATCCGTGAGTTTCGCAATAAGTTGATCGCCGCGCGCCTGGGCGCCGACGTCGCCGGCGCCTCAACGCTGTTGATCTCGCGCACCGACGCAGAGGGCGCAAACCTGTTGACCAATGATATCGACCCGCTCGACGAACCATTTTTAACCGGCGGGCGCACCAGCGAGGGGTTTTATCAGATCCGCGGCGGCCTGGAGTACGCCATCGCGCGCTCGCTGGCCTACGCTCCCTATGCCGACCTCATATGGTGTGAGACCAAGACCCCGGATGTCGGTCAGGCGCGCGAGTTCGCCCAGGCGATTCACGAAAAATACCCCGGCAAAATGCTCGCCTATAATTGCTCGCCCTCATTCAACTGGAAGCGGCATCTCGATGAGAAGACCATCCGCACCTTCCACGCGCAGCTCGGCGAGTTCGGCTATGTCCTGCAATTCGTGACGCTGTCGGGATTCCACGCCAATAATGCCGCCGTCTTTGAGCTTGCGCGCGACTATCGCGAGCGCGGCATGGCCGCCTACTCGGACCTTCAACAGCGCGAGTTTGCGCTGGAAGAATCCGGCGGCTACCGCGCCATCAAGCACCAGGCGTTCGTGGGCGCGGGCTATTTTGACGACGTCCAGATGACCGTGACCTCCGGGGAAAGCCAGACCCGCGCGCTCAAAGGCTCCACCGAAGAAGATCAATTTCACTAGGTTGGGTCCCGGCTGAGCGCGGCCTTTCGCCGCGCTCAGCCGATGCGAATCACGATTTTGCCGAAATGCTTGCCTGCCTTTAAATATCGCAGCGCCTCGGGCGCCTCATCGAAGTCAAAAAGACGGTCGACCTGCGGGTGAATCCGGTGGACCTGCAATGCGCGCATCATATTGTGGAGCATCTCTGAGCTCCCCACGTAGATCCCCTGGATGCGGAGCTGATGCATCAGGATCGGGACGATATTCAGATTCTGGGTCGCGCCGCTGAGCACGCCGATGACGCTGATCTCACCGCCGTAGCGCACCGCCGCCATCGATTGCTCCAGGGTTTTGGCGCCGCCGACTTCCAGAATATGATCGGCGCCGCGCCCACCGGTGAGGGTGCGCACGGCTTTGCCCCAACTCGGCTCGCTGCGATAATTGATGGCATGGCTCGCCCCGAGTGCGACGGCTTTTGCAAGTTTATCATCGGCGCTTGAGGTGATGATAACCTCGGCGCCCAGGGCTCTGGCAAATTGCAGCCCAAAGATCGAAACGCCCCCGGTCCCCTGGCATACCACGACATCGCCGGCGCGCACCGAGCCGGATTCGGCCAGCGCGTTCCAGGCAGTCAGCGCGGCGCATGGAAGGGTCGCAGCCTCCTCGAAGCTCAGGTACTCCGGAAATTCGACGGCGTCCGCGGCGTCGACCACCATATATTCGGCGATGGCCCCGTCGACCGGACCGCCCAGGGAGCGCTTAAATTTCTCGCGCGACGGCTCGCCGGAGTGCCACCCCTGGGCAAAGCAGGGAACAACGCGCGCGCCAACCTTCAAATTCTCGACCCCCACGCCAACTTCGACGACCTCGCCGGCACCGTCCGAAAACGGGATCAGCGGGAGCGGCTGGCGGGGATTATAATTGCCCTCGATCATCATCAGATCGCGAAAATTCGGCGCGACCGCCTTCATCGCGATGCGAACCTGTCCGGGCCCACAGATCGGGTCGGGACGCTGAGATTGCACGAAATGATCAAGGCCAAAGGCGCCCTGAATCTCATAAATTTTCATCGTTTTTACTCCATTATTCAGGATCTTGGCTCATGAACCTGGTTAAAAATTTCCGGCAATGAATCCTGCGCCCACAGTAGCCGGGGCGCGCCATTTTAGGCCGATGCTCAGGAGCCATTGCTCATTGTGGTCGATGCGCGCGTAAGAGGTCTCGGCAAAGACGCCAAAGCTCGACTCGCCCCAGGCGTATCCGGTGCCGCAGAACGCGCTTTGATCCGGATCGCGACCTCCGCCGAAAGTTCCGCCCGGGGAATTATCCGCGGTATTAAGTGCGCACCCGCCAAACTCATTGGCTCGAAAACGGAAGCCCTCGAACGAAACCTGCAGCGCCGCACCGCGCCCGAGCTCGCCGTCCATTGGACCCCAAAATACCTGGCCGCGAAGTCGCAGCCCCAGGCGGGCGCGGTCTTGGTCGTCGAACGCCCAGTCAAGAAATTCGGGGCGGCCAACCGCGTGCAGCCAGGCGAGGTCAAGGTGTGGACCATGCTTCAAACGCTGATTTGTCGCGGGTAAAAGATGATAGCCCGCCCCTAAATCAAGGCTGCGTGTGAGCATTGCCGGAGAAAGTTGCAGCGGCATGAACGATGCGCTGACGGGAAACGCCCCGCCGAATTCCTTGCCATGGTGCGCCGATTTCCCGCGCATCATCGCCCCGGCCGAGGCTTCCAACGCGAGCGGCGGCGTGACCCAGGCGACCGGAATGCAGCCACTCACCAGGAGCAGAAGCAGCGCGCCGGCAGCAAGCAGCGCCGGCCTGAGTCGAATTCGTGCAGCGCATTTAAGTCGCATGGCATCTTATAAATATTAAAAAAATTATATTTGCCCAGGAGGCGTATTTGCGCGCTCCAGGGCGCGCAATTCCTGCAGATAACGCCGCGTTGCTTCAGCGGGGTCGATTGCGCCCATGATTCCACCCATCACCGCCACGCCAAAGGCCCCGGCGGCCAGGCAGTCACGGGCGTTTTCGGGGGTAATTCCGGCCAACGCATAGACCGGAATATCGACCGCCCCGCAGACTTCTCGAAGCCCCGAAAGCCCGAGCGCCGGGCCGTATCCAGGCTTGCTGGCGCTCGCAAAGATCGGGCTGAATAAAACAAAATCTGCGCCCTGTTTCTCGGCCTCAATCGCCTCGCGAAGCGAGTGCGTGGACACGCCCACGCGCCGCGCGCCGCCGCGTCTTAACTCCGATACCGGCGCGCCCCTGGCCGGGCGGTGCACACCGTCTGCGCCCGAATGTCGCGCAACCTCGACGTGGGTATTGATGAAGACCTGCGCGCCGGCGCGGCGCGCGCGCATCACAAAGTCCTGGGCGATTGGCAGAAGCTGCGCCGCGCTCAGATTCTTGGCTCGCACCTGAATCATTCGCGCGCCCCCGTCGACAATCGCCTCAAAGATCTGGCGCAGCGCGGCTAAGTCGACGGCCTCGGCCGGCTGCGCAATATCGAAGATCGTATAAAGTCGCGAGCACTTGCCAACTTCGGCGGGCCCCGGATTTAGCTGTCTTTCCACTGGATGAGCCCCTCGGTCGGCGAGGATGCCTGGGCATAGTGGCGCCGCGGGATACGCCCGGCGGTATAGGCTGAGCGGCCGGCCTCGACGGCTTTTCGAAACGCATCGGCCATCACCGCCGGTTTTTTGGCGCCCGAAATCGCGGTATTCAAGAGCACGCCGTCGCAGCCCAATTCCATGGCGAACGCGGCATCCGACGCGGTGCCAATGCCCGCATCGATGAACATCGGGACCTCTAATTGCTCGCGAATAATGCGCATATTATAGGGATTTTGAATGCCCATTCCGCTGCCGATTGGCGAGCCCAGCGGCATCACTGCGGCGCACCCGGCGTCCTGTAATTTGCGGCATAAAATCGGGTCATCATTGCTATAGGCCATCACCTCGAAGCCGTCGGCGACCAGCTGGCGCGCGGCCTTGAGCAGCTCTTCGCCGTCGGGCAAAAGCGTTTCGTCATCGCCGATGACTTCGAGCTTGATGAGGTTGGTCTGCAGCGCCTCGCGGGCGAGCTGGGCGGTGAGTACGGCGTCGCGCGCGGTGAAGCAGCCCGCGGTATTGGGCAAAATCGTGCATTCGCCGGCCAATAGATCGAGCACGCCCGACTCCTTGGACGCGGCAAGGTCGATGCGACGAATCGACACCGTCACCATCTCGGCGCCGCTTGCGCGCACGCAATCGAGCATGACCTGGAAATTCGCGTAGCCCGCCGTGCCGATAATCAGGCGGCTATTAAACGCGTGCGAGCCGACGATAAGCCGGTCGGATTCATTTGATTTGTCGCTGCTCATGGATTCTTTTACCCGCCCTGGGTTGCCCGAATGACTTCGATATGGTCGCCATCGGAGAGCTGAGTGTTCTCCCATTGGCTCTGGGGAATAACCGCGTTATTAAGAGCCACCGCCACGCCTTTTTGCAGCGTGATGTCCAGGTGCCCGAGCATCTCGCGGATCGTGAGTTGCCCCGCCTGAAAAGACTTCGTTTCGCCATTTATGATAAGGTTCATCCTGAGTTTCCTCCGCGTAACCGTGACAGCCCTTCCATAACATAGCACCATCCGGCGGTCAGTCTGCAATACGCATGATTATTGCGCGTTGAAAATATACATATCTAACCTGAACGCCGTATGAATCCGAAAAACCAGCCTGAACTTCGCGAAGATGCCCCCGCCGCCAGCCCAACCGGCGCGCCCGAGCCAAAACCCGCGCGCAGCGTGGGCAGTCGCATGGGAATCGCCGCGGTTATTCTGGCGGCGAGCATCTTTTTTAGCCGGATTCTGGGCTTTTTGCGCGAGGCCGTGATCGCGTATACCCACGGGGCAACCTACGCCACCGACGCTTATTACGCCGCGTTTACCCTGCCCGATCTGATGTCCTATTTGCTCGCAGGTGGGACGCTTTCGGTGACTTTTATCCCACTTTTCTCCAGTTATATCTCGCGCGGCGAAGAGGAAGCGGGCTGGCGAATGTTCTCGACCATCGCGTCGACCATGGGGGTACTGGTCGTTCTCTTTGTCATCGCTCTCGAGATCTTCACGCCCTATCTTATCCCACTTGTGAACCCAGGCTTCGTCAACGACCCGCGCCAGATGGAGCTGGCCATTCAGATGACGCGGATCGTGGTGCCGGCGCAGATGGCGTTTTATCTGGGCGGGCTGCTCCAGGCGACGCTCTTTGTGCGCGAGGTTTTCTGGCCCGCCGCCCTGGCCCCGCTGGTCTATAATGTCTGCATTATTCTGGGCGGGCTGCTGCTGGAACCCTATCTGGGGATTCAGGGATTTGCGGTCGGCGTGGTCGTCGGCGCGCTGCTCGGCCCACTTCTATTGCCGGTCTGGGCGGCCAGAAAAGAGATCAAATTCAAGTTCCGATTTGCCCCGCTCGACCCCGATTTCAAGACCTTCGTGCTGCTCGCCCTGCCGCTGATGATCGGCGTGAGCCTGGTGACGGTGGACGAGTGGCTGCTCAAATATTTTGGCTCAATGGCCCCCGACGGGGCGATCAGTTGGCTGAATAACTCGCGAAAAATGATGCTCGTGCTCTTCGCGGTGATCGGCCAGGCCGCCGGCCAGGCGGCGCTGCCTTTTCTGACGCGCCTCTTCCACCAGGGCAAAGAATCCGAGATGGGCGAGATGCTCGCCAGGAGCCTGCAACGGGTGGGATTTTTGTCGCTGCTGGCCTCCGCCGGGCTGGTCGTCATCGCCGAGCCGATGACCTGGCTGGTCTTTAAGCGCGGCGCGTTCTCGGCGGCCGACGCCGACCAGACCGCAAGCCTGATGGTCATCTTCGCCATCGGCCTGGCCGCCTGGGCCATGCAGTCGCTGGCCAGTCGCGGATTTTATGCGCGACAGGATACCGTCACGCCGATGGTCATCGGCACGGTGGTTGTGGTGATCTCATTGCCGATTTATTGGTGGCTCTACGGCGCATATGGCGTGCACGGACTGGCGGCATCGACCACCATCGGCATCTCCCTGAACGCTGCGGCAACCCTGGCGGTCTACCGCTACCGGGTGGGCACCTTGCCGCTCAAACCCATCGCCGCGGGCATGGGTCGCGGCGCGATCTTCGGGCTCGCCTGCGCAGGCGCCGCCTGGGGCACCCGCCTGGGACTTTCGCCCTACCTCGACTTCCACCTGCCCGCCCAGAACCTCGCTCTGCTAATCTGCATGGGCATAGCGTTTGTCGCCGCGGGCGCCGTGATGGTCGCGCTGATGCATCCTCCGGAGCTCGACGTCATCTTGCGCCGGCTGCGCGCGCGCTTTTCGCGCTAAACCGGATTGTCTTCGCTGGCCTCTTCGGGCGGGTCTTCATCGGAGTCACCCACGGCCATCTCCTCGGCGTATAGCTCGTCGAGCGCCTGCAACTCACCGGCGCTCAAACTTGGAAGATCCTCAAGCGTTGAGAGGCCAAAGAACTCCAGAAATCGCGGGGTGGTGCCCAGAATATGCGGGCGGCCAATATCGTCCAGGCGCCCGACGGTTTGCACCAGATCAAGCTCTTCCAGGGTGCGCAGCACCCCGGAGGAATCGACGCCGCGGATCTCCTCGATATCGGCGCGGGTCAGCGGCTGGCGGTAGGCGACGATCGCCAGGGTTTCGAGCGCGGCGCGCGATAATTTGCGCGGCGTTGAGACGAACATCTCGCGCACGGAGTTTCGAAAATCAGGATTGGTGCGCAATTGAAATCCGCCCGCCACCTCGACCAGGTGAATGCCGCGATGCGCGCCGCTATATTCGAGCTTGAGGTTCTCGAGCGCGCCGTTGATCAGCGGGTGATCGGCCTCGGGCAGACACTTTTCGAGCATCGCGCGCTCCAGGCGCTCCGCGCTGGCAAGAAGCAGCGCTTCGAGGGTTGCGCGCACGCGATTGAAGTCGTCGAGCGGGGCCGCCGCCGCGGTGGGCGCGCCGCTAAGGGCGGGCTCCGCGGCGCCGCGGGCGTCGCGATTTCCGTGCGCTTCGGGCGTCGGTGAGGCGCCGGCGGGTTTTTGGGGGTCGCGTTCAGACATCAGCCATCCACGATGGTGTCGGGAAGCTCCAGGGACTGGCTCACCTCGACAATATTGATCACGGCGCGCTCGATATAGAGCTGGTCGCCGTCGATGCGCGATTGCATCAACTTCACGATTTTGCGCTTCGTCATCTCCAAAAGCGCCAAAAAGACCGTCACCACCCGGTAGCGGCTAAAATCCTGGGCCTGCTCGCCGGGCGGGGCGAAAAGCTCCTCGAAGGTCACGCGCGGGCGCTCCTGCAAAAGCTTGGCCACGTCGACCATGACGCTGCGAAGCGTGAGCTTTTCGCGGGTCATCTCGACCACCCAATTCGCGTCGCTGCCCTGCTTTTTGACCAGGCGTTTGAGCGCGCCGACCAGGCTGTCGATCCCAACTTCGTGCAAGATCGGCGGCCCCGCGTCGCGAAACGCGCCGGGGTCGACGCGGTGCAAAAAGACATCGTGCTCAAGTTTCGGGAGCGCGTCGAGTTTTTGGGCGATCATCTGAAAGCGCTGGTACTCGATGAGCCGGCGCACCAGCTCCGAGCGCGGGTCCGGACCATCTTCCTCCTCGTCGCTCTCCTCCACCGGCAAGAGCATGCGGGACTTGATATAAATAAGCGTCGCGGCCATCTCCAGCCACTCCCCGCCCACCTGCAAATCAAGCGCCTCAAGTTGGTCGATGACGCGCAAATACTCCTCGGTGATCAGCGCGATGGGAATATCGAAAATATCGACTTCGTGCTTTTTGATCAGCTCCAGCAGCAGGTCCATCGGCCCTTCAAAAGCATCGAGATGCACCGCCAACGGCCCGGCGTTTGCGCTCCCCGCATTCTGATTATTTTCGATGCTCACCATAATTGCTTCGGCTCAACGAGGTGCGAAGTGCGCGAAAATCGCCCGGGAATCCGGCTGATTATAGCGTCGAAGCCCGGTGGAACGCAAAAATTTAGTGTCCGCGCCCAAGCTATGCTATTTCTGAGGGGATAAAATCCGCGCCCCAATTCGAGTCAAAACTCCGTGACGTCCCGATTATTTCCGCCACAATTTGTCGCCCCGCTGCTCCTCGCGCTCTGTGTTCTGGGCGCGACCGGGTGCACCGTCGGCTACCGCTATCACCACGTCGACGCCACCACTCTGAGCGCGACCGGCACCCCCGGCGAGCTGGGCGGAAGCGGGCATATGGTCGAGCTGGGGATCGTCTTGGATGTTCGCTACCTGCGCCTGGTGCTGCCCTATATGGGGGCGAGCTACGAGATGGAGCTCACAGCCAGCGACGGCGGGCGGGCGCAGCAAAAGTCGATGATCGAAAAACGCGGCTTTCGCCTCGACGTGCCGGCGTTGAGCCTGTGGAACGGCAAAAATGGCTGGGAGCCCGGGTATCCGGGCGTCATGAAGCATCGCCAGAGCGTCGAATTATGGCTGAGCGCCACCGGGCGCGTGGACGATCCGGTGCTCGGATTTGCCGACCTCGGCCTGGTCTATTATCACCATGACCTCGTCGCGCTGCGCGCGTTTGGCGGCTGGGGCGGCGTGCCCTTTGAGCAGACAAGTACCGGCTTTGGGCTGAACCGACCGCGCCAGGAGTTCTGGAAAACAAGCGCCACCGGGCCGACCGCCGGGGTCGAGCTGACCATCGGCGCAGGCGAGCAAGCGCTGGATTTTTTCAACTTCTTTTTCGACTCCCAGAAGAAGATCGAAGATAAGATGCAGCACTGAGTGGCGAGCATCCGATCCGCGCTTCACCCTGCGACAACCGCCTCGGCGACCAGGCGATCGCGCAGCTCCACCGGCACACATAGCCGCACAATCCTATAGGAATCTCGCCCGAGCAGATGCACCATATCGCTGCGCTGCTCGATGGGCGCGGCCTGGCCATCGGGGTCGATGATCGGAATATGCGCGCCGATATCGCCGTGGCGCGGGTCATAGGGCGTATAGGGAGTGTCATAGGCGCGGTCGGTGAGCACCGCATATTCAGGGTCCAGCCCCATCTCGCGCGCCAGCTCCCCGGCGCGATCCAGAATCCGCGCAATTCCCACCGCGTCGGAAACCCCGAGGTCAATTGTCTTATAGAGTTCGCGGTCCAGCAGCCCGGCCGAAAGCCTGGCCAGCACCGGGTCGGCATCGTTTCGCCACTGCTTTAACGCGGTCCAGATATCGGTATCATCCAGCGAAATAAACGCCTCGCTCCCCAGTCGCTCCCCCGCCAAAAGACTCGCCAGGGTCGGGGTCGGCGCGGTGTCAAAGACATATCCCTCGCGCACCAATTTGGTCGCCCGGGCGAGCACTGCCTCGAGCATTTTATCGGCCGCGCGCACCGCTTTGTGCAGATAAACCTGCTTGAACATATGAAAACGCGCCATCAAATAGCCCTCGACGGCCTCGCGCGCCCGATAACTCACCGCCAGGCGCCGGCTCACCGGTGCACCATCCGTGCCGCCGCGCTCATAGGTCTGCAGCATCGTCAGGATGCGCTCAAAATCGTAGAGCCCGATCTTGACCCCGGTCGCCACCCCGTCGCGCTGGATATAATCGAGGCGATCGGCGTCAAGCTGGCTCGACACGATATCCAAGAGCACATGTTTGCCCGCCGGAAACTCACTGCGTGGCCCAAAATAGCGCGCCACATTCGCGGGCAATTGCGGGTCGATGCCTGCCAGAATCGGATAGATATCCCCCTGGGGGTCGCAGACGAGTTGCGCGCTATAATTCTCATGATGAATATGCGTCACATTCTCGATCGCGTGGCTAAACGGCCCGTGGCCGACATCGTGAAGCAGCGCCGCGCATAAAACCTCCATGCGCTCGGCGTCTCCAAACCCGTGATCCAGGGCGGCAAACATCCGGCGCGCCACATGCACCACGCCAATGCTATGGCCAAATCGGGTGTGCTCGGCGCCGTGATAGACCAGGTTGGCAAACCCAAGCTGGCGAATCCGGCGAAGCCGCTGAAACGTGCGCGTGCGAATCAACCGAAACAGCACATCCTCCACCGGATCATCGACGTCAAAGGCGATGATATTATGGACGGGGTCGCGAAAAAGTTTCGGGCGTCTGCGCGTCGATTCGTTTTCGATCTTCGGGGTCTCTTCGGACATATCTATCTTCGTTTGAGTCATTGCGTGCGGCGCGGATTCAGCGCGATTTCTTTGCGAATTCGCATCTTCTTTAGCTAATATAGCGCGCCCACGACGGCGCCGCCACGACGCGCGGGCAACTTATTCAACCTCGTCCAGAATCGTTCGCGGCAGGCGCATCATCGCCAGAAATTGCCCCGGAATCGGCGCGCGATTCCAGGTTGTACCGGCCTTCGCCCCCACGCAGTGCAGCGCGATGCGGTCGAGATGGCTATGGCGTTTTGCCAGGTGATTGGCGCTGCGCTCGCCGAAGTCGGGATCGCCGAGGATCGAGTGCTTCCATGCGCGAAACCGGCGGCGCAACTGGGTGTCGTCAAGGGTTTCGGCGTGGATGCGAACAACCGAATTCCCTTCAACCTTCCGAAGTCGTTCCACTTTGATCTGCGCCTGAACCTCGCCATTTTTCTCGGCGGCGCGCGCCTTTTTGGAGCGGTCAAAGGGCAAATAGCCCTGGGCGGGGACGTTGCCGGCGACCAGCGCGATCCACACGCTCTTTTCGACCTGTTCGGGCAGGGCGCCCGGCCCCGAAACACCGCGCGAAAACCGTCGATTCTCAAGCGGCTGATACGCGCGCTCGTAGGACGGATGGGCGGCGGGATTCTCGGCGCGCCTCAGGACGACCAATGTCTCGACATGCTCGGTCTGAGGCATAAAATCGAAGGCCTCGACCCGCTCGATCTCGAAGCCATGATCGACAAATCGGTCGAGGTCGCGGGCGAGCGTCTCGGGTTCGCAGGAGAGGTAGAAGACGAGCTCGGCGCTAATTTCGGCCGCCGTGGCGATCGCCTCGGGAGACATCCCGGCGCGCGCCGGGTTGGTGATGATCGACACCGCAGACTCCGGCGAAAGAGCCGCCACGCGCTCCCGAATCCAGGTGCTCGCAGCATGGTCATCGGCGGCCAAAAACTGCGCGCGAAGCCCGGCGTTTTCGGCGTTGATACGCGCCTGCTCGATCGCAGATTCGGAGATATCAAAGCCCAGAATATCCGAAAAACCGCTGCCTTCCGCTGTCGGTTCGGCGGCCATCTGGGCCAGCGCGATCGCGTGGGTTCCGACGCCGCAATACAGGTCCACGAGTACGCCGTCGGTGCGCATTGACGGGCGAATTTTAGGATAGACCGCCTCGAGTTGCTCAAGGTTCACCTGGAAAAACGCGCCCGGCCCAACCCGCAACTCACGGGTCTTTGAATCCGCCACCTTCAACCCAAAACTCAAGCAGGCATCGCCCCCTATCACCCGCTGCTCGCCGGACAGAACCGCCTGATTTTGTTCGGTTGAAATATTCAGGTGCAGCGCGACGTTGAGTCCATCGAGTCGCGCCTTGAGATCGTTGAATAGCGCGCCGGCATGCGCCTCAATGACTTGAATTTCCTCGTCTTTTGTCGCCGCGCCAGCCAAGGTGATCATGACGGCTTCGGCGCTGCCTTCGGCCGGGCGACCGGCGGTGCAGCGCACGTCGACAAAGCGCGTAAATGCGCGCAACTCCGCGTTGGCAAAGAGCAGCGGGCGAAGCGTCGCAAGCGCCACTTCAATCTGCGGATGATGCGCCGCACAACTTCTGAGCGCGATGATTTCGCGCCCCTGTTCCTCGTAAAATCCCAGCAGGGCCTGCGCGTGGGCGGCGGTGGGATCGACCACCATTCGCGCACGATTTCGGTAGCCGCTTTGGCGCGCGGATGCTAGAAGCTCAGGGACCTGCAGCGCGCCAAGGCGCGGGTATGCGGCGAGCGCGCGCTCAAGACGCGCCTTTTTGGCGAGGAGCTGGGCGTCATAAGGGGTGTCTTGAAGCGGGCAACTGGGGCAATCCGACATGATGATCTGTCCGAGATGAAGTAAAGTAATAAGTTAAGCAGAGGTCCGCCGCGCAGGCCGGGCGAGAACGCGCGGCGCGCCAGAATAATTCGGGGCGCAACCCACAGCGCGCCTTCGATTAGCCCGGATTCGCATCGTCTGCACGCATAAAGTACGCGATGCACTCAAATATGACGCAGCCACAAGGAAGCAACCCATGAGCGACTTAAGCGAGAAAGCGCTGGCGAAAATCCGCCAGGACCTGCAGCAGCGCCGCGACGAATTGGTCGGCGAGAGCCTGTCGACCCAGCATGAGATCCGCGACGCCGACGCGACGCGCGGCGGGCGCGACTCGCTCGACGAATCCTCCACCGAGCAGGGGCTCTCCGCCCAGCTGCGCCTGGCCGACCGGGACCGCAAGTTGATCCGAAAGATCGACGACGCCCTGGAGCGCATCGACCAGGATGAGTACGGCGAGTGCGAAGTCTGCGAAGAGCCGATTCAGGAAGGGCGCCTGATCGTTCGGCCCATGGCGACACTTTGCATCGACTGCAAGGAGGAGCAGGAGCGCCAGGAAGCCCGCAATCGAACGCGCCCCGGACTGATCGACGAATAAGTCCGGCGTCTGATTGGGGAGTAAATGGACGCCCCGCGTCGTTTGATATATGGAGCAATGCTTTCGAAGCGCTGGGGTGGCCCATTGCCCCTCTTTTCATCAACGAGAAAACGCTGGCTGATTCGAAGAAATCCGCCCGTTTTTAACTTTTCAAAAATACGAGTCGAGATGAAACCGACTGATTCAAATAGCAAGGTGCGCTGCTCTTTTTGTGGCAAGGAAGCCCGCGATGTTCGCAAGCTTATCGCCGGGCCAAAGGTCCATATTTGCGACGAATGCGTCTCCTTATGCCGCGAGATCATCGAGGAAGATCGCGAGCAGGCTCCCGCCCAAAAGAAGGGTCTGGAAGACATGCGCCCGCGCCAGATCAAGGCGTTTTTGGACGAGCATATGGTCGGCCAACACCTGGCCAAACGCGTGGTTTCGGTGGGCGTCTACAATCATTATAAGCGCATCATGGCCGGTGAATTGGCCCTGACATCGCCCGAGATGTTCGACGAAGAGGACGATGACGTCGAGCTGACCAAGGGCAATATCTTGATGATCGGCCCGACCGGCAGCGGCAAAACGATGATGGCGCAGTCGCTGGCCAAAAAACTCGACGTCCCCTTCACCATCGCCGACGCCACCAGCCTGACCGAGGCGGGTTATGTGGGCGAGGACGTCGAGAATGTGATCAAGAATCTGTGGTTGGCCGCCGACCGCGACGTCGAGGCCGCCAGCCACGGAATCGTGTGCGTCGACGAGATCGACAAGATCGCCAAGGGCGGTGCGTCCCCCTCCTCGACCCGCGATGTCGGCGGCGAAGGGGTGCAGCAGGCGCTGCTCAAAATGGTCGAATCCACCGAGGTCATGATCACCCCGGAGGGCAGCCGAAACCGCCCGCAGCAAGAGTTTATCCAGGTCAATACCCGCAATATCCTCTTTATGTGCTGCGGCTCCTTCGACGGGCTGGCCGACATCATCCGCCAGCGCCTGGGCGAGCAGCGCATGGGCTTTGGCTCGGAGCTGAAAAAGAAAGAGATGTCGACCTCCGAGGTCCTCAAACATGTGCGCCCCCACGACCTTGTAAAGTTCGGCCTTATCCCCGAGTTCGTCGGTCGCTTCCCGATCATCGTGACCTTCGATGAGCTCGACGAGGAAATGCTCGTCGACATCCTCTGGAAGCCCAAGAATAGCCTGGTCAAGCAGTACCAAAAGCTTTTGGAGATGGAGAATGTGAAGCTGCGCTTCCAGGAAGGTGCCATGGTCGCCATCGTGCGCGAGGCGATCAAACGCAAGACCGGCGCGCGCGGGCTGCGCTCGATCATCGAGGAGATCATGCTCGATGTGATGTACGAGCTGCCCAGCCTGGAGAATGTGCGCGAGTGCATCATCACTGAGGAAGTGCTTACCCACAAAGAAAAGCCGATGCTCGTCTACGAAAAGAAGAAGAGCGCCTAAGCGAGGCCCGTGGCCGGGGGGGCGCGAATTGTATTTTCAACAGCTCTCGTGATAATACGGACGCATGGATAGCGCTTCGAGTATCCGCTTTAATTTTGGTGGGCAAATTGCCTCGAAATATTCATATTCTTTGAAGTTTTGCCATAATCAATTGATATTCTGCATAGTTTGGAATCGCCCGTGATGCCGACAATGAATACCCAGCCTCATCGCAATCGCCTCCGGATGCCATTCAAACCCCAATCCGTGCGTCTTTTTTCGAGCGCCCTGCTGCTCGCCGGCCTGTCGATCGCAAGCCTCGGGGCGCTGGGTTGTGGCGGCGACCAGGCCGATAAGGCGACCCAGGATTCCGAGCGCAAGACGAGCGCGCAGCAGCGCCCTGATGGGCCGGCTGGCGAGCGCCACCGCTTTGGTTCCATCGATAATACGGGACTTCAAGTCGAAACCGCCGACCTCAATGACGACGGCAAACCCGACCAGTTCACCTATAAAAACGCCCAGCGCGTCGTGCGTGTTGAGCGCGATATGAACTTCGACGGCCAGATCGACATCTGGCAATATTTCGACGACGCCAGCAACCTGCTCGAAGAAGAAATGGACCTCGACTACGATAATAAGATCGACCTGGTCGCCTTTTATAAGGACGGCGTGGTGGCGCGAAAGGCGATGTCGGTGGGATTTGGCGGCGCGTTTAGCATCGAGAAATTCTACGACGCCGAGGGCAAGCTTCTGCGGGTTGAGCGCGACCAGGATAATGACGGTGTCACGGATCTATGGGAGTATTATAATCAGGACGGAAAGCGCGAGCGCATTGGCTGGGATACCAACGGCGACGGCACGCCCGACGAGTTCGACCAACTTCCCTAACCCCGGTTTCGCCCGGCTTGCAGACCGCCCAATCACGCGTATCCCACGACGTTTCTCACTGACGTATCAATCTCATGTATAAAATTGAGCAGGTGTTGGTCCCGGTAGACTTTTCGGCCTTCAGTCGCGCCGCGTTGGCCTTCGCGCGCGCCAGTGCGCAGACCCCGCCGCGCATTCACCTCGCGCATATTTTGGAGCCCTGGCGCCCGTATCTTCGCCGCGCGTTTTTCCCCTACGCGGCGCTGGGCGAAGATGACGTGGAGTTTGAGCAGGAACTGCTCGACGAGGCGCGCACCAGTCTTCTGGAGTATCTGGAAGTTGATCTCGAGCAGCACGCCCATATCGCCGGCGTGACCCTCGAATACGGCAATATCAAAGACAATTTGAGCGCGCGCGTGCGCAGCGTCGGCCCCGATCTGGTGATTATGGGGGCCTTTGGCGAGGGCGGTGTGCTGCCCGATATGCTGGGTTCGAGCGCCGAGAAGTTGCTGCGCACCGTCCACTGCCCCATCCTTCTTGTGCGCGATTTCGAGCTTACCCCGCGCATCAAACATATTGTGGTGGCGGTGGATTTAAGCCCCAATAGCGTCGATATCGTGGCGCACGCGCTGGGTTTTGCCCTGAGTGTGGGCGCCACGATGGAGCTGGTCTACGCGCTGCCCGACCCGCTGAGCCACGATACCAATAAGTTGCTGGCGCGCTCGCTTGAGTTTAACCCTACAAGAGTCCTGGAGCGCTCGCGCTCGCGCATCGAGGCGCTCTTTGACCGCATGGTCGACCAGGTCCAGGTGAACTTCCCGGACGAGGCGCGCGCGCGCGAACTTCTGGGCGCGCGCAAGGTTATCGTGGGCGATCCGGCCGCCGCGCTGGTCAAACACGCCGACGAGGTCAACGCCGATCTCATCGTGGTCGGCGCGCATAATACCGCCACCTCGACCACGCGCCATCTGGGACGCGTCGCCTGGGGGGTCGCCCGAAGCGCGCCCACCCACGTGATGGTTGTCGCCCCCAAGCATGCTGTTTCGCTATTGGACAGCGAAGACAACGCCTAGGTCGCCGCCCCGAAATTAAAGATCTAAATAGCCGCGAAAACTCGCCGCGACCGCCTCGCCAACTTCGCGCGCCCGCGCCGGGTCGAGCGCCGGCACATGCACAAAAAGCACCTGCGCCTGAGCGCCATTCGCGCGCACCCGCTCGGCCGCGCGCAACGAGTGATAGTAGATCGCGTTGCACACATAATCGCCCGGATCATCGCTTACACACGCCTGGAGGCCGCAAATTTTTGGCGCGCCGATTTGCTCAAAAATCTCGGTCATTCGCGCGACATCCACGCCGGTCTGATAGGACGCAGCCGCGTCGGACAAAAGTTGACCGTCGAGGCATTTTCGCGCCCCTGCCCCGGAAGCATCGGATGTTTGACCGCGCCGATTATACCCAAACTCCTCAAATTTAAGCCCTGCAGAACTCGCCGCCAACCCGAAATGCACCAGCCACTCGGGCGGGTCGAAATCCGGCGTCTGCGCGTCTGGCTGCCCACCAAAATAAATACCTTCGGCAAAACGTCGCGCCACCTCAAAGCTCACATCGAGTCGCTCGGCGCGCGCATTGAAACCAGCACCCAACGCCCGAGCAAACCCCTGCGCGACCTCCCAGGATGGGTTATAATTATGGCTTAAAAACGGTCCAAATCCCGTCGCCAAAACGCTGGTCTGAGTCGCTAGTTTCGACATATTCTAAACTTCAAAAACTCCACAAGGGTTTGGTTGGCTCATGAGAAATTAACGGCGGCGAAGTCTTTTTTTGGAGCGAAGCCCTCTGGGCCTCGCAGAGTGTCATTGGCTTGCCAGCCTCGGAGGGGCTGATTTTATTATATATCGGCATATTTACCGAATCGCCACATACCGCCTCCATGAAATCGACCCCCGCTATAGGCGGCGCTATGCGAGGCCCCGAGGGCCTCGCTCCGGAGAATGAGTCGCCGCCGTGGAATCGCACACCGGCGCCATCAAATCGCACACCACCTCCATGAAATCGACCCCCGCTGTAGGCGGCGCTTGCGATTGCTAACGCAATGCGCGCCGCTTGCCTACAGCTACC
>Ga0209075_1001393_pt1 | contig 22715 bp, 20 predicted proteins | sample Stecom2011_FD_187523 | JGI IMG/M metagenome (GOLD analysis project Ga0209075, IMG submission 187523) | Agricultural soil microbial communities from Utah to study Nitrogen management - Steer compost 2011 (SPAdes) (version 2) | ecosystem: Environmental > Terrestrial > Soil > Agricultural land...
AAAGCGCGAAGCCTTGACCGCAGGCAGCCCTGTGTTCAGGGCTGCGGGTTGTTCCAGTGGGCCGCACCCACAAAGATAAGCTGAAGGAAGCGGCATGTTCGCTTCCTTATTTGCTCTACCTGATACTCGTCTTCTGCCGACACACCGATCAGATCTGTAAGGCTGAAGGCCACACTGCGAACCACCAGATCACAGGTCATATCCAGATCGCCATCTGAAAGATGATCCGCCATTTTCAGACGCCGCAAATCGTTCGCCAGCTCACTGGCAAAATACCGCATTTCACTGCGAATACCGTCCTGAATAGCCCGACTTTCACCGGCTAGCCCCTGCGCCATAAACAGAAAAAAGCTGCGGTTTGCTTGGGCGTGACTGACAAAAATCCCCACCGACTCTTCAATCAGCTTGTCTGCCTGAAGCACGTTTTCCCGCGCCTCCCGCATCATTCGGCGCAGGACTAGTCCAAGCTCATCAACCAGCTGCAGCCCGAGATCGTCCATATTGCGGAAGTGCCGGTAAAAAGATGTGGGCACCACGCCAGCCTGGCGGGTCACCTCACGAATACCAAGACTGGCAAAATGCCTGCCCTTGCCCACCAATGTAAGCACCGCACTCATCAGCTTGTCACGGGTTTCACCGGGCTTGCGCCTTTTTCGTTCCGACATCACCTGCCCATACTGCCGTTATCATTGAGTCCAAGTCACAAGTGTACACAGACGAGGACTTTAAAACACCGGAGACTTGTCATATTGCGCCAAAGAAACCATCTCCATTGTGCGCCCGAAAGGCTATGTGTACAGTCGTACACAACATGTGAACAAGTGTACACATTAGTCAGGCCGCATAAGGAGAAAGCATCATGCTAGCAAGAATTCCCCAAACACGAGCTCTGCACTGGCTAGGAAGGCAGCTTTTTAACCGGAATGATCCGGCTGCCTTCTTCGATCCATTGCTTGAGACACTCAACCCCATGCTGGTGCAGGGGCAAACCCTCGCAAGGGTTGAGCAAGTAATTCAGGAAACCTCTGATACCCGCACATTTACACTGAAACCTGCCGCACGCTGGGCGGGTTTTCAAGCGGGCCAACACGTAAACATTTGCGTTGAGATTGATGGCGTTCAGCGCACCCGCACCTTCAGTCTTTCAAGTTCTCCGGAGTTGTGGGCCAAACAAGGGCTTGTCACCTTGACCATCAAACGTCTGCCGGGCGGCCTGGTAACCAACTGGCTGCACGACAACCTGAGTGAGGGTCAGGTGCTGGGACTGGGCGAGGCCTTCGGCGATTTCCTGCTGCCAGAACCCCCGCAGCCTGTGCTCTTTATTGCCGGCGGTAGCGGGATTACGCCCGTTTTAAGCCATCTGGAAACTATGGCAGCTCAGGATTTCCGGGCACCGGTCACTCTGCTCTATTTCGTGCGCACCCAGCAGGACATCATTGCCGCCGAGCGTTTGCATGCTCTTGAAAGCCGCTACAGCGCGCTGACTTTGAGAATCATCGCGACGGATGAAAGCGACAAACCCCGGTACTTAAAAAGCCAGGACCTGAGCACTGTGCCCGGGCTCAAAGCAAGGCAGGTCTACCTGTGCGGCCCCAAGGGACTGATGGACCTGGCCAACAAGCAATTGCACGAGCATGGCATACGCAAAAAAGACATCCACAGCACCTTTTTTTCCACCGCAGCGCCGGCACTGAATGCCGACCTTGCGAACCAGGTTCTTGGCGGCAAGGTTCAGTTTGGAAAGAGCAATCTGGAAGCCAGTTCTGAGGGCGACGCCAGTCTTCTGGAAATCGCAGAGGCGTCCGGTCTTTCGCCCCGCCACGGCTGTCGTATGGGCATATGCCACCAATGCAGCTGCCGCAAAACCAGCGGCACAGTGATTAACCGGCTCACAGGCAAGGCCTCCGGGCCAGGGGAAGAGAGCGTTCAGCTTTGCATATCCATCCCCCATGGCCCTGTCACCATCGAGATTTAAGGAGCAACCCCATGTCACAGATGACCGAAGACCAGCTCCAGGAATTGGCACAAGATCTGAACAGCATCCGCGATGAAATCGTCGCGGATCTGGGAGAGCGTGACGCCAATTACATTCGCCGCGTAATTCGCTTGCACCGCGCCCTCGAAGTGGGTGGCCGGGTAATGATGCCGTTCGGTTTTATCCCACCCGTTTTTGTGGCGGCAACGGTCTCGCTGGGCCTGTCCAAAATCATAGAGAACATGGAAATTGGCCATAACGTGATGCACGGCCAGTATGACTGGATGAACGATCCCTCACTGCATTCTCAAACCTACGAGTGGGACACCGCCTGTTCATCCGACTCCTGGCGCCGCACGCACAATTACGAACACCACACCTACACCAACATCATCGGCAAGGATCGGGACTACGGCTATGCACTGCTGCGCCTGAGTGATGACGAACAATGGCATCCAGCCCACAGCCTGCAGTTTTTAAGCTATGTGATGCTCAGCGTGTTCTTCCAGTGGGGCGTTGGCTTGCATGAACTGGAGTTTGAGCGGGTAAGGCGCGGCGAGATTCGCCTGCGCGACAAGCTTCCGTTTTTGAAAGACGCGCTTCACAAAGGTGGGCGTCAAGCCTTCAAGGATTATGTGTTCTTTCCGCTCATTACCTTTCCTGTGGCGCCCATCGTGCTGGCTGGAAACCTTGGCGCCAACCTGATGCGCAATCTGTGGTCGTCCACGGTGATTTTCTGCGGCCACTTTACGGAGGACGCTGAAACCTTTGATGAGAAAGACTGCGAGAATGAAAGCAAGGGGCACTGGTATCTGCGCCAGCTTACCGGCTCGTCAAACTTCACCGGCAACAAACTTATACACCTGCTTAGCGGGCACTTGAGTTATCAGATAGAGCATCACGTTTTCCCGGACCTGCCAGCACACCGGTACCCCGAGGTTTCCGAAAGGGTTCAGAGCGTCTGCCGCAAGCATGGCATCCGCTACAACACCGGTAGTTTCAGGCACCAATACGGCACGGTCGTAAAAAGAATACTGAAGTACTCGTTACCGGACCGTTTGCGCATGAGGCTTGAGAGCCAACCGGCCTGAAACAGGCCGGGAATGGAAAAGCAAAAAGGGGGATATCAGGCGATCTGCAGCAGTCTTAATAATTGCGGTTGATGCTGCTCATTCATGATATCTTTCAGCGTGTACTTATCGAGCACCGAGAGGAACGCCTGCAAGGCCTCCCCAAATATGGGTTTGAGACCACAAACCGGGGAGATTTTGCAGGTGTTTTTAGAGGAGTAACACTCAACAAGACTGAGGTCATGCTCTGTGTCACGCACCAGCACACCCACGTTGATGTCTTCAGGCGCCCTGTGCAATCTCATACCACCTTTTTTCCCACGCACCGTTTCAATGTAACCCTTCTTGTTAAGCTGGTGCACGACCTTCATCAGATGGTTTTTGGAAATGTCGTAGCTGTCTGCAATTTCCTGGATCGTTGTCAGGCGATCACCCTGCACCGTCAGATAAATCAACACGCGAAGCGAGTAATCGGTGTAACGGGTAATGTGCATTCAACACTCCGGTTATTCTGTGAAAGCGGTCAGTACGAGGGCCTGGTAAGTAAATAAGACGCTACACCCGCGAGGAAAGTTCCCGAGATGGCCAAAACCACAGTGGCAGCGCCCATCGCGAACAAAATTCCCCAGCTCAGCAACATCATGCCACATGCGAGAACTTTGGCCCTTAAGGGTATAACCCTATTCCGGCGCCAATCCCTGATAGCAGGGCCAAAAGACGGATGCTCTTCAAGCCAGTTGGCAAAAGCGGGGGAGCCCTTGCTCGCAAAAAAGGCCGCCAGCAGCACAAAGGGCGTGGTCGGCAACAATGGCAAGACCACCCCGATTGCGGCTAACCCTATGGATATGTACGCAAGAACCCTGAAACCGGTCTTTCCGGATCGCACGGTCATAGCGGGACCCTCAGCACTGTTCAATCTTTCACCTATTCTATCGCTAATCAGTGAACAGGTCTCCCCAAGCGACTTAAAAACACGAGCCGTGCGACGTAGGATATTTTGATACCAACGGCAAACAACAAGGTACCCACATGGGCCAGGACTTGAATCATCATGGGAAACCGGCCTGCCAGCGGATACGCCATCAAGACTGTGGCAACCAACCCAATCAGAGACCACACCATCGCACTATTGGCTCGAAACAGCAGTTTTTCCATTCTATCCCCCAGCAAAATATTTTCTGGCTTACGCCGCCAGCCATTAACATGTATTTTATAGTGATGTTAAGGTCAAAAATCAATCATTTTCTGACCGGATCAAAAAGACCCGCACAATGCTTGCCATTAAACTGAGCTGCCAGGCTTACCCCGCGAGGGGTATCTAATTAGGGGTTTGATTCTGCGATACTGGAGCTATACTCAATCCGTAAGCGCATTCAGCAGTTACAGGAAAGAAACCAATGCCCAACAGCAAGCTGACAGACCGTTTTGGCAGAACCGTCAACTACGTACGCCTGTCCGTTACCGACCGCTGCGACTTCCGCTGCGTTTATTGCATGGCAGAGGAGATGACTTTTCTCCCCCGGCAACAGGTTCTGACGCTTGAGGAGATTGCCCGGGTTGCCAAAACATTTGTATCCCTGGGCACGGAAAAAATCCGTCTTACAGGTGGCGAGCCTCTGGTTCGCAAAGACATTATTGAGCTGGTTCGGGAGATAGGCACCTACGGCCTGCGTGATTTCGCCATGACCACCAATGGCAGCCAGCTGCCCACCATGGCAGAACCTCTGCGCAAAGCGGGCCTGAAGCGACTGAATATCAGCCTGGACTCTCTGGACCCGGAAAAATTCGCAAGCATTACGCGCACCGGCAAACTGTCGCGGGTACTGGAAGGCATAGACGCTGCAAAAGACGCCGGCTTTAAAGGCATCAAGCTGAACACCGTTGTAATGAAAGGCGGGAATGATCACGAAGTTCCGGATTTGATCGAGTTTGCCCGGAAGAAAAACGTCGACATTACCTTTATCGAAGAAATGCCTTTGGGCGAGATTTCCGAGCACGATCGCGGGCAGGCACTGTGCACCAGTGATGAGGTGCGCGACATTGTTCGCCAACACCACGACCTGATGCCAACCCCTGAAGACTCAGGCGGCCCCGCTCGCTATTACCGAATGTCAGACAGCCCAATCAAGGTAGGCTTCATTTCGCCCCACTCCCACAACTTTTGCTCCACTTGCAATCGGGTGCGGGTAACCGTTGAAGGCCGATTACTTCTATGCTTGGGTAACGAGCATTCTGTAGACCTTCGCCGGGTACTTCGGGGCCACCCGGTGACCGATGACAAACTGCGGCAAACCATCATAGACTCCATGGACCTGAAGCCGGAGCGTCATCACTTCTCCAGCAACGGCGATGTGCAGATCCTGCGCTTCATGAATATGACCGGAGGGTGATCCCCTCCGGTATTAGTCACGCTCCCCGCCAAACCATGCAAAGCACTGCTAACCCACAATAATAATTATCAGGGCATACCCATGAAGAAAACTGGCGCGACTCTCGTTCGCCATGCGTTGGAACAGCTCGGCATACGTCGCACATTCGGCATCCCAGGCGTTCACACCACCGAAATCTATGATGAACTGAACCGCTCAGAAAGCATTGAGCCAACCCTTGTCACCCATGAGTGTGGTGGAGCCTTCATGGCCGATGCCATCAGCCGCACCGGTGCCGAACTTGGCACCATGCTGATCGTACCGGCGGCAGGTGTTACCCACGCTGCCAGCGGCATTGGTGAAGCGGGTATCGATGGCATCCCCATGATGATCATTTCCGGTGGAATCCATTCAGAATCCGGACACAGATACCAACTCCATGAGATGGATCAGCACGCTCTGCTCAAACCGATCACCAAAAAGACCTGGCGCATTGCCAGCCACCGGGAAATCATCCCTACCCTTTACGAAGCCTACGACATAGCCATGGGCGGCGAGCCCGGGCCGGTCTTTATCGAAATCCCGGTCAACATAAGCAATTTTTTGGGCGACGTGGATGACATGCCTCTTTACAAGGCGCAACCCGAACCAAAGCAGCCAGAGCAGTCGCTGGTTGATGCCGCAGCCCAGGCACTGGTGCAAGCAAAGCAACCGGGAATTTTCGCAGGTTGGGGTTCGGTTGATGCACAGGCTGAGCTGATCGAGCTGGCAGAACTGCTGGACGCACCCGTTTCAACAACCCTTCAGGGCCTTAGCGCCTTCCCGGGCAACCACCCTCTGCACACCGGGATGGGCATGGGTAATTACGCGGTTCCCGCAGCAACCAATGCTTTCGCAAAGATAGATTGCCTGTTAGCTATAGGAACCCGGTTCTCGGAAATCCCCACCGGAAGCTATGGCATTAACCCGCCAGAAACCCTGATTCACATGGACATCAACCCTGAGGTATTCAGCGCCAACTACCCGGCCAGCCATGCCATCGAGGGAGATGCGAGGGTTACACTGCCCGCGCTTCTGAAAGCGGTAAAAACCTTGCAGCCGACTGCAGCCAACACAGGAATTCGCGAGCAGATTGCCCAAGACAAAGCCGCCTACAAGAAAGAGTGGCGGGACCACGACAGCGGCGACCGGGTAAACCCGGAGCTGTTTTTCAGCCACCTGCGCGAACGCCTTGATGACGATGCAATTGTCGTCGCCGACGATGGTAACCATACCTTCCTGGTGGCCGAGCTATTGCCCATATTGGGCGCACGGAACTACATGTCTCCCAGCGATTTCAACGCCATGGGCTACTGCGTTCCTGGTGCTATCGGTGCAAAGCTGGCAAACCCAAAGCGCCAGGTAGTCGGCATTGTAGGCGACGGGGCTTTACTGATGACTGGCATGGAACTGGTAACCGCTGCGCGCCTTGGCGTCGGAGTGATGATTTTTGTGTTCAACGATGGCGAGTTGTCGCAAATCGCCCAGGCACAGCAAATTCCGTACAACCAGAAGACCTGCACTGTACTTGGCGCAATAGACTACGAGGCATTTGCCAAAGCCGTTGGCGTGGAGTTTGTTTCAATGGCGGGAAATGAGGATATTTCTGACAGCCTGGAGATCGCACTGCTGAAGTCGGCCGCCGGGCGGCCGGTTCTGGTAGACGTGCGCATCGACTATTCCAAATCGACCCGGTTCACCAAAGGCGTGGTAAAAACCAACCTTGGCAGAATGGCGACCCGGGACAAGGTGAGGATTGTAGGACGGGCTCTTTGGAGAAAAGTCCGGCCTTAGGCCTTAGTGCTTCATCTCCCCATGCATATCGCTATGCATGTCACCGTGCATATCACCCATGGGCATCTCGGTATTGAGATGCTCGAGGGTGATTGCGTCGTAGCGCAGCATTTCACCACCGTATTCCTTCATGAAATCATGGGCGGCCGCCTCTGTAGAGAAGGACGCCATAGTCTGGCCCATGGCACCTTTGCGTTCTGAACCAATTACGTAAACCGCTTCACGGGCGTCGATCAAAGCCGTGTCGTCAGGGCTGGCCCATTCGGTTTGGCTCATGTCGTGAACGTAGAGAGTATGCTTGCGCATAACGTTCTCTGGCTGCAGTACCCAGGCAAACATGTCGCGAGTGGAGCAGAACTTGTGAACGGTTTGCTCTTTCTCGTCGGTAATAACCTCGCCCTTGGGCCCTGGGAAACGGGTTATAGCCATGCCGCATACGTGGCACTCGTCACCGGATTCAATGTGCACTGGCGCAGGCTTTTCGACAACCTTATCTGCTTCGCCCGAGCATCCCACCAAAAGCAGTGCGAACATCAACAATAACGGCAGGGATTTTAATTGAGCAAACTTCATGGAGCTCTCCATAGTGTTTTAGCCATAGTGTGGTTACGTGAATCAGATACGGCGGCCACGGAACAGTGCCCAGGCGCCGGCTAAAGGAATAACAAACCAAAGAACCAGTGCCAGCCAAAGCCCGTTCGGGCCAATGGGCAAATCAGAGCCAAGACTAAGAACACCGCTAAGCTGAGTGCTATCACTAAAAGTAACTATGTTCAGCAAACGATATATGTCGGTCGGGTTGAGCAGCAGAAGCCATGGCAACAACTCCGGGTTGAACTCGCCCTGGCTGGCGACCAGCATGCCCAGCAACAATAAATCGAAAATAAGCACAAAAAAGAACCAGATCGCCAAGGCCAATCCAGCGGCAATGGGCTTCTCACTGACCCGCACACTAACCACATACGCTAGCGCAATGAAGCTCCAACCCAGCAGAGTGGTAGAAATAATAAAGCGCAGCATGGCGACAGCCAGCGCACCAACGGCAACGTCTTTTACCAGTATGGCAATGGCAACACCCGCTACGCCAAACCCTATCAAGGTAGCCAGAGCCAATGTCAGCCCGTGCCCCAGAAACTTACCGAACAACAGCTGCCCACGGCTTAGTGGGTAGGTCATCAACAACAGAAGCGTGCCGCCCTCTTCCTCACCCACAATAGCGTCGTAGGCGAGTAACAGAGCAATGAGCGGGATCAGGAAGATACCCAGGCTCGCCAGGCTGGCGATGGTTGCAGGGGTAGACGCATAACCCACCTGCCCGGAAGCCGCTGCACCAAACCAGGCAATGCCCACCGCAAGGGTAGCAAACACTAATGCAATGGCGATCAGCCAACGGTTGCGCAGGCTGTCGCTTAACTCTTTACGCGCAATGGTCCAAATGCTGTTCATTGGGCGCCTCCTCGATGAGCAAGGCCACCAGACCCTATAAAGTGCACGTACACATCCTCCAGAGTCGGCTCGTAAATACCCAGATCACGCACCTGGCCCGATTCCATTAACGCTTTCACCAAGTCCATCTTCTCGGCGGGCCGAACATCCACGTGAAGCCGCCCATTTTCGTGTCGCATCATCAACCCCGCAGAAGCCTTGGCATCATTCACAACCGTTTCCAGCGCTGCCACAGTGCCTTCGGGCTCAATAGACAGCGTTGTGGCCATGTTGGCTTGCCTGCGCAGTGAAGCAAGATCTCCCGCCGCCTTCAGACTGCCATCGGTCAGAATCGCGGCCCTATCAATATAAGGCTCTACACCCGGAAGTACGTGGGAGCACAAAACAATGCCCGTTCCATCATCCCGTAGCGTGCGCAACAAACGGTAAAGGTCAGCGGTAGCAATAGGGTCGAGGCCTACCGTAGGTTCATCCAGCATCAGCAGACGCGGCTTTCCAAGCAAAGCCTGAGCAAGGCCCAGGCGCTGGCGCATGCCTTTGGAATAGGTTTTGACCCGTGCATCCATGGCATCATCCAACCCCACCTGCCCCAGCAACTCAGGAACCTGGCGCAGATTAGCGCCTTTCAGGCGTGCAAAATGCGCCAGGATTTCGCGACCAGTCAGCTGCGGGTAGAACATGACATTTTCAGGCAAGTAGCCGATGTACTGGCTGATTTTAGGATCGCCCGCTTCGCCACCAAGCACAGATACCTTACCTTGGGACGGCGTCATCAACCCCAGAATCAGCTTGATGCTGGTGGTTTTGCCAGCGCCATTGTGGCCAAACAACCCGAGGATCTCTCCGGGCTCAAGGCGCAGATCAACGCCATTCAGTACCAGCGCTTTATCATACCGGTAGCTCACATTCTCAAGACGAAAACAGCTCATCAGGACTCCGGCTCCAACAATTTTGGGGGGCTCATCAAGGGGTGAGAATCTTTGACACCCGCGGCCTTAACAACAGGAAACGCTTCCTGAACCCAACGCAGCGTATCCACCGCTGGGCTGAACATCAGGATTTTTGCTTCAGGGTAGGTCCATAACAGACGATCAACATTATCGTTGGGCTCATAAGGCACATCACCAATGCCATCCTGGTTACGATCCCAGCCCAGGTAATCACTCCAGAAATTGCCCACACCGTCCTTCGACCACTCCTGGGTGCGCAGCGCTACATATTTGACCTGGCGCTGATTGTTGATAAACGCATTACGGAAAACGTGATTGTCTTCCGAGCCTGCGGTCAGGTGAATGCCTACACCGCTGTCCCGAAACACATTATTTTCGAAGGTATTGTACAAAGAGTTATAAATGAAAACGGCCTTACCCTCTGCCCCGGAAACTGACACCCCGGCAGTCTGGCCTTGAGACACCCCTGAAACCACATTCCCCCGCAGCACCGACTGGGTAATAAAGTTCATCAGAATGCCGTAATTCTCATCGTTCTCGGAACGGTTATTGATCACCGTTAGACGCTTACTCTGCATCAACGCATAACCGGTTCGAGTGCCTTGGGTCACATTGCCTTCCAGGAGGTTATCCATGGAATACATGTAGTGAATCCCGTAACGCAAATCCGCCATGGTGTTATTGCGAATCCTGTTCTTGTTCGCCGTCTCAATATAAATCGCATCCCGGGTCTGGCGAATATCATTACCTTCAATCAGCGCACCGGTGGTATTGAACAGATGGATACCATTACCCCGATCGTTCGGGCGAACTCTCGCATCGCCACGAATCGTATTGTTCCTCACCGTCGCATCTGGCGCCGCATCCAGCCAGATACCAAACGCCGTACCCTGCAGATCGCTGTTCTCCACCGTCGCGCCACGGGCCTCTCGCTTTACGAAAACGCCTGCATTAAGTTGGTTCAAGTCCGTACCCCAGTTACGGATACGGCACCCTGAAAGGGTTACATCCTCTGCCTCAATCACCACCGCATTGCCCGCACCGCCACCATCAATCAGTGTTTCCGGGCGGCAAGCCACAGTCACCCCCGGCACCCGAATGGCCATAGGGGGAAGGATTTCAGAAGGGAGTTCAAAAGTAGCGCCAGGCTGCAGAGCATCCAGCTGTTGCTGAATATCAGCCTGCGCGGTCAGCGATAGCAAGGCGACTGTCAGGGCCACCCCTAAACGCAAATTGTGGTGCATTAAATAAGTTCTCGAACTAAGAGCGACTGCCAAATTCGGGCAAGGGACTGGAAGAGCGCTTTTCAAAACTGTGCGGAGCCATGGGTGGAGTGCGAAGCACTTCACGGGCAAGCCATGGACGGCTTGCCCAGGACCTTTAGCGCGACGCAGGAGCATTAGCGCTAAAGGGCGCAGCCAAGCGTACACGGACGTATCCACAGCGTGTTTTGAAAAGCGCTCTTCCAGTGTCTTGCTACTCCAAAGTCAGAAAAACCGGAGCCCGTCACAGGGCCCCGGATTTCATAGCTAAATCAGGCCTTCTCTACCAACATCCGACCTGTCATCTCCATGTGCAGAGCGTGACAGAACCAATTGCAGTAGTACCACTGAACGCCCGGCTTATCCGCAATGAAAGTCACCGAAGACGTCTGCTGAGGGCTGATCTCCATGCTCACACCATGGTTTACCATACAGAAACCATGAGTCACATCCTCAATGGTATCCTGGTTAGTAACATACACAGTTACCTCATCGCCCTGCTTCACCTTGAACTCATTCAAGCCAAACATAGGCGCAACCGACGTCATGTAAACGCGAACCTTGTTACCATCGCGAATTACCTTGTTGTCGTACTCCAGAGTAACTCCATCTTTCTCTGCCTGAGCACGGGCACCGGCGAAATAAGGATCGTCACGAGTATAAACTTTCTGAGTCTTGATCTGATCACGACGAACCAGAATACAGTCATGGGGCTCTGCGAATGCAGGACCATCGTGAACCAGCTTCATTTCCTCGCCAGAAATATCGATCAGCTGATCGTTCTCTGGATGCAGAGGACCAACCGGCAAGAAACGGTCCTTCGAGAACTTGGACAACACAACCAACCACTTACCATCGGCATCACGGGATTCCGTCAAAGACGCATGGTTGTGGCCTGGCTGGTAATGCACATCCAGCTTCTGGCGCAGGTAGTTAACCTTCTCGCCATTGTAGTGCTTGATGGCATCCTCGATGTTCCACTTGGCTACCTGACTGTCGATAAACAGCGTGGTGTACGCGTTGCCACGGCCATCGTAGGTAGTGTGCAGAGGCCCAAGACCCAACTCCGGCTCAGCAACAATCACATCGCGAAGTTCAATTTTGTCATCAAACACATCGTCCAGCTTGTCGATGGCGATCACCGAACAGGTTGGCGACAGCTTACCGGCGGCAATGAAGTACTTGCCATCTGGTGAGGTGTTAACGCCGTGCGGATTCTTTGGCACAGGAATGTAACGGGTCAGCCTGGATTTACCACGGCCATCAACCACTGGAACTTTAGAGTCGCCCAGGGTCTTGAAATCGCCATTCTTGACGGCTTCCTCAATGCGTTCAATGTTGAACACAACTACCCAGTCGCGGTCGTTACGCATGGTACCGGCCAGATCCGTGGCTTTCTCGGAGTTGTAGCAGGTAGAAGCCGCATATTTGCCAGTGTAATCGGCGTCGGTGTTGTCCAGGTTGCCGTCTACAATTACCTGCCAGGCGACTTCCATGGTTTCCGCATCCAGTGCGTTAAACATGGTGTAGCTGTTCTCCATGGAGAAATCGCTACCATCGTTGGGATGCGGAATCATATATTCTGCGTTGCAGAACACATACTTGGTGTGCGGCACTTTCTGCAGGCGCAAACCGTGAATAGCCTGCACGTTCGGAATGTGAGTAATCTTGTCGCACTTCATGATATCCAGACGGATACGCGCTACACGAGTGTTGGCTTTATCGTTGATGAACAGGTATTTGCCATCGTAACGACCGTCGGTCATGGAAACGTGCGGGTGGTGACAATCGCCGTTCAGGTAGGTTTTGTCGCGGCCCAGAATATCCTTACTTTCGTTGGTGATACCCCAGCCTGTAGCTGAATCAACGTTGAATACGGGGATCCGCATGATTTCACGCATGGAGGGAACGCCAAGAACACGAACCTCGCCCTGGTGACCACCGCTCCAGAATCCGTAGTATTCGTCCAGCTCGCCTGGCCCAACGTGGATCTTGTTCTGGGCTTCCTTCGCTGCAGCAGCAAAAGACTCACGAGTCATTACAGCGCCACCCAGGCCAGCAGCACCCACTGCACCAGCCAGTGCAGTCGCTCCCAGGAAACGGCGACGGCTTAGCCCACTTTCGCCATTTTCGGCAACCTCGGTTCCTAACTCATCTTTCTTTTTCATAGCATTGAACTCCGTTATTGGTAATGGCGGTTCTATTTCTATTTCTGTTTCTCTTTTTTTTGGTTTTACACTGCTACGTCACCTGCACCACTGGAATTCCCTCCGGGTGGCCCGGTGCGTTATGACCACGACGCTTGCCACGACGCTTAACGATAAGCGGAGGACATTTATGGTCATCGAAATAAGTCATCTGGCAATCCAGACAGTAATGACATTCCTGATAGTTGATGGTGCCGTCAGGATGAATAGCCTGAACTTCACATTCCTTGGCACACAGCTGGCAGGGGTTGCCACATTCCTTACGACGCTTCAGCCAGTCGAAAACGCGCAACTTGGTTGGCAGTGCAAGCGCAGCTCCCAGCGGACACATATAGCGGCAGAAGACCTTGCGGGTGAAAATATTCACCACCAGCAGGAGCAGCGCGTAAGTCACGAAGGGCCAGCTACGATCAAAATGCAGGGTGATCGCAGTTTTGAAGGGTTCGATCTCTGCCATTTTCTCAGCCGTCGCCAGGGAGTCCAGAGACACCCCGAACAGCACCAGCAGAATGATGTACTTCAACGCCCACAAGCGCTCATGGATGGGCCAGGGCACGGTGTACTGAGGTATTTTCAAGAACCGTGCAATCTCGTTGATCAGCTCCTGCAAGGCTCCGAATGGGCACAGCCAACCGCAATAAACAGCACGTCCCCATAGCAGCACGATGCCAGCCACGGCAGCCCAGAGCACAAAGATAATCGGATCAATCAGGAAGGTTTCCCAGGTGAAGCCGCTGACCAGACTGTGCACAAACGCCAACACGTTAACGATGGACAACTGGCCCAGCGCATACCAACCAATGAAGAACAGGGTGTAGGTAAGAAATGCGTGGCGAATCCAACGGGTGATCTTTGGCTTTTTCACCAGCCAGTCCTGGAAGAACAGAATCAGTAACAGCACACCAATTCCAATGCCCAGAACGACTACCTGGAACTGGCGCTGATACCAAACCTGTACCCACAGTGGCTGAGACTCCAGCCATTCCTCTTCGGTAAGAACCGGCTCTGCACGGGTGTAATACTGGTCCGGCAGCTGGAACTCGAGTGGAAAGACCTGAAACTCACTGTCCAGAGGGCCCGTCTGACGCTTTACAGTCAGCTCCAGAGTCCAGGGCGCGCCCGGGTCAAAGTTGTGCTGCTGACGAATAATGAAAATCGCCATTTCCTTGAAGCTGGGCATGCCCGCTGCGTAAACATCGCTGAGGCGGAAAAAGTCGAGGTCGCGGAAGTTGAAGGTATCGCCGTACTGACGAATCTGAACGCGGTCGAATATACCCCCGCGCACATAGCCTGAACCCTTGAAGGAATACTCGCCGTTAGCCATTACGGCAATCGCCTGCTCGCCTTCCTTCAACTCAGACATCAACCAGTCATACTGTTTTTCGCCCAGCAGGTTCCGGCCAATTACAGGTGTATCCAGGTAGGTCGCATACAGATCAATCAGCGGCTCATCACGCTCACCAGGAGCTGCAATTTCAACGCCTTCTGCCTCGGTGCCCTTGAAGGAGTCATCTACCTGACCCTTGCTGAGCAACATGCGGCGAATTGAGCCGTCGCCGGTCAACTCTTCCCATGTGCGAGGCACAAAACCGTCTTTGATAACCTCGGCCGTTGGCGGACGCTTGGTGCCACTGCCTTCTACAAGCCCAAGCTCGACACCCACCCGATGGGCAGTTCGCATTATGACTTCGTTGATTACCATAACCGTTACTGTGGCACCGGATAGGCCATCAACAGCAATCTTGCGCTCAGTAGAGGTGCCACCAACAGTGACCCGCTGATCTGCCTTCAAGCCGGTGTACTGATCGGTAAAAGCGTGCATTTTGCTTTCGGGAATACCCACAAGAAGTATGGGCTCATCATGGTGAATCACTTTGGCAAAGCGGATAGTGCCTTCGGTATCCAGCACCACCATGGCATTGAGTGGCTTGCCGGAATAGGCAGGAGTCTGGACAAAATCAAGAGACTGATAGGCATAACCTTTCAGCTCGTCATCGGCGTACAGCTCTTGAATGGCTCGGTTGCCTTCCCGTGGTTCAAACCGGGTTACTTCGGGGAAGGCCGATTGGATAACCTGTCGACCGGAGATTGGCTCATACTGGCTGAGCGGCTCGGCCTGAGCCATCGGCATGGTCGCCAGAAACAGGACAAAGAAACAAAAGACACTGCGGAAAATAACGTTCAAAACAAGCTCCCGACGAAACCAACGAATCACTTATGCCTGAATCAAACAGCCTAAATGATTGTCAAACAAAACAAATACCTCTTTATGGATACTGTTTGCAATGAATGGGAAAACAACGAGTCAGATCAACCGAGGCTAACCGCGTTCCCACTCTTATCCAACGGAAGGTAATTGCTGACATGTCCCAAACGAATAGACTCAACCATCATGGTCAGTGGCTGCTGGGCTTCATCGGTAGATGGAGGTGTGCCCCCTCTGCCAGACATGGCCGCAACGAATACCACGTCCCATGACTGGCCCGTGCCTTCCGACTCTTCAACCAGTGCTGCAAACTCCAAAACCTCTTCCAGTGCTTTGTCTACGCAGATAACAGGCGTAAGCGCGCCGCCCTCGCCGCGCTCGAACGCGGCTTTTTCGTCTGCAGATGCATCATCTGGCAGTTCCGCCCGACAAAAAACAAACAAAAGGCGCTGGGGCTCGTGTTCGCTTTTTGCTGTTTTGATCAAATCACTGTAACTGCTAATCATGAAGACAATATCCTTTCGATTTTCTACTGACTGATTTCGATCAATCGCTTGGGGTCGGAGATAAACAGTTTGCTCCGGTTTACGCGCACCAGTCCGTTAGACTTCAAATCTGCCAAAATCCGCGAAAAGGTTTCCGGTTGCATGGCAAGCCTGGACGCAACCAGACACTTTGGCAAAGGCAATTCGACCTCTCCCCCCTCGGAAACACCATTGGGCAGCAAGTCGATCAGGTATCGGATCAATCGATCACGGGCGTTTTGAACCGTCATAATCTCAAGATCGTGAAACCGGGAAACAGCGCGCTTGGCGTAATGCCGCAGGGCTGCATTGGCGTACTCCGGCTTGCTCTCAAGCAGGTCCTGATAGGCTTTCACCGGAATCATCAGAACTTCACTGGATTTCAATGCCTCAGCGTAGCAGGCATAGCGGGCCGGATCGGCATAAATCATCACTTCTGCAAAGCAGTCGCCAGGGGCAATGCTGTCAAGAGTGCGGTCAATGCCGGAGGAATCCAGCCGATACAAGCGCAAGCGCCCGGATACCACAAAGAAGAAATGGTGGGCCGGCATATCCTGCCGGTAAAGCAGTTGGTGGTGCCCCAGGCGAAGGCGGCGGGATTGCAGTACGAGATTTTCAAAGTCTTCGTCGCTGAGCGTGTTAAACAGGGCGTGGCTGCGCATTGGCTGCAGTCCACTTTCACCGCTGGTGAACTCATTGACCGCCAACACAACAGGTTTGGCGTAGCGGGTTTGTGCAGATTGCGCAGCTATCATTGATTTATCCCCTTTCAAATCATGCATTCAAAATCATGTTTTAGATAATAGGAGGATACTCCTGAAAAATCGCTCCCCCCATGGGGGTAGTATCACGGATACTTGGCAATAATTGACTTAACGCAATATTTCGCATTACTACCTATTTTCCAGAAAAACGTCCGTGTTCATGTTTTTAATTACTGCATCAAGGGCGAGTCAGGCAGCTCAAGGTCCACACCCTCAACGCCAGTCTCGACGGCCAGAACCTGCAAATACTGGCGAAACGCCCGGCGGGTCACACTTTCACTGAGGTACTGACGAATTTGCGGTTTTACATGCTCGTACGGCAGCTGTTCGCCATCAATACGTTGATCGACTCTCACAATGTGCCAGCCATATCGGCTTTCGATCAATTCCGGGTTCAGGCCCTCTTTGAGCGTCAGTACTGGCCGCTCAAACTCTTCTACGGTCTGCCCCTTGCTTATCTGCCCGAGGCTACCACCCTGGTGACGGGATTCACACGCAGAGTACTGCTTGGCCAGCGGCGCAAACTGGGCGCGGCCTTCGATCAGCGAAGTCAGTAACTGCTGCCCGATTTCTTCCTGACGCATACGCTCCTGCACATCGTCCGGCGCTGCAGCCAGCAGTATGTGGCTCACTGCCATCAGGGTCGGGCTACGGAAGCGCCCCGGATTGGCTGCATGGAAGCGCTCACAGTCGGCTTCGCTGGGTTCCGGCACATCCAGTTCCTGCTCCAGCACCCGGGCAATCATGGCCTCTTCATCCAGCTCTTCTGGAAGCTTCAGCGTTTGGGCCTGCTGCAACAGAAGTTCGCGAATAACAAGACTCTTGGCAGCTTCGTGCCAGGCTTCGGCAACTTCTTCTGCCGGGTGGTGCTGCATTTCCCTGGCAATATCCTCTTCAGATATCAGGGTTTCACCCACATACACTGGCGGAAACTGGTTTCTGGGTTTTTCGGGTTCACCGGTGGGGATAAGTTGCATGGTAGGTCTCCGTATATGTTTTCAGTGGGGCTACCCCCTCTCCCCCAGCCCCTCTCCCGCGAGGGGAGAGGGGCGAGGAAGCGCTTTATCTCTTACGCCCGCTTGCGCACAACCTGGTATTTCCGGCCGAAGTACTCCAGCGGCACACTCAACATGTGCACCAGACGGGTGAACGGGAAGAGTACAAAGATCGTCAAGCCCAGGAACATATGAAGCTTGTAAATCCAATGTACGCCAGCCACGTAGTCTGCAGCGCCACCCTGGAAGGTGAATATTGCCTGCGCCCAGCCTGCCAGTTGCAGCATGGTGCCGCCATCAAGGTGGCCCAGTGTCGGGAAGATAGTCAACAAACCCAGCACAACCTGAACGACCAGTATGATGATGATCATGTTGTCAGCGAAGGTACTGCTGGCCTTGACCCTGGGATCGGTCAGCCGGCGATAGGCCAGCATGGCGCCCCCTACCAGGCACATCACACCTGCAATACCGCCAACCACAATTGCCAACACCTGTTTGGTGCCTGCGGTCATGAACGGCTCGTACATAAAGTGCGGAGTTAACAGGCCAACCAGGTGGCCAAAGAAAATCACCAATATGCCCACGTGGAATAGCACGCTGGCCATTACCATGTTTTTCTTGCTCAACATCTGGGTGGAGTGAGCCTTCCAGGTGAACTGGCCGTGGTCATACCGCGCCCAGGTACCTACAACCATCACTACCAGAGCGATGTACGGATAAATTCCGAAAAGCAGTGTATTCAGATAAGACATCATCTTGGTCTCCTCTTGCGCCTTCAGGCGTCTCTCGCGGCAGCACGCGCCTGAGCGGGCGTTACATCCGTCATCAGATGATCACTGAGGTGAATGGTTTGGGTCTGCTCCATCTCACGGCGGCGCTGGCCAACAACACCACCTGTATTGCAGGAACTGCCCTGGTCATCCACAAACTTCACCATTTCTTCTTCCCAGACCTTGTCCAGCGCTTCCGCTGTATCGTCACGCTCTTCCGAGGCCACGAGTTGTGCCAGTTCCTGACGGTCTGTTTTACGTCCGGACAGTTCCAGCAACGAGTCCATGGCTACGTGATACATACTTTCGCGCTGATACAGACGTTCGCCCAGAAGACCCAGAATGTGGTGGATGTCTTCCAGCCAGTTCTGGATTTCTTCCCAAGGCCGCGTCGACAGATACTCCAGAAACAGCGGAAGGTAATCCGGCAATTCCTTGGCATCGATTTCCAGCCCGTTGGCGCGATATTGCTCCATCAGATCAACCATCGCCTGGCCACGGTCACGGGATTCTCCGTGCACGTGCTCAAACAACAACAGCGAGGTGGCGCGGCCCTTATCGAAGGTGCCCGTATAGGCTTCTTCAAGGTCCAGCAGATTACCCTCACACAAGCGGTCAATACACTCGAGCAATTGCTCCTTGTTTTTCCGTGGCAGCCTGCTGTCCTCCAGGACAGCAGCAACCATGGCGTCTTTGGAGGCCTGAAGTTCAGCGGAGGGATACTCCAGAATTCGTGCCAGTACTTTCAATAATTTCATGCGGCCTCCTTACTTCTGCAGCTGTTTGGGGTCGACTTGCTTCACCGTGGTCAGCTTCTGCACCATGGAGGTAGTGTTTTTACGACCACCAAACATGCTGAATTCACTGTCACCACCGCTGCAACCGTCGCCGAAGCTGAAGCCGCAACCACCGCGCTCACCGTGTGCATCCGGGAAGGCTTCCTTCGCCAGTTCACGATGGCTGGTGGGAATCACGAAACGGTCCTCGTAATCCGCAATAGCCAGATAACGGTACATTTCATCGGCTTGAGCCTTGGTCAGGCCGACCTCCTCCAGTGCACGCAGATCTTCAACGCCATCGACGGTTTCTGCGCGCTTGTACAGGCGCATGGCCATGATGCGTTTGAGCGCACGCACTATCGGCTTCTCGTCACCCGCGGTAAGCAGGTTGGCCAGATACTTCACCGGGATACGCAGGCTTTCGATCTTCGGCAGTATACCGTCAAACTCAACCTTGCCAGCTTCAGCTGCAGACTGGATCGGGCTTAGTGGCGGAACGTACCAAACCATCGGCAGAGTGCGGTATTCCGGGTGCAGTGGCAGAGCCAGCTTCCAGTCCACTGCCATCTTGTATACCGGGCTGCGCTGAGCCGCCTGGATTACGTTCATTGGTATGCCGTCTTTCGTGGCCTGCTCAATGACTTTCGGATCGTTCGGATCCAGGAAGATCTCAAGCTGTTTTTCGTAAAGCTCATGCTCGCCCGGAGTGCTGGCCACTTCTTCAATGCGGTCGGCATCGTAAAGCAGCACACCCAGGTAGCGAATACGGCCTACGCAGGTCTCGGAGCACACGGTCGGCATACCAGCTTCAATCCGCGGGTAGCAGAAAATGCACTTTTCAGACTTACCGGTTTTCCAGTTGAAGTAGATCTTCTTGTACGGGCAGCCGGATACACACATCCGCCAGCCACGGCACTTGTCCTGATCGATCAGTACGATGCCGTCTTCTTCCCGCTTGTAGATAGCGCCACTTGGGCAGCTGGCCACACAGGTAGGGTTCAGACAGTGCTCGCACAGACGCGGCAGATACATCATGAATGTGCTTTCAAACTGACCGTAAATATCGGCTTGAATCTGGTCGAAGTTTTTATCCTTACGACGCTTGGCAAATTCAGTACCCAGGATTTCTTCCCAGTTCGGGCCCCACTCGATTTTCTGCATGCGCTTGCCGGAGATCAGCGAACGTGGCCGTGCAACCGGCTGGTGCTTGCTGTCGCCTGCGGTGTGCAGGTGCTGATAATCGAAATCAAACGGCTCGTAGTAATCGTCAATTTCCGGCAGGTCCGGGTTAGCGAAAATGTTCGCCAATACCCGGAACTTACCGCCAATGCGCGGGCGGATTTTGCCACTGGCATCACGCATCCAGCCGCCTTTCCACTTGTCCTGGTTTTCCCACTCTTTCGGGTAACCAATGCCGGGTTTGGTTTCTACGTTGTTGAACCAGGCGTATTCCATGCCTTCACGACTGGTCCACACGTTTTTACAAGTCACTGAACAGGTATGGCAACCGATGCACTTGTCCAGGTTCAGCACCATGCCTACTTGGGAACGGATCTTCATTTTACAGCCTCCTGAACAGTGTCGTTGCCTTCGCCGTCAAGCCAATCAACGTTTTTCATTTTGCGCACCACCACAAACTCGTCGCGGTTGGAACCCACGGTTCCGTAGTAGTTAAAGCCGTAAGAGAACTGCGCGTAGCCACCAATCATATGAGTGGGCTTCGGGCAGGCCCGGGTTACTGAGTTGTGGATACCGCCGCGGGTACCGGTAACTTCAGAGCCCGGAATGTTCACAATCCGCTCCTGAGCGTGGTACATCATCATCATGCCCGGCATAACCCGCTGGCTCACCACCGCCCGGGCTGCAATAGCACCGTTGGCGTTGAACACTTCTACCCAGTCGTTGTCTTCCACACCCACATCGCGGGCATCGTCTTCACTCAGCCACACAATGGGGCCACCGCGAGACAGGGTAAGCATCATCAGGTTATCGCTGTATGTGCTGTGAATGCCCCACTTCTGGTGCGGCGTCAGGAAGTTCAACGCTTTCTCAGGGTTGCCGTTAGGCTTGGCATTCAGCAGAGGTGCAGCCGCTTTGGTATTGATGGGCGGACGGTACACCAGCAAGCTTTCACCAAAGGCACGCATCCACTCGTGATCCAGGTAGAACTGCTGACGGCCTGTCAGCGTGCGCCAGGGAATCAGCTCATGCACGTTGGTGTAACCAGCGTTGTAGGACACGTGATCGTCTTCCAGACCAGACCATGTGGGGCTGGAGATGATCTTGCGCGGCTGAGCCACTATGTCGCGGAAACGAATCGCCTCGTGCTCCTTGCCCACCGCCAGGTGGCTGTGGTCCAGACCGGTAAACTCCGACAATGCAGCCCAGGCTTTAACCGCCACATGGCCGTTGGTTTCCGGAGCCAGCGTCAGAATCACTTCTGCTGCATCAATGGCACTTTCAATTTTCGGACGGCCTGCGTTCGCTCCGTCGATGTGCTTGTAGTTCAGCTCACCCAGGAACTTCACTTCTTTTTCGGTGTTCCAGTTAATACCCTTACCGCCGTTACCCAGCTTGTCCATCAAAGGCCCAAGGGAGGTAAAGCGCGCGTAGGTATTCGGGTAATCCCGCTCCACGGTGATGAAACTCGGCGCTGTTTTGCCCGGAATCAGCTCACACTCGCCTTTTTTCCAGTCTTTAACATCGAACGGCTGGCCCAGCTCGGCTGCGGCATCGTGCATCAGCGGCAGGGTAACCACGTCTTTCTCAACACCCAGATGGCCTTCCGCCGCCTTGGAGAAGGACTTGGCGATGCCTTTGTAGATTTCCCAGTCACTGCGGGATTCCCACGCGGGATCGGTCGCAGCGGTCAGCGGGTGGATGAACGGGTGCATATCTGATGTGTTCAGATCGTTCTTTTCGTACCAGGTAGCGGTAGGCAGAACTATGTCTGAATACAGGCAGGTGGTAGACATGCGGAAGTCGAGTGTAACCAACAGGTCCAGCTTGCCTTCAGGAGCCTCGTCACGCCACTTCACTTCCTCTGGCTTCATGCCGCCATTGTGTCCGAGATCTTTGCCCTGCAGCCCACTGGTAGTACCCAGCAGGTACTTGAGCATGTACTCGTGACCCTTACCGGAAGAGCCCAGCAGGTTGGAACGCCAGATAAACATGTTGCGCGGGTGGTTCTCAGGCGCTTCCGGATCTTCCGATGCAAAGGCCAGTGAACCGTCCTTCATGGACTGGGTCACGTAGGCAGGCACATCCATACCGGCTTTTTCAGCTTCTGCTGCTATGGTCAGCGGGTTGCGATTAAGCTGTGGCGCAGATGGCAACCACCCCATGCGCTCGGCACGCACGTTGTAGTCGATCAGGCTTCCACCGAACTTGGACTTGTCGGCCAGAGGCGACAGAATCTCACTCACATCCAGCTTCTCGTAGCGCCACTGCCCGGAATGGGCGTAGAAGAACGAGGTACCGTTCATCTGACGTGGTGGACGCTGCCAATCCAGACCAAATGCCAGCGGCTGCCAGCCAGTCTGCGGGCGCAGCTTTTCCTGGCCTA